>WNFP01007896.1_pt1 | contig 10322 bp, 9 predicted proteins | sample 5400201 | NCBI WGS metagenome assembly WNFP01 (sample SAMN13153355, study PRJNA577476) | soil metagenome | isolation source: 115 cm saprolite under Madrone tree | place: USA:California | collected 2016-06-14
CGATTGGGCACCCCGTATCGCGGCGTAGGGAAGTTTGTCGCTGTCGGACTCAACTACAGCGATCACGCTGCCGAATCGGGTCTCGCGGTACCGGCGGAACCGGTCATCTTTTTCAAGGCAACCAGTTGCATCGTCGGTCCGAACGACGACATCATGCTGCCCAAAGACTCCATGAAGACCGATTGGGAAGTTGAGTTGGGCGTCGTCATCGGTCGCACCGCCCGGTATGTGCCGGAACAAGAAGCGCTCGACCACGTCGCCGGCTATTGTGTCGTCAACGACGTGTCTGAGCGGGCCTATCAGTTGGAGCGGGCGGGTACCTGGGACAAAGGCAAAGGCTGCGACACGTTCGGTCCGTTCGGACCGTATCTCGTGACGCCGGATGAAGTGGGCGACCCCCAACTCCTCGACATGTGGTTGGACGTCAACGGCAAGCGCATGCAGACCGGGAATACCCGAACCATGATTTTCCCCGTTCGCACGTTGGTCAGCTATATCAGCCAATTCATGACGCTCAATCCGGGCGATCTCATCACCACCGGTACTCCGCCTGGTGTTGGCATGGGCAGAAAGCCTGTCCCAGAGTACTTGAAGGCGGGTGACGTGGTCGAACTCGGTATCTCCAAACTCGGTACACAGCGCCAGGGCGTGGTGGCGTGGTCCCGGCGAGGTGATCTCGACCGAGTCGGGTGAACGTAGGGTTTCCGCGAAATCCTGCCCGAGCTCGGCAAGATAAAAAACTCCACCAACGAAAAGGCCACGCGCGTGCTCGGCTGGACACCGCGTTCCAACGAGGCGTGCATCGTTGCCTGCGCCGAAAGCTTGGTACGGTTGGGGATTTCCGGTGTACCCGGAGTGAAACCGACCGTGCGCCGCGTGTGACGGGCGTCACGATTGCCGTAACTAGGGACGCGATGGGTCTATCATGGCGGCGTCCATGACCATAACGATGTCTTTCATGAAGGGGGCGGCCGGGGACGCGGTGCACTGCCGGACGGCACGTTCTTCGTGACGCGCTACGACGACGTGGAGTTCGTCTATAAGAACCCAAAAATCTTCAGCTCGGACAAGAAGCAGGAATTCGGCGCGAAATATGGCGCGGCGCCGCTGTTTGAACACCATACGACGAGCCTAGTGTTCAACGACCCGCCCTTTCATACCCGAGTTCGCCGGCTCATCAACGGAGCCCTCACGCCGCGTGCCGTTGCGCAAATCCAGCCGGACCTCGTCGCGCTGGTGGATCGTTTGATCGACACCATGGCGACCAAGACGTCGGTCGATCTCATCGAGGACTTTGCCGCTGCCATACCGATTGAAGTCATCGGCAATTTGCTGGGTGTACCGCGCGCAGAACGCGCACCGCTGCGTAACTGGTCTCTTGCGATATTGGGGGCGCTGGAACCGCGCTTGACTTCCGACGCAGCCAGCCGGGGCAATGATGCGGTACGGGAATTCGCGGCGTATCTCGACGAACTGATCGAGCGCCGCCGCAAGACGGCTCTGGGACCCGATTCCGACCTGATTTCGTGTCTGCTGCACGGGGGGTTCGACGGCCATACCTTAAGCGGGGTGGAGCTGGTCCACAACTGCATATTCTTGCTGAATGCAGGTCATGAAACGACGACGAACTTGATCGGCAACGGCTTGGTCGCGCTTGCCGAGCACCCCGATCAGCGAGATCGATTGATTGCCGATACAAACCTGATCAAAAGCGCCGTCGAGGAGTTCTTGCGCTACGAAAGTCCCAACCAGCTCGGCAATCGCATTACGACTCAACCCGTGCAGCTCGGCGGTGTGGATTTGCCGGCGGGAACTCAGATCACTGTCTGCATCGGCGCCGCCAATCGAGACCCCGAGCAATTCGCGGCGCCTGATGATCTCGACATAGGCCGCTCGCCCAACCGGCACTTGGCGTTTGCAAGCGGCATTCACCAATGCGTCGGCATGAGCGTCGCACGCCTCGAAGCGGTGGCGGCGATTTCAGCGCTGATCAGACGATTTCCCTCTTATTCGCTGTCGGCCGCGCCGGCGCGGGGCGGGCGGGTTCGATTTCGAGGCTTTCTCAAGATTCCCTGCAAGCTCGACGGCTGAGGAGAGCGTGCCGGGTGTGGGTCGCGAAGCCACAACCACGCCGACAACCTCTCGCCATCGGTGGCCGGTGCGGTCTTTGACCGCTCAGACCGGCTCCAATACCACGACGGGAATCTGCCGGTCGGTCTTGGTTTGGTACTGCGCGTAGGGCCCGTAGATTTCGACCATCTCTGGCCAAAGCTTGGCCCGCTCCGCGGCGTCCGCGGTGTGTGCCCGAGCCGTGAACTTCTCGGCCTTGACCTGTACCTGTACCTCGGGCTTTGCCTGCAGATTCAAGTACCAGGCCGGATGTGCCGGTGCCCCGCCCTTGGAGGCGACCACGACATAGTTCGCACCGGACCGGCCGAAGATCAAGGGAAGGGTCAGGACTCTGCCGGACTTACGGCCGACGGTGGTCAGCAACAGGGTGGGCACCATTCCCTTGCCGCCGCCGATGCTGGCGTCCCACAGGTATCCGTCCGCGCCATCGGTGGCGATGTAACGCGCGATGTGATCTTTCATCCAATCTGGAAGCGCTGGAGAGTTGTTGGGTTCAGCCATGGTGTCCTCCACATTGCTGCTGGTTCGCGACTGTGACTTACGATACGCCCGCAATCGCCATTATCCAACAGGCGCAATTCTTGCCCCACTTCTTAAGTTGCGCCGAGCATGTCGGCCGCTTGCAGCACCGCGTGCGCCAGCAGTAATCGGTCATCAGCGGTGTTCATGAGTGTCGCGGCCCTGAAGAACGTGACGTCTTGTCGAGGTTCGGGGAGTGGATCGGCGTGGTCGATGATGAACCCGTCAATGATGCCCGCATAGCGCCGGGCCACCGCCTCTGCGCTCACGTCTAGCCCAAGCTCAGCCATCATTTTGGCCGCCGGACCTTTGACCGCCTTGCCGCCGATGATCGGCGTTACGGCAACTACCGGTGCGTGGGATTGTTGGAGTGCAGCACGAATTCCCGGCACCGCGAGGATGGGCTCGACGCTGACAAAAGGGTTCGACGGACAAATGACGATGGCGCGCAGGTCACGGCGTTCGAGGGCCGCCAGCGCGTCGGGCTGCGCGCGCGCCGTCTCGGCACCGGCAAAGGCGAATTCCCGGACCGCCGGCCGGCATTGCCGATGCACGAAGTACTCCTGAAAATCGAGCCATCCTTCTGTGGTCAGCACGCGCGTGCGCACGGGGTCATCGCTCATCGGCAGCACGCGGATGGCAATCCCCAAGGCCCGGCACAGATGGGCCGTGACTTCGCTCAAGGTGGCGCCCTGGGCCAGCCGCCACGTGCGCTCCACATGCATCGCGAGATCGCCATCGCCGAGCTGAAACCAACTCTCGCCGCTCAAGCCCTTGAGCGCCTCCATGAACGTCCAGGTCTCGTCGCGCCGTCCCCAGCCTCTGACCGGATCGGACAATCCGGCCAAGGCGTAAATCACCGAATCCAAGTCGGGCGAGATGCTGAGGCCGAGATGCCGGAAGTCATCGCCGGTGTTGACGATGAGGGACAGTTCTTCGGGCGGCAGCGCCGCGCCCAAGCCCTGCGCCAGCTTGGCGCCGCCCACACCGCCGCACAGGGCAACGACGTGGCCGGTCATCGGAAAAGATCCTGCTGGGGCGGGCGAATGAGAGCCGCAGCGGGCTGGTGCGGTGCTCGCGATGCAACGCCCCGCACCAGAATCACCGGGCGAGCCTCGCTGCCTTGCCCCATGAGGACGGAGGCGGCTGAAGCGATCTCGTCGGCGTGACCGACCACGGTAACGCGCAGCGGACGCCCGTAGAGATCCTTTTGACCGCGCAGGTCGAGCGTCGCCGGAAATCCCGCGCAGCCGATGGCCACGCCCACCGTGCCCACGCGCCAGGGACGACCGAAACTGTCGCTGATCACAATGCCCGGCTCGCAGCCGGTCAACGCGCGCAGTCGATCACGCAAGCGTGCAGCGCTCGCGTCCGGGTCTTCGGGCAGGAGCAGGGCAAACTCGCCGCCGGCGGGATCGGCGACGTTGGATTGATCGATGCCGGCATTCGCCATGATGAGCCCCAACCGATGCTCGACGATCAGAACGTCCGGGGCGGAGCGCACTACGCGCCGCGATTCGCGCAGCACCAGTTCGACGAGCCGGGGATCCTTTTGCACGGTGCGCGCCAGCTCGAGCGCCGCCGCACTCGGCACGACGGTGGCCAGATCGATGCGTCGGCCCTCCGCTTTGGAGATCACTTTCTGCGCGAACACCAGCACGTCGCCGATGCGCAGCGCGAGCCCGCCGCGCGCCAGCGCCGCCACGGTCAGGGCGGCCAGATCATCGCCGCCGGCAACTTGCGGAAAGTCCGGCAATGCGATGAGGCGGAGCTCAACGGGAGAACTCATCGCCTCGTCCGGGACGCGTTCAGTCAAATGCCGCACGCAGCCGGGGCAAGACCTGCTCGGCGTATAAATCAAGGAACCGCGCCTGATCGGGGCCCGGAGCATGAAACACGAGGTGCCGGAAACCCATGTCGATGTAAGACCGAATCTTCTCCACATGCTCGTCCGGATCAGTCGACACGATCCAGCGCTGGGCGGCGCGCTCAGCCGGCAGTCGATCCGCAAGCCGCTCCATTTCGAGCGGATCCTCGACCGAGAGCTTCTCCTCGGGCGAGAGCGCGAGCGCCGCCCAGTGGCGGGTGTCCTGCACTGCGCGCTCGCCATCGCTGTCGAACGAGACCTTCATCTCGATCATCATGTCGACGTCCTTGGGGCTGCGGCCGGACGCCTCCATTCCCACCGCGACGTTGGGCAGCAAGGTATCGCGGTACAGTTCCGGCGCCTTACCGCTGGTGCAGATGAATCCGTCCGCGAACTCGCCCGCGTACTTGGCGAACACCGGACCCGCGGCCGCGACATAGATCGGCGGCATGATCGCCGGCTTGTCGTAAATCGTCGCTTTATCGGTGCGATAGTATTGGCCGTTGAAACTGACGCGCTCCTCGCTCCAGAGTTGCCGGATCAGCGCCAACGCTTCCTTGAGCCGTGCCGTACGCTCCTTGGGTTCCGGCCACGCCAGTCCCAACGCCGGAACTTCATTGAGCGATTCGCCCGTGCCCACGCCCAAGATGACCCGCTGCGGGAACATCGCGGCCAGCGTGCCGAAGGCCTGTGCCACTACCGACGGGTGATAGCGGAACGTCGGCGTGAGTACACTGGTGCCCATGACGATCCGCGACGTGCGCGCGCCGAGCGCGCCCATCCACGCCATGGAAAACGGTGCGTGGCCGCCGGTATGGCGCCAGGGCTGAAAGTGATCGCTGATGAATACGGAATCGAAGCCACGACGTTCGGCGAGAATCGAGTAGTCGAGCAATTCATTGGGCCCGAATTGCTCCGCCGACGCCTTGTAGCCTAGTCGCAGTGACACGCGTTGCCCCCCTGTTGCTCAGTCGACCATGGCGAGCGCGGGCTCGGCCGCGGACGGAGTGCGCATGGCCCACGCCGCCGGTGCATCGCCGGGAATACCGTAGAGCGTGGTGCGCTGACGCGCCGGGCGGCCGATGCGGTGCGCGAGCGCCTGCAGCTGCGCGGCATTGAGTTCCTGCCCGTGTACGCCGCCCGCCGCCCGAGTGATCGACTCGTTCATGAGCGTACCGCCCAGATCATTGGCCCCGGCGTCCAGGCACAGCGCCGCACCCTCGGCACCCATCTTCACCCAGGACGTCTGGATATTGCGGATGAGCGGATGCAGCACCAGCCGGGGCACGGCATGCATGAGCACGGCCTCGCGAAAACTCGGCCCCGAGCGCGTCCGCCCCTTGCGCCAGAGCGGCGCTTCCATATGCACGTAGCCCAGAGGCACGAATTCACTGATGCCGCCGGTCCGCTCCTGCAGCGCGCGCAGGCGCTTGAGATGCCGGGCCCAGTGCACGGGCTGCTCCACGTGTCCGAACATGATGGTGGACGTGGTGCGCAGACCCACCTCATGAGCGGTGCCGATCACGTTCAGCCATTCGTCCGTGCGCAGCTTGTCCGGGCAGATGATGGCGCGGACCTCGTCATCCAGAATCTCGGCGGCCGTACCCGGCAAGGTCGAGAGGCCCGCATCGCGCAGCTGTTCCAGATAGGTGGCGAGCGGCAGCGCCAGAGTGCTCGCGCCGTGCTGAATCTCCAAGGGCGAAAAAGCGTGCACATGCATCCACGGCACCGCCTCCTTGACCGCACGGACAATATTCAAATAGGTCTCGCCCGTGAAGCTCGGATGGATGCCGCCTTGCAGGCACACTTCGGTCGCACCCGCGGCCGATGCCTCGACCGTGCGGCGCGCCACTTCGTCGAGGTCGAGATTGTAAGCGGGGCCGCGCAGATCCTGGGACCCTCGGCCTTTCGAGAAGGCGCAGAAACCACAGTGATACAGACAGATATTGGTGTAGTTGATGTTGCGATTGACGACGTAGGTGACCGCGTCGCCGACCGACTCGCGACGCAATTGGTCTGCCGCTGCGATCACCTCGTCGAGATCACGGCCCTCGACACTGAACAGGCGCACGATATCTTGTTCAATCAGCGCGTGCCCTGCGTGTGCTGCCGCGATGATCGAGCTGATTCCCACCGCGCCGCCGGCGTGCGACGAGCGCGCACCGGCCTGCGGAGGCGCGGCTGAATCCCCTGCGTGCCCGTGGGCGGCCGATGACCAGCGCGCTGCGATCGGCGGCAATTCACAACCAGCGCCCGAGTACCAGCGGTCCGGCCGCGCAAATCCGCGACTATCGCTGAAGCGGCGCACGTGCGGCGTGATGACGGGATCCGTCCAACCTTCAGGCCGCGCCGCATAGGCGGGCACCAGAGCCAGGCGCTCGACGAGATCCCGCCCGGCGCCGTTGGTCGCACGCACGAGATCCTGAAGATGCGGCCAAGGCGCCTCGGGGTTCACGTGGTCGGGCGTCACCGGCGATACGCCGCCCCAGTCGTTGATGCCGGCGCGCACCAGGCTGGCGAGCCCCTCGGGGCGTAAGTTGGGCGGCGCCTGAATCGACATGCTCGGGCCAAACAGAAGGCGCGCCACTGCCACGGTCCAGAGCTGCTCTTCCATGGCGGGCTCGGAGGCGTCGGCCATTTTGGTTCCGGGCTTCGCCTTGAAATTCTGGATGATGAGTTCCTGCAGATGGCCGTGGCTGTCATGCAGAGCGCGAAGCGCCAGCAGTGACTCGATGCGCTCGCGGCGCGTTTCACCGATGCCGATCAAGAGACCAGTGGTCATCGGAATGCCGAGTTCACCGGCAGCCCGCAGTGTGTCGAGCCGCCTCGCCGGTACCTTATCGGGGGAACCGAAGTGCGGACCACCCCGCTCGCACAACCGGTCCGACGCGCTCTCGAGCATCAATCCCATCGATGCGCTCACGGGGCGAAGCCGGCGCAAGTCAGCAGCGTCCATGACTCCGGGATTGAGGTGAGGCAAGAGGCCGGTCTCCTCCAGCACGAGCTTGGCCATGCGCGCCAGGTAGTCCAGCGTGCTCCCGGCGCCTGCGGCGTCGAGAGCGGTGCGCGCCACGGCGTATCGCGCCTCCGGTTTGTCGCCGAGCGTGAACAGCGCTTCCTTGCAGTCCACGGCCTTGCCCGCGAGTGCTATCGCGAGTACCTCCTCGGTACTGAGGTATGCGCTCTTGAGGCGTCGCGGCGCTTTGGCGAAGGTGCAGTAGTGGCAGACGTCCCGGCACAGCTGCGTGAGCGGAATGAACACTTTGCGCGAATAAGTGACCGTTTCGCCGAATCCCTCCAACGTCAGCGACTCGGCAAGTGGCAGCAGGTTCGCGGCCGGCGCCTCGGGCAGCCACGCCAGTGCCTCGGCCGAATCGGGCCGGCCGCTCTCGGCCGTGCGCAGCAGCGCGCCTAGGCCTGAAGACGCGCGAGCCATCTCTGCTGTCCAAGGAGCCGATGGAGGTCGGCCGGCGAATCCACATCAAATTCGAGTCCTGGGAGGCGGACCACCTTCGCACTCGAGCCTGTGCGCTGCACCTCCTCGAGGTGCAACTGCTGACTCCTTAAGCCAAATTGAAAACGAAAGGGATGCGCTGACACGAGGCAGAGCGCATTCGTACCCAGCCCGGCCGCGTCGGGGGCAATCGCAAAGCCGCCACGTCGGCCGGCGCGCACCAGGGCGTCGATTTCCGTCGCGGTGATGTTCGGCAGATCCGCGGGCAGGATCACGAACTCTCGGCAACCGAATTCGCGCAGCACCTGATGGGCCTGCGTCAGCGCGCCGTTGAGGCACTCGCCGCTATCGGCGAGCACCGGGATCTCCACGGGTACGGTGTCCCGCTCCGGGCTGACCACGATGATTTGACGCACCGTCTGCGCGCCTCGCGCGGCAGACAGCACCGCCGCCAGCATCGATCGCACGAGTTGGACTCTGGCCCGAGGCGGTAGCGCTTCTGCCAGTCGCGTTTTGCAGTACAAACGCTCCTTGATCACGATCAGGGCGCAGACACCGCGCCGCTGCTCGAGCCGGTGCGTCAGATCGCCAAGCATAGTCAAGCTCACTGGGGTCTCCTGGCACGTACCAGAACCAGACTCACGATACTCATGCTAGTTCATTTCGGCTAGCCCAGAGCCTCAAGACGCTGGTCTTATTGCTGTGGCGCCAGCAGACCGAGCAGGCGCTCGTCGGGTAGTGGCGTTCGGCCAATGGCCTGAACGCAGACATGATCCGCACCCGCTTGCCAATGCTCATCGATGCGCGCGCGGATCGCCTTTTCGTCGCCCCATACGATCAAGGCGTCCACCAACCGATCCGATCCACCCCCCGCGAAGTCCGCGTCGGTGAAACCCAAACGCCGCCAGTTGTCGACATAGTTAGGCAGGCCCAGATACATGGCGAGAAACCGGCGTGCCATCGCACGCGCTGCGGCGGGGTTCGTTTCGAGAATCGCGCCCTGCTCGACGCACAGCAGTTTGCCCGCACCCAAGATCGCCCGTGCCTGACGAGTGTGTTCTGGGGTGACATTGTACGGATGGGCGCCATCGGCCAATTCGGCGGAAAGCTGCAGCATCTTGGGCCCCAGCGCGGCGAGGACGGTCTTCGGCGACGCCGCGGGCTTGCCATACTGAAGCTTTCGTACGCCCTCCACCAGAGGTATGTGCGAGACGCCGAGCCCGAGCAGAAACCTTCCGCCGGACTGCTCGTTGAGACCCTTCTGCGCCGCAGCGGCCGAGAACGGATCGCGCGCGTAAATGTTGGCGATCCCGCTGGCGATGATGAGGCTGCTGGTATTGGCCAATAGCCACGCGCATGCGGAAAATACTTCGCGCCCCACGGCCTCTGAAATCCACAGAGCGCCATAGCCCCAGGCCTGCACGCGCCGCGCGAACGCGGTGGCATCCGCCGCAGAGAGGCCATCGGTTCCGGCCCAAACTCCCAGGTTTTTCAGTTTCATCGCGTGCTCCACGTGGTGCCGGCGTCAAACGATATATCGAGGTGACACGGCATGGCAAAAATGGTTCGAAAGCGCAGCTGCAGCAGAACCCATGGAGATGAGGCCGGGGATACCGAAAACGGCAGACTTTCGCTAAGCTTCCGGTAACTGGATACCACGGAGACCAGCATGAGCACACCCGTCATTCCGGATACGTTTCTCGATCTGTTTACGAAGAAGGCGTTCGCGCATCTCGCGACGCTAATGCCCGGCGGAGAGCCGCAAGTGACGCCCGTGTGGATCGACTACGATGGCGAGCGGGTGGTGTTCAACACTGCGGCAGGGCGACAGAAGGACAAGAACCTGCAGCGTGACGGCCGTGTGTCCTTGTCGATCGCCGATCCCGACAATCCCTATCGATACCTCGAAGTCCGTGGTCGTGTGAGCGAACGTACGACGAGCGGCGCGGACGCGCACATCGACAAAATGGCGAAGAAATATCTGGATAAGGATAAATATCCGTTTCGACAGCCCGGCGAAGTACGAGTGATCTTCAAGGTCACGCCGGAGCACATCACCTCGATGCGCTGAAGTCGAGCGAAACGCGCCGCTCAGAATCCACAACGCGCCCGGCGATGGCGCGTACCTGTTGCCGTGCTTAGGCTTCAGAATCTTGAGGGGACGGGCTTCGAAATGAACCACTGCTTCGTCGGTATCAGAAAGTATCTTGCGGAGTCCACACTTCACCGGCACGAGTATCACCAGATTGTCCTACCGCGTGTCGGTAATCTGGAGCTCGAGGTAGAGGGTCAAGGTGGCCGCGTCGAACACGGAGTCGGCGCCTTCATCATCGCGGGCGCACGCCACGCATT
>WNFP01005360.1_pt1 | contig 10321 bp, 5 predicted proteins | sample 5400201 | NCBI WGS metagenome assembly WNFP01 (sample SAMN13153355, study PRJNA577476) | soil metagenome | isolation source: 115 cm saprolite under Madrone tree | place: USA:California | collected 2016-06-14
TAGCCGCCGCATTGGGAAGCAAGTCGACAGCATTCCTCCGGAAACCATGGCTGCCTTCCGTTGGTATTCGTGGCCTGGCAACATTCGCGAGTTACAGAATTTGGTGGAACGCGCGGTGATCCTTTCGCGGGACGGCGTGCTCCCAAACCCACTTCACAAAAAGCAAACAGAGCTCATGGTCCCCAGTCTTCATCGCACCCGAACTTTCCACTCATCGATGACCTTGGAAGACTCGGATAGCGCTTTGATTTTGGAAACACTTGAGCAGGCCGGCTGGATCGTCGGCGGGCCACGCGGCGCAGCGGCGAAACTGGGACTGAAACGGACCACGCTGCTTGCCAAGATGAGGAGGTTGGGTATCTCGCGGTCTATCTCTGAGGAAGGAACCAGCGTTCCCGGAGTCGCGCAAGAAGATGCCCAGATTTGAGGGTAGAATTGGCAGTCTCACATGGAATAAGGTTAGACGTCAGCAAGCGCGAACGGGTCGAGCAAACGGTAATCGACCCGATTCTGGCATTGTTCGCATGGGAGTAAGATTCACACCGTGGCTCTCGAGTCTCAACGCGCCGTTAGCAAGCATGAACCGTTCGATCTACAGACCGTAATCGAAAACGAGCCGACACGGTTCGTCCGTGCTCTACCCGATTCGCTTTAGTTTGTCAACCAGGTTTGGGGAATACACTGGCTACCAATCGGGAGGCCATGACCGGTCAGTTTTGTTCCATTGAGTGTTCCCGAGTGTCGTCAGCAACGGTTGATTTCGCTTCGCAGATGAGTTCTTCATGTTGCCGCGCGCAAGGACGGTCAAGGCATGGAGGCAGGCATTCCTCCTAGCCCCATTTCTGGTACTGGCGGGTTGTGGCCGGTCGCCAAACGCATCAACGCCAAGCATCGCGATCACGAGAATTCCATCTGCCGACGGAAACAAGTACGACACAGTTGCTGCCATTGAGGGCACCGCGGTCGGTGTCCGCCCGGACCAGCAGATCGTGGTCTATACCAGAAGCGAGGAGTTGTGGTGGGTGCAGCCCGTCCCAGACCGCCCGTTCACGCAAATCCAGAACGGTTCACGTTGGCAGAACCAGGTCCATCTCGGTACTGAGTACGCCGCATTGCTCGTCGAGCCTGGTTATCACCCGCCGGAGACGGCGGAATCGTTGCCGTCAAAAGGGGACGGTGTCGACGCAATCGCGGTCGTACAGGACAAGCGTGCACCGGCAAGTTCGACACAACCGAAGCTGCTGCATTTCAGCGGTTATGACTGGACCGTACGGACAGCAGCCAGTAATCGCGCCGGCACAAGAAATTCATTTGATCCGGCGAACGCGTGGACGGACGAACGCGGCGCATTGCATTTGCGCATCGCCAGGCGCAAGGACAAGTGGACGTGTGCGGAGGTTAAGCTCACCCGCAGCCTGGGATACGGAACCTACACGTTCGTCGTGCGCGATACCTCGCAATTGGAGCCCTCCGCCGTTCTAACGCTGCTGACGTGGGATGGGATCGGCGGTGAACCAAATCGCCGTGAGCTTGACGTCGAAATCAGCCGCTGGGGCTACCTCGAGAACGAGAATGCACATTATGTCGTCCAGCCCTACTTCATTCCCGCAAATATGGTTCGATTTCGAGTGCCGGGCGGCGTGCTCATGCCCTCTTTCCAGTGGAAGCCCGGTCGTGTGACATTCTCAACTGTGGCCGGATCGCCGGCGCGCGTGATCCAACAACATACTTTTACCTCGGGAGTGCCAGCTGCGGGTGGGGACGAGGTCCGTATGAATCTGTATGTCTTCAATAAAGGTGAGGTCCCCCTAAAAAATGAAATGGAAGTCGTGATTGAGAAATTCGAGTTCTTCCCGTAATGCTTAGTGTAGCGGCATATCGATTGGTTACGTTGGCGGTGATGGCATGCCTCCTCAGCGAAGCGCGTGCGCTAGACCCACATCGCAAATTCTCTCAGTATGTCCGGGAGAAATGGAGCGCTGCGAATGGTCTGCCGGGCGGCGCGGTTCATGCTATCGCACAAAGCCCGGATGGCTATCTTTGGATCGGCACTGACAAAGGCCTCGTACGTTTTGATGGGTTCACCTTCCTGCCCGTGCCACCGGAGTCGCTTCTGCCTCAAAACGATCCGATTCTGGGACTAATTACTGACGCCGAGGGCGATCTGTGGGTGCGCATGCAAACCGCAGGAATCCTTCGTTATAACCGTGGGAAGTTTGAGAATCTCGCATCCGGACCCAATGCCACTGTGACTCAGGTGACGGCGATTGCACGGGAAAATGCCGCCGGAATGCTGCTCTCGGACCTGATCAGCGGGACCCTCCGGCTGCGAAGGGGAAAGCTGGATCTGGTAGCTCCGGCAAAGATCCTGCCGGGATCGTCCGTGACGATGTCGATTGCAGAAACTGCAGGTGGCAAAATCTGGCTGGGAACACTGGGAGCTGGCCTCTTCTATCTGGAAAACGGACGCGCCACGCGGGTTACTCAAGGACTCACTGAGACGAAAATTAACTGTCTGTTGCCGGTTGGCGACCAGGAATTGTGGGTGGGCACCGATCACGGACTGTTTCGATGGAGTGGTACGGGATTTCGGCGTGCTGGATTGGGGCCTTCGCTCCGTGACCAGCCAGTGCTGACTATTCTTCGCGATCGCGATTCGAACATCTGGGTGGGTACTACGCGAGGTCTTTTCCGAATCAATGCGAGTGGTACTTCCTTTGCTGAGGAAGAAGGCATGCAGAGAGCCGGTGCTGTCAACGCCCTGTTTGAGGATCGCGAAGGAAATCTGTGGGCTGGGGGTGCCATGGGATTAGAGCGCATCCGAGACAGCGCATTCATAACTTACTCCACGGATAAGGGACTCTCCTCGAAGGCGAGCGGCCCCGTTTATGTTGACGGGGAAGATCGTGCATGGTTTGCTCCCGAAAAGGGCGGACTGTACTGGATTAAAGATGGCCGCGTTGAGCCTGTTAAGCCGGAGCTGTTCGAGAAAGATGTGATCTATTCCATTGCCGGACGCGATCACGAAATCTGGATCGGGCGCCGACAAGGAGGTTTGACCCATCTGGTGTACAGTGGCGGAATCATCACAACAGAAACCTACGGCCGGGCAAATGGGCTGCCGCAAAATAGTGTCTACGCCACTTACCAGGGGCGCGACGGAGCGGTTTGGGCGGGTACCCTGAGCAGCGGCATGAGCAGACTAAAAGACGGAAAATTCACTACCTACACAACCACAAACGGACTGGCCTCGAACACGGTCTCATCACTCCTCGAAGGTCACGATGGAACGATCTGGTTTGGGACTCCAAACGGCCTGAGCGCATTGTCAAATGGGAAATGGAGGACCTATTCGCTCCCAGATGGACTGCCATCCGACAACGTAAATTGTCTCTTTGAAGATTCGGCCGGTGCATTGTGGATTGGAACCTCAGCGGGCCTTGCGTACTTCCAAATGGGCCGTATGCACACTCTTCAGGAAGTCACGGAGTCATTGCGCGAACAAATAGTCGGAATGGCGGAGGACAAAAGCGGAAGGTTTTGGATCGCGACCTCAAATCATGTTTTGCGCGTTCCGCACGACAAACTGCTAAGCGGTGTTGTGACGGCAGCCGATGTTCGCGAGTATGGGCAGGCCGATGGTCTCGAGAGCACTGAAGGAGTGAAGCGGAGCCGATCCGTAGTCTCGGATTCAGCTGGCAGGATCTGGTTTTCACTCAGGAGCGGCTTGTCGGTTGTTGATTCATCCCAGATCACGGACTATTCAGTTCCAGCGCTGCCTCACATCGAGGCGATCACCGCCGATAACAACCCCGTAAACCTCGCCGGCTCCGTTCGAATTCCTCCATCTCCCAGGCGAATCACGTTTGAGTACGCGGGGCTGAGCCTCGCGGTGCCCGGGCGGATTCGCTTTCGATATTTCCTCGAAGGTTTCGACCGTAGCTGGAGCGAGCCGGTTGCAGCGCGAGAAGCCGTTTACACGAACCTTGGGCCCGGCTCTTATCGGTTCCGGCTTGTCGCCAGCAACAGCGAGGGGCTGTGGAACGGGCCAGAAACTGCGATCGTTTTGAACGTCGCCCCGGCCTTCTACCAGACCGTATGGTTTCGCTCTCTAGGCGTGTTTCTCTTCTTGGCAGTTCTTACCGGGCTTTATCGCCTGCGAGTCCGCCATTTGGAACGTCAGCGGGATGCTCTTCGCAAGAGTGAAAAAGAGCTTCGCGATGCGATCGATACGATTCCGGCAATCGTGTGGAGTACTCTGCCCGACGGCTCCAACACTTACATTAACAGGCGATTTGTGGAGTACACGGGGTTATCGGCCGAAAAGATGGCCGGATCAGGGTGGCGAGCGTTAATTCACCCTGATGATCTTGAGCGGCATGCAGGTAAATGGAGGGAAGCGGTTGCTACCGGCAAGCCCCACGAAAATGAGGTGCGTTCCCGCCGCTCGGATGGGCAATATCGCTGGCAGTTGGACCGCGGAGCGCCGCTCCGAGACAAAGATGGAAACATCGTCAAGTGGTATGGGGTCACAACCGACATCGAAGATCGCAAACGCGCCGAAGATGCCCTGCAGTTGGTATCTAGCGACTTGCAAGACAGCAAAGTCAAGCTTGAAGAAGCCCAGGGGATTGCACATGTCGGCTACTGGGAGTGGGACCTAATGTCGAATCGGGTGATCTGGTCAGACGAGACCTACCGCATCTATGGTCTGCGGCCGCAGGAGTGTCCCATAGACATAGCTGTTCTACAAAAAATGATCCACCCTGAAGATTTAGAATTTGTGTTCCAAGTGGCCGAGGAGGCTGTCCGCGGGGGTTTGCGCACGGACGTAGAACACCGAATCATCCGTCCCAGTGGCGAACCGCGCACCGTGCATAGTCAGGGCGATCTGAAGAAAGACGCGTCAGGCAGGCCCTACCAAATGTTCGGTACGGTCCAGGATGTTACTGAGCGCAAGCGCGCCGAGGAGGCGCTTCAGCAAAGCCAATTTTATCTCGCTGAGGGGCAGCGCCTTGCCCACATGGGAAGTTGGGCATTTAACCCCTCTGGTTTTTTTGAGTACTGGTCTCAGGAGTTGTTCAAGATTTATGGCCTGGATCCGCAGAAGGGAGCCCCAACACTTGAAGACTATCTAGCCACGGTTCACCCACAAGATCGCGACTTTATGGCTAACACCATAAAGAGAATGCATGCGGAACGCAGTGGCTGCGATGTGAAAAAAAGAATTGTTCGCCCCGACGGCGAGCTACGCTACATTCGCTGCGTCGGAATCCCCGTTCTTGAAGGCGAAGTCCTGAAGGGGTTTCTCGGCACCGCGGTCGATATCACCGAGCAAGAACTGCTAACCGAGGAGTTGGAGCGGCAACAAGCATACCTTGCCGAGGCGCAGAAGCTGACCCACACAGCCAGCTGGGCCTGGCGGGTGTCGGATCGGAGTGCAGTGCACGTTTCTGGTGAGTTGTACCGCATTTACGGCTTCGATCCAGCTGAGGGAGCGCCGACTTGGGAAGAATATTTCGAACGCATCCACCCGGAGGATCGCCTTAAGTGGACGGGCACGGTGGAACGGGCAGTCGTGGAAAAAGCCGATTACGATCAGGAGTTCCGCATTCTTTTTCCGAACGGAAAGGTGAAGTGGATCCGCACCGTTGGCCATCCCGTCCTTTCCGACACCGGAGATTTGGAGCAATTCGTGGGCAGCTCGACCGACATTACGGAGCTCAAATTTGCCGAGCAAGAGCGTGAGAGGCTGCGGCAACTAGAGGCGGATCTGGCACATATCGATCGTGTGAGTACGTTGGGCGAAATGGCCGCATCGCTGGCACACGAGATCAAGCAGCCCATCGCTGCCGCCATCACCAGCGCCAATAGCTGCATTGAATGGCTGGCACACGAACCGCCCAATCTGGATCGGGCCCGTGCGGCAGCAGCCAGAATCGATAAGTATGGGAATCGTGCGGCAGAGATCATCGACCGTATACGTTCGTTCTACAAGAAATCTCCTCCACAACGTGAGTTGATCGACGTGAACGGAATTATCCACGAAATGCTCACGCTGCTGAACGGTGAGGCCGCTCGACACTCGGTTGCCATGGGCACGGAACTTGCCGCTGAATTGCCCAAAATCACCGCGGATCGCGTGCAGCTGCAGCAGGTGTTCATGAACCTCATGCTCAACGCAATCGAAGCCATGAAGGACTCAGGCGGAGAGCTTACGGTGAGGTCGGAACTGCAGGACGGTCAACTCCAGTTCTCGGTCAGTGACACAGGCGTGGGACTTCCAACGGAGAAGATGGATCAGATCTTTTCTGCGTTCTTTACTACCAAGCCCCAAGGCAGCGGCATGGGATTGGCCATCAGCCGTTCCATTGTGGAGTCGCATGGTGGGCAGTTGTGGGCAAGCGCCAACAGTGGACGAGGTGCAACCTTTCATTTCACCCTACCGATCCAGGTCACGGAGTCATCGCCTTTGGTTGCCTAGGTGCTTCGGTCCTCCTCTGATATTTTTCCCTGGATCCGGCTGCCATCTCTCCTTTGCAATTCGTGCCCATTGTCGCTAGTCTCCATCACTTCATAAGTCGGTTGTAAGTCTGATTTGGCCAATAGAGCCTTCTGGAGCAGCGTTATGTCAGGTCGGCAGGTTCAGCTTCTTCAAGAACGCGCCGAATCGTGGGTCGCTGTGCAGGTTCTTCAGCAGGGGTTCCACTTTCGTGTAAATCAGGCCGCCGTCACGTTGGGCATAAGCGCGGTCTAGCCACTCGAACGCTTCGTCGGGCTGGTTCCGGAAAGCGTAAATCTCGGCGATCTGGTACGCCATGCTTGCATGGTATTTCGTAATTAAGTTACTTAATGCGGCATCCGACTCCTTTTTCCGACCAAGCGCGTAGTACGCAATCGGATACAGAGACGCACGTAGGGGATCAGAAGGTACTAGCTCGATTTCAGGCAAAGCATCGTTAGGCCGCCCCTGGATGATGTGTATCTGGCTCAACCAGATATGGCTGGACCAAATATCGGGGCTCAGTGCAAGGGCCTTCTTGCTATCCGCTGCGGCTTCGTCTAGCTGCCCCACCACAAACTCGGTCTCTGCAAGGCTCTCCCAACTATCTCCATTGAGCGGATCCAAGCCAATGGCTCGGCGGGCCAATCGAAGAGCTTCGTCAAAACGACCGAGCAGGGCTGCCGCGGAAGCCGCCAATCTTACATTCTCGGGATTTCCGGGTTCGAGAGCAATCGCCCGCTGGAAGGAAGCATCTGCTCCAGCCCAATCGAAGTCGACCAGCTTAATCCGTCCCATTTGGGCGTGGGCCGCCGCCAGGTTCGGGTTTAACGTTAAAGCTCGCTCAACTGCTTGACGCGTAAGCCGGTGACCGTCTCCAGCGGGAATTACGCCTGTGTTGGTCTGCCAGTTGCGTACTCGAGAGAGGCCGACCCAAGCCAACGCATAAGAGGGATCAAGCTGAGTCGCCCGCTCGTAATACTTCGCAGCCATCTCCGTGTCTTTGTCGGTGTTCCGCTGAAAGAAGTAGTACCCCTGCAAGTAGGCATCGAAGGCATCCGGATTGACTGGCAGCGATCGTGCCGCCTCTGCTTGTGGTTGCGAAGTTAAACGGAGTTGGATTTGCCGAGCAACAGCCTTGGCTACATCGTCTTCGACATTAAGAATGTCTTTCACCGGATAGTCGTAATCCTCTGACCACAGGTGAGTTTGGTCCTTCACCTGAATGAGCTGAGCGGTAAGGCGCAAGTGGTCTGCGCTTTCGCGGAGGCTGTTTTCCAGCACATACTGCACAGAAAGATCGCGTCCAATCTGGTCCGGGCGTTCGTCCTTGTGCTTGTATCCCATGACGGAGGTTCGCGCGATCACACCCAACTGTTCCGGGTTAAGCCGCCCCAACTGCGAAATCGTTTCCTCGGTCAGACCATCCGCAAGATATTCTTTATTGGGATCGCCAGTGAGATTCTCAAATGGCAGTACGGCGAGCATGACTTTTTGCGACCTTGGTGGTCCTGGAGGGCGAAAGTGCCGCCAGGAGATGTAGCCCGTGCCCACCAAGATGACAGCAGATGCAAGCACGAGCCCAGCTTTCCACCAGTGCGGCTTCATTTGCCGCTGAACTCTCGCCACGTTCTCGCTCATTTCGGCGACGGACTGCTCGGGCCGTTCACGGTCTTTCTCCAAAGCTGTTCCTGGGGCTGACTCTACGTACTCGATCGGAAGCATCAATCGATAGCCACGCCGCGCCAAGGTCTCGATGTACCGAGGATTATCGCCGGAATCCCCCAGGGCGCGGCGTAGGGTCTTGATCGTCGCATTGATGCTGCGGTCGAAATCCACGACCGTATCATTCGCCCACAGCCTGCTCCTGATTTCCTCGCGGGTGACGATCTTGCCCTCCCGTTCAACGAGCATCCGCAGGACCTGAAACACTTGTTCTCTTAGGATGACCTTATTATTAGGGTCTGGATTATTAGGATCTGGCGTAGTACTCGATCGTAGTTCGCCAGTGCTGAGGTCGAGCTCAAAGGCTCCGAACAGAACGCGTCCTGAGGGAAGGGTGTGCATAGGAACCGTACACAAAATACGCAACTTAAGACTCTACCAATGCGAACCGGGATTGTCGAACGCAGTGGTATCCAGGCCGCCTGGAGCATCTCCTTAAGAATCAATGACTTGCTGATTTCGCTCCGATTTCATCGCTATATCACCGCTGTTCCATTTACACCCGTTTCGCCCTTGCGGTAAATAGGTGCATCGCCGTTGATTGATCCAAACGATATTGGGTACCGCCATGGCAGGGCGCCAAACATCCAAGTTGATTGCCATCATCGATGACGATGAATCGATGCAAGATTCGCTACAGGACTTAATCGAGTCAACTGGGCTCGTGGCGCTGTGCTTTGGATCGGCGGAAGAATTCCTTGAATCCGATTTGCATACTCGGGCTGCGTGCCTAATTGTTGATATCCGTATGCCGAAGATGTCCGGGCTGGAGCTGCAGGCCAGGCTTAAAGAAGAAGAATGCTATATCCCAATCATCTTTATTACTGCTCACGGAGATGCCAGGATGCGGATTCAAGCGATGAGAGAAGGCGCGGTCGAGTTCCTCGCGAAACCGTTCGATCATCAACTGTTGCTCAAAACGGTTCGAGCTGCACTTGATATGTGAGCAATAGGTTATAGCAATCGTATGCGGTGCCTGAAAGGAGTACCTTGTGGCAGATTTTGCAAAAGTTATGTACCCTGCGGGGGACCAGGCCGAACGTAGATTCGATCGGATCATCGGCAATAGCGCCGCTCTGGAATGTGTTCTCGACCAAGTCGAGCAGGTTGCTCCCACAGACTCGACTGTCCTCATCGAAGGGGAAACCGGCACAGGAAAGGAACTCATTGCTCACGCCATTCACAACGCCAGTCAACGTTGCGGGCGCGCCTTTATAGAACTCAATTGCGCGGCAATTCCGCTGGATCTTCTGGAAAGCGAATTGTTCGGTCATGAGAAGGGCGCCTTCACCGGAGCCATCGCGCAGAAGATCGGGCGCTTCGAAATGGCTGATAAAGGCACGCTGTTTTTGGATGAAGTCGGCGACATCCCTCCTGCCCTACAGCCGAAGTTGCTGCGCGTGCTGCAAGAGCAGGAATTCGAGCGTTTAGGCAGCGGTCGCACACACAAGGTGGATGTCCGGCTTGTAGCCGCAACCAATCGGGATCTGATCAAGATGGTAGCTCGCGGGCAATTTCGCAGTGACCTGTATTATCGTCTGAACGTCTTCCCCATCTTGCTGCCGGCGCTCCGAGAGCGCCGGGCAGACATTCCTGTTCTTGTCACACATTTCGTGAAGATGTTTAGCCGCCGCATGGGGAAGCAAGTCGACAGCATTCTTCCGGAGACCATGGCTGCCTTCCAGTGGTACTCCTGGCCTGGCAACATCCGCGAGTTGCAGAACTTAGTAGAACGCGCGGTTATCCTTTCGCGGGACGGCGTGCTCCCAAACCCGTTGCACAAAAGGCGAACGGAGGTTATGGCCCCCACTCAACATCGTTTCCCTGCTTGTCCATCGTCGATGACCTTGGTAGACTCGGATCGCACTTTGATTGTGGAAACGCTTGAGCAGGCCGCTTGGATCGTTGGTGGACCACGCGGTGCCGCGGCCAAACTGGGACTGAAGCGAACCACCCTGCTGGCCAAGATGAGAAGGCTGGGGATCTCCCGACCTATCCATCAGGAAGAAACAGACGTGCTCGCTCTGGCTCCCGCAGGCATACGACGGGAAGATCTTCTTTCTCCCTTAGCCTTCCCTAAGCTTTGACTGAGCC
>WNFP01005362.1_pt1 | contig 10320 bp, 12 predicted proteins | sample 5400201 | NCBI WGS metagenome assembly WNFP01 (sample SAMN13153355, study PRJNA577476) | soil metagenome | isolation source: 115 cm saprolite under Madrone tree | place: USA:California | collected 2016-06-14
CGAGGGTGAATCCCAGGTATAATGTCAGCAACGCACGCTTTCGGTCGAATCGATCGAGGAAGAAACCAGCCGCGACTCCCGAAATGCCGGCGCTAATCGCATATGCCGAAACAATCCAGCCGAATTGAGCAGTGCCGATGTGAAAGACCCGCATGTACTGGGGACCAAGAGGCAAAATAATGAGGAAATCCAGAACTGACGTAAACTGAATCGCCGCCAGGACGAACAGCAAAAGCCGTTCATCCAGGCCCTTCGCGCTCTCGCTCGAAGCTGGTCCCTCGTTGAGCATCCGTATGTATAGCGTTCGTTAGGTTCACGCGCAAATCAGATGGCCGACTTTGTGCAGACTCAGGGCGCCATTTTCCGGGTTGTAGTAAACCAATTGGCGCTTTTTTGGTGGTTCGACCGAAATTTGGCATAGTGCCTGCCCTCAAAGCGGCAACTATGAATGGAAAGCGGGTATTGGTAGTTGACGACAACCTCGTGGACGCGAGAGCGTTGTCGAGCAAATTGAGGTCAGAAGGCTACGAGGTGGTGCTGGCGCAGGACGGCGCGGCGGCAGTGAGTACGGCTCGCAAACAAAAGCTGGACCTTATCTTTTTGGATATCATGTATCCCCCGGATGTGGGGCATGGTGGCGGGGTTCCCTGGGATGGATTTCTGATCTTGAATTGGATTCGTCGTTTGGATGGGGCGAAACATGTGCCAGTCATTTTCGTTACCGGCGCCGACCCCAAGAAATATCGTGACCGTGCGATGAAGGAAGGAGCCGCAAACTTTTTTTCAAAGCCAGTCAAGGCGGACGAACTGATCGCGGCAGTGAATGCGGTGCTTGGCAATGCGGGGCCGCAAGCGGCAATTTCGAGCAAAAAAACGGTACTTTTTGTGGATGACGAAGGGGATTGGCGGTTGGTTGCGGGCGAATGTCTGCGTGACGCGGGTTTCAATATCGTTACGGCAAAAGACGAGGCTGAAGCGCTGAGGCGAATGGAGACCGTAAGGCTCGATGGGATAGTTCTCGACCTCAACCTGGCTGGTCAAAATGGTCTGCTGTTGATGGAGTTGCTGAAGCAGAGACATCCTGGTGTGCCGATCCTCATCTACACTGGCATGGATCACAACAACAGCGCCATTACTGAGATGTTGAAGAGCGGAGCGAAGAAATATTTGCGCAAGGGTTCGATGGCAGAGTTATGCGATACGCTGAAGGCGATGGTGAATTGAGTCGTGATACGTGATGCGTGAAACGCATGACGTGAAACGCAAGACGTAAGACGTAAGAGGAACCGACACAAGATCCGGGACAGTTTTGTTCGCAAATTTGACACCGGAATCTCGGGGAATTCCAACTCTCCGAAGCGAACAGGAGGATGAAGCCAGTTTGAAGCCAGTTGTCAGCAGTCAATCCGTAGTAGTAGTATCGCTGTAATGAGTTTGTATTCAGTTGGACAGTTTCCTTCCTATCGCCCCCGACGTTTGCGGCAGTCGGCAGCTTTGCGCCGCATGGTCCGAGAGACGCAATTGAGCGCGCACGGGCTGGTATTACCGTTGTTTGTTCGAAGCGGGCGCAAGGTGCGGCGAGCCATTGACGCGATGCCGGGCGTTTTTCAACTTTCTCCCGATGAAATGCTGAAGGAAGCCACGCGAGCATTTGAGGCCGGTGTGCCGGCGGTGTTGTTGTTCGGCATTCCGGACCGCAAAGACGCGAAAGCTTCTGGAGCTTATGCTCGAAAAGGAATCGTGCAGGAGGCAGTTCGATTGCTTAAGAGGGAATTACCCGAAATGCTGGTCATCACCGACGTCTGCCTATGCGAATACATGGAGCACGGGCATTGCGGAATAGTTCATCGCAACAAGAATGGCGCCAGCATTCTGAACGATCCGACTTTGAAATTACTGGCTCGTACGGCTGCGAGCCATGTTGAGGCTGGGGCGGACATTGTAGCGCCAAGCGACATGATGGATGGACGTGTGCGCGCGATTCGCGAGGAACTCGATAAACTTGGTTTGGATGAAACGCCAATCATGTCGTACGCGGCGAAATTTGCTTCGGCTTATTATGGACCATTTCGAGAGGCTGCTGAATCAGCGCCGAAGTTTGGAGATAGACGCAGTTACCAAATGGACGCGGCAAATGCGCGCGAGGCGTTGCGGGAAGTCGCGCTGGATATTCAGGAGGGTGCGGACATTGTGATGGTCAAGCCGGCCCTGGCTTACCTCGACATTCTGTATCGCGTAAAAACGGAATTCGGTTATCCCACGGCCGCCTACGCCGTGAGCGCCGAATATTCCATGATAAAGGCAGCTGGTGAAAAGGGCTGGATTGATGAGCGAGCGGTGATGCTGGAGAGTCTTTTGGCGATGCGCCGCGCGGGGGCCGATATTTTGATCACGTACGCAGCGATTGAGGTTGCTCAGTGGCTGGCCAAAGAGCGCTAAAACCGACGTGCTGAGCGCTGGCTACCTGTTAATATTGAGGAAGACGTAAACGAGGACAAGAAGGATCACCAGGCCCACAGAGCCCGCGACGATCCAGATTATTTTGTTTGCCTTGTCATCTTTCTTTGAGAATCCCGCGCTGGCCGTCGTAAATCCGCCGCCACGGCCCTGCTCGAGTTGTTCGAGACTGACGCCACGTTGCATGACCACGGTTTGATCGAGCGGTTTTTTTGCCGGCGTCGTTGGAGCTGGAGTTGAGGGTGTGCTCGATGGAATGGCCGAAGAGGGAGTTGACTCGGTTTCCAGGCGCATTTCGATTTGGCCTAAACGCAGAACCTGGCCCGGCTTGATAACGGTTTCGGTGATTTTTTCGCCGTTAATAAAAGTCCCGTTGGTCGAGTTGAGATCGCGTACCACCACATCTGAGCCTCGCAACAAAATCTCGCAATGATGACTGGAAACAGATGGCTCGGCGATTTGAAAGGTGTTGTCCTCGACTCGGCCAATGGTGGTTTTGTCCACCTTTAGCTCATGGGTGCGCCCGGTCATTCCCGCGCTCAGGAGAACAAGTTTCGCCATAATTTAGCTTAGGTACAGCGATTATCGCCGGTGGCCATGGCGACGTAAAGCGCAAAACGTAATAGTAAATCGCAATGGGAAGAAAGCGTTGCCAGGCGCAATTACTTCTTCTTAATCATCGCGCGAAACTGCGCGAACAACGGCGTGGAATCGTGCGGTCCAGGCGAGGCTTCCGGATGATATTGGACGCAGAAGATCGGTTTGGTCTTGTGTCGCATGCCTTCGACCGTTTGATCGTTGAGATTGATCCGATCCACGCTGACATTAGACGGCAGGGAGTTTGGGTCCACTGCGAAGCCGTGATTTTGCGAAGTGATCTCGATCTTTCCCGATTCGAGATCTTTCACCGGCTGGTTCCCACCGCGATGGCCAAACTTCAATTTGAAAGTCTTGCCGCCAAAAGCCTGCCCCAGAATTTGATGACCGAGGCAAATTCCGAAGATGGGCAAACCACTTTTCACCAGGTCGCGAACGCTTTCGACAGCATATCCAAGTGCTGAAGGATCTCCCGGCCCATTTGAAAGAAAGATGCCTGCGGGTTTGTGTTTCAAAGCTTCCGAAGCGGGAGCCGTGGCGGGCAAAACCGTAACCTTGAAGCCATGCTGCCGTAATCGGCGAAGGATATTGTATTTCATGCCGTAGTCATAAGCGACGATGGGAATGTCTGCGGGCGGTAAGGGTTCGCGCCCGTTTGATGGGTTAGCGTCGTCGGTCCCCTGGACCAAAGTAAACCGACCGCTTTGGCAATCCTTTTCATCCCAGAGGAACGGTTCGCGATGCGTAACTTCTTTGACGTAATCGACTCCGGCCAGGCCCGGCCATTCCTTGGCCTTTCGCAACGCTTCGTCATCCGAAATCTCTTCGGTTGAAATAAATCCATTTAGTGCTCCTCGGACGCGCAACTTGCGGGTGAGAGCCCGTGTGTCGATCCCTTGGATGCCGGGAATGCCATTGTCTTCGAGATATTTGCCGAGCGGTGAATTCGCCCGCCAATTGCTGACCAGCGGCGAAAGTTCGCGAATGACGAAGCCTGCAACGTGCGGCTTCCACGATTCGACATCCAACGGGTTGACGCCATAGTTGCCGATGAGGGGATAAGTCATCGTCACGATTTGGCCTTTGTAAGACGGGTCGGTCAGGATTTCCTGATAACCTGTCATTGAAGTATTGAAGCACACCTCGCCGCACGCCGAAGCGCGTGCTCCAAAAGCTTCACCGTGAAATAGAGAACCGTCTTCGAGCGCCAGTATTGCCTTCATCTCAGAACGACACACGCAGGCGCAAGTAAATCGGAGCGCGGCGGTGTCGGAAATAGGAGAGATTCAGCATCAGCTCTTTTTCTTGAGTTTTTCCAGGTCGTCAATGATTTGGCTTGCGCTCTGTCCGCCGAAACCTACCGTTCGGTTTAATTCCTTGCCGTCGCCATTGAGAACGATCACGGTCGGAAAGCCTTCGATGTTATATTTTTCGCTCAGTGCAGCATTAGCTTTTTTGAGCTCGCCGCTTTGCTCTTTATGCGGAAAATCGATATCGACCAAAACGAGGTTGGTCTTTGCATAGCTGGCGAACTCTTTGGAGGAAGAAATAACGGCTCGAAGTTGCTTGCACGGCGGGCACCAATCGGAGCCATTAAAATCGATGAAAACCAATTTCTTTTCATTTTTCGCCTGTGCCTGCGCCTTGGGCAAATCCGTTAACCATTGCAGTTCCTCGGCGGCACACCCTTGCAGCAGCGGGCAAATTGCCAGCAATGCGATGGACAGTTTTTTTACTAAGTTCATGTTTATTTGTCGTGAATCAGGCGACTGACGTAACAGTTTCTTCCGCCCAAACTTTGCGGCCACCCACAATCGTAGCCACGGCTTTGCCACTGAGCCGCCAGCCGTCAAATGGGCTGTTTCCAGACTTGCTTGCACTGGAGGTTTTGTCAAATACCCATTCATGATCCGGGTCGAAAACGGTTACGTCGGCGTCCGCGCCGATGCTCAATGTGCCTTTGGCCAGGCCGAGCAGGCGGGCCGGGGCAACCGTGAATTTGGCAAGCAAGTCCGGCAATCCGAGGCGTTTTGAGTGAAAGAGCTGCATCAATGAGAGGGCCAGTTCAGTTTCGAGCCCCGTAATTCCAAATGGAGCGTTATCGAACTCGACTTCCTTTTCATAATCGCAATGCGGCGCGTGATCGCTGCAAATGATGTCAAGCGTGCCATCGACAATTCCCTCGAGAATCGCTTTGCGGTCGTGAGCGGAGCGCAATGGCGGGTTCATTTTGAAATTCGTGTCGTAAGCGGGCCAGGTGGGATATTCGGAATGGTGGCCAAAAATCTCTTTCCCGTCGGTCTGCCAGAATTTTTCGCCGCCGGCAATGGCGACATCCGTCAGAGTGAAATGATGCGGGCAGGCTTCGCCGGAGATCGGCACGCCGCGACGTTTGGCTTCGCGGAGCAATTTGACGCTTCCTGCCGTGCTGATATGCTGGCAGTGCACGCGCCCACCAGTCATTTCGGCGAGCAGAATGTTGCGCGCTACTATCATTTCTTCGCCAGCCGCCGGCCAACCGCGCAAACCCAGGAAGGTGCTCCAGTAGCCTTCGTGCATAACACCATCCGTCACCAGAGAATAATCCTGGCAATGATCCATCACCGGCAAATCGAACATGTTTGCGTACTCGAGCGCGCGACGCATCATTTCATTGTTCTGCACGCAATGGCCATCGTCGGTGATTGCAACAACACCGGCGCGTTTGAGGGAACCGATTGGCGCCAACTCTTCCCCGGCGATGCCTTTGGTTATTGCGCCGGCGATATAGACGTTCACGACTCCTTGTTTTGCGGCGCGTTCGTGAATGAGCGCAACGGTTCCGGAATTATCAATCGTGGGCGAGGTGTTTGGCATGCAAACGACTGACGTAAAACCGCCTCGCGCGGCAGCGGCAGTGCCGCTGGCAATCGTTTCTTTCGCAGACTGGCCAGGCTCGCGCAAATGCACATGAAGATCAATTAATCCGGGGCAAACGACGAAACCCGCGACGTCCACCCGCTCCACATCGGCAGGCGCTTGATTCGTCGCATTTGGACCGAGCCCCGCAATTTTACCATTGATGATGAACAGGTCGGCCGTGTGATCGACGCGATTGGCAGGATCGATGACCCGTCCGCCGGTGAGGAGCAGCGAATTCATTGCCGGGCAACCTACCTTGTCCAGCTTGAACTTCAAGCTTGTAGCTGCGGACGTGAGTTGGCTTACTAAAGTGCCGTTTGAATTGACAACTTTCTTCGGCGGATTAGTATCTATTCCTGCGCGCGGGTGTAGCTCAATGGTAGAGCTCCAGCCTTCCAAGCTGGCCACGTGGGTTCGATTCCCATCACCCGCTCCACCCAAAATATCTCCCGCAAAATCAGGGGTGTAATCGAATTTTTACGGCTGTCGCCTTGATCCCTACAACAGTTTCCTACAACAAATTCAAGGCAGTTTAACCTTTTCCAAGCCCGTTCACTGTTGTCATTGACTACGCGTGAATGGCAAATCCGCTCAGTGCGTTTGTGTCAGGTCTTAGGCCTCCTGAACGCGACCATGCTCCCAGGATAATATTCCTTCATCCGCTGAAGAAATCCTGACTCGCTGAGCCTGTCGTGCCACTCGTTTCGTGGGAAGCCTGCGTCTTGGGAACTCTTAATAATGGCTGCCCTGGGCTAAACTCTTGTTGCCCCTTCGGGGCGCTGGAATTCGTCAACAAGTTCTTTCGAAAACTTTTGCGCTAAAAAGGGGGTAGGAATCCCGATAAACAGAATCGGGACTTCACTGCGTTCAGGGGGTGGGAGTGTTGATAATTGATGGTCCTGGGTTGATGGAGGAGAACAAAGGGCGGAACCGCGAACAGTGCGACGGATAGGACAAATGGGACTTGCGTGAGAGGTGAACCACGCGGTCGGGACACCGCGCCCTACCATTTTAAGTGGAAATTATTTTTGGTAATGACTCTAAGGAATCGAGTGGCCTTCGATTGAGCAGCCTGGGGCTGCGCCGATTCGGTTCACGCTGTAATGGCCACCTGCTGGACAAACCGGAACTGCGCGCTGCGGCAAATAGGGAATGAGGTTGTCCATCACGACTGGCAGCCCTTTTTCTGCTGCATTGTCCTGGGCCCAACGCACCTTGGCCGAGGCTAGGTGTTCAAGGTTTTTGATACACGCGGCACGATCGGAGAGTTGGTGGATCTGTTGTTCCTCACCGAGGATCTCTTCCCGCTCTGCCAGCAATCCCTGGATGCTGTCTTCAGTCGAGGGCTGGAGCGCTGCGGAATCGGCATTGGATTGCGTCAGTTTGCCGATTTCGTTGCGGAGCTTCAGAAGAATGGCTGTCTCGCGGCGCAGGCGTTCCATCTCTGCAGGATCGATGACGATGGATTTAAGTCGCAGATTTTCAAGATTCAGTTTTTGAAACTTCTCGCGATCCTGCCGTAAACTCTCGAAAGCAGCTTCCTGCGCCCGAATTTTGGCGGACAGAACGCCAATGCCCGCGATTGAAAGGCCTAAAAACAAGCAAATCAGCAGTTTTCCCTTTTTATTCATGGAGCGCGTTTGGTTTCCAGATGGCCATCGGCGAATAGATAGAGCCGATCGTTTTGGTCGTCCAGGATTCGGGTGCGGACCAGGGCTTGCTGGCCTGGATCGGGATTTGCATCGGTTTCCTGAACCAGAATTTCAAAGCGGTTCGTTTCGATGCTCGGGTAGACCGTGGCCGGCAGATAGTATTTGAGCTCGGTGAAATCGGATGGGTATTTACCGTGGTTGTTTCTCGCATAGCTGCGAAAAAAAAGGCCGATGTGTTCCAATTGAGAGCCGTCAACGGAGCGCCGGGCTTCGACGAAACCGGGCGCGGCTTTCATTTGGTCCAGTTCGGCGCGGAGTTGCGCATTTTCGAGTTCGAGGGTGCGAAGCTTTTCTTCGGCTGCCTGCTGAGCCTCCATTTTTCGCTGCGCCTGCGCCTGGCGCAACGCGGCAATCCTGGAAGTTAGTTCACCCAGTTCGAAATGATTTCGCCTTAACCGTTCCAATTCCTCCAACTGCGCATAAGCTTTCTGCAACGCCTCGTTTTGCGCGGAAATATCGCCCAATCGAGAGATCTCCTGTTGCAAGTGCTCCAATTGTCTGCTGCGCCCGATATAGGTGAACAAAAGAAGCGCGCGAGCGGCACACGGCCGCCGTTGACTATCTGAAACCGCCCGCTGAATGAAATTGAGTCTGACTCGGGTGATATGTAATCGGGGCTAACGGTCGCGATTTCTGATCGCGTCAAAGGAAGAAAGAGTGATTTGCAGAGAGTCCAGGTGCGCTCGAATGGCTGGATCGCAGAGAACACGGACTTCCTCAGAGCGTTCGACGCTGTAAGGCGTTTGCAGACCGTCGTCGTAGCCTGGATGGCAACCGAGCTCGGTCACTCCTTCCGGCAAGGAGTCCAGAATGTGTTTCAGGTTAGTGACACTGATTGCGCCCGGGAGAGGTTCGCCTTCAGCGCCCTGTCCATAAAAGTCTCCACAGTAACGAATGCGTGAATCGTGTTCGCGCAGGGGAACTCCAAGGTCTCGCGCGAGCTTAAGCATGATCGAATGTGCGGGTTCGTTGCGATGAATGTGCTGGTGTGAGTCCAGGTGTGAAGGGTCCCGACCGACGAGCTGGCGAAATTTGGCGAACTGGCGAATAACCTCACTTTCAACCGCTTTTCCATCTTCGGCGTCAACGACCTTGTAAAGCAGTTCCCATTCGCCATTGCGCAAGACCCATTCGCCGAGGTCAACGTGCAATCCGAGGCTGATATTGCGGTTTTGCCTGGCGTAAGCTGCCGCTTCGGCTGCAGCGGGCCAGCGGATCATCAGGCTGGCGCTGGTCAGGATGCCGCGTTTGGCGCATTCGATGATGCCGCGATTGACTCCGGCGCTAAGTCCGAAGTCATCGGCGTTGACGATGAGGTGGCGCGACATCGGATTAAACTCCTGCGCGAGTCATCAGGCTTTGGAGGACTTTTTCTGCTGCGAAATGTTCGGCGGCAATTTCGCGCGCGGCGCGGCAGTTGCCTTCGTAATCGCTCTCGATCGCATCAATCGCGACGAGGATATCTTCCATCGTTTGGAAGCTGAAGAGGCCTTTGCCGGTCGGCAGGTAGTTTCCGAATGCAGTGTCTTGATTGATGACAGGCCGGCTTGCCGCGAGATAGCAGGCGCTGCGGTCGCTAAACCAGCCACTGCGAAGGCGAATGTTCTGGTCTTTGGCGACGGTGAATTCGCCCCGGGATTTGAGGATGAAGTCACGATAGCTGGTGGTGTCGCTGGAGAGTTTGATTGGATTTGTAATACGCCATTGATTGCCTTCGAGCAGTTGCCGCGTTTTGTCATCGACGCCGACCGCGAGCTCGAACGGGACGGTCCGGCGTTTCGGGAGGTCGAGAATTTTTTTGAATTCGCGATCTTTCGACCAGTAATAGGTCTCGCCGTTGTAAACCATGTCTTTGCCTTTGTTGCGCCAGGTTGCGATGGTGTTGAAGGCCGCGCCGTTTGCCTTGTGCGAGTGGTTTTTCCACAAATCCAAAACAACAGGCTGAACAGTAGGCAGCCAACTGAAACCGTCGACCGGCACGCGACAGTCGGGCTTGCCGAAATTTCCGCCATAGCTGAAGTGCGTGTCATGCGCCTTGAGCGCGGCGATGGTTTCTTTGTTTCCCTGGGCAACTTTGATTTGAGCCGCAACGGGGTCAGTCTCGACGTAGATGCGGCGTCGGCAAGCCATGTGTTCGTCCCGAAGTTCCTGAGCACCGGTGACGTTGAGGAAACCTTCCGCTTCGCGATACAGCCGCAAAATGTTTTCTTCGGTCATGCCGTAGCAGCGGCCACCGGGGTAGTTTCCGCGGAAAGCCCAACGGTATTTGAAGCCGTGCGCTTCGAGGACTGGAACGATGGCGTTGAGGTTATTGGTAGCATCCGGCGACAGATCGTTCAGAGCCGGGTCATAAATCCAACGGCCGGAATCCTCTATGTAATAAGGATCGTAACCGAGCCGTCGCAGGCCGATCAGGAAGTGCAGAAACTGGTATGTCACACCTGCGAGCGGGAACCAGAATAGGATTCCGAATACGATGATGGGGGTGCTACCCGCACGGGGCAAGGTGCTACCTTTTTTGGCGCGACCGGAGCTACCTGTTTTGGTTGGCTTCATCGTTTTCTATCGGCCGAATCACGCGAGCCGGGTTGCCTGCAACGATGGTGAAAGGCGGGACGTCTTCGGTGACGACGGAGCGCGCGCCGACAATGGA
>WNFP01018434.1_pt1 | contig 10320 bp, 9 predicted proteins | sample 5400201 | NCBI WGS metagenome assembly WNFP01 (sample SAMN13153355, study PRJNA577476) | soil metagenome | isolation source: 115 cm saprolite under Madrone tree | place: USA:California | collected 2016-06-14
CGATTGAGCTTGTAATTGTATGGATCGGCAGTGCCTTTGGTTCGGAGATGATATCTGATCTCGCGGCACGGCAACTTGCTGCCCTGATACTCGTACTCGAATCTTCTCAGAAGCTGGATAGTCCCGCGGTTCCCCGATTTTGCGTTGCTCCATTCGCGGGTAGCACCGATCGGCAGCGAGTCATCAGTTAGCAATGGCCGAGCCGCCGCTGACATCACCTGGAGGTCGTGCTTCGTCAACGCAATCCCGAGTGGCCCCGAGGGGTCTAGATCCGCGTAAGATTGCGCAAAAGATTCCGTCGATACAATGGCCAGGAAGCAAGCCAGCAGAACCATTCTCGAAGTGCCGCGCATATTGGCCTCCCACGAGATATCTGGGGCTGGCCGCCGCAAGCGGTCAACCGCCGCTGCCCTCTGCTAATTGACGATGTTATCCGACATTCTCGTGATGACCAAGATCGGCTCTGTCGACCGGGCATCGGACCGCCTGCCTCACAAGATCCCAAGAAATCTTCGTCCGAAATCTTAGGCACAGAGCGTGACATGCTTCAACGCATGAAATTGATGCGCCGATCTATTTAACAATTCTTACTCGCGCGCTAAACGAGATCAGCGATACTGCGGCGACCAGCTGAGGCGATGCGAGTAAGTCGATTGGTCTCGCCGTATACGGGCTCGCGAAGCTCTCGCGCATCCGCCTGGCGGAAAGGTCGAGTCCTAACCAAAGTTTGTCACCGAGAGACGAGAAAAAGGGAGCAGAATGAACATTCTAGAGATACGATGCTAACTATTAGGCTCTGCCTAATGAGGTGATGCGCCGGAAAGAAGAGGTCTCTATTCAACAACGCAAAGGGAGGAAAACATGATTCGCATGCTGCTGTTTACAGTCGCCTTGGCCTCGCTGGTGGCAACCGCAGCGTCGGCCGACATCACGGTCGCTGTCCCGGCGGGTAGCGAAGGCGACGGCCTCAGGGCCGCGGCCGCCGACTATGCGAAGCTGAAGGGCTCCAAGGTCGAGATAGTCCAGGCGCCGTACAACGACCTCTTCGAGAAGGCCGCCAACGCCGGCCAGACGAAGTCCGGCGTGTTTGATATCGTTTTGATGGACGATCCATGGATTCCCTTCTTCGCCGAGAACGGCCACCTTGAGGACCTGACGCCGTATTTCAAGAAGGCCGGCACGGACGGCCCCGACAGCGATTTCTTGTCAAAGTCACGAGCACTTTGCCGGAATCCATACGATGAAGGCCCCTATATTTGCCTGCCCTATGTCGGCAACGCGCAAATGTTCTTCTATGACGCCGAAAAGTACAAATCGGTCGGCGTCGACTCGCCGAAGTCCTGGGACGACGTCCTGAAGGCCGCGAAGGCGCTAACCGCCGCTGGCGGCGGGCGCTATTATGGTTATGCCTTCCGCGGGGGCCAGGGAAACCCCGTCGTGGCGGATTTCATGCCGATCTTCTGGTCCTACGGCGCCAGCCTCTTCAACGCCGACCGAACCAAGGTCACGCTCGACACGCCGGAAGCCAAACAGGCGATGGCCACCTTCATGGCCCTCAAGGGGACGGCTCCTCCGGGCGTCGAGAGCTATCAGGCCGACGAAGTCGGCCGCGCACTTGCATCCGGCACCGCGGCTTCCTCTATCAACTGGCCGAATTGGGTCGCCACCTTCGAGGATCCGAGCCAGTCCAAGATGGTTGGCAAGATCTCCTACGCGCCGATCCCGGCCGGGACCAAGCCGGGCACCTCGGAAATCGGCCACTGGACCATGGGCATCATGTCGGCGTCCAAGAACAAGCAGGAAGCGTTCGACTTTATGCTGTGGGCGACCTCCAAGGAGCAGATGAAGATCTCGGCCGAACGCGGCAACCCACCTGTCCGGACGTCGACCTTCACCGATCCCGATCTGACCAAGCAGGCCAAGTTCCGGCACTATCCGCTATTGATGGCTGCCATCGAGGCTTCGACGCCGCGGCCGCGCCATCCCAAATGGCCGGAGATCGAGAACGCACTCGGAATCGAGCTCTCCAAGGCCGTTGCCGGCACCGAAAGCCCGGACGAAGCCCTGAAAACCGCGCAGGCGAACATCCAGAAAATAATCGACGCCAAGTAAGCGGTGGCGACTCCGATCGGTACGGGAGCGGGGCCATCCGATTCCGCTCCCGTATGATCGGCCAGAGGCGAATCCGTTTCCGTGATGTTTCCCCATTGGGGCAGGTAACCGGAAATGCAAGATAGGACGACGGCTGAGCTGAGAATGCCCGTCGGAGTCGGGCTCGGGTCGCCCGGCGAGCGCTGGCGGGAGCGGCACCTGCGCGTCCTGATGCTGGCGCCCGCCCTTACGATTCTCGGCGCACTGACGCTGTTTCCGACGCTCTACATGTTCACGGCGTCTGTGCAAAGAGTGAGTGCCGACCCGGGGGTTCCGCGCGCATTTGTCGGCCTCGACAATTTCATTCGGATGGCAAGCGACAGCCAGTTCCATGTCGGGCTTCTAAACACCATCATCTTCACGGCCTGCGCCGTCACGGTCGAGTTTCTCCTCGGTCTCGGCCTCGCGCTCCTCTTCGACCGCTTCATCCGCCATTTCAATTTCCTGAAGACGGTGCTGATGATCCCGATGATGCTGCCGCCGATTGCGGTGGCGATTACCTGGAAGCTGATCTATCAACCGCAGTTCGGTGTTCTCAATGAGCTGATGTACCGGCTCGGCCTGCCGCTGCGGGCATGGGCGGGCGATGTCCATCTGGCCATGTTCACGATCATCCTCGCCGACATCTGGGAATGGACGCCGTTCGTGTTTCTGCTGATGCTTGCTGGCCTCGCCAGCCTTCCGGTCGAGCCCTATGAGGCTGCGGAGATCGACGGCGCGTCGGCTTGGCAGCAGTTCTGGGACCTCACGCTGCCGTTCCTCAAGCCTGTCATCGCCATCGCGCTTCTCCTGCGGGCCATGGACGCGATGCGGCTGTTCGATCTCGTCTTCATCCTGACTGGCGGCGGCCCCGCCAATGCGACCATCGTGCTCAGCCTCTATATCTTTCAGGTTGCATTCCGTTTTGTCGATATTGGCTATGCCGCGGCCATCTCGCTGTTTGTGCTTGCCGTCACGACCGTGTTGAGCACCTGGTTCATCAAACGAATGAAGCTGGCGGACTAGCCATGGGGGCGATTCGCACGCGAAACCGCGGCAGAGAACGGGCGCTTCGCTGGCTCGCCTATGCCGTCGCTGCGCTGGCGCTGCTGTGGACACTATTCCCTATTTATTGGATCGGCATCAACTCCTTCAAGCTCGACCTCGACATCTTCGCCGTGCCGCCTGTGTGGTTCGATTTCTCGCCGACGCTCAAGCACTACTACGCCGCCTTCGTCGAGCGGCCGTTCCTGATCTATGCAATGAACAGCATGATCATCGCGGTGCTGACGACGCTGGTCTCGCTCGTCTTCGGCACGATGGCGGGCTACGCTCTTGCCCGCTTCCAATATCCCGGGCGATGGCGATACAACATCTCCTTCTGGATCCTCTCGACCCGGATGATGCCGCCGATCGTGACGATCATTCCCCTTTTCATATTCTTCGGCACCGTCAACCTGCTCAACACCAAGACCGCCGTGGTGATCGCCTATACGGCCTTCAACCTTCCTTTCGTCATATGGATGATGAAAAGCTATTTTCAGGACCTGCCGGTGGAACTCGAGGAAGCCGCGATAGTCGACGGCGACACGCGCTGGGGCGCGTTCCTGCATGTGGCGCTGCCGCTTGCCCGGCCGGGGCTTGCCGCGACCGCTATTTTCTGCCTGATTCTGTCGTGGAACGAGTTTCTGCTCGCGCTCATCCTGACGCAGACCGAGCAATCGGTAACCTTGCCGATTGGCATCGCCGGCCGGGTGACGCAGTACACGACCTACTGGGGCGAGATCAGCGCAGCCGGCTTCCTTGCCAGTATCCCGATCGTCATCTTCGCATTCATCGTCCAGCGCCACCTCGTGCGCGGACTTTCCCTTGGCGCCATCAAGGGTTGAGCCATGGCTTCGGTGACATTCAAGGGCGTTGTCAAGAAGTTCGGCAGCTTCGTCGCCGTCAGCGATCTCGACCTGGAAATTTGCGACGAGGAATTCTTTGTCCTTCTGGGCCCCTCCGGCTGCGGCAAGACGACCACCATGCGTATGGTCGCGGGCCTCGAGGAAGTCAGCGCCGGCGAGATCAAGATCGGCAGTGACCGCGTCAACGACGTGTTGCCGAAATACCGCGACGTGGCGATGGTATTCCAGTCCTACGCGCTCTACCCTCACTTGACCGTCGAAAACAACATCGGCTACCCGCTGAAGGTCCGGAAGGTACCGCTGCCCGAGCGGCAGCGAATCGTCGCCGAGGTTGCCCGCCGGGTCGAACTCGAGCCGATGCTGAACCGCCTGCCCAGGGAGCTTTCGGGCGGCCAGCGACAGCGCGTGGCTCTCGCCCGTGCCATCGTGCGCACGCCCAGGGTATTCTTGATGGACGAGCCGCTCTCGAACCTCGACGCCAAGCTGCGCGTCCAAATGCGCTCCGAGCTGAAGCGTCTCCAGCATGAACTGCGGGTCACCACGATCTACGTCACTCATGACCAGATCGAGGCGATGACTCTCGCCCACCGCGTCGCGGTGATGAACAAAGGGGTCATCGAGCAGCTCGGAACGCCAAAGGAGATCTACAATGATCCCCGCACGCTGTTTGTCGCAGGGTTCATAGGCTCTCCGCCCATGAACCTGGTCGAGGGCGAGGTGAAGGACGGTGTCTTGGTATTGGGGGTCCGGCCTGAGGATATCCACGTCGTCGGCGCCAAGGATCCGGGAATCAACCTCGCAGCGCCGATTTATTCGGTCGAGCTGACCGGCGAGAGCACCTTTGTCAGCGTTCACGCCGGCGACCGCCTTTTGATCATGCGCGCCGACAAGAATTTCGACGGCGATTTCGACCAGATGGTCGGAATCAAGGCATCGCCGGATCGCGTTTTCCTGTTTGACCGACAGACGAGCAATCGCGTTGATTTCTAGAGCTCTGGCCGACATCGTCGCTCTTTGCCTCGTAGGCCGCGTGGCGTTCGCCGACGAGCCGATCCTGGGCAATCCGCTGATCGCGGTTCCGGCCGGAACCTTCGTGTTCGGGAGCGACTCGGGCAACGAGAACGAGCGTCCGCAGGAGTTGATCGATGGCAAGGCTTTCGCAATGAACCGGACCGAGATCAGCAATGCTCAATATCAGCGCTTTGTCGATGAGACCGGCCACCGCTCGGCCTTTTACGGCGGGCACCCGCAGCTCGGCCTCAACGACCGACCGGTCGTCGGCGTGAGCTGGGACGACGCCGCCGACTTCTGCGCCCACTATGGGCTCAAGCTGCCCTCTGAACGGGAATATGAGCGGGCGGCCCGCGGAACCGCCGGCTCCGCGTTTCCGTGGGGCGATTCACCGGTGGACGCCAGGCGCGCCAACCACGGCAGCGACACCTGCTGCGGCGGCGGCGACAGCGACGGCTACGCCATGACGGCGCCGGTCGACGCTTTCCCCGCCGGGGCGAGCAGGGAAGGCATTCTCAATCTCGTCGGCAATGTCTGGGAATGGACGCGGGATTTCTACGCGCCCTACAAGGGCGATCCGCCGCCGGACATTGCCGGCAAATATCGGGTGCTGCGCGGCGGCGCATGGAACAGCGATCCGGGCCATCTCACGACCACCTACAGGCTTGCCTACGATCCCGACTTTCGCTTTGCCGCCAATGGAGGATTCCGATGCGTGCGCGACTGACGGCCAGGCTCGCAGGCGCCGCATGCGGGCTGGCCATGGCCTTCGCCGCTTCGCCCGCAGCTCACGCCGGTCCGATCGCGGCCGATGGCTACACTCTTGAGTTCGCTCGGAAGCCGGGCGCCATCTTCGACGGCCTCGCTCGCGACGGCGATGCGCTCCTCGTCACCGACCTCGCCGAAGGCCGGCTGTATCGCTATGCGCCGGGCGGCACATTCGCCGCTTTCGGCCCTGCCTTCCCGCATGGGGTCGACGTGATGGGCGAACCGACCGGCCCCTACAAGGCCGTCCGATACGGTGCGCGCTATCTGGTCGCAGTGGGGTGGACGCCCGCCAGCCGCGACGAGGGCCCGAACGACCATGCGCTCCTCGCTCTCGACGAGAAGGGCAACGTCCAGGTCGTCAGCAGCGACTTCTGGAACCCGTATGATCTTGTCGTGGAGGGCGACGTGTGTTTCGTCGTTGACGCCGCAAGGAACAGCGTCGAGCGCCTTCATGCCGACGGCAGCGGCAAGGCGACGGTTTTCACCTTCGCCCGCCTTCGCCAGGAAGAAGGGGTGCTGAAGCATCTCTCGCCGACCGAATTCACCAAGAAACAGGTCTACGAATTCGATGCGGTTCCGACCGGTATTGCCGCCCACGGCAGCCGACTTTACGTCTCGCTCTTCGCCGGCTTCCCGTTTCTCGCCGGCGCCGGCCGTGTCGTCTCATTGCCCAGTGCCGGCGAGGCGACCTCCGCACGGATCGAATCCGTCAACCTCAACGCCCCGGTCGACGTCGCCTTCGATGCCGACGGCAACATGCTGGTGCTCGAGCATGGCTTGTTCGACTCGTCGGGCGGCTGGGTCGACGGCAGCGGCCGGCTCCTTCGCATAGACCATGCTTCCGGCACCCGGCAGGTGATTCTTGGCGGCCTCACCCGCCCGACCGCGATCCTCGCTTTCGACGCGCGTCAGATCGTCGTGTCGCAGCTCGATGGCTCGCTCATTTTCCTGAAACGCAAAACGAACTAGGGCGCGGACTCATAAGCACGCAACCAGATGCGGATAGCTGCCAGTTTGATGAAGGCGAGGTAGTTGGCTGCGAGTTTGTCGTAGCGAGTGGCAATACGTCGACACTGCTTGATCTTGTTGAAGAACCGCTCGACGAGATTGCGCCCGCGATGCAGGTAATGGCTAAAGCAAATTGGCTCCTTTCGATTGCGCTTCGGTGAAATATTGGCCCACGCGCCCTGTTGATTGACAAGCGCCCTGATCCGGTCTGCGTCATATCCGCGGTCTGCCAACAACATTGATTGCGGCTGCAATCCCGTCGGTAGCTCCGGGCAGAGCCGGTTGTCATGAGCCTCGCCAGGCCTGGATTTTATGCGCTTCGCCTGGGATGGCTCTCCTCCGGGATGATGCCATGAGGCCCATAACTTACATAGGTGATGCAGGCGTACCGTTTGCTGTGTTTCTGTTCGAGCACGCCCTTGCTCCAAAATGTGGAACTCGCCATCTCGGCTTCGCGAAACTCGAATCCCTCGTGAGGGTGGATGGCAATGAAGTGTGGTGCGCCCGTGACGGGGTTCCTGATTGGCTCAACGTTGGCCTCTAGGACGTTGCTAACGACAAATCGCCCCTTCCGACCCTTGAGATCAAATTCGAACTCGACGTCCGCAAAAATCGGCTCTGGCTCGTTTGCAATCGTTGAGGCGTAGATGGCGAAGCCAGTTGTTGGCTCCTGCTCCTTTCCGCCCATTATCTTGAATAGAGCATCAACCTGGTCGGGTGTCGCCTTCTTCTCGATGACGCTCAGCCACGTGCCATTGCCTTGGTGGACAGGCCCGGGCCAACGATAGACTCCCGCGACCCTCAGTCCATCGAGACGAACATTGCCAAAGTAACCCTCGGTAATTTCCATCGCCATCACGCCCTCACACGGGACCCGAGTGGGCGGAGCGTTGAACTCGCACGGGCAACCATAGTCGCAACTGCATGTTGCGACTTGTTTGGTCCGAATCATCCAATCGACGTAGGTCATGAATTCTCTCTCGCTTGAGAATTTAATCGACATTCCCCAGGACGGACGGCCCATTAGCCAAGCGCAAGTGTAGCATAGCTTGAGTCCGGTTCTGATTTCTTAGCGGACGTTCGTCAGCCGGCCGGCCACGTCGCATTTTGACCCATACCGGAAATTCGGCCCCATGGACTCCGCAGCAGGGCACCCATACAATTCCGAGCGCTGCGTTCTCTGAGAGCGATCACACGATATGCCGGAAGAACGCGTCAAACGCCGTATGGCTGCGATCCTTGTCGCTGACGTGGTCGGCTATAGCCGGCTCATGGAATTGGACGAGGCCAGTACTCTCTCGGCCCTCAAGACTCACATGGATACGCTAATTCTTCCCGCGATCGCGGGGCACCATGGCCGCGTGGTGAAGACGACCGGGGATGGAATTCTCGTGGAGTTCGGCAGCGTCGTCGACGCCGTACACTGCGCCATCGCCGTCCAGCGCGGCGTTACTGAACTCAACGTCGCCGTGGCCGCCGACAGGCGCCTGCTGTTCCGAATCGGCATCAACCTCGGAGACGTGGTAGTCGAGGGCGCTGACCTTTACGGGGATGGCGTCAACATCGCCGCGCGGCTGGAACAGTTGGCTCAGCCCTGCGGCGTGCTACTCTCCGGCACGGCCTACGACCAGCTGCAAGGCAAGCTCGACGTTCCGCTGGAGTTCGTCGGCGAACAGCATGTCAAGAACATCGCGCGGCCAGTCCGGACCTACCGGGTCAGGCTTGACGGGAGCCGGGCAGGATGGTGGCGCCGGTTTCGCGGGACGCGCCGCCGCGCGCCATGGGCCGCAGCCGTTCCGCTGGTCCTGATGCTGGCCGGTGGCGTCTGGTACTTCTGGCCGCAACAGCTTGGCCTCGTCAGCAGAGCGACGCTCGCCGTACTGCCGTTCGCCAACATCGCCAGCGACGAGGCGACCGGACGGCTCGCCGACGGCCTGACGGAGGAAATCATCACCGATTTATCCCGCTATCGCGAGATGGATGTCATCGCCCGCAACTCCACTGAAGTGTACAAGGACAAGCCGGTCGATCTGCGGCAAATTGGCAAGGAACTGAACGTCCGCTACGTGCTCGAAGGCTCCGTCCAGCGCCAGGGCGACCAGATCCGCATCACGGCGCAGCTAATCGATGGGCAAAGCGGCACCCATCTGTGGTCCGAGCGGTGGGATAAGCCGGCGAAGGAGTTCTTCGCCATCCAGACCGACATCGCCGATCAGGTCGGTAGCCGTCTCGGCGGCTCCGGCATCATCAACAACGCGGAGCATGACGCCGCGCGGCGGTCGCGGCCGGAAGACCTGACCGCCTACGAGCTCTACCTCGCCGGGCGCAACGAGTCGCTGCGCGCGACTCCGGCAGGAAACAAGAAGGCCCTCGAGCTGCTCCAGCGGGCGGTTGTGGCCGATCCAATGCTTGCCCGTGCTTGGGCAGAGTTGTCGTGGGCGCACAACTCTTCCATCAATTTCGGCGGGGACTCGGCCAAAGCGGGGCCGGCAGCACTCTCCGCTGCACGGCGAGCGACAGAACTCGATCCCGATGATGCTTATGCTCACGCAACGCTAGGTTGGATGTTAGGGAACCAGGGCGATCTCGTGCGCAGCGAATCGGAGTTCGACAAGGCACTGCAGCTCAATCCCGGCAGCGCCGACATCATGGCGTTGTATTCACGCTGGGCGCGCGGCTTCGGTCACCCCGGACGCGGCGCGGAGGCTGCGGACCGTGCCATCCGGCTCAATCCGAATTATCAAATTTGGTGGGCATGGAACTTCCAATATGCGTACTTCATCGACGGCCGATATGAAGACGCGTTGCGCATCCTGGAACGGCTGCCAGTCGAAAACTACCTCGTCGGCTCCTGGGTCTTTCGCGCTGCGAGCTATGCCGCGCTCGGCCAAACGGATGCGGCAAAGGCTGCAGTGGCGGATGCGCTGAAGCACCATCCGGACGTGACGGTCGAGGGCTTCACCGGCCGCCCGGTCTTCAGCGAAGCGGAACGCCAGCGACTGGTCGAGCTGATGCGGGCGGCCGGATTCCCGGCCTGCGCGAAGGCCGAGACGCTGACGCGATCTCCGCAGCTCGTTCGGCTGCCTGAGTGCCATACGAGATAGAGCGATCGAAGAGCGCGGGCGACCGCCGCGTTGCGTGCAAGGCGGGATGTTCAGCTCTCTGCCTGACTATGCGATCTTGAGTACCATTGGCCTTGTGATCGTCTTTGGCTTGCTTTCTGGCCCTAGGAATGTTTTACGCCATTTCCGCAATTGGCACATATGCGACAAACCACCTCGGCCTGCGGGGTCCGGTTCTGGGTGCTGACCGGATATTTGGTCGCCCGCCGGCCACGTCGCAGTTTGATGCTGTGGACGGCGCCCCCTCTGCGGCATCGAAGTGCCATAAGGTGGTTGCGCTAAGGCAAGCCACATTGAGGGGAGCCGTCCCTGGGCGAGGTTATCGCGATCGGTCTGGATATTGCGAAGTCGGTATTCCCGGTGCAGGGGGT
>WNFP01005678.1_pt1 | contig 10319 bp, 13 predicted proteins | sample 5400201 | NCBI WGS metagenome assembly WNFP01 (sample SAMN13153355, study PRJNA577476) | soil metagenome | isolation source: 115 cm saprolite under Madrone tree | place: USA:California | collected 2016-06-14
GGTCACGCCGTGACGGTGCCCTTCGCACCGGGGCGCATGGATGCCTCGCAGGAGCAGACCGATGTGGAGTCCTTCGCGGTCCTCGAACCCCTCGCGGATGGCTTCAGAAACTACCTTGGGGGCAAGTACCCCGTGTCGGCCGAGGAATTGCTGATCGATCGCGCGCAATTGCTAACGCTGACCGCGCCGGAGCTGACGGTGCTCGTTGGCGGCCTGCGTGTCTTGAACACCAACGTTGGAGGGACGAAACACGGTGTCTTTACCGAGCGGCCGGAAACGCTGACCAACGACTTCTTCGTGAACCTGCTCGACATGGGCACGGAGTGGAAGGCGGCATCGGACGCCAAGGACGTGTTCGAAGGGCGCGATCGCGCCAAGGGCGCACTCAAGTGGACCGGCACGCGCGTCGATCTCCTCTTCGGTTCCAACTCCCAGCTCCGGGCCCTGGCGGAGGTCTACGGAAGCTCGGATGAAGGTGATGAACCTGGATCGCTACGACCTTGCGTGATCTTAGAGAATAGGCCTTAGGGTCTTGAGGTGCGCAAACCCCGGCTAGCGGGCTACGAACTAGGAGGTACACAATGAAGATCGTCGCTATCGGCGGCACCGGCCTGATCGGCTCGAAGACCGTCGCAATTCTGCGCCAACGCGGCCACGAGGTCGTCGCCGCTTCGCCCAAGACCGGCGTCAACAGCCTCACCGGCGAGGGCCTCAAAGAGGCCCTGGCCGGCACACAGGTGGTGATCGACCTCGCCAACTCGCCCTCGTTTGAAGACAAGGCGGTGCTGGAATTCTTCGAGACATCGAGCCGCAACCTACTCGCGGCGGAGGCCGCAGCCGGCATCATGCACCATGTCGCGCTATCCATCGTCGGAACCGACCGGACGCCCGACAATGGCTATTTCCGCGCCAAGGTCGCCCAGGAGAAACTGATCGAAACCTCCGGCATCTCCTACACCATCATCCGCTCGACCCAGTTCCTGGAATTTCTCGGCGCCATCGCCGCTTCAAGTGCGGATGGGAACAGGGTCAGGCTTTCGCCCGGCCTGTTCCAGCCCATCGCGTCGGATGACGTGGCTGCCATCGTCGCCGACGTGGCGCTCGCGCCACCGCGAAACGGCATCGTCGAGATCGCCGGTCCGGAACGAGCACCGTTCAACGAAATCGTCGCCCGCTATCTGAAGGCGCTCGGCGACCCTCGTGAGGTCGTACGTGATCCGGAGGCCCGATACTGGGGCGGCCGTGTCGAGGAGCGCTCCCTCGTGCCGTTGGGCGAAGCGCGCCTCGGCCGCGTCGGTCTCGACGAATGGCTCCGCCGCTCTCAGGTAAAAGCCTGATCGACGAACGAAAGAGGCGCCTATGACGACCACACTCGTTGCGTTGGTTCTGCTATGCCTCATGACCGGCACGGCGATGGCTCAGCAGGCCAAGGTCACGCCGCTCATGTCGAAGGACCTTCCGGAGAATCCCGGCAGGGAAGCTCTGATGATCATTGTGGAGTATCCGCCTGGCTCGTCGGACCCCATCCACCGACACAATGCACATGCGGTTGTCTACGTGCTGGAAGGCTCCATCGTGATGCAGGTGAAGGGTGGAAAAGAGGTAACACTGACACCAGGACAGACCTTCTATGAAGGCCCCGACGATGTTCATGTCGTTGGCCGGAACGCAAGCCGTACCCAGCCGGCGAAATTCCTGGTGGTCTTGATCAAGGCCAAGGGCGCTCCGGTGCTCGTGCCTGTAGAGTGACTGTTGGATGAACAAAGCGGGGGTGAGCTGATCAAGTCCAAGGTGAAGGCGGATCGTCCAGGCATGATGCTGACACACGGCGTGGCCTGCCGATCCTCGTCGCCCGCCTCGGCGTCCGCAGCGCGCGTGGCGTGATCAAAGGTGATCAACTCTCTTTGTGGCCTGAGGGCCGCGGAGGCCGCCCATGGTGACCAAGGACTTTCCGATCTTCGACTGTGACAGCCACGTGGTCGAGCCGCCCGAGATCTGGGACGAATACGTGCCGAGCGCCATCCGCTCGTGGGTGAAGACGCAGTTTCACTTCCACACCGACACGGACCAGCTTCACATCAATGGCCGGGTGGTCCCCGCCACCCGCGAGCGGTCGAATGCCGCGGAGGTGGGCTGGCCGCGCTGGAGCAAGAAAGAAGTGGGGGCGCTCGTTCCCGGCACGGAGGAATGGAAACGGAAATTCGGGCGCCTAGCCGGGTGCCGCGATCCTCACGCCCGGCTGCGAGACATGGACGCGCTCGGCACCGATCAGGTGATGCTCTTTCCGACCTGGTTCGTCCGTTTGGCCCTCGTCAAGGATCCGGCCGCCGCCACCGCGCTCGCCCGCGCCTACAACGACTGGGTCTACGACTACTGTGCGGCCAACCGCCAGCGACTCTTCCCCTGTGCCGTCCTCGCCATCCAGAGCGTCGAGGAGTCGATCGGCGAGCTACGGCGTGTGGCCAAGCGAGGCTTCAAGGCAGCGGCCATCAGGCCGTGTTTCTGGAGCGGGCGCTACCCAACGATGCCCGAGTTCGATCCTCTCTGGCGAGAGTTCGAAGACCTGGGTGTGGTGCTCGCCATGCATACCTTTCCGTCGCGGGAGGCCCTCACGCCGGAGTGGGCGGAGCGCATCGCGCGGACCCGCGGCAGTGGTGACGGGCTTCTCTTCACGGATGAGGCGGTCGTCTATTCCCCCGGGCAGTTCCTGAGCAACATCGTGTTTAGCATGGAGCCCAGCATCGACAGCTCTGAAGCGCTCGGCTTCATCTTCGAGGCGATGACCTGGCTCACCACCGTGCTCATGACGGGATGGCTCGACAAGTTTCCGCGCCTGCGGGCCGCCGTGCTCGAGTCCAATGCCACCTGGCTGCCGCTCGTGCTCAGCCGGAGCCGGAACTTCCTTGATCTCTACGCCTTCCAGCGCGGGCCCAAGGTGCGAGATCCCTTCGAGGTGTTCTACGAGCGCTGCTTCATCGCCTTCGAAGGCGACGAGGAGTCGGTCTACCGCATGTGGGACCACTACGAGAACGTGGGGCTCTGGTCCTCCGACTACCCTCATCACGACGCGGAGGACGCCTGGGAGGCGCTCGAGCTCATGGAGCGACACAAGGTGCCGGGCGCCGTCCAGCGCAAGCTGCTCGGGGAGAACGCGCGGCGTCTCTACGGGATCGAGCCCGTCACGGTGGTCACCGAGCGCGTCGAGCAGCACGAGCCGGCCCGGCTCCCCTGGTAGCAAGACTTCAATCACTTCGGCACGTATGTCACCTGTTGACCGCCGACGGTCGCTTCCGCCATCGCGCCGCCGATCGGCCTTATGAAGACTGCGAACCCATCGACGAAGCGGGCGGTCGCGGCAGCCCCAGTTTTGAGGATGACCGCTGAGGCGTCGGCCGCCAGGTCGACCCGGCCTTGCTTGAGGCGTTCGAGGGCCGCCGTGTTCTCGAACACGATCAGCTCACTGTAGGTCTGGCCTCCCACCTGGAGTCCGAACGACGCCTGACTGAGATCGGCGTAGCCAATGTGTTGACCTTGCTCGTAGACGACGCCCCGTCCATAGCCGCCGCCAAGGACCAACCCGCCCTTGGCGACCTGCGGGAACAGGGCGTAGCCGTAAGCCTTTTTGGTCAACTCGTCGAGTCCGGAATCCTCCCTGTTCATCTCGCCCAGCGTGCTGGTCGCCTGCTGGAGCAGTTCGTCCCGGCCACCCACGGTCGACGGCGCCGTGCTGCAACTGATCAGCAACCCTGCGACGAATGTCAACACCACGGCGACACGCATGGTCGACTTCATAAGACTTCCTCCTTTGCCCCCGAACCGGCTGTCACTCCCGGGGCCTGAACCGGTTGAACAGGAAAATTCAGGGCCATCCACGCGGCCAGTCCGCCCTCAAGAGGATGGACCTGGGTAATCCCTTTGCGCTTGAGCTGAAGCGCCACCCGGGCGCTCGTCGCTTCGTTGGGTCAAGCACAGTAGAGCACCAGATCACGGCTCCGGAGGAACTCTGCGTCCTGTTCATCGATGGCGTCGGCGGACAGCCAGCGGCTCCCCGGGATGGCATACGGCGTGGCCGTCACGTCGAGCAGTGTGCGCAGATCGATGATTGTGACATCTTCTCCGGCGTCGAGCCGCCGCTTGAGCATCTCTGGTGAGATGCGGGCCATCCGAAGCCTGCGCAGGAAGAGGTGGCGGCGCACGTACTTGACCAGGATGTAGCCGGCAAGCGCGGCCCCGACGACAAAGCCAAACATGCGGCCGAGCGCCGTGGCTCGGGCGATGATCCGAACGATGCCGTCACTGAAGAAGTATCCCACCGCCAGCCACGTGCCCGCCCAGAGCAGCACGCCCGCGAGGTCGTAGAGGGCAAAGCGCGCGCGCGCGACCGCGAAAACACCGGCGAGCGGCGGCATGACCGTGGTCAACCCGGGGACGAATTTCGCGGCGAGCAAGCCCCGCGCGCCGTGGCGGGCAAAGACGCTCTCGGCTCGGCGCACGCACGAGTCCGGCTCGATGGATAGGCGGCATAGTCGAGCTAGGATCCCCGGACCGCGGCGCCGGCCTAGTTCGTACCAGACGAAGTCAACAGCCAGGGCCACGCATGCGATCGCCCCGAGCACCAGCGGGATGCTGGTGCGACCGTGCGCCGCCAGGGCTCCGACCGCCAGGAGAGCCGGCACGGCAGGTAGCGGAACGCCGATCTGCTCGGCCACGACCAGCACTGGCAGGATCACGACGCCATAGTGCTCGAGAAACGTGAAGCTGTCGGCCGGGCTCATCTGGCCTCCTCATCGAACGCGCTGGGCGCCCTTGTGATGGGGGAACGCCTCCGGTCGATTCTTCCTCCTATCGGCGGTCGCGCACGAGGAAAACTATTACGGGCCTGCAACGAGAGTTTGACATCGGGGCCTCCAGAGGTGAACCTAGGAAGCCAATGCGCACCCGGGTTTCGACGATCGTTCTGACCCTGGTCCTCGTGGCGGTCATACTCATGCTGACACCTCTGGCCAATGTGGATCCACCTGATCCCACTTGGATCTCCGGAATCTGGGATGACGATGACTTTGATGATGTGGTCGGCTACGTCACATCGGCGGCTGGATTGCTCCCTAACCCCGTCGCCTGCGATCTCCGTCCGGTTGCGCTTCCAGTTCTTCTGAGCCCGTTAGGATCCCGAGCTGTCGTTTCAGCGCCACGCTCAGCCTCCAGTCCCCGCGCTCCCCCGACCTTCTAGTCCAGTCTCCTTCGCTTAGCCGCGTTGAGCGGCGCAGGGGCATAGCGATGCCGCGTGGCCGGCGTTCCCTCTCCTCTACCGGAGAATCCAAGGAGCGTTGATGTTTATTCTGCAGATTGGTGGCTGGTTCATCTTCTCTTGCATTCTGATGTCCTTTGTCGAGCACCAGATCCACAGGAAGCTGATGCACAGAAGGAACTTCCTCAGCGCGCATACTGCGTCCTTCAAGCGCGTATTTGAGGCTCACACTCTTGTGCATCACGAGCATTACGCCGAGATATTCAGCGATGAACCTGTCGCTCGTGGTGAAGACAAAGAGATACGGCTGACTGTGCGCAAGGCGCCGATCAAGGCTATTCCAATTGCTGCGCTTATTGCACTAGTATCCTGGCAGGGCGCGGCTGCCTTCGTGGTCGCTATGATGTTTCATCACTGGGCGTGGAACAAAATTCATCTGGAGATGCACAAGCCGGAGCAGAGGGTCTTCAGCACCTGGCCGGTCTATAGGTTTCTGGCACGATATCACTGCCTGCATCACAGACACCTGGACGGGAACTTCAATGTTGTGTTCCCTCTGGCTGACTATGTGCTGGGGACTAACGTTCGGGCCAACGAAGGTGATCTAAAATATATGGCGCGATGGGGACTATGAATCGGGCCTCCCCCTCGGCCGAGAGGTTGTCCCAAGGGCCCGGTACTTCGGGTGCATTCGGCCTCCGGCGTGTTGCAACCCCCAGTCCCGCAGGGCCGCCAGTGCTGGACCCAGCGCCCGGCCCTTGTCGGTCAGCAGGTATTCCGCACGGGGCGGATGCTGCTCGTAGAAACGGTGGGCAATCACCCCGTACTCTTCCAGCCGCTTCAGCCGCGCGGAGAGTGTGTTCGGGCTGACGCCGGCCAGGGAGCCCTGTAGCTGCTGGAACTTGCGCGGCCCCTCCAGCAGCAGGTCGCGCAAGATCAAAATCGTCCACCGCTCGCCGATGACGTCGAGCGTGCGTGCGACAGGACAGAACTGCTCATAGCTCGTGGACATTGGGGCCCTCGCTCGTGCTCGCCCGATGACAGGTTGTTCGTTCAGGGCGCGCGCCGTCTCGCTTCGGCGGCTTCTTTGAGCTTCTTGACTTAGTAACTATATATACTATAGTGACTGCGCTGTCAATATCGCTAGGAGGTGAGGGCCATGATCGAACTGTTGACGGGCGTGACTCAATGGCGGCTTCTGATTGTTGGATTGCTCATGGCCGGCTTGGCGCTGGGGCTGCGCCGCACTGACTTGGACCCGAGCGTCCGCCGGCGCGTCTGGCTCGCCGTGTCACTCCCGCTCCTGCTGTGGATGGGGGTGGTGTGGCAGATAGCCCTCGCTGGGCTGTTCGTGCCGGGCCGGGGCGTCCCCGGCATTCCGTTGGCGGTGCTACTGCCGCTGCTGGTCGGCCTGCCGCTGCTGCTGCGCTCGGCAACCTTGGCCGCCGTGTTGGACGCCGTAGAGCCGAGCTGGCTCGTGGGCTTCCAGGTGTATCGGGTGCTGGGGGCGGTGTTCCTGGTGCGGTGGGCCAGCGGAGCACTTCCCGGTGCCTTCGCGCTGCCAGCGGGAATCGGCGACGTTCTGGTTGGAATCCTGGCGCTACCGGTGGCGCTGTGGTTGCGTTCGGGCGCACAGGGAGGCCCCACCGCCGCGGCGATCTGGAACGTGCTGGGCATCGCCGATCTGGCCTTGGCGCTGACCCTAGGGTTCTTGAGCAGTCCCACCCCCTTTCAGGTGATCGCGCTGGACCATCCCAACAGGAACATCGCCACGTATCCGCTCGTGATGATTCCCACCTTCGCCGTGCCCCTGTCCATTCTGCTGCACGGCCTGTCCCTGCGACAGTTGGCGCGGCACCGGAGGTCTGGGGATCGCGTACCGCGCCCTCGCCCGTCCTCCGCGCCGCGCACTCTTGAGCAGAGTCAGGGCGCCTGATACGACGGTGAACGTGCTTGATTACGACGTCCCAGGGGAACTTCCAATTTCGAACACGTTCTGCCGGGAGTAACGCAGCGCGCATCGTCGAGTGTCGACGAGACTTACAATCCGATTCGAGGCGCGCGTGCTCGGCAGCCGAAGTGCGCTCGCAGATTACCTTTTGAAAAGTGGCACACAGATTGCCCAATAACAGGCCGCTCGACACGCTGCACGAGGTCTAAGGGGCCATTCTGATTCGGTGGATGTCTGGGGATAAGTGGATAACTTCTTGCTTGACACGGCCGAAGTCTAGGGATTACCAAGCGGGCAATGTTCGACACTGGCAGACGCGCTCAAGAGATCCGTGCCCTCTCTGGTGTCGCAGGCCACCTCGCTTCCGCTCTCGACGTGCTCTTGGTCAGCGAATGTAATTGGTTCGTTGCCGACATTCTTGAGATGTTGTCTGTCATCGATGGCCAGATAGAGGTGCTGGAAGAGTTTAGCGACGAGGAGTCTTCATAGAGCCTCAGCGTCGCTTGGCCGGCACCGAGCTAGACGTCTGCGCCTACCAGCGGACGGTATTTGCGCCAAATCAGGTAAAGGTTCCGGAGATATATCAGGGTGCCTGCAGCCTCGCCGATCATGAAGACGGGATCTCGGCGGTGGAGTGCATACGCGAAGAGTGTCACACCGCCGCCGACTGAAAAGAACCAGAATGCGACAGGGATCACGCTCTCCTTCCGTTTCTCCGAGGCGAGCCACTGAACGATGATCCGCATCGAGAAGAACGCCTGCCCAAGAAACCCGATCGATAGCCAGAATTGCTCAGTGGTCATAGTGGTTACCCCCTAGGGTGGATGGGATCGTGCGACTATGCCAGCCGCCGCGATCAAATTGTAGATTTCGCCGTTTGGACTACCAGACGGTACCGTCCTCAATCGACATGGGCTAGTGGCCGGTCTCGAGGTCGATCACGCCCAGCGAGAAACCCCAGAAAACCTTGCGCCATCGAGTGGTGGCCCCAACGGGTCAGTACCTGTCGGTACCCAGACCAGGGGACTGAAACGCGACTTTCACTCCCCTCCACCAATGCCCAGAGCCGTCCGGGCCGAGTCGCGGCACCACAAGGTCGATGCGAACTATCTCTCAGCCTGGTTCCCGAAGCGGGCGGCGGGAGCGCTGCGCGTACCTCGAGCGGATCGTCAAGGCGACTCAATTCTGGCTGGGGACGCCGGCGCCCCGGTGATCTTCCAGCCCTGCCGGCCGACCCCTGTCATCAGCCCCGTCTCGCCAAGGACGAATGCATAGGTGTCAGGCCGGGCTGTCGTGCGGGGAGCCATGGTCCCGGAGGTAGCCTTCATCGTCCCCCCTTGAGTGTCCATGTTCGACGTCTTGGGTGTTCCGGCCGGCAGGACGTCGACCCGGGGGTCCTTGCCGACTTCCCAGCCGCCGCTGTGCTCGAGGCGGCTCAGCGCGGAGTCGGTCATCAGGAAGAGGATGGACGCAAACGGCAAGGCGCCGGCCTGCAGTCCGTAGGTGATCGAGCTGGCGGTGTAGTAGCCGACGATCTTGCCCCCAACGAGGAGCGCTCCGTTGCCCGATTGGATTCCGAAGGTGTAGTAGTAGTTCTCCCTGAAGATGTCCGGGAAGACGAGGATGCCCCTCGCCGACGGTGCCAGCTCTCGGGCTTCCGGCGTTGTCTCGTAGAGGCTCCTGAGCGTTGCCTCTACTTCGCGGTCCAGGCTCTGCGCGCGGGCCGCGACGGCCGCTCCTGGGCCCGCCAAGATCGCCGCGAGGACGGCCAGAACGAGAACGTGCCGAGCGTACGTCTGTCTCATAAGGCGGATGCGTGCGGTAGCATCGCCTCGATCCTAACATTCGCGTGTTCCTAAAACATGGAACCCAAAACGCTAACGAAATTCACCTGGTGGCCCCAACGGGATTTGCCACCTAGTGGGCCGGTACCTCCGGTTCCCTTTGCAAGGGACAGCTCTTAGGTCTTAGTGCGTTTATCTGTTCTCGTCGGCTGGAACGCCCCAGCGCTCCTGGTAGACGATCTGTTCTAGTTTCAACCGTGTCGCCCAACCGCGCCTCTGGAGCTCCGGCTCTTCGAAGAATTCACGTGGATACCCGATACAGAGGTAGGCAACCGGAACCACAGACGCCGGGATGCCGAGGATGGGCCGCAAGTCCTCGTAGTCGAGGATGCTCACCCATCCCACGCCAACGCCCTCGACCCTGGCCGCCAACCAGAGGTTTTGGACGGCACAACACGTGCTGTACAGGTCCGTGTCGACCACGGTGTTGCGCCCGAGCACGTGGGGCCCGGAGCGGGTGCGGTCGCAGGTGACGCAGAGATTGATGGGAGCCTCCTCGAGGCCTTCGAGCTTCAGAGACCCGTACAAGTCCGCGCGAGCGCCAGCGTAATTGGCCAGAGCCAGCTCATTCTGGATCTCGAACAGCGCTTTGACTCTGGACTTGGTGACGGCATCCCGAATCACAATAAAGTTCCATGGCTGCATGAGGCCCACCGACGGCGCGTGATGAGCGGCCCCCAGAATCCGTGCCAGCGTGTTCGTGGCGATGGGGTCCGACCGGAAAGCTCGGACATCACGGCGGCTCTCGATCACCCGGTAGAGGGTTGTCCGCTCGGCAGGCGAGAACACATCGACCATACAGCCTCCTCCTTGCTGGGCTGCTACCCCAACGTATTGAGGATTCAAAAGAAAGCAATTTGAGCTAGGGACTGAAAATGGCCCAGGCTCCGGGTGGGGCTGTTGTCTACGCCGCTAGCTCCCATCACCAAGGACCCATGGTTGGCACGATCACAAAGGTGGCGATGCCGGTTATGGGTCGCCATCGCCACTGCTTCGTCGCCAGAGCACGACGGCAGCGGTCAGCATCCAGGCGAGCAGCAATACCCCGGCCCAGAAGCCGAGGACGTGTTGGGAGAATCCAAGAGAGTAAATGGAAACGCCGCTGACGAGCAGGGCAGCCCCCACAAGGACAGCGGCCCAGCCGAGCCACCTCGCCAGCACGCGGCTGGAGATGATGGCGCCGCCGCAAAGTGCGAGAGTGATTCCCAAATTTATGGCGGCCAGTCCGCTCAGACCCTGCTCGATATGGCGTACGCCTTCAGCAGCGCTCAGGGCC
>WNFP01012742.1_pt1 | contig 10318 bp, 8 predicted proteins | sample 5400201 | NCBI WGS metagenome assembly WNFP01 (sample SAMN13153355, study PRJNA577476) | soil metagenome | isolation source: 115 cm saprolite under Madrone tree | place: USA:California | collected 2016-06-14
ATCAAATGGGGACTGAAGAACCCGAGCACGTTCATTCTGCGCGCGAGCGACAAGGTGGAAATCGACATCCATGCCGTGGGGCAGGTCGTGGGCGATGAAGCCCCGCATTAGATGGGCTGCGTTCAGCCAAACAACAGGGCGACGCATTCCAGCGGGCGGAAATTATTGGCTGGCTCAGGACGCGTCCCGCATTTTTCTTGGAGTTAAACTCGCTGCTTAAAATAGGAGGCGCAGTCCCATTTGAATGATGCGTGGAGTGGAAGTCGTGCTGGTGGCAACACCGAAATTAGGGTCGTTGATGTACATGTCCGACGGATTTGCGCCAGTAATCCCGAACGCATAGGACGGGTCTCCCACCGCAAATGTCGGGTGATTCGAGGCGTTGAACATTTCGACGCGGTACTCCAGTCTCTTAGACTCGGAAATCGGAAAACTCTTTAAGATGCCGAGGTCCCAGTCAAAAAAAGCAGGACCGTTGAACGCATTGCGTGGCAGGTTCCCCACGGCCCCTGGATCTGGATTGCAAAATCCTCCGGAAACCACCGGAGCACAGACCAGCGCATCATTAGGAGCGCCGCGTCCGTCCGAACCGATGTACTTCGAATTGATCAGCAGAATTGCGCCGTTCGACTGGCGGTACACACCGAGCTGGCCAGCGATTTGCTGGGGTGTTGACATCGTAGACGCTGTATTGGATCCGGCCGACCTGTAGGTCACCCTGTCTAACGTGCCTCGTCCGGACAGAATTGAGAACGGAGGGCCGCTTTGCCACGTGAAAATCGATGCAACCTTCCAGCCTGAAATCAGATGACTCAAAATCCTGCTCGATGGCGCCCAGCTATGACCCTTGCCAAACGGCAATTCGTAGAGGAAGTTCGCCTTAAACGCATGAGTGAGGTCAAAATTCGCTCGAGCCCACTCCAAGCCCGGCTGAGCGTTATCGAGGTATGGACGGAAACGGATCGCGTCGACGTTGGTTTCCGCGCTGTAATCGGTAAAGACTTTGCTGAACGTATAACTCGCTTGGAAATTAAGTCCTTGGCGGAAGCGCCGCCGTATATCAACGCTCCCGCCATGGTAAACCGATCTGGAGTAGTTCCCCAATAGGTCCGCAGTCTGAAGAAGCGGGTTGGGTGAAACCTGCAAAGTTGGTCCGTTAGTGTATTGCTGGTACACGGATCCATAGGAGTGATAGAAATTCGCAAGCTCTCCTGCCTCTCCGCTAATGCCAAGAAACCATTCTTCCGGGCGGCAACAAAATCATTCAGAAATCCGTTCGAGTTGATAATGACTTGGTTCAGATCGATCGCGCGATAAAGCTTCGACCCTTTGTTTCCAACGTACGACACGACAATGGAAGTATTCCATCCGATTTCATGCTGGACGCTCAGGTTCCACTGCTGCACATATGGCGTGCGGAGGTTTGGATTAATGGCCTCACTAAAATTGCCTCCGGGGAAACCACCCAGGTTTGCCAGATTCCCGGAAAATGTACTGGGTATGGAAACCGGGGGAGCGCTGATGGTGGGGCGTGATGAGGCACTGATGGTCGTATCAAGATTATAATTTCCGGCCAGGGTGTTAAGACCCGGATTATCCACAGCAGCAGAATAGGGGGCACTGACAAGCTCGTCGTTGACGTAGTTGATGCTATACCCTGCGCGGACGGAGGTCCTGCCATTGCCGAAGGGGTCCCAGGCGATGCCGATATTGGGAGCGAAATTGTTCAAGTCTTTGCCATATGTCTGGCGTCCAGATTTTCCGCCGAAATAATTGATCGTTGCGTCGGTGAGCAGAGTTTGCTGGATCGTTTGGCCTGGCGCAACTACAGGCAACACCAGCAACCCATCGCGTTCATTGAACGGACTGTAGTACTCCCAGCGAAGGCCGTAGGTGAGAGCCAGGTTCCTGCGAATTTTCCACGAATCGCCGCCATACAACGACCAATCATTCCAGCGGAAATTTTGGGTGGAGGCTGCGCCCGGAACAAAACCCGAAGTTTGACTGGTCACGTTAAATTGTTGCTGCTCCTTGGAAATGATTCCCGCGAGGCTGCTCAGAAGGGCGTTGGCCGTCTGCAGATCGCCATCAGATATCCCTCCCTGGCTACCGAAATCAGACGATGCGAGGGCATGGGTGCTGAAGTCATCGCCGATCGTCAGGTTGGCGACCGTATTGGCATAGTTTTGCGCAAATATTGTGACCCTTTGCACCTGCATCCCAAACGCCAGGGTGTGATTTTCTCGCGACCAACTCGCATTGTCTTGCCACGACCACGTGTTAGTTTTTCTTCCAGATGGGAATTGGTTATTGTCCGGATTGTTAAACAGTGTGTTGCTGACAGTGAAACCGCCGAACTGTTGCGTTGTGAGGAAGTTGATCGGGGCCAAATCGAAACCGAATCGGACTTCATTGGTAAAGGTGGAGGACGGACTCCACCGCCACGCTGTGGAAAGAAAATTCTCCTTGTCGTTGTTATAAGCGGCGGGGACAGAGTCGTAGGTGTCGGTAATTCCCAGAGTGGCGCCTGGCCGGTCCAGTAGGTCACGGTTCCATGCATATGTCCCGCTAAAGGAGTGGTGCGCCGCAGGATTCCAATCCAAACGAATGCTGGTGTTGTCGCGCGTTTCGTTGTCACGCTGGTTGAACGAGTACCCCCCTGTGTTCAGACCGTCGCCAATCCCTGGCCTATTGATCGTCGTGGGGACGCGGGCCAGCAGGTTGGCGATAAAGGGGTCAACCGACAAACCCTGGTGGGCGAGCAAATTGAGCGACTGGATGGAACCAGAAGTGACGCCCGATGGGCAACTCGTCGTGCAGCTTGCACGCCATTGAAAAATGCCCGAGCGGGCAGGATTCGTGAGGACGGTGGTGTTTGCGGGACTCTGATGGCGCCGTCGAAAGAGTTCATATGCCCCGTAAAAGAACAGCTTATCCTTGACAATCCGCCCGCCAACATCCCCGCCAGCCTGATTTTGTAAAAGGTTAGGTTTTCCGATCCCGTTTGCGTCATTGAACCAATCGTTGGCCGCCAATGCGGTTGTTCTGTAATACCAGAAGCCTTCCCCGTGCCAATTATTATTACCGCTCGGCGTGACCACGCTCACTTGCGAGGAACCGACTCCGGCTTGAGGCCCGGCATTTTGTGTCGTCGTCGTAAATTCTTCAACCTGGCTCATTAGCAAGTTGTTGGGTGTGTAGTCCAGAGACGCCGAGCGGACGTAATTGTCCTGGATGTTGATGCCGTCAAGCGTGAAATTACTGAATGATTGGCGCTGCCCGTTGATCACAGTGACAAAAACGCCGGAAGCGTGGCGATTCTGGCTCACGCCAGCCTGCAACTCCAAAAGATTCATCGGATTGCGGTCAAGAATCGGCAACTCTTCGATCTGTGTCCTTTCGACGGTGTCCGTCAGCTCGGCCCCGGCGGTGCGCACCAGATTGGCGTCGGCTTCAATCGTGACCGTGTCCGTAACCGCGCCGATCTCAAGTGTAATCGGGGGCACGGAATATTCCGTCGAAGCATCCAATTTGATCTTGTCCACGACTGAGATCTTGAAACCTGCTTTGGAAACTTCGACTTTATAGACACCGAAGTTGATGTGAGTGAATTGGAAGGCACCGCGGGAGCTTGTCGTTGCGGCTTGCGTTCTCGCCGTGCCTTCGTTGGTCAGGAGGACCGTCGCCCCCGGGATCGACAAGCCCTGCGAATCCTTAACCGTTCCCGCAATCGTGCCCGTCGGAACCTGTGCGAACGCATCCAGTCCTGCGACGCCGAGCAAGAGCAACACGGTTTTCCATATGCCGTCCCTCAGTGACCGCCACGCGCAAGCACTACTTCACACATCTTAGCGCGGAATTAAAATTCTCAGCTATGTCCTCATGAGCGTCGTTAGCCCATTAGTCACCATGGTGCCCAAAGGGAGCTGTGCCAAAATATCTGTTTTGGTAAATCTACTCTAAGTCTACTGAGGCAAAGATTAAGATTGGCTGAATAGGATGGATGACCGGCACTGGAGCGAGCCTTGCAGGACGTGCGCGCTCAGGGTCACTTTCGGAGTCCAGCCGCGCGAGCCGCTTGAGACATCGCACCGAGCAATGGCGCTTCTTCATTGAGCACCATTTGAATGGGGACTTGGGCCAGCAGCGCGCCGAATTTTTCTTTTTCACAGAATGCCCTGAAGAATGTGCCATCTTCCAGTTTCTTACGGATCTTGACGGCGATCCCTCCGGCGACCCATACGCCGCCGCGAGCAAGCACCTTCAATGCCAGGTTTCCCGCCTCGGCGCCGTACACAGACGTCCAGAGGTCAAGCGTTTGGACGCAAACCGGACACTGCCCCTCGAGGCCCAAGCGCGTGATCTCGGGAGCAGCATCGTCATCGGGACCATCGAAGCTGGGGTGCCGCACAGATGCATCCAGAAATTCGTGCACCGTGCGAAACCCACGGCCGGACAGGATTAGCTCCACGCTTACGAACTCGTGGCGCTTTTTCATGTGACGCAACAGCTCGATTTCACGCTCGGTGCGTGGCGCGAAGTCGGCGTGGCCTCCCTCCGAGCTTGCCACGACGTAGCGATCTCCATTCCAAAATAAGATGGCCTCACCCAACCCCGTCCCTGCGGCAATCAGCGCCTGCGTGGCGCGCGGGGAGGGTACTCCCCGGTTGAGAGTTGAAATTTCCGATGGGTCCAACAACGCGAGGCCGTAGCCGGTAGCTTCCAAGTCATTCAGCAAAACAATGTGATCGGTGGCAAGCTGCCCTGCCAATGCGGCTCCGTCCACCGTCCACGGCAGGTTTGTCGCCTTGACGCGATTATCGAGGGCTGGTCCTGCCACGCCAAAACCCGCCGCTTCGATCGTTTCCGCGCCAAATGCTGCTTTCGCCTCGCTGGGGATTTCTTCCAAGAATTTCGCAATGATCGCATCAAAAGAGGAAAACTTGCGGCTTTCATAACGGCGGTGGGTAATTTGCTGGTAATCATCTTCACGGACCCGATACAAGGCGAGATTGCACTTCGTGCCGCCGACATCCCCAGCCAGGATCACTTACTTCTCCCGGGTTTCGCTCGTATCGTCCCCGCGGGTTTCTCACGGGGTGAGTCGCCAGGCTGCGAAGGTCCTGATTCGAGCAGTGCGGCCGCCGCTTCGTCCACCAGGAACAGTTTCACACCATTGTCGCGAGGCTGGACCTGCTGCGCAGGGTACGGCGGCTCGGCCTTCCCCTCCAGCACGGCCCGAAGTGTCTCCGCCTTGTCCTGGCCAACCACCAGGAAAACGACGCGTAGCGCCGCGTCAAGCACGGGCATCGTGAGTGTCATGCGGCGGGCGTTGAGTTTCACAACCATTGGTGTGGTCACCCATCGCGATGTTTGGCGGGTCACGCGCGTGCCGGGAAAAATCGAAGCGGTGTGGCCATCGGCGCCCATACCCAGGAGAATTAAATGGAATCGAGGGAAGCCCCGATCGTCGAGTTCCAGATATTTTCGCAGGACTTCCTCATATTCGTGCGCCGCGCGTCCGAGGTTTGCTTTCTCGGCTTCCATGCGGTGCACGTTTCCCGGCGGAATAGGCACGCGGAGAAGCAGTGCGCGGCGCGCCATCCCGTAATTGCTATCCGGATGATCGGGAGGAACGGCGCGCTCGTCGCTCCAGAAGACGTGCACTTTGGCCCAGTCCACCTGGCCACGGAATTCGGCCGACGCAAGCAACTCATACGTCATGCGCGGGGTATTGCCTCCCGACAGCGCGACGAAGAACTGGCCGTAGCGCGAAATCGACTGCCACGCATAGTCCACGAAGAGCCGCGCCGCCGCCCGCGCGACCTCGGTTGGGTTCGGATACACGCGTACTCCGTGCAGGATTTCTCGCGGTACGCTTTTAAGGTTTTCGCCAGTGTCTGCCATCGCGCTCCAGGAGTTCGTCGGCTTCCTTGGGACCCCAGGTCCCCGCCGCGTAATTTGGAAATTTCGGTTTGTGCGATTCAAAATAGTCGAGAATAGGATTCACCAGCGCCCAGGCGGCTTCGACGCCGTCGGCGCGGTCAAATAGCGTGGCGTCGCCGCGCATGCAGTCATTCAGTAATGTGGCGTAGGCGCTGCGTTCGCCTCCGCCAAATTCCTTTTGGTAACTGAAATCCATGGTCACCGTTTTCAATTTCATTTCCTGGCCCGGCAGTTTCGTATGGAAAGAAATCGAGATTCCTTCGTCGGGCTGGACGTTTAGTACGAGAGTATTGGATGAGATATTCTGCCCGCGAAACACCAGGTGCGGCGCCCGCCGGAACTGAATTGCAATTTCGGTCACGCGGCTCGGCAGCCGCTTGCCCGTGCGCAGATAGAACGGAACACCCGCCCAGCGCCAATTGTCGATCTGGAGTTTTGCCGCGACGAAGGTTTCTGTCGTCGAATCCTTCTTGACGCCGGGCTCCTGCCTATAGCCGGCGAGGAGGGAGGAGTTTCCAGGCATGCTTCCGGGACCGTATTGCCCGCGCACAATATCGGTTTTGATGCTCTCCTCGGTGAACGGCCGGATCGACTGCAACACTTTGATCTTTTCGTTCCGCACCGCGGTGGCGTCAAATGCCGCCGGCGGCTCCATCGAGACGAGCGATGTCAATTGGAGCACGTGGCTCTGAATCATGTCTCGCGTGGCGCCAGCGGTCTCGTAGAACGCTGCGCGCTGCTCCACGCCGAGCGTTTCCGCGGCGGTGATTTGCACGTGGTCCACAAAATTCCGGTTCCAAAGCGGCTCGAAGATCCCGTTGCCGAAGCGCAGCACCAACAGGTTCTGCACCGTATCTTTTCCCAGATAGTGATCGATGCGGTAGACCTGCGGCTCATCGAATACTTTAAGAACGGTTTGGTTCAGCTTTTGTGCCGATGCCACGTCCCGGCCAAACGGTTTTTCGATGATGATCCGCACCCAGGATTTTCCGTTGGGGTGCTTCGCAAGGCCGGCTTTGTGGAGTTGCTCGATGATCAGGGGATAGACGTCTGGCGGCGTGGCCAGGTAGAACAACCGGTTCCCGGTGAGGTTGTGAGCGCGGTCGAGTTCTTCCAAGCGATGTTTCAGCTTTTCAAACGCTTCCGGGTGATGATATTCGCCGGATACGTAAGCAAGGGACTGGGCAAATTCCTTACATTGAAGATCGTTACCCGTGCCATTATCTGCGAATTTCTTTACCGAATCGATCGCCAACTGCTGGAACGCCTCGTCCGTCATCGGCGTCCGTGCAAATCCAATGATTGCGAACCGCCGCGCCAGGCAATTCTGCGCCGCCAGGCTGTACAAGGCCGGGATCAGCTTGCGGCGCGAAAGATCACCCGACGCGCCGAAGATCACGATGGTGCAAGGGTCCGCCGGCGAAATCGAACTCCTTTTTGCGGGTTCACCGGCCTTGGCAGTGCTGGGTTTGCCTGGCGTCATCGTGGGGTCCTCACTTTTTTGCCGCCGACTTGATCGCGTGGCCGCCGAACTGGTTTCGCATCGCAGCGAGCAGTTTGTCCGAGTACGAATCGGTATCGCGCGAAGCCAGGCGTTGCAACAGGGACAACGTAATCACCGGCGCGGGCACGTCGAGATCGACTGCCTCGGCAACGGTCCAGCGCCCTTCGCCCGAATCCGAGACATAAGGAGCAATGCCCGCCATCTCAGGATTTTCTTTCAGCGCGATGCTGAGCAGGTCCAGCAACCAGGACCGCACGACGCTGCCTGTCCGCCAGATTTCGGCCACCTGGTGCATGTCGAGCGCGAATTCGTTTTTCTTTTTCAGGATCGCGAAGCCCTCCGCGTACGCCTGCATCATGCCGTATTCGATGCCGTTGTGCACCATCTTGACGAAGTGCCCCGAGCCCGACGGCCCGACGCGCCCCCAGCCTTTGTCCTTCGCGGGCGCCAGCGTTTCAAGCAAGGGTCGCAGGCGCTCCACGGTAGCCTTCTCACCGCCGACCATCATGGCGTACCCTTCCTTCAACCCCCAGATTCCGCCACTGGTCCCGACGTCCACGAATGGAAATCCCTGGCCCTTCAAGGCCGCGGCGCGGCGTTGTGTGTCCTTGTAATTGCTGTTGCCGCCGTCGATCAAGATATCGTCCTTTGCAAGATGGGGCAGGAGCGTCGCAATTGTTTCATCGACAGGGGCGCCCGATGGAACCATGATCCAAATGGCTCGGGGCCGCGCGAGTTTTCCCGCCAGGTTCGCCAGCGAATCGGCGCCCTCGGCGCCCGCTGAAACCACGCGCGCCACGGCGGCTGCGTCACGATCGTAACCCACCAGGCGGTGTCCGCCACGGACCAGGCGTTCCACCATGTTCGCGCCCATTCGCCCCAGCCCGACCATTCCGAGTTCCATGTGTGCCTCCGAATTATTTCCCGGCCACGGTCACGCCGTTGGACTCCAAATCCTGCCTCAACTGCGCCGCATCTTGAAAATGAATCGTACGCATCCCGAGTTGCCGCGCACACTCCAGATTCAATGCCCGGTCATCAATGAACAAACATTCTTCCGCGCGGCGCTGCGTTACTTCGAGCGCCAAGCGGTAGATTCCTTCATCGGGTTTCCGGATGCGGACAAAGCAGGAACTGAAAAAAACGTCAAACTCCCGGCGCAGATTGAATCGTTCGATCCTCTTGAGGTTGAGTTCGAGTGGTTCATTGTTGATCGTTGCAAGAAAGTATTTGCCCTCTTGCGCCAGCCCCGAAAGAATCGCTCGTGAATCTGGAAGCTCTTCCGACTGGTCAAAAATAAAAGCGGTGAACTCGTCCCGCGTAAATGCGCGCTTGCGGTAGAACACAGTCCTTTGGAGATAAGTATCCAGCGTAATCTGGCCTGTTTCAAACGCGGGGCTTGCCAGTTCGTGCCGGTCCTGAAAATCTTCCCAGTCCAGGCCGAACTTTTTTGCGGCTTCGGCGCGTGCCGCGCGGTCCCAACCGTTCGAGAGAATCACTCCACCGACATCCCAGAACAGCGCCGTCACTTCCCCCATCGCGCCTCCCGCCCGACTGCCCCGCAGGCCCAGTTATTGTAAGCGAACCAGACAAATGAGGTTTGCCCTCTTCATCCGGAGTTCCCCCGCAGGACCCATCCTAATATCTCACAGGTTTGGATTTCACCCGAACTTGCAGTATCGTAGGAAGGTAAATCGAGCGAGCCGTTCGACGGAGGATGCAGATGGCGGATGATTCCTGTGGACCAGTTAAACCTGCGGCTCCGAGCGCGCCGGCAAAGCCCGGCGCCCGCGTTGTCCATTGCGTGAAATTCGACAAAGATATGCCGGGCCTCGAGCGGATTCCCTGGAAGGGCGAACTGGGAAAGCGTGTGTACGAGAGTGTTTCGCAGGAAGCCTGGAAAATGTGGATCGAGCACTCCAAAATGCTCATGAACGAGTACCGCCTGAATCCCCTGGACCCTCAGTCCCAGAAAATCATGGAAGAGCAGATGGAGCAGTTTTTCTTCGGTGAAGGCGCGAAGCTGCCTGAAGGTTACGTCGCACCCAGGGCCAAAGGTTAACTCACTACTCCTGTGGCTGGGAGTTTTCGCGTCACCGGATGCTCCACCGGTAGGCGTTGCACAATGTCAAATTTCAGATGGCTGTGCGCGAGACGAAGCGCCGATTCGACTTCGGCTGGCGATGACCCGCGAGCAAAAATGAATCCCAGATAGCTCGATCCTTCCGGCCACGCGGCGATGAAATCGTGCAGGCGCGCCGTGATTTGCACGTCCTCGACGCCCGGAGTCGCACGAGCTAGATCTTCTCCCTGAACGCCTTCCAGCACCCCCGATGCGGGCACCGGAATCATCATTACACCGGACGCTTCCGCTTCGCGGTCGAGATCGCTTCCGTCCATTTCCAATGCATGGCGGACTAGCAATTCTTCGAGCAAGACACGCTTCGGTCCAAATCGCAACGCGCGCGAACACAGTCCGCCAATCGGTCTCGGTGCTGCTTCGAGCACCCACGGCGCCTGTTCGTTCACGCGGAATTCGGCGTGTACGGGTCCGTGTTCCAAGCCCAACGCTCGAACCGTCGCCGCCGCGCAGTCCGCGATACGTTCCTGCGTCTCCTCCAGCAAGCGCGAAGGCGTGACGTAGATCGTTTCTTCGAAGTAAGGCCCCTCCAGCGGGTCCGGCTTGTCGAAAATCCCCAGAATTCGTAGCTTTCCGCGACTGAGAAGACCTTCGACGGCCACCTCTGCGCCAGGAATATATCGTTCCACGAGTAAACGGTCGCGATCCGCTTCATGGGTCGCCTGAATTTCCGGAGCCTCCAGCAACGCCCGAATCCGTGCCACAGCGGCCTGAAATTCCTCGGGATT
>WNFP01005366.1_pt1 | contig 10316 bp, 12 predicted proteins | sample 5400201 | NCBI WGS metagenome assembly WNFP01 (sample SAMN13153355, study PRJNA577476) | soil metagenome | isolation source: 115 cm saprolite under Madrone tree | place: USA:California | collected 2016-06-14
GGCCCAATCAGCGTCGTCTGAGTGGGGCTGTTTTGCAGATCCTGCGCCAGCACATCGGCGGCCAGCGCTTCGGCCCCCATGCCGAAATGCAGGGCTTGCTCCGCGGCCAGGACGCCGATGGCGCGGCGCCGTTCGAGGAATCCGTCGAAGGTCAGCTTCGTCGCCAGAATGGTGGCGAGCGCCACCAGTATGAGCGCGATGATGAGTGCCACGCCGCGGCTTTTCATGCGCTTCGCGCAACCGTTAACGAGGTCGCGGCGACCTCGTCCGATGATATGGTGAAAAATCATCCGGCGACCTCGATGAGTCGGCGTATGCGTCCCCAATCCTTGAATTCGATGATGAGTTCGACGGCCACCGGCCGGGTCACATTACCCTCGGACTGCGGCATGCCCGGCGGCGGCCACTGGCTCTGCCAGGTTTGAGTGGTGGCGTCGAGGTAGCGCAATTGGATTGCCTTGACGCCGGTGAACAGGTCTTGAACCACCGGCGTGTTGCCCTGCACGGCGTCCAAATTGACTTGGTAGCTGCGCTTGAGCACGTCGTCGACCAGGCCGTAGGACACACGCTGCAGGGTGCTGCGCTGCTGACCGGCCGTGTTCGACCAGCCGGCGCGCGTCAGATCGACGATCGACGCGACGCTCGAGCTCTTGCTGCCGCCGAAGTTTGAGCCTGAGTTGAAGCTCTGGCTGGAAAAGCTCTGGCTGGCGAAGCTCAGCCCCGAGCTCGAGCCGGAGTTCGAACTCGTTGGGGCACTGAGCGTGCCGATCCCGCCCGTGCCCTTCATCGCCGGCAAACGATTTTCACTACCCAAGATGTCGCGCACGGGACGCGGCACCGCTTCCGCGAAGTCCTGCATCATCATGCGCATCCCGAATTCTATTTCGCGCGAGCGCTTCAGCGACTCCTCGGTGCGCTCGGCCGAGATGCGCGCGGCACGGTAAGTTCCGTAACCCAGAGCGGACATGATTCCGAGGATGAGCAATGCCACCAGGACTTCGATCAGGGTGAAGCCGGCGATCGCGTCTCGGGTTGGCTTGCGCTGACAGTTCATGGGTGCGTCGGCGTTGGCGCTGGCGTCTGGCCGTTGTCGTTCGGGGGGACCGGCGTCGAGCCGATGGGAGTGGCGCCGGGCGTGCCCGGCGCGGCCGTGTTGGCCGGCGGCGGGGCCAGGGTGCTGCCGACGGTCCAGTCCGCCGAATTGGAGCTGCCGGGTGTGGCGATCGCGCTCCCCAGAAATCCCGTGGATTCGGCCAGCGGATTGCCCTTGGTTTTGGCATCTCCGGCATAGACGCGCACCACCACGCGCTTCATGGTGGCGATGCTGGTATCGAAATAGCGGGTGTCGTAGTGCCAGGTCCGATTGGCGAAGTTGATTTCTCCGGTGTCGGTATTTTGCCCGAATTTGGTCAGATTCAAGCGGACCTCGGAGAGTCGATTGAGCGCCATCCACTGTGCGAGAGTTTTATCGCGCAAATAGCCGCTGGTCCGTGCGGTGCCGCTCACTGCGAGCATCAAGGCGGCAAGACCCATTGCGACGACCATCAAGGCGACCAGAACTTCGATCAGCGTGAAGCCTCGGCTGGGGTGAATATCGCGCGGCGGTCGCCGAGTCACGTGCGCTTCCCCGGATGATCCGAACTCAAGCGAGTGATTTTGCCGAGGGCGTCTCCATCCACCGAAGCCCTCGACGCGGTGCCGTCCCGCAGCAGCGTCAGACGAAACGGCGTCCCTTCACCGCTCGCCGCAATGGCCAGCTGGGGCGTCGGCGCTGTATCGCTGGTCAGTTTCCGGTCCATGGGCTTGATCACGACGACCTGAGAATCGAGCTCGAGCTGGAAGCTCACGCCTTTGGGCAAGTCGCGGCGGCGAAATTCGTGTTCCTGATCGAGCGCCGTCCAGCGGTCGCGGCGCGAATCATAGACGACGAATTCGTAGGCGGCCGGTTCGATCCGCATGCCGAAATCCCGGCCCTCCAGCAGCGCGCGTTCATGCAGCAGGCCGACCAAGCCCTCGATGCGCCGGCTCTCTTCGTCAAGTTGAGCGTCGCGTCCCGTGGTGCCGATCGACAGCACGGCGAGCGAGATGACGATGGCCATGATCACGACCACCACCAAGATCTCGACCAGCGTGAAGCCCTTGCTGCGCATGCTGAGGCACTGCCAAGCGCTCTGCCTACCTCTGTTCGAGCGTCGAGGTGCTGATGTCGGCGTCGTAGCCTTCACCGCCGGGCTTGCCGTCGCGGCCATACGTGGTGATCTCGTAATCACGGCCGTCGGCGCCCGGGCTCACGTATTGATACGTGTTGTTCCACGGATCCTTGGGCAGGGACCCCAAGTAGCCGCCCGACCGGTAGTTCGTGATCGTGGGGTCGACCGGCTGTTTGACCAGAGCCTGCAGTCCCTGCTCGGTGGTCGGGTATTTGAAGTTGTCCAGACGGTAGAGGTCCAGGGCCGTCTGAATCGCCCGAATATCGCTTTGCGCGCGGGTAACACGCGCCTTGTCGACATTTTCGAGAATTTTTGGCACCACGAGCGCACCGAGCACTGCGAGAATGACGACCACGACCATGATCTCGATAAGAGTAAAACCGCCTTGAGCGTTGCGCATGGTGACCTCGAAAATTCCTGGGATGATACCAAAATAGGGGACAACGATGCCTCGTGACGCCGCAAATCGCTTCGCAAACATCGCCGCCGCGCTACAGTGGGATCGCGGCCGATGGATTTGGTTGCTTATCATTCTTCTGGTGCTGGATGCGGTGTTGGGTCTTGGCGACAGCGTGGGTCAGCTCTTACGCTATGATCGCAGTGCTATTGCGGCCGGCGGATGGTGGCGGTTGCTCACAGCCCACATCGTGCATCTGGACATCCACCACTTGGCCCTGAACGAGCTGGGCTTGGTGCTCATGTGGTCGCTGTTCGCGCAGGACTATGATGCCGTGGAGTGGTGCGCGATCGTGTCGGCGGGTGCGTTGGCGATCAGTTCCGGCCTTTGGTGGCTGAGTCCGCGCGTCGCCTGGTATGTCGGCGCGTCCGGCGTTCTGCATTCGGTGATGGCCGCGGGCGCCGCGAAGCACCTTGCGGAGCGTTTCTGGGACCGTTGGATCCTGGTCACCGGCCTGTGCGCCAAGCTGGCATGGGAGCAGTGGGGCGGCGCGAGGGCGCCTTTGATCGTCGTCGACGCGCATCTGTATGGAGCCTGCTCCGGATTTGTCGTTGGGGCAGCACTGTCCGCAAGGACCGCTATAATTCGCCACCGCTCGAGCGGATAGAGGCTTGAACTCCATGTCACTTGCATTTGTTTTTCCGGGTCAAGGATCGCAGTCCATCGGCATGATGAGCGCGTTGGCGAAAATCTCCCCGACGATCGGGGCGACCTTTGCCGAAGCCTCGGCCGTGCTCGGCTACGATCTTTGGCGGCGGTGCCAGGAAGGACCGCTCGAATTGCTCAATTCCACCGAGTGCACTCAGCCCGCGATGTTGACGGCCGGCGTCGCCACCTATCGACTGTGGCGCGAACGCGGCGGCGCTCAGCCTGAGATGATGGCGGGCCACAGTCTCGGCGAGTTCACGGCGCTGGTGGCCGCAAACACCTTGGATTTCAGAGCGGCGGTCGACTTGGTGAAGTATCGCGGTGAATTGATGCAGGCGGCCGTGCCGCCGGGTCAAGGCGCCATGGCCGCCATTCTGGGACTCGAGGACATCGATATCGACGAAGCGTGCCGCGAGGCCTCGCAGGGTGAGGTGGTGGAGGCGGTCAACTTCAACGCGCCCGGACAAGTCGTGATTGCGGGTGTTGCCACGGCGGTTGCGCGCGCCATCGAGATCGCCACCGCCAAGGGTGCGCGCCGAGCCTTGGCCTTAGCCGTAAGCGTGCCGGCGCACAGCTCCCTCATGCAGCCGGCGGCGGATCAATTGCGTGTGCGGCTCGAGAGCACCGCATTCACGCCGCTTTCGAGGGTCGCCGTGTATGGAGTCGATGTCAAAACGCATACCACCGCGGAAGGCATTCGCGCCGGGCTCGTCAAACAGCTGTATACGCCGGTGTATTGGGCGGCGACGGTGCGCACGATGGTCACGGCGGGCGCGACCCAGATCGTGGAATGCGGTCCGGGCAAGGTATTGACGGGCTTGAACCGGCGAGTGGACAAGAACCGCGATCTCAAGATGATGGCGCTGGAGGATCCGCTGAGCCTGGACGATGCGCTCGCGGCGGCCACGATCTAATTTGGGGATCCTATGTTGAATGGAGAGATTGCCTTGGTCACCGGCGCCACGCGCGGCATTGGCGCGGCCATCGCCGATCGCCTTGCCCGCGACGGCGCCCGAGTCATCGGAACCGCCACGACGGCGGACGGGGCCGCCCGGATCAGCGCGAGTCTGGCGGCGCAGGGCGGCCGCGGCGTGGTTTTGGACGTCGTCAAACCGGACTCGATCGAGGCGGTGCTCGACGACATCGAAGCCAAGGAAGGGGCCGTCGGCATCCTTTGCAACAATGCCGGGATCACGCGCGACACCTTGCTGTTGCGCATGAAGGAAGAGGATTGGGACGCCGTGCTGGATACGAATCTGGCCTCGGTATTCCGGCTGTCAAAGGCCGTTTTGCGCGGCATGATGAAGGCGCGCAAAGGTCGCATCGTCAGCATCACCTCGGTCGTGGGTCTGACCGGAAATCCCGGACAGGCCAACTATGCCGCCGCCAAGGCCGGAATCATCGGTTTCACGAAGTCGCTGGCTCGGGAGGTGGGCTCGCGCGGCATTACGGTGAATGCGATCGCGCCGGGCTTCATCGACACCGACATGACGCGAGCCTTGGCCGAGGCGCAGCGCGCCGCCTTGAACACCCAGATCCCCTTGGGGCGACTGGGCCAGCCGGCCGACGTCGCCGCGGCGGTGTCGTTCCTATGCTCTCCCGATGGCGCCTATATCACCGGCGAAACCTTGCATGTGAACGGCGGAATGTACATGCCCTAGGCGCTATGCGCCCTAATTCGTACGGGTTTGTCAATACGGACCCGGGAGAACAGAGGTCAAATATACGTTCCAGGTAGCCGCCGCCCCCATGTTCACATAAAATACGCGCCCGATACCCTAAGGCTGGTCGCGGGCTTTTGTCAGTTGAGTGCATACATAGCAATTCCGAGAGGACACCATAACGATGAGTACTGTTGAGCAGCAAGTTAAGAAGATCGTGGCCGAACAGCTGGGCGTGAAAGAAGAAGAAGTCACCAATGATGCATCGTTCGTCGACGATCTAGGCGCAGACTCGCTGGATACGGTCGAGCTGGTGATGGCGCTCGAGGAAGAATTCGAGACCGAAATTCCCGACGAGGACGCTGAGAAAATCACCACCGTTCAGCAGGCCATCGACTATATCAATTCGCACAAGGGCAAGGCCTGAACCCCCATTGGGTAGCATGGCAATGCCCTGACGCTTGGGAAGGCGCAAGGCCACTATGCAAATCCTCGTGAGGAGCCGCGGTTGAGCAAACGACGCGTCGTTGTTACGGGTCTAGGAATCGTCTCGCCGGTCGGCAACGACGTGGCGGGCGCGTGGGCCACTATCCTCGCCGGCCGCAGCGGCATCGATGTGGTGGCGCGTTTCGATACCGCCAACTTTCCCACGCATTTCGGCGGCGAGATCCGCGCGCTGAATCTCGAACCCTACATGAGCACGAAGGACGCGCGCCGCATGGATGCGTTCATGCAGTACGGGGTCGTCGCCGGCGTGCAGGCCATGCGCGATTCGGGGTTGGTGGTCACCGAGGCCAATTCCGATCGCATCGGCGTGCTGATGGGTTCCGGAATGGGAGGACTCGAGTCGATCGAGCAGACCTACGACAAGTATCTCGAGACTCACTCGCCGAAGAAAGTGTCGCCGTTTTTCATTCCGGCCAGCATCATCAATCTCGTGAGCGGGCACCTGTCGATCGCGTTCAAGATCACCGGGCCGAATCTCGCCGTCGCCACGGCCTGCACGACCTCGACCCACGCCGTGGGTTTGGCCATGCGGCTCATTCAGTACGGCGAAGCGGACGCGATGCTGGCCGGCGGCTCGGAAATGTCGACCTGCGTCACCGGCATGAGCGGCTTTGCCCAGGCCAAGGCGCTGTCACAGCGCAACGATGATCCCCAAGGCGCCAGCCGTCCCTGGGACAAGGATCGCGACGGTTTCGTCATGGGCGACGGCGCCGGGGCCATGATGCTCGAGGAGTACGATCAGGCAAAGGCCCGCGGGGCGAAGATCTATGCCGAGATCGTCGGGTTCGGCATGAGCGGCGATGCATTCCATGTGACCGCTCCGCCCGAGAGCGGCGAGGGCGCGCGCAAGGCCATGGCCAAGGCTCTGGTCGATGCGCAGTTGAGTCCGGACCGAGTGCAATACGTCAATGCGCATGCCACCTCCACCGAGCTTGGCGATCGCGCGGAGACCACCGCGATCCGCCGCGCCTTCGGGCCAGCCGCCGACAAACTGGCCGTCAGTTCCACCAAATCGATGACCGGCCACTTGCTGGGCGCCGCCGGGGTCGTCGAAGCGATCTTTTGCGTGCTTGCGTTGCGCGATCAGGTCGCACCTCCGACCATCAATTTGCATACGCCGGGCGAGGGTTGCGATCTCGATTACGTTCCGAATACCGCGCGTCCGATGTCGATCGAATACGCCCTTTCCAATTCCTTTGGGTTCGGTGGCACCAACGGTTCGCTCATTTTCCGCCGATCTTGAGCCGCTGACTCTCATCGGGAAGTTTCCGGCGCAGTACCCGGGTCTTCTCGAGAGCGGTGCCGGCATGGCGGCGGCACGCGGCGGCCGCTGCATCGACAGTCGGTTCGATATCCTCCCCATCGCCGTCGGCGAAGCCTTGAGGCTCGGCTCGGACGGCCGGTTGACCGGTCCTCACGCGGGTGCGCAGGGCTTTCTCGCCGCGCTCGAGGATTGGTGGACCGAGCTGCGCCTCCCCGAGACGGGATCCCCCCTGCCGTTCACCGGAGGCTGGCTGCTGTACTTGGGCTATGAGCTGGCTTCGGAAATCGAACCCCGCCTGCGGTTGCCGCCAAGCCCCGACCCCGTGGTCGCATTGGCGATCCGTGCGCCGGCGGCATGGATTCGCGACCGCGCGACCGGGCAGGCGTGGCTGGTGGCCGAACCCGGCTTCGAGGCCTTGCTCGACGAATTCGAGCATCGTGTCGCGGCATCGCTCGAGCCGGCGGGACCGAGCGGCGCCGCATTCCACGTGGAAGAGGACGAGCCCGAGAGGTTTCTGGATTCCGTGCGCCGGGCCCTCGAGTACATCGCGGCCGGCGATGTGTATCAAGCCAATTTGTCGAGGGGTTGGCAGGGCAGGGCGGCCTCTCCGGTCGATCCCGTCAGCGTTTACCAGCGCCTGCGCACCACCAATCCCAGTCCGTTCGCGGCGCTGCTGCGATATGGCGATTTTGCCTGCTTGAGTTCCTCGCCCGAACGGCTGGTGTCCATCCGGGGGAGCACCGTCTCCACTCGCCCCATCGCCGGGACCAGGCCGCGCGGCGCCACGCCGGAAGCCGATGCGGCGCTGGTCCGATCTCTCCTCGACAATGAGAAGGAACGCGCCGAGCACGTGATGTTGATCGACCTGGAACGCAACGATCTGGGACGGGTGTGCGCCGGCGGATCGGTGCGCGTCGACGAGTACATGAGCGTAGAGACCTATGCTCACGTGCACCACATCGTGTCGAATGTGAGCGGCCGTTTGCGCAACGACGTGTCGCCCATCGGCGTGATCCGCGCGCTGTTTCCCGGCGGCACGATCACGGGGTGTCCCAAAGTTCGCTGCATGGAAATCATTTCGGAGCTCGAAGGAGTGGGCCGCGGCGCCTACACCGGTTCCATCGGCTACTTGAACCGCGACGGCAGCTGTGACCTCAATATCTTGATTCGTACCATCACCGCGCAGGGCGGACTGTTCAAGTTTCGCGCCGGCGCCGGAATCGTGGCGGATTCGAATCCCGCGCAGGAACTGGCCGAGACGCGCGCCAAGGCCGAGGGGCTGCTGCGCGCGCTGGCGAGTCCACGTTGAGCGCGTGGAGTTGAGTACGTGGAGTTGAGCGCCTGGATCAATGGCCGGAGAAGCGCGAGGATCGACTATCGCGATCGCGGGTTGCAGTATGGCGACGGCGTTTTCGAAACCATGCGGGTACACCGCGGCCGAGTCCGGCTCCTGGAGTATCACCTCGAACGGCTCGACCGGGGATGCCGGCAACTGAAGATCGCGGGCCCGCCGCTCCCCGGGCTGCGCCGCGAACTCGCACGAGCCGCCGCCCGGCGTTCGGAAGGCGTATTGAAACTGATCGTCACGCGCGGCCACGGACCGCGCGGGTATCGGCCCACGGGCCGCGAACGATGTACGCGCATCCTCGCCCTGCACGCCTTGCCGAAGGCCGTTCTGACGGACGCACGGACACCGGCGCGGGTGCGGCTATGTACGACGCCGCTGGGCTCGAACCCTCGTCTTGCCGGCCTCAAAACCCTCAATCGTCTGGAATCGGTGCTCGCCCGCGCCGAATGGAGCGGCGCGCGCATTTGGGAGGGATTGATGCGGGACATGGATGAGAACATTGTCTGCGGTACGATGTCGAACTTGTTTCTCAGGCGTGGCTCCTCCCTGATGACGCCGCTGCTGGACCGTTGCGGCGTGGCGGGGGTCATGCGCCGCTGGATCCTGGAAACGGCGGACGAGCTCCGCCTGAACCCGGTGGAGCGCCGCATACGATGGCGAGACTTGAGCGAAGCCGAGGAGGTGTTCATGAGTAATGCCGTCGTGGGATTGAGATCGGTGGGAGTGATCGAGCGCGGCAGAGAGCGGCTGCGGCTCTCGGCGTTCGAGACGGCGAGCCGGCTCCGTCAGCGGTTGGATGCATTGTGAGACGCGGATGGCGCTACGCACTGATCGTCGGCGTGTTCCTGATGGCGTCGGGCGCCGCCGCCGTGGTCTGGTTCGGCATGCGCAGTCTCGATGAACCGGTGCAGCTCGCGGAGCCCCTGCGGTTCAAGGTGCCTTCGGGCGCGCGGTTTGCCCGGGTGGCGGCGGAGTTGGCGGCACAGGGCGTGATCGTCAACCCGCGGGCGTGGGTTTTCTATGCGCGCTGGTCGCGTCTCGCGTCTGCGGTCAAAGCGGGAGAGTACGAAATTCAACCGGGAACGACGCCGCGTGAGCTGTTGACGAAAATGGTCAACGGTCAGGTGCTGCTGCATTCGTTCACCATCATTGACGGCTGGAGAGTCCAGGATATGCTTGCCGCCCTGCGTCGAAATCCCGACATCATTTCCACCCTGGGCGACGCGGCGCCGAATCTCATGGACAAGCTTGGGCTCCCGGGCGTCGATCCCGAAGGTCAATTCCTGCCCGAGACCTATCGCTTTATCGCGAACACCACCGATATCGATCTGCTGCGCCAGGCGCACGCCGCGCTCGCCAAAGAGCTGGACGCAGCTTGGATGGCCCGGGACCCGGAGTTGCCGCTGCGCGACTCCCATGAGTTGTTGATCATGGCCTCGATCGTCGAAAAGGAGAGCGGCTTGCCGCAAGAACTCGGGCTTATCGCCGGGTTGTACCTGCATCGCTTACAGATAGGCATGCGGCTGCAGGCCGATCCCACGGTGATCTATGGGATGGGGGACCGGTACGAGGGCGACATACGAACCGTGGACCTGCGCACCGATGGACCATACAACACCTACACCCGCGTCGGGCTGCCGCCCACGCCCATTGCCTTGGCCGGCGCCGCGGCAATTCGCGCGACCGCACGCCCGCAGAAAACCGACGCGATTTATCTCGTGGCCTCGCCCAAGGGCGACGGCAGTCATGTGTTTTCACCTACGCTGGAGAAGCACAACGCGGCCGTCGCGTCCTATCTCACGCATCAGCGGCAGAAGGCGGCGGGGGTCAAGTGAGCACGATTCCGGGGCGATTCTTGACCATCGAGGGAATCGAGGGAGTCGGCAAATCGACGCAGGTGGCGCGTCTGTCCGAAGGCTTCAACGAGCGCGGGATCGCGCACGTGGTGACGCGTGAGCCCGGGGGCACGCCGCTGGCCGAGAGAATCCGCGAGATGGTGTTGTTGGATAGTGCGGGCGGCGAATCCATGCCACCAACGGCGGAGCTGCTGCTCATGTTCGCGGCGCGAGCGGTGCATTTGACCAACTTCGTGGAACCGAACCTGCGCGCCGGGCGGTGGGTGGTGTGCGATCGCTTCATCGATGCCACCTATGCCTATCAGGGAGGCGGCCGCCGCTTGAACGTCGAGCACATCCGCCAGCTGGAAACCATGGTGGTGGGA
>WNFP01009777.1_pt1 | contig 10316 bp, 10 predicted proteins | sample 5400201 | NCBI WGS metagenome assembly WNFP01 (sample SAMN13153355, study PRJNA577476) | soil metagenome | isolation source: 115 cm saprolite under Madrone tree | place: USA:California | collected 2016-06-14
AGCAGTTTTGCCCGCATAATCAGCAAGGATAGTTTCTTCTTTGGAGCTTTCATGCGACTCGTAACTTTCGAAAATCCCTCGCGCGCTTGGCGCATCGGCGCGGTAACCGGCAATGACGACCGCATCGTCGACCTTAATTCCGCCTGCGCTCTCCATCTCAAGGAGCATGAAAACGAACAGGCCTTCGAACGCTTGGCCGATGCGCTCGTTCCCTCCAACATGCGAGCGCTCTTCGAGGGTGGCGACACGAGCCTCAATGCGGCCGGCAAGGCCTTGACCTATGTTCTGGATCGCGGGATCAGAGCCGTAGGTGTTCACGGCGAGCCCCTCTCCTACTCTTCTTCGGAAGTTGTCCTCAAGCCGCCAATCGCTCCGAAAAAGTTTTTCCACACTGCGGGAAATTTTCGCGAACACCACGAAGAAGCCACCAAGGCGGGATTCTCGCATCCGGTCATGCCGTGGATCGTCTTCTTTCAGAATGTCGACGCCATCATCGGCCACGAAGAGCCGGTGATCTACCCCGAACACCTCACCCAGGAACTCGACTACGAATTAGAGCTCGCGGTGGTGCTCAAAAAAAGCGGCAAGCACTTCTCTCCAGCGGAGGCCGCCGGCTACGTCGGCGGTTACGTCATCTTCAACGACATTACCGCCCGCGACATTCAGCGCCGCGAAATGAAATCCGGCGTCTTCAGTTTTTGCAAAGCCATCGACACCTTCTGCCCCCTTGGCCCTTGGATCGTCACCGCCGACGAGATTCCAGATCCGCACAATCTCGCCATGGAGCTGCGCGTCAACGGCCAGCCGCGCCAGCAATCACACTCCAGCAAAATGTCCGTCAAGATTCCTCAGATCCTTTCCCACTATTCGCCGATGGGCTACAGCGCGGGCGATGTTGTTTCCACGGGCACCGTCTCCGGCGTCGCGGCATTCTCCGGTGATCCCAAAGCGTGGTATCTCAAGCCGGGTGACGTCATGGAATGCGAGATCGAGAAGATTGGCATCCTTCGGAATCCGGTTATCTCCTGGGTGTGCGCTTACGGCCAAAAGCCGGTTGCTCTTGCCACTCAAGATGCCTATCGCTAGGAATCATCTATGTCCCATGCAACGAATTCAGACATTTGGGTCAGCGAGCTCAACGCTCGTCCCGAAATTCGCGCCGCCTTCCCGCGCTCGACCGTCCGTTTCTACGACACCACTCTTCGCGACGGAGAACAAACAGTCGGGGTCGTCCTTTCTCCTCAGCAAAAGCTCGAAATCGCTCGCAAGCTCGACGCTCTAGGCATAAACCGCATCGAAGCCGGCTTTCCTCGCGTTTCGGCCGACGACGCCGAAGCCATCCAGCTCATGCTCAAAGCGGGCCTCCGGGCCGAGTTTTGGGGCTTTTCCCGCGCCGTTCGCGCTGACCTCGAAGAGCTGGTCCGCCTCGGACTGCGGGCTTCGGTCATCGAAGCCCCCACCAGCGATATCAAGCTGCGCGCTTACGGAATCAGCCGCGACGAAGTTCTCACTCGCGTTACCGACGCCGTCTCCTTCGCGAAACAAAACGGCATCCGCGTTGCCTTCTTTGCTGTTGACGGCACGCGCAGCGATCCAGGATTTCTAAAAAGGGTCTACCTCGGTTCGCTGGAAGCAGGTGCGGCTGAGATCGTCGTCGTTGACACCATTGGCGCCTGCGGTCCCGAAGCCGTTGAGTATCTCGTTCGTCAGGTATGCGCATGGGTAGGCTCCGGTGTGCCCGTTCATTTTCACGGCCACGACGACTTCGGCATGGCCACCGCGTGTGCCATCGCTGCCATCCGCGCCGGCGCTTCCTGGATCCAAGGCACGATCAACGGAATGGGCGAACGCGCGGGCAATGCCGACATCGGTGAAATCGCTCTGGCCCTTCGATGCCTTTATGACGTTCCCGTCGCGCTCGACCTCGCCAAAATCCGTGAAGTCTCGGAATTCGTTCAGCGCGCCAGCGGCTACTCGCTCGAGCCCTGGAAGCCTGCCGTTGGCCAAAATCTTTTCATGCGTGAAAGCGGTGCCGTCGCCAGCCAATTTCACATTCCCGAGGCCATCGAACCATTTTCCGCCGCATTGGTTGGCGCGCAGCGGCAGATTGTCCTTGGAAAAAAGAGCGGGCTCGACAGCATTGTCCTGAAAGCCAAAGAGCTGGGGCTCGACGTTCCCGAATCTCAGCGGCCGGCTGTGCTTGCTGCTGTCAAAAAGAAAAGCATAGGCGAACATCGCCTTCTCACCGACGCTGAATTTTGCGGGATCGTCCAGCAGGTTTGTGGCAAGTAGCACCTCAATGCCAAAAACGCTCACCAGACCTCACGGGCTCTTCCGGAATGTGTACACCAATGTCCGCTTGTCCGTTGCTATAGAATACGAATACTGGATTGCTGACTGTCAACTGACGGAATCAGGGAGATACGATGGACCGCGAGTATTTTTATTCCATCATGAATGGCGAAGGCACTCTCGACTACGAAATCTATTTGAACACCAAGACGCTTCTTTCTTGCCAAAAGGATTTCAAGGATTTTTGCAATCGGGACGAACTTCAATTCCAGGTCGTCCACCAGGTCGAAGAGATGTGGATGAAACTGATCGGTTACACGCTTCTCGACATTGACGACTACCTCCGGCAGGAGAACACGCACCGCGTCATTACGCTGTTCCGCCGCGTGCTCATCGCCTTGCGGCTCATGACCGAGCAACTGGCCCTGCTCGAAACCATGTCGCCGAAAGAGTATCAGGAGATTCGTCTCCAGCTAGGCAACGGCAGCGGCCAGGAATCGCCCGGTTTTCGTTCCTTGCTCAAGATGCATCCGCATCTCTGGCACTCCTTCAAATCCTGCTATCTCGACAAGAAAAATCTGACCGTCGAGCAGATTTACAACTCGCAATACGCACATTCAGAAGCGTACGTAGTGGCAGAGGCCCTGATGGAATATGACGAATTATTTCAGCGCTTTCGGTTCGTGCACCTGCAGCTGATTCATCGCAGCATCGGCCTCGGAGCGCAGTCCCTTAAGGGCCGCCCAGTCGAACTCTTGAACGAGGGTTTGCGCGCACGGTTTTTCCCTGAGCTGTGGGATATCCGCCACCAGATGACCGATTCGTGGGGCGCGCAATACGGCCGCGTCCGGGACTCGATTGGCGGACACTAACGCTTCGAACGATTCTGATGAATTATTCTTGCTGGAGCGCGTGATCCGCGAGTCTAAAGTACAGACACTCAATGGGAGGGAGAGTTGCGATCTTGCGCCTGGTGCAGGAAATATTTCACTTGGCCGCGGCCGCGGGTTGCGCTTCGTGCTTCACAGCTCCATACCGTGCTGCCAGCCACTCTCGTGCCTCTGCGGGTTTGTAGTTAAACGGCCCTATCCCGCCGCGATACGCGATGTGCCCGCTCTCATCGATGATATAAATCCGCTCGGGCCAGGCGGCGTAGGCGTCATTCGCGGCGTTGCTCATGTCGTCTACCCCAAAGGGCAAGGGGTATTTGAATCTCTTGGTGAAATCATTCGCGATGGCCGCGCGCTGCTCCAGCGTCTTCGGCTGCGCATAGCAAACGTCGTCCTTTAAATTCGACTTCATCTGCCATTCGTCGGTGGGATGCGCCTCGCGTATGTACACGGTCAGAAAATCCGCATGATTCTTGTAGTCTTCATAAATCTGAACGACGTCGCCCACCTGGCGGCGAAATGGCGGTCAAGTGAAACTCCCGAACACTAGAACCAGTGGCCGCGCCCCAGTCCGTTCGCGGATATGGAAATGGCTCGTTCCATCCAGCCCGACCAGCCGCGCATCGGGCGCGTCGCTTCCGACCTGCAGCGTCCCGCGATGCATGTGTGGCAGCGCATACCGCAGCATCCCGTACACGCCCCTGGGGCTTCCCGCCAGGAACGACAACGCCACGAAAGCCCCCACCAGCAGCAGCCCGATACTGCCCGCCGCCCATTTCAACAATCGCTTCAAATCAATCTCTCCTCTTTCAACTTTCTAGATTGTGGTCACCGGCGATTTCTCAAGTCAATGGCTCTCTTTACTGCGGGGCCCTTCGCGTTGCCGTTGGCGGAGAACTCTAGGCGCGGGCCTTGTCGATCATCTCTTCCCAGATACCTTTGGCTCTGAGGATGAGTTCAACGAGTTCGCGCGCCGCGCCTTTCCCTCCTGGGGCCTTGGTCTTATAGTGAGCCGCGCGTTTCACCTCGGGAGTGGCATTGTTCACTGCCACCGCCAGCCCCACCCGCCGCATGATCATGAGGTCGGGCAAGTCGTCCCCCAGGTAAGCAACTTCCGATTCCTGAACGCCCGTTTTGCGCAGAACGTCTTCGTAAGCCGCGGTTTTGTGTCCTTGCTTCTCGTATACAAATTCCACATCCAGCTCTTTGCACCGGCGCCGAAGGGCGGCGCTGCTCCGGCCCGTAATGACACCCGTCCGCAGGCCTGCGCTAACCGCGAGCGTAAGGCCCTGACCGTCGTGCGCGTCGAAAGTCTTGATTTCCAGCGCGCCGCCATCGGTCTGCGATACCAGCGTGACACTGCCATCCGTGAGTGTACCGTCCACGTCCATCAGCAGCACCTGAATCTGCTTCGCCCTCTTCGCCAGCGTTCCCGGAATCTTTTTCCCGCTCTTAGCCAATTTCTTCTCCTCTTCTCTCTGTGCCCGCTACGATCTCTGCGTTAGTTCGTTTTTTCCACCCTCGGCTGTTACATCAGCTCCAGCGTCCACAAATCATGCAAATGCACGACGCCAAGCACGCCCTTTGCCTCATCGACCACCACGATCGAAGTGATTTTCTTTTTTTCCATCAGATTCAGCGCCTCGCTTGCGAGCACGTGCGGCCCAATTGTTTGCGGATTCTTCGTCATGCCATCGGCCGCGCGCATTTCCAGGATTGCCCCGCGATGTTTTTCCATCAATCGCCGCAGGTCGCCATCCGTCAAAATCCCCGCCAATCTCCCATCTGGATCGAGGACGGTCGTCATTCCCAGACCTTTTTCGCTCATCTCGTGGAAAACATCCGGCATGGGCGTGTCTTTTGAAACGCGCGGCAGCGCCGCTCCTGCATGCATCAGGTGCTCCACGCGCAGCAGTTTTTTTCCGAGCCTCCCCGCCGGATGCAGCGCCGCAAAATCGTCATGACGGAAATTGCGCCGCTCCAAAAGCGAAACCGCCAGCGCGTCCCCCACCGCCATCGCCACGGTTGTGCTCGCCGTCGGCGCAAGGTTCAGCGAGCACGCTTCTTCCTTCACGCTAACGTCCAGCACCACGTCGCTTGCTTCCGCCAGCGTGGACTCCGCTTTGCCTGTCAGCGTGACCACCGGCATCTCCAGCCGCTTCAGCGCCTCCAGCAGCCGGATGATCTCTTCGGTTTCTCCGCCATACGAAACAGCCAGCATTGCATCCCCGCGCGCCAGCATCCCTAAATCCCCGTGCAGTGCCTCCGCTGGATGTAGGAAGAAGGATGGCGTCCCAGTGCTCGACAGCGTCGCGGAAATCTTTCGCCCGATGAGGCCGGACTTGCCCATCCCGCTGACCACCACGCGCCCCTTGCACGCAAACAGTACCTCGACGGCCTTTTCAAATCGATCGTCGAGCCGCGCGAGAACATCCTGAATCGCTTGCGCCTCGATCTTCAGCACCCGCCGTGCCGTGTCGAGGCTCATTTCCCGCTCCAGCGCCGGACCACCGCGCTGAGTCCCTTTAATTTCACGAGCAGGGCAGGGAGTTGCGCCAGCGGCAGAGCATTGGGTCCGTCCGACAACGCGGCTGCCGGGTTGTCGTGTGTTTCCAGAAAAATGCCATCCACGCCGGCTGCTACGCCCGCGCGCGCCAGCGGCTCGATAAACTGCGGCTGCCCTCCGCTTGCGTGGCCTTGCCCCCCGGGAAGCTGCACGGAATGCGTCACGTCATAAACAACCGGGTAACCCGTCCGCTGCATGATCGGGAACGACCGCATATCCACCACCAGATTTTGGTATCCAAACGAAGCCCCGCGTTCCGTCAGCAGGATCTTCGTATTTCCCGTGCTCGCCACTTTCTCCGCGACGTTCCCCATGTCCCACGGCGACAAAAACTGACCCTTTTTTATATTGATGATCCGGCCCGTTTTGCCGGCGGCGATCAGCAGGTCCGTCTGCCGCGCCAGGAACGCCGGAATCTGCAACACGTCGCAGACTTCCGCCGCGGGCTCGGCCTCTGACGCGTCATGTATGTCCGTCAGGACCGGCAGCTTCAATTCCTTTTTGATCTTGCCCAGAATCCGCAAACCCTCCTTCAGCCCGGGCCCGCGAAACGCCTTCAGCGAAGACCGGTTGGCCTTGTCGTAGGAGGCCTTGAAGATGTACGGAAGTCCCGCATCTGCTGCGACCTTTGCGACTTTCTCCGCCATCATCCGCGCGTGCGTTTCGCTTTCTATCACGCACGGCCCGGCGATCAGAAACAGTGGATTTCCTCCGCCGAGGCGCAACGAGCCAAGCGCAATTTCACGTGTCGCACTCATAAGGGATGTCGCAAATGCTGCAAGCCTCTAAGGCTACGCAGCCGGCGCTGGGTTTGCAACGATTTAGGCGATGGCGCGAGGCGCAGACTGCAAGGCAGGTGCGGGTTGGCGTTCAGCGACGTTGGCGGAAGCCGGACGCAACCGTTCCTTTTTGTGTTCCAGAACCGCGCCGATGAACGCCGCGAAAAGCGGGTGCGGCTCGAGCGGCTTGGATTTGAATTCCGGGTGGAATTGACAACCAAGGAACCACGGGTGGTCCGGCGCCTCGACGATCTCGACATAATTCTCGTCCGGCGTGCGTCCTGTGATGCGCAGGCCCGCGGCAACCAGCGTTTTCTCATAGTCGCAGTTGAATTCGTAGCGGTGGCGGTGCCGCTCGCTGATCTCCAGCTTGCCGTAAGCTTTGTGCGCAAACGAGCCCGGCGCGAGCTTGCAGGGCCACGCGCCCAGCCGCATCGTCCCGCCCATTTCATCCACTCCGAGCAATTCACGCAATTTATAAATCACGCGATGCGGCGTTTGCGGATCGAATTCCGTGCTGTCCGCCTGTTTCAGTCCCGCCACGTCGCGCGCATATTCGATCGTCGCGCACTGCATCCCCAGGCAAATCCCGAAGAACGGCACCTTGCGTTCCCGCGCGTACTGAATGGTGTACACCATTCCCTGAATCCCGCGCTTGCCAAATCCGCCTGGCACGAGAATTCCGTCGTAGCCATGCAGTCGCGCCGCCGCAGTCTCCGCCGAATCAATTTCTTCCGCTTCAATCCATTCAAGTACCGTCTTGTGATTGTGCGCCAATCCCCCGTGCAGCAACGCTTCGCGCAGGCTCTTGTACGCATCTTCGAGCTGCACGTATTTGCCGACGACCGCAATTCGCACTTCGCCCGCAGGATGATGCAGCCGGTGCACCAGGTCTAGCCACGGCTTCATATCCGAAGGCTGGTCCTTCAGCTTCAGCAGCCGCAAAATCTGCGCGTCCAATCCCTCTTTGCTCAGTTCCACGGGGACCGCGTAAATCGTGTCCACGTCCTCCATCGAAATGACGCATGCTTCTGCCACGTTGCAGAACAACGCGATTTTCTTTTTCAATTCTGCGGGAATGTGGCGATCGCTCGGGCAAAGCAGGATGTCGGGTTGCACGGTTTTTCCGAGATAATCCCCGCGCCGCTCCTTCGTCAGGATCGTTTCGTAGATTCGTCCGGTCGTCCAGTTATTGTCGCGGGAGAGCTTGGCGTGCGTAAACCGCTCGTAGTGCCCCAGGTCCAGGTCCGTTTCCGCACCGTCTTCGGTCACGAACACTTCGCCGTGCTGAAACGGGCTCATGGTGCCTGGGTCCACGTTCAGGTATGGATCGCATTTCTGAAGGGTGACTTTGAAACCGCGACTTTCGAGGAGACAACCGATTGAGGAGGCCGCTACGCCTTTTCCCAGTGAGGAGACAACACCGCCGGTAACAAAAATATATTTTGGCGCCATCCGTGTAGCCCGCGTTCCTTCGCCGGGCTTGTCTGCCCTCCACAGGATTGACGTACATACAATTATGTTCGGAACTCGCCAGTCTGTCAAATCGAACTCTTGGCGGCCTCCAAACGATATTCTTTCTGTCTCTTGCCGCGAAACCTTTCCGCGCGAAATGGGTTTATAGCAACTGGGGATACTCTCCCTTGCCGTTCGCTTTCAGTAAGGTGTTGCAGGACAGGAAATTGCGGCCTGTGCGCACAAACCATGGACGGAGATGCGCCATCTAAGTAACTGAACCTTATCCTTGCGTCCGGAGGCGGTCTTTTCGTTCAGTTTGTCCTGGTCGCGGGTTTGGTCCCCGCAACGGAGAAAGGTTCCGAGTGGGATTCTTGCAGGTGGGAGGGGAAGTGAAACCAACGATTCACAGCATAACTACAACTCTCATGCTCGCCAGCGCGCTGTCATTTTGCCTTTCCGTTAGCGCGCAACAATCAGCTCAACCCGACGCACGGCGCGTTCAATCCTATGAACTCAGCCGCGAAGTCTCCCTCATCGGCACAGTCGTTAAATATGACACCGCATCGTCCGTGCCTCCCATTGGGGCCCATCTGACGCTTCAAACGGCCTCCGGCCAAGTGGAGGTGCACCTTGGCAACGCCAAGGTGCTCCTGGCCAATCATCTGGAGTTAAACCCCGGCGATAGCGTCCGCATCATCGGAGAAGATTTGGCTTTCGGCAGCGGCACAGTTTTCGCCGCCCGCATCGTGCAAAAGGGGACGCAAGCGGTCGCAGTTCGCAACACGAAAGGCTACCTCCTCACGCCAGCTTCCACTTTGACTCCAGAGCAAAAGCAAGCCCTGCGAGGTGTCCGATGAAGCGCCTAGGCTTGGCCGTGGTCGCGGCTGCGGCTCTTTGGCCCGCCGCCTGCGGCGGTGGCGGGTCCAGCGTTACTCCGCCGCCTCCTACCGGCAATTTCAGCGCCGCCAGCTTGAACGGCCAGTACGCCTTCGTAACCAGCGGCGAAGTTTTCACTCCGGGCTCCATTTCGGCCACGCCACTTTCGCGCACCGGAAGCTTCACCGCGGATGGCCAGGGCCACATCACCGGTGGCGTGGAAGACGTAAACGCCGCTGGCACTGTGACCAACGCGATTCCCATCACCGGTGGTTCCTACACCATAAATGCGGACGGGCGTGGGACTCTTAGCCTCGCGTTCGGCTCGAACACCCTCCAATTCGGCATCACGCTCACATCCACGTCTACAGGCGATGGCCTCCTGATCGACGAGACCTTCACTACCAATCAAGCTTCTACGGGCAGCGGCAACTTCTTCAAGCAAAATACCGCCTCGTTTACGGCTCCAGTTCCAGATATTGCCGGTCCGTATGTATTCGATTTTTCAGGTCTGGATGGTAACCAAACATTTCCATGTCCGTGTCCCGAATCCTTTGTCGGCGAATTCACCGCCAGCAATGGGGGAATCAGTTCGGGGCTTTTTGATGACAACGACAACGGAGCCTTCGTCAACGGCACGGTCACAGGAACATTTGCTCAAGATCCCTTACATTCCGCGACTTTGTCTGGCGCTGGCCGTGGTGTCGCTCTAATCGCGGGTCAGAACTTTGTCTTCTATATCGTGGATTCCACTCGCGTGAGGTTTCTCAGCACAAACGGCGGGATGCTCAGCGGTGACGCTGTTGCCCAGGCCAACGTGCCCGCGGGTCTAAGCGGCGAGTTTGTTTTCGTCGTTGCCGGAAGCTCCGGCAACGGTGGTTTAACCCGCGTGGGCCGCTTCACCCTCAATGGCTCGACGGCCACCAACGTCCTTGTTGACACGAACAATGCAGGTGCCTTTACCCAGACGACTGGTGCGACTAACACGAACATCGCGCTCGATTCGACAACCGGCCGGGGCACAGTCACATTCCTCGGTAATGGTCTTAGCACACCGTTCAATTTCGTTTTTTATCTCAACTCCGCAACCCAGGGAGTCATCCAGGAAACGACCCAGTCCACCCAGGGCGTCGCTGCCGCCGTCGCCGACGGCTCGATTGCCGCGCAATCCGCAAGCCCATTTACCAGCAGCAACGTGAACGGAACCTACGCCTTCAATTGGAGCGGGCTGAGCATCCAGAACGGTGGTTCATTCGCGGTGCAAGACGAAGAAGATCTTGTCGGCCAGGCCAGTGTCTCGAATCTCAACCTGAGTGGCGCCGCTGACATCTTCCAATTCCAAAGCGCCGTCGGGCCGAAAGCAAATCTCGGGGTCGGCGGTTCAATTACCATTCGAGGCGACGGTACCGGTGGCGACGGGCAGCGAAGCACCATCAGCGTCAATCTCACGGGCGC
>WNFP01005368.1_pt1 | contig 10315 bp, 10 predicted proteins | sample 5400201 | NCBI WGS metagenome assembly WNFP01 (sample SAMN13153355, study PRJNA577476) | soil metagenome | isolation source: 115 cm saprolite under Madrone tree | place: USA:California | collected 2016-06-14
TCTGGCGCGCACCGCGAATCTCGATGCAACCCACCGCAGCCAGCGGTTTTCTGCGCTCTTTTTCAACAGCCTTTAAACCCACTGGAGACAATTCCAGATGGGAACGCCGTTCGCAAATCTCGCAATGCGGAAAACAAAACTCTGCAGGGGAAGCGGTTCGCCTCTTCCGAGCCGGACTGGCATTTGGGACGCTAAAAGCGTCCCCTACAGTCCGAAGCGCGTTGCTAGATGTTCGCGCTGCTTCGTTAACTCTTCCGGGACAACGCCGCCTAACGAATCGAAAAACTTCTCGTGCGCGGCGAGCTCCGTTTGCCATTCCTCATGATCAATACCCAGGATCTCGACCACGGATTTATGTGCTACATCGAGTTCGGCAAGATCGAGATCGTGAGGGCTGGGTAGCCAGCCAATCGGCGATTTGAGCGCGCTGCCGGTTTGTGCGCAGCGGTCGATGATCCATTTGAGGACGCGCATGTTGTCGCCGAAACCGGGCCAGAGAAACTGGCCGTCCGCGCTTTTGCGAAACCAGTTTACGTGAAAAATGAGCGGCGGATTCGTTAGGCGTTTTCCCGTGTCGATCCAATGCTGGAAGTAATCGCCGACGTTGTATCCGCAGAATGGCAGCATCGCCATCGGATCGCGTCGTACTTGCCCGACCGCGCCGGTCGCCGCCGCGGTCGTTTCCGAAGCCATGGTCGCTCCCAGATAAACGCCATGGTTCCAATCGAACGCCTGGAACACGAGTGGCATCGTGTCGCTGCGGCGACCGCCGAAAATGATGGCACTGATCGGCACGCCTTCGCCTTTCTCAACATCGACATCGAGTGCCGGATTGTTAAACATCGGCGTAGCAAACCGGCTGTTCGGATGCGCCGCTTTCTCTTTTGAATCGGGCGTCCAGTCGTTGCCGCGCCAATCGGTCGCGTGCGCAGGCGGGGCGCCATCTTTTCCTTCCCACCAAACGTCGCCGTCATCAGTCAGCGCCACGTTCGTGTAAAGCGTATCGTGCGCGATTGATTTCATCGCATTCGGGTTCGATTTGTAACTCGTCCCGGGCGCGACGCCGAAGTAGCCGTTCTCCGGATTGACCGCATACAAACGACCATCGCGGATTTGCATCCAGGCGATGTCGTCGCCCACGGTAGTCACTTTCCAGCCCTCAAAATGTTTCGGCGGAATGAGCATGGCGAAGTTCGTTTTGCCGCAAGCGCTCGGAAACGCCGCCACTACATAATGTTTGCGGCCTTCCGGGGATTCGACGCCGAGGATGAGCATGTGCTCCGCCATCCAGCCCTGTTTGCGCGCCAGATACGAACCAATCCGCAGCGCGAGACATTTTTTGCTGAGCAAAACATTTCCGCCGTAGCCGGAGCCCACAGAAATGATCGCGTTGTCCTGCGGAAAATGAGAGATGAAGCGGCGCGTTGGATCGACATCTAATAATGAGTGCACACCACGATTCCATTCCGCGGTTTGATCATCGCCGAGCCGCTTGACCGCCACATTCCCCATTCGCGTCATGATTCGCATACTGAGCACGACGTAAATTGAGTCGGTGATTTCAAAGCCGACTTTGGTGAGCGGCGAATCGGGCGGTCCCATGATGTATGGAATGACGAACATTGTCCGCCCGCGCATCGCTCCTTTCAGCATTTCGTGCAGCTTCGTGTACATCTCCGCCGGGTCAGACCAATTGTTTGTTGGGCCGGCTTCCTTTTTCGTAGGCGTGCAGATGAACGTGAACTGCTCGATGCGCGCCACGTCGTTTGGGTTCGACCGATGCAAATAAGAGCGTGGAACTTTTTTCTCGTTCAGTTTAATCAGAACGTCCTGCCGGCACGCTTCGCCGAGGAGATAATCGTTTTCACGTCCCGAGCCGTCGCACCAAAATATGTTTTCTGGCTGGGTCAGTTTTGCGACGTCCTGCACCCAATCGATGACCGCGTGATTCGCCGGCTTCGCTTCGCCGATTCCAGCGGGCGGTGAAATGGCGGGCGCGATATCTTTCATAAATGTTGATTGATTGACTCGCTCTCGGTCCTCGACCTTCGGGCTTCCCATCCACGTCGCTCGGCTCCCGCCGGCTCCGTTGTCGATCGTGCGATTGAGCGAAAGCGTAATTTTCGCTGGTTCGTGCGCTTCTCCAAGAAATTTTTCGCGCAGGCATGAACTCGGCTTGCGCGTTCAGAGCGCTGGCTGTTTATTTCTTGCATGTTCGGAGTGACCACCTCCGATGATTATCGCCCTGTTGCGTGGATGGGTCGCTATCCCGTCGACGTAACGACGATGCTGGTTGGTTTGCACGTCGCGGCCGCGATTCTGACTGCTATCCTCGTCGCCTTCAGTGCCGGTTTCGTGTTGCCGTATCTGCAATTCGACAGCGCACAAGTTTTGTACGGAGGCCAGGTCTGGCGTCTTTGCACCTACGCATTTGTTCATCCTCCATCGGGCCTCCTTTGGTTTGCGGTCGAGATGTACATGTTGTTCGTGTTCGGCCGCGAGGTGGAACGCTTCATTGGCCGGCGCGCTTACATCGTACTCTATCTTATATTGTTGATCGCGCCGGCGGCGATCCTGACGATCTGGGGCCTTTGGCAGCGTTCCGCCCTTGCTGGTTCACCCGCGTTGCACTTCGGGATTTTTGTCGCCTTCGCCGCGATTTATCCACGAGTCGAGTTATTCCTTCGGATTATGGCGAAATGGATCGCGCTCATTCTCGCTGGCATTTATACCTTCCAATTGCTTGCCTACCACGCTTGGACTGATCTGGCTGTCGTTTGGACAAGTATCGGCGCTGCCTTCCTGTTTATTGAATTGCGGGGCGCTGGGCCAGAGCTTGCTTGGTGGAATAACATGAAAGAGCGAATCGGACCCAAGCCTAAACTGCGCGTCGTGCAAAAATCCGCGTCGCGCCGCGCCGTCGAACCGGACGATCTCTATGCCTCGATCGACCCGATTCTCGACAAAATCTCGAAATTCGGAATTGGGAGTTTAACCGCGAACGAGCGGCGGCTCTTGAATCGGGAACGCGATCGCCTTCTGAAAAAGTCGGAGTAGTCCTGTAGTGGCAGCCGTGACGGCTGCTCCGTTCCTAAACGCAGGCGGCACACCTGCCCTCTACAGCTTGTTCGGCGACAAGCGCGACTCCACCGTTTCGCAAATTACGTGGAGAAGAAGCTTGTGGGCTTCCTGGATTCTGGCGGTTGAATCGCTTGCAACCAAAAGTTCGATATCGGCCAGGCCAATGGTCGATCCACCATCGCGTCCGAGGAATGCGATCGTTTTCAGCTTGCGCGATTTCGCTTCTTCCAACGCGCGCTGAACATTTTTTGATTTGCCGGAAGTCGTGAGAACGATGAGCAGATCGCCTTTGAGCCCGAAGGCGGCGACCTGACGCGCGAAGATCTCGTCGAAGCCGTAATCGTTGCCAGCCGCGGTGAGAAGTCCACCGTCACCCGTCAGACAAATCGCCGGGTATGCGCGACGCTCTTTAGTAAACCGCACAACCAACTCGGTCGCGAAATGCGCCGCGTCAGAAGCGCTGCCGCCGTTACCACAAACCAGCAATTTGTTTCCCGCGCGCAAACATTGCTCGACCAGCTTGGCCGCGTCCTCGATTTGCGGCTCGATTCTCTTTAACGCTTGCAGCGTTTCGATTGAGCCGTTGATGGCCTTTTCGAGGATTGAAGAAAGATCGGACATGCGGTGAATATTGAAAAAGATGGTGCGCGGTAGAGGTTTCGAACCTCTGACCCCTACCGTGTCAAGGTAGTGCTCTACCCCTGAGCTAACCGCGCCCGAACCAGTGACAAATGACGGGTGATCAGTAAACAGTCAAGAAGCTTGATCTTCGCAATCTCAACTTGTTGATTCGACTGGTCGCCTAAGAACGGGTCGCATTTTTTCAGCGTTTTCGCGAGCACTTCAAGACTGGACAACCCGGAGCGTCGGGACGACTGTTCGCATCTCGTGAGTGTCTTGTTTTTTAAGCGTTTCCTGCAGCGGCCGTTTCAGATCGCCTCGATCGTGCCCAGCTCCAAGGGGCTCGTTGAACGCGTCGCCAGCAAGATGGACTTCAGCCGGCCACGCGTGATTGCCGAGTACGGTCCGGGCGAAGGGGTGCACTCACGTGAGATCGCCCGACGCATGTGTCCGGACTCGCATTTGCTCCTGTTCGAGCTCGATACGGCGTTCTCACGCGATCTTGAGCGGCAGTTTGCCCGGGATCGCCGCGTGCATGTCGTCCATGGAGATGCGGCGCGTTTGCCGCACGAACTGGAGAAACGAGGTATTGCCGACTGCGACTATATCCTCTCCGGCATTCCGTTCAGTATTCTTAAAATCGACAAGAAACGCGCGCTCCTGCAGAAAACCCACGACGCGTTAGCGCCGGGCGGCAGTTTTATCATTTACCAGGTAACGAATGAACTGAGACAACACGCCACGTTGTTTGAACACGCCGAGTCAGAATACTTCCTCCAAAATATACCGCCGATGTTCATCACCGTCTTTCAAAAGGCGCCGATGATGAATGGCCGAGAATATCCCGCCGCGGAGCGGATAGCTGTCGGCGCGCATCGATCGGCATGACTGAAAGGCCGACGCGCGTGGAGAAGGATTCGATGGGCGAAATGTCGCTCCCGGCATCCGCTCTCCATGGGGCGTCGACCCACCGCGCGGTCCTCAATTTTCCGGTTAGCGGTTATCGATTTTCGCGGCCGTTTATCCGGGCTTTGGGTTTGATCAAGTGGGCGGCCGCACAAGCAAATCACGATCTCGGTTTGCTTGATGCGGAGCGTGCAGCGTTGATCGTTCAGGCAGCGGAAGAAGTTGTTGATGGAAAGCTCGATCAACATTTCCCGCTCGATATTTTTCAGACCGGTTCAGGCACGAGCACGAATACCAATGCGAACGAAGTGATCGCGAATCGCTGCGCGCAGCTTGCCGGGAAACCCATTGGGTCACGCGAACTGGTTCATCCGAATGATCACGTCAACATGGGTCAGTCGAGCAACGACGTGATTCCGTCTACGATCCATATCAGCGCAGGGGAACAGTTGAAAAACTGTCTCATCCCGGCTTTGGAAAAATTACACAGTGCGCTCGAAGCCAAAGCCAAGGAATTTTGGGAAATCATCAAGATCGGCCGCACCCATTTAATGGACGCGACGCCGGTGCGCCTCGGTCAAGAGTTTTCTGGCTATGCGCAACAAGTTGCTTACGGCAAAGAACGAGCCCAGAAAGCGATCGAGGCTTTGCGCGAGCTTGCTCTAGGCGGAACCGCGGTGGGCACAGGGCTGAATCGTCATGTTGACCTGCCAGGCAAAATGCTGCGGCATTTGGAGCAGCGTACCGGCATCGCGTTTCACGAGGCGAAAAATCATTTTGAAGCGCAAGGAGGAAAAGACGCGGTGGTTGAAGCTAGCGGTCATCTAAAAACCATTGCGGTGAGTTTGTTCAAGATTGCGAATGACATCCGCTGGCTTGGGAGCGGCCCGCGCTGCGGCATCGGCGAGATTCAACTTCCCGCCGCGCAACCCGGCAGTTCGATCATGCCGGGCAAGGTAAACCCGGTGATGTGCGAATCGGTCATGATGGTCAGCGCTCAGGTGATCGGCAACGACACCTGCATCACGTGGGCCGCGGCAAACGGGAACTTTGAGCTCAACGTCATGATGCCGGTGATGGCGCATGACCTTCTCGAGTCGATCCGGCTGCTCGCGAATGTTGTCGATGTTTTCTGCGAGAAATGTATCGACGGTATCGTTGCGAATGAAGAGCGCTGCCGTGAATTGGTCGAGCTTTCCATGGCCATGGTGACCAGTCTCGCGCCCAAAATCGGTTACGATCGCGCGGCTGAAATTGCGAAGGAGAGCGCGAAGACCGGCCGCACCGTTCGAGAAATTTCCCGGGAGAAAAAAATCCTGCCGGAAAAAGAATTGAAGCGCGCGCTCGATCCGGTCGCGATGACTGAACCAGGCGGCAAAGAAGGTTAGGCGTTCTTTCTTCCGACGCGCGAGCCATGGTTGCTAAACTCGAGGGGCCTCAGTTTTCGGGTGGAGCAAACATCGCCATCAAGTGTCCAAGCCATACTTATGAACAAACGGTCGCGTTTTATCGAGATACGCTTGGACTTCCTCTGATTGAAGAAGAGACGGACGGTTGCATTTTCCAATTCGGTCCAAGCCGGCTCTGGATCGATAAGGTGCCGAATCTGAGTCATCCAGATATTTGGCTGGAATTGGAGACCAACGACACTGAAGCGGCTTCGTCGTTTCTAAGGATAAACGGTATTTCGCGGCGGGATGAAGTGGAACAGTTGCGGGAAGACTTCGATGGGTTCTTCGTGGCCGCGCCGAACGGCGTCACTCATCTCGTCGTCGGTCACGAAGAAGCATAGAGAGGATCGCGACAGGCCCATTTCGCCGCCATTAGACACGCCGCCCCATGATCGCGAGGTCGCGTTCCACGTCGTCGAGCCGCGCAATTCCCGGAAGCAATCCCCAGCGCTCAAAGCCTAGTCGATCGAATAATCTCAGGCTCGGTTCGTTATGTGCGAAGATCAGGCCGACCAGGGCTTTAATCCCGAGCGATGGCGCACGGGCGATTGCTTCTTCTAATAATCGCTGCGCGACGCCTTGACGCCGGAAGTTCTCATCGACATACACGCTGATTTCGGCGGTGCCGCGGTAGGCGCAGCGCGGCAGGAATTTTTTGAAATCGAGCCACCCAATCACGCGGCTGTCGCTTTCCGCTACCCAGAATGGATGTTGATCCGATGAGTGCTCTCGGAACCACGGTAGTCGTGCTTCGACCGTGGTCGGCTCAAGCTCGGCCGTCACCATGCGCGTCGGCACAGTCGCGTTATAAATGTCGATGATGATCGGGAGATCGCATTCGAGCGCGTCCCGGATAGTTATTCCAACCATGGCGGTGAGCTGTGGCCGCTGAGCTCCAGCCGTAAGTCCGACGCTCATAGAGCGCCGCTACAGGAAGCGGTTTGGAAAAACGCGTTTTCAAATGTCGGCTGAAACGGGCCGGGCGCCGTTTCCCCGATTCGAAACTGCGGACTGATTTGCGATTGCGCGGCGCAATGAACTTCTATATCGATCTTGCCGCATTTCGCGAGCGACGCGCGGATTGCGGAGTATGCCAGCTCCGGTGTGTTGCAGTCGCGGCTGAGATGTCCGAGCACCACGCGCTCGATTTTTCCCAAGAGCAATTCCTCGATGACGTTCGCTGCCGCTACGTTCGAGAGGTGACCATGACGCGACTGGATTCGCTGTTTTACTGGCCACGGCCGATGCGGATCATTTTGCAGGAGTTTTTCGTCATGATTCGTTTCAATGACGAGCGTCTGGACTTGGCGTAACCGTTCCACAATCATTTTCGTCGCGTAGCCGAGATCGGTGATGAAACCGAGACTGCCCGAGCCCGCGTGACAGGCAAACCCAAGTGGATCGACAGCGTCGTGAGGCACGGGGAAGGTTTGCACGGTCACGTCGCAGATGGAGAACTCGGCGCCGGTGCGAAAGATTCGCCAGTTGCGATGTTGCTCGAACAATCCGTCGCACCGAATTGCCTCCGCGGTAAGCGCGTTGCAATAAATCGGCACCTCCAGTTTGCGACAAAGAACTTCGAGTCCACAAACGTGATCGCCATGCTCGTGGGTAAGAAGGATACCATCGAGCTGGCCTGGCGTGACCCCGCACTGCGCCAGGCGTAACACCAGTTGTCGCGCGCTCAGACCGCCATCGATGAGAATCTTGCAATGCTCGGTCGCGACCAGTGCACTGTTTCCCGCGCTCCCGCTGCCGAGCATGGTCAAGCTGAACACGGGTCTTAGCTTAGCCGAGTTGTTTCATCGTACGCAAACGGAAACAAATAAATCGGCGCTCAATTATTATTACCCGTTTGGAGACGCAGTCGGCTCGAGATCATTCCGCCTTGCTCGACACGAGTCGGAGAGAGAATTACATTCGCGGCGTTTGAGAAGGCGCATCTTCATTTTCATCGCAGCGGCGAGCGCGCTTTTTGCGAGCGTTAGCTACGGTCAATCGGATCTGCCGAATTCGAGTAGCGGCAGCCTGGATTTCAAGCAGTGGGGGCTGACTGCAATTCAGGATGGCGGGCGGCGCAAACCGGTTGACACATTTGCCCGGGAGACACTCATCCGGATCACTGGAAGATCGACATTTACAGATAAACTGGGCCGGAACTGGCAGCCAAATGATTTTGTTTTGTCCGCCTTACTTGAGACGCGCGATTGGAAAAATGAGCCGATGGTGCTGATCTCCGTCGGGAGACTGATTGAGCAGCTCGGACTCGATAAAACGGAGCGCCGATTTTCATTCGCGCAATTGGCCGGCTCGGCGGAACTGCTGCGAATCGCGAACGAGGCGCGCGCGCGTAAACGCGCGGAAGAACCACTCGACAGAGTTCAGCAAGAAGCCCTTACCGTAAGCGATCGATTGGCGATGCTCTCGAATGTGAACGGGAGCGGGTTTCTAATCATTCCTGCGCCGCGAAACGAGACCGACCCGTGGGTGGAGCCATCGGAATTCTCTCGCTATTATACGGAAGCACAATTCGCGCCGCTTCAAACGCAACTGCAAACGTTCGTCACTGCCTATAGGCAAGGAGACGGATTCAACTTTAGCAGGGCCGCGAGCCAATTACGCGAAGGACTGCGAGAATTGAGTCCAACGATTTATCCCCAAGATCGACAGTTGCGTCTCGAATATTTCTACAACCATTTCGAAGGGTTTTACCGCGCGATCTGGTGTTACGGGATTGCGCTCGTGATTTTAATCGTGGCGCATCTCCGCAAGCGCGGGCGCACGTTAAGGAATATCGGCGTCGCGGTTGCAATTGTTGGTCTCGCATTTCAGGCCAGTGGAATCGCGATGCGCTGTATGATCGCCGGACGCCCGCCGGTGACGAACATGTATGAATCGATCATCTGGGTTTCATTCGCGGTGTTGTTTTTCGGAATGATCTTTTTCGCGCGTTATCGGACGCCGGTGTATTTGCTCGCGGCGTTGCCAGTGACGCTGGTCGCGCTCCTGCTCGTCCATCAAATGCCAATCGCGATGCCGTCGAGCATCGATCCGCTTGTGCCAGTACTGCGCGATAACTTCTGGCTTACGATCCATGTCCTTACGATCACACTGAGCTATGCGGCGTTCGCACTGGCAATGGGCTTCGGGCACATTTTGCTTTGGCGTTACGTGCGCAATCCAGCGGCGGCGAGGGCGGATGCACCAATGCATTTCTGGCTCTACCGCGTGCTCCAGCTCGGTGTCCTCTTGCTTGCCGCAGGCACGATCCTCGGTGGGGTGTGGGCGAATTATTCCTGGGGCAGGTTCTGGGGCTGGGATCCAAAAGAAACCTGGGCATTAATCGCGCTGCTTTGTTACATTCTGATGTTGCACGGTCGGCTGGCCGGCTGGTGGACTGAGTTCGGGCTAGTGGTCGCGAGCGTGGTTTGTTTTCTCGCCGTGTTGATGGCGTGGTATGGCGTGAACTTTGTGCTCGGCAAGGGTTTGCACAGCTACGGGTTCGGCATCGGCGGCGAGACCTATGTTGCGACGTTTGTTGTTGCCGATCTTTTGTTCGTCGCGTTCGCGATTTGGCGATATCGCGCGAGCAAACGCACGCTGAGTCCGGCAAGCGAAATCGAAGGTGAGCGTGCGACCGGGTAGCCAATGTTTCCGGGGCACGCGTTGCGAAGCCGTCGCTCGGCGGGTGTGCGTTAAGATTAGTGCCTGTCTGAACCTATTCAGTGATGAGCGCGTCCAAAAACTGTTGCGGGGTTTGGGCGCGAAGCAGCGCAGATCGGGTCGCATCATCTTTTGCCAGCCGCGCCAATGTGCCAACGCAAATCAAGTAATCGTTCACTAAACGCTCCGGCACACCGATAACAAAAATCAATCGAGCGCGGAGTGTATTTTCCCCAAAGGGAATGCCCGCCCGGCTTCGCCCGATGCCGAGCACGATCTCATCAACCAAATCGGTGCGCGCATGCGGAAAGGCAACGCCGTATTCCACGACGCTGGGGTGTGCCTGCTCGCGCACGAGCACTTGTTCGAGAAATTTTTCCGGATTGTCGATCTTCCCGTTAGCGGCGAGCAACTGGGTGATTTCGCGAATCGCGTTCGCTGGTTTCCGGGAGCGCAGCTTTAGCGTCACGTGTTTTTCATCCAGAAGGTCGGCCAGGGCGATAGCCATTTTGGGTAGCGAGATTTGTTGGATTATCCGGGCAAAGCCAGTTATCCAGTTAATCTAACAGCCGTGGCAACTGAAAAGACAGCAA
>WNFP01005371.1_pt1 | contig 10314 bp, 10 predicted proteins | sample 5400201 | NCBI WGS metagenome assembly WNFP01 (sample SAMN13153355, study PRJNA577476) | soil metagenome | isolation source: 115 cm saprolite under Madrone tree | place: USA:California | collected 2016-06-14
CTCCATCTGCTCGGCGATGCGGCGTCGCCGTGGCTCATCGGCGCGGCCTCCGATCGAATCGGGTTGACGGTGCCCGTGCTCGGAGCGGGGATGCTGCTCGGGGTCTCGGGCCTCGTCCTGCTCGCGGGGCGGACCGCGCTCGACCATGATGCGCAGGGCGTGACGGGCCCACTTCCACCGCCTTAGGTGGAGCTCTCCGGATGCTATACCTGCTGTCGGATACTTCGTGATACGGATTCTTCGTCCTGCCAGAGAGCAGTTCCGCTCGTAGGGGTTCGTCGTAGATGACGAAGTTCAAGATCGCCACCGGAGGCGCATAAGTGTCTCAAGAAGGAGACGTCTTCGCCCTGAGGGCGAACTGCGATATAGTTTGTTGCACGGAGCACTTACCATGACGCGATTCAGTCAAATCGTCCACTGCGACCCGGACATCCTCGGCGGGACGCCGGTCTTCGTCGGCACGCGAGTGCCCGTTAAGTCGCTCTTCGACTATTTGGAAGGCGGCGAGACCCTCGACGAATTTCTCCACCAGTTTCCGTCCGTAAAGCGCGAACAGGCCATCGCCGCACTGGTGTCAGGGGCTGGAGGTACGTATGGGAAAGATTGAGAACCTAGAGGAACAGATCAGGACGCTCTCCCCGGCGGCGTTCCTATCATCAGGATGCCGACCGATGTGCCCGAATGGCGGCACCGCACACTGTTCTTCCGTGATCCCGAGGACAACGTCGTCGAGATCTATGCCGAATACTGAAACGTGAACGCATTTCCAACGAAAAGGAAGGGAACAGTGCCCCCCGCGATCCCGCGACCCTTGACGAAGCCCTAGCGTAGGTGCAGGATCACCGCGCTACCCGGATCAGGACGTGGCGGAGTCTGGCAGCTGCCTGAGGGGGACTGTAGCCGGTGAAGGTTCCGTACTACTACAAGTCGCTGGATTGGAAGGCGCTGGTCCGCCAGTACCCGCCGTCGAAGGATTTCGCCGAGACCGTCTTCCGCTATGACCGGAAGAAGATCGCGCAGCTCCAGGCCCGCCGATTCCTGGAGATCGTGGAGGTCGCGTGGCGCAACCCCTTCTACCGTCGGCGCTGGGGGGCGCACGGGGTCAGGAAAAGCGACATCAGGTCGGTGAAGGACATCGTGAAGCTGCCGATGGTGGCGGTGGAGGACTTCAAGGCGGGGATCGAAGCCAAGCCCCCCTTCGGCGAGCATCAGGGGCTCGGGACGCGCGACGGGGTCCGGACGCCGATCAAGATCCAGTCGAGCGGCGGGACTACCGGAATGCCGCGACCGACGCTCTTCACGCCGTGGGAGTGGGAGATCCAGGGGATCCAGGGCTCGCGGGCGCTGTGGATCCAGGGCGCCCGCCCTGGAGACGTCATGCAGATTCCCTCCACGCTCTCCACGGCCAACCTGGGCTGGTTCTACTACCTTTCGTGCATCAACTGGTCCGGTGTCGTCCCCGTGACCACCGGGAGCGGCAACGTCACGGCGAGCCGGCGCCAGCTCCAGGTGGCCTTCGAGTGGGGGACGAATCTCTGGGCCGGATTCCCCGAGTACCTGATGCACCTCGCCTCGCTCGCCGAGCAGGAAGGCCTGGCGCTCAAGACGCTCAAGACCAAGTTCATCGCCTCCTTCCTGGGCCCTGATCTGGACGGCAGCCTCCGGAAGCTCATGGAGGCCACCTGGCATTGCCCCGTGTACGACAACTACGGGACGCACGAGGTCGGCCTCCCCGCCTTCGAGTGCCGGGAGCAGGACGGGCTGCACATCATGGAGGACATGTTCATCGTGGAGGTGGCCGACGTGGACACGGATCAGATTCTCCCGGCCGGCGCCACGGGGAACCTGGTCATGACGAGCCTCTACCGGCATCACCCGCCGCTCATTCGCTACAACCTCCGGGACTATATCCGGCTCGTGAGCGACGGCGTCCGGCGCTGTGGCTGCGGCTCGCACCTCATGAAGATGGATCACTTCCTCGGACGAAGCGACGACATGGTCAAGCTGCGGGGGACCAACGTCTTTCCCATGGCCTGCCTCGGGGCGGTGACCGGGGACGACCGAACCACGGGCGAGTGGCTCTGCGTGGTGGAGCGGACGGAGTCCGGTCTCGACATCAGGGACGAGATGACGGTCAACGTCGAGGTGAAAGAGAGCGCGGCCGACCGCGAGGGCCTGAAGGCCAAGCTGGAGGACCGGCTCAAATCCGATCTCGGCGTGAAGGTGACGGTGGGACTGGTCCCCGCCGGCAGCCTGGCCGCCTACACGTACGGCCGCGAGGGAAAGGCCAAGCGGCTCGTCGACAAGCGATTCGAGAAGAAAGCGTGATCAAGTTCGGGGTGATGTCGAACAGTCACCCCGCGTCGGCGGCGGACCTGTCGCGGCTGGTCGACGAGATGGTCGTGGAGGCGCAGCAGGCGGAGACATACGGCTTCGACTCCTTCTTCGTGACCGAGCATCATCAGGAGCCGTCGGGGTATCTGCCGTCGCCGCTCCCGCTGCTGGCGGCTCTGGCCGCGCGCACGTCGACCATCCGCCTGGGTACCGGCATCGCGGTGCTGCCGCTCTACCACCCCGTCAGGATGGCCGAGGACTGCGCCGTCATCGACATCATCTCCAAGGGGCGGCTCATCCTGGGGGTGGGGATGGGCTACCAGGACGTGGACTTCGCCGCCTACGGGCTGCGGGTGAGCGAGCGCGTGTCGCTCTTCGAGGAGGGCGTCGAGATCATCAAGCGGGCCTGGACGGAGGAGAAGCTCTCCTTCGTCGGCAAGCGCTATACGCTCACGAACATCAGCGTCACGCCCAAGCCGGTGCAGAAGCCGCGCCCGCCCATTTGGGTCGCCGCGGTCGGCGACGAGGCCATGAAGCGCGCCGGCCGCGTGGGGGACGCCCTCCTCGCCGATTCGTTCCAGCTACCCGCGCGACTCAAACCGCGGGTGGACCTGTACCGACAGACGGCGGCGAGCCGTGGCAATCGCGCGCAGGTGGTGCTGTTCCGAGAGGGATTCGTGGCGAGGACCCGCGACGAGGCCGTCCGCGAGTACGAGGCGGCGCTCCTCAGCACCCACCGCTACTACTGGCGGCACGGGTCCTACTACCAGGACATCAAGAAGGAAGAGGATCTGGACCTGAAGCGGATCGGCCTGGACCGGTTGATCCTGGGTTCGCCCAAGGATTGTGCCGAGCGGGTCCGCGCGTGGAACGCGGAGATCGGCGCCGACTATTTCCTGATCCGGTTCAAGCATCCGGCCGGTCCGCCCCACGCGAAGGTCATGGAGGCCCTCAAGCTTTTCGGCGAACAGGTCATCCCGGAGTTCCGGTAAACGCGCCGAAGTTTCGGTAACCGCGAAGGACCAGGAGGATACGCAATGACGCGCCTACGGTCTCATGGCTGGATCATCGTGCTGGTCGCAGTGATGGCGCTGGGCTTGGCCGCGCCGGCCGCGGCCGCCGAGAAGACCCTCGAGATCGGCGTCCTCGGCCCGCTCTCCGGCGGCGCGGCGTCCTACGGGGTGGAGCTGGTCCGGGCCGCCGAGATACGGACCGACGAGATCAACAAGGCGGGCGGGCTCAAGGTGGGCGGGGATGTCTACAAGATCAAGCTCGTCACCTACGATCACAAGGCGAGCGCGGCCGACGCCGCGACCGCCGCCAACAAGCTCATCTTCCAGGACAAGGTCAAGTACATCATCGGCAACGCGGTGGGCGCGACCTGCAACGCCGTGCAGACGGTGTCGGAGCCGCAGAAGGTGCTCTTCGCCTTCGTCTGCTGGGGAACCAACAACCTCGGGCCCGACAAGCCGTACTCCTTCCGCTCGATGCTGAGCCAGTGGGAGGTGGCCGAGCCGTTCTACCGCTGGGTCAAGGACAAGCACCCGGCCATCAAGAAGATCGCGATAATTTCACCCAACGACACGAGCGGGCTCGACACGAACACGGCCGTGGTCAAGGCGGTGAAGAGTCTCGGCCTCGAGCTGGTGGCGGAGGAAACCTACGAGCGCGGGACCAAGGACTTCTATCCGATCCTGAACAAGATTCTCGCCAAGAAGCCGGACCTGCTCGACGTGGCGGCCTCTCCGCCGGGCGAGGCCGGCCTGATTCTCAAGCAGGCGCATGAGCTCGGGTTCAAGGGCGCGAAGGGGTGGACGGCGGGCACGAACCCGGCAAGCCTGGTGAGCATCTCGGGCCCCGAGGCCGCGGAGCATCTCTGGAGCCCGCTCAACATCAACGTCAAGAGCGACTTCGTGGACGCCAAGGTCCGGAAGTTCGGCGACGAGTACGAGAAGCGCTACAAGGAAGTGCCCGGGGCGATCGCGGTGGCCAACTATGCGGCCTTCGACGTCATCACCAAGGCGATGCAGGAGGCCGGCTCGGTCGACACCGACAAGGTGCTGGCCGCGCTGACCTCGCGGCCGTACGACACGGTGTGGGGCCGGCTGGCCATCGGAGCGAAGGAGACGTACGGGATCGACCGCCAGTTCCTGTACCCGATGGTGATCAGTGAGATCCGCAGCGGGAAGAGCGTGGACATCGAGCAGGTTCTGCCCGCCGCGTTGAAGGTGATGAAGAAGTAGGTCCGCCGATCGAGCTCCTGGCCCAGGGCTTGCTGAACGGCTTCACGCTGGCGCTCGTCTACGTGCTGGTGGCGCTGGGCCTCACCCTGATCTTTTCGATCTTCGAGATCATCAACTTTGCCCACGGCGAGTTCTACATGCTCGGGGGCTACGTCACCTACCTGGGCTTCGCGGTGGCCGGGCTGCCCTACCTCCTGACGCTGCTCCTGGCCATCGTCGTGGTGGGACTCGTGGGGCTCGTGTCCGAGCGGCTGATCTTCCGGCACCTGCGGGGGAAGACGCTCAACGCGTTCATCGTCTCCCTGGGCCTCCTGTGGGTGCTCCAGGCCGGGACGCAGCTCTCCTTCGGCGTGCTGGACAAGTCGGTGCCGTCGGCCTTCTCCGGCATTATCCGCTTGGGCGGGCTCATCATCTCGGTCGAGCGGTTCGTCGTGGTGCTCGCTGCGGTGGGGCTCATCGCCGTCCTCTACGCGTTTCTCCAGTGGACGCGGCTGGGGCGCGCCATGCGGGCCGTCGCCCAGGACCCCGACGGGGCGGCGCTGCAGGGTGTGAATATCGAGGTCGTGTCCATGGTGGCCTTCGCTATCGGCTGCGCGCTGGCCGGGTCCGCCGGCGGCTTGCTGGCCCCGCTCTTCGCCGTGAGCCCGGCCATGGGGGCGCTCCCCGTGGTCAAGGCGTTCATCATGATCATCATCGGTGGCATGGGCAGCCTGCCGGGCGCGGTCGTGGGCGGGCTCCTCCTGGGCACGGTGGAGGGGCTCGGCTCGCTCTTCTTCAGTAGCGCCGCCGTCAACGTGCTGGGCTTTCTCATGGTGATCGCGGTCCTGCTCGTGCGCCCGCGTGGGCTCTTCGGTGCCGCCTAGTCCCGCGCTGCGGCGGCCGCTCGTCGGCTACGGACTGCTCGCGGCCGCGAGCCTGAGCTTGCCGCTCCTGACCCGGGACACGTACTACGTCGACGTCGCCACGACGATTCTCATGAATCTCGTCCTCACCATGAGCCTCCGGCTCGAGATGAGCACGGGTCAGCTCAACATGGCCCACATCTCGTTCCTGGGCATCGGGGCCTACGCCTCGACGCTCCTGGTGATGCGGGGTGGCTATTCGTTCTGGATCGCGATGTGGGTGGCGGGGCTGGTCGCCCTTCTCTGCGCGCTCCCCATCGGGAGTCTCGCCCTCCGCGTGAGCGGCCCGTACTACTTCCTGATCACCTTCGCGTTTTCCGAGGTGGTCCGGCTGATCTTCAACAACTTCTTCGTCGGGTGGTTCGGAGGTCCCTCGGGGCTTGTCCAGATCCCCAAGCCCGATCCAATTCGGATGCCCGGCCTGCAGCTGGCCTTCGCGGGGAAGGTGGAGCTCTACTATCTGATGTGCGCCCTGTTCCTCGTGGCCGCCGCGGTCCTCGTGCGGCTGGACTGTTCGCGCTTCGGTCTCATCACCAACGCCATCCGCCAGAGCGACCTCCTGGCGGAAACGCTGGGAGTCAGGGTCTTCCGCGGCAAGCTCACCGCGTTCGCCCTCGGGAGCTTCATGGCCGGGATCACCGGGGCCTTCTTCGCCCACTCTCACCAGGTGCTGCACTCGAGCGACTTCGGCCTCGAGCCCATGGTCCTTCTCGTGGTCTTCACCGTCATCGGCGGGGCGGGGAGCGTCTGGGGACCGGTCGTGGGCACCGTGGTGTTGACGGTCGTCTCGGAGCTCATGCGCGAGTTTCACCACTACGAGACTCTCGTCTACGGGGCCGTGCTGATCCTGATCATGCTGCTCATGCCCGAGGGGCTGATCTCGCTGCCGGGAAAGCTGGATCGACTTCTCCGGCGGGGCGGTGGAGGGGAAGCGGAGGCCATGGGGGTCGGCGTTGCTCCTTGAGCTCAGCCATGTCACGCGTCGGTTCGGAGGGCTCCTGGCCGTCTCCGATCTGTCCATGACGGTGACGCAGGGCACGATCCACGGGCTCATCGGTCCCAACGGCGCCGGCAAGAGCACGGTCTTCAATCTGATCTCGGGAGTGCTCCCCGTTTCGGACGGCAAGATCCTGTTCACAGGTGAGCGGATCTCCGGCCTGAGGCCGTCCGAGATCTGCCGGCGGGGCCTGGCGCGCACGTTTCAGGCGACCACGCTGTTCCGGGACTTCACGGTGCTGGAGAACGTGCTCGTCGCGGCTCACCTCCGGGCGGCGGACGGGCTGGCGCCGGCCCTCTTCGCCTCCCGCGCGTACCGCCTCAAGGAGGGCGAGATCCTGGTCGGCGCGCGGGAGCTCCTGACATCCGTCGGCCTCGGCGGAACTGCCCAGGCGGGGCGCTCCATGGAGAAGCTCCCGCACCGGGACCAGAAGGCGCTCAGCATCGCGATGGTGCTCGCCACGGGCGCGAAGCTGGTGCTGCTGGACGAGCCGCTGGCCGGGCTTACCCTGCAGGAGCGCGAGGACACGTTGAGATTGCTGCGACAGCTCCGGGACCGGGGACTCACCGTTCTCCTGGTGGAGCACGACATGCGCGCGGTCATGGGGCTCTGTGACGTGGTCACGGTCCTCGACCACGGCGTGCGGATCGCGGAGGGGACACCCCGAGAGATCCAGGAGAACCCGGCCGTCATCGAGGCGTATCTGGGGGCGGAAGAGCGTGCTTGAAGTGACGGGTCTTCACGTCCACTACGGCAACGTGGCGGCGGTGAACGGAATTACGCTCTCGGTGGCCGCCGGCGAGATCGTGGCCGTGATCGGTCCCAACGGGGCCGGCAAGACTTCCACCCTGCGCGCCATCTCCGGGCTGGTGCGCCCCTCGGCCGGGCGGGTGATCTTCAACGGAAGCGACATCTCCGGGTGGAAGGCCCATCGGGTGGTCGGCTTGGGCTTGAGCCATGCCCCGGAGGGCCGGCGGCTCTTCCCGCACATGACGGTGTTGGAGAACCTCAAGATGGGCGCGTACTTGCGGGAGAACGGTGCTGCCCTGGAACGGACGCTGGGAGAAGTCGTGGCCCGATTTCCGCGCCTGGCCGAGCGCCGCTCTCAGCGCGCAGGGACGCTCTCGGGGGGCGAGCAGCAGATGCTGGCGATCGGCCGCGCCCTCATGGCAGAGCCTCGGATGCTGATCCTCGACGAGCCGTCTTTCGGCCTGGCGCCGATGGTGGTGGCGGAGATCGGACGGGTCATCGAGGCGATCAACCGCGACCGCAAGGTCACGGTGCTCCTGGTGGAGCAGAACGCGCGGATGGCGCTCTCGATCTCCCGCACCACCTATGTGATGGAGACGGGCACGATCGTGCTGGAAGGCCCCTCGGCGACGCTCCGCGAGAGCCCCCACGTCAAAGTGGCCTATCTCGGCGGCTGATGGCGACCACACCCGTTCGGTTCGGTATCTCGGTCGGCGGCTTCTCAGGGGAGGTCCCTGGGCGGCAGTCGCTCATCGAGCTCGCGCGGAAGGCCGAGGCGTTGGGATTCGACTCGGTACAGGTCGGGGACCACATCCAGTGGCATGCTCCCATCCTGGAAGCCACCGCCCTGATGGCGACCTTTGCCGCGGTGACCGAGCGCGTCAGGATCGCGAGTGATGTCATCATCCTGCCGCTCCGGGACCCGGTGCTGATCGCCAAGATGATCGCGAGCCTGGACGTGCTGTCGGGTGGGCGCGTGATCTTCGGCATCGGTGTCGGAGGGGACCACCCTTCCGATTTCGCGGCGATGCGGATTCCGATGAAGGAACGCGGGGCGCGCGCGAACGAGAGCCTGGAGATCGTCAAGGGCCTCTGGGCCAACGAGCGCTTCAGCTACGAGGGAAAGCACTTCGGCATCCGGGACGTGGCGATCGCGCCTCGGCCGCTCCAGCCCTCGATTCCGATCTGGATCGGGGGCACCTCCGAGATGGCGCTTCGCCGCGCGGCCCGCTACGGCGACGGCTGGATTGCCGCCTTCTCGAGCGTCGGCAAGTTCGCCCGCCTTTCTTCCGATCTCCGTGCCCTCCTCCAGGAGGCGGGGCGGGCGGTGGAGGGATTCACGCTCGGCGTCTACCTCTTCGCCCACGTGGATGACGACGTGGCTCGGGCCCGCGCGGCGGCTGCGCGGTACGTGGACCGCGTGTACCGTCTCGACGGCGCGCACATCGTGGAGCGCTTTGGAATGGTGGGGCCGGTGGCATCGTGCGTCGAGCGAGCTCTGGCTTATGCCGAGGCAGGAGCGGACTACATCGTGCTGGGGCCGGCTACGGATCCGCGGGATTGGCCACGCCAGCTCGACGGCTACGCGGAGATCATGGAGCGAGTTCGCCGGCGAACAGGAGGCCCATGATGGGCTGCGAGATTGATCTACGAGACTGAGTGATCAAGGCGGCGCTCCGCGCCGATCCAACTGAGAGGGAGGACTACTGTGACCGCGTATCGAGACATCGTCTACGAGAGCAAGGATCATGTCGCGCGCATCACGATCAATCGGCCGAAGCAATACAACGCGTTCACCGGCGACACGCTCAAGGAGCTGACCCTGGCCTTCGAGGCGGCCGGCGCCGACGAGGAGGTGGGTGTCGTGGTGCTGACCGGTACGGGAGACAAGGCGTTCTCCTCGGGCGGGGACGTGAACTGGGAAAAAGAAGGGGGGCTCGAGCGCCAGATCCTCGAGCCCTACCTGATGCACCAGACGGTGTCTCACTGCCCGAAGCCCGTCATCGCCCGGGTCAACGGCTACTGCATCGGCGGCGCGAATCACCTGGCCTACTTCTGCGACTTCACGATCGCCGCCGAGCACGCCATCTTCGGCCAGAACGGCCCGCGGGTGGGGAGTCCCGCCTGCGGGGCGATCGTGAGCTACCTCACGAGGGTGATCGGCGCCAAGCGGGCGCGGGAGATGTGGATGCTCTCCCGGCGCTACAGTGCGGCGCAGGCGCTGGACATGGGGCTGGTCAATGTCGTGGTGCCGCTGGCGAAGCTGGACGAAGAGGTGGACAAGTGGTGCCGGGAGCTGCTGGCGCTGTCGCCGACGTGCCTGAAGATCCTCAAAGCGTCGTTCGTCGAGGAGTTCAGCTATCTGTTCGGGCAAGGAGACCAGCTCAGACGATACATGACCACGCCGGAGTTCTGGGCGGAGGAGCAGCAGGAAGGCGCGCGCGCGTTTCTCGAGAAGCGGGCGCCGGACTTCTCGAGGTTCCGGCGCCGGCGGGAATCTCCGGGCGCGGCCGGGACCTGATCTTCACCACGGCGAGGATCTGGAGCGGTCTCCCTATACGACAGGAGGTCGAACAAACCAGACGATAGTGAGCGCGACAAATAATCCGAGACTTGCATACCAGGCATAGGATGCCGCGTCGGTTTCCAGATGATTGCCTGATCGGACAACCGTCACATCGGTAACGTACAGAATCTCGCACGCGCCATTGCCGGTGTCGTCGCGGGTGAGACTGGTGCGCCGGGCAAAGATGTCCCGGCCCGCGCTCGTCACCTTGTAGTCGACGAGCAGTCCTTTCATTCGAATCTGGTCTCCGGTCCGAATCGCCTGGATGTCCCCCGCGATCGCCTTGCTGGCAGGGATGAGATGATTGTTCGAAATCTTCTCGGCGGCAAAGGGCGGGGTCACGATCCCGGACCAGCTGTACTCACAGGTGAATTCTCCGCTTCTGTACTTCACCTTTCGATAGGAGCCGTTGGTGATCACGTCCCCCCACACCAGGCAGACGTCCTTGATATTGCCGGGGTCTGCTTTGTGATCCAGGTTGAGCAATGCGTCGCCGCGGTGCTGTGAGACCACCAATCCTGA
>WNFP01005374.1_pt1 | contig 10312 bp, 7 predicted proteins | sample 5400201 | NCBI WGS metagenome assembly WNFP01 (sample SAMN13153355, study PRJNA577476) | soil metagenome | isolation source: 115 cm saprolite under Madrone tree | place: USA:California | collected 2016-06-14
CTTCGAATTTCCGTTGTCGTTGCGGCTCAATATGGACTTAGCCCCTCTGAAAGGAGCCAACGCAGCACTGTTGAGCCTCTCTCGCAGAGTCCTGTATGCCTGCTGCTGCGCTCCGATGCGGTAGCGTTTACTCAGCCCTTCTACTTTGATGGCTGTATCGTTCATTTATTCGGCAATAGCTTTACGCAGATAAAAACGGATCAGAAAAAGTCACTACACAATATCGGCAAATGTCTTTTCCATGCGACGGAAATAGAAGGCCCCGGTGATCAGAATCACAACGGCCGCACCTGAAGAGACGGCAATGATTGGTCCCGGGGCAGTGCCTGTTCTCAGCAGGGCCCAGCGAAAACCTTCGACCACGCCGACCATTGGGTTCAATCCATAGATCGTGCGCCAGGGCTCGTGCAGCAAGCTGCTCGGATAAGCAATTGGCGTAGCCAGGAGCCAGAACTGAGTGATAAAGGGAACGACGTAACGGACGTCGCGATACTCGACGTTCAGCGCTGACAACCACAAACCGACTCCCAGCGAAGTAATCAACGCCAACAACAGGAATAGCGGCAGCCAGAGCACGTTCACTGTCGGTACCAAACCGTAGTACAGCATCATGCCGAGCAGCACGATAAAGGCCAGAACGAAATCGACGATGCCCGAAAAAACTGAGGCCAGCGGCACGATCAGCCTTGGAAAATAAACTTTGGTGATCAGGTTCGAGCTGCCAACCAGGCTGTTGGACGACTGGCCCAGACCGTTGGCGAAAAATGTCCAGGGTACCAGAGCGGCAAAACTAAATATTGGATAGGGAATTCCGTCGGAAGGTATCTTTCCAAGACGTCCAAAAAACAAACTGAAGACGAGCATCGTAAGCACAGGCTGAATGATCGCCCAACTCGCTCCCAACGCTGTCTGCTTGTAACGGACCTTGATGTCGCGCCAGACCAGGAAGTAGAGCAGTTCTCGGTACTCCCAGAGTTCGCTGAGTTTGAGTGGGACCCAACCCTTTGAGGGCGCGATGCGCAGGGTGGGAACGGTGGCAGAGGCCGGAGGGCTTAGCGGCAAAGGTGATTCGGAAATTGCGACTTCAGGATTCATCTGGAAAGGGCGAAGGGCTAAGAGCAGAGGATACAGCTAAGAGCAAAAGATAGAGCTAAGACGTGGCATCTGACCCCTGATCTCTGATCTTTAACTTCTGATCTCTGTTCTCTGACTTCTGCTATCATTGTAAAGAGCAAAGGGCGAAGTGAGCTAAGTTAAGGGCTGAGCGCAAAGTTGGCCGGTTTGCTCTCGACTCTTTAATCTTAACCCGTTGGATCTTCGCCCTTTGCTCTTTACACTGATCGTATTTCGCACTACTTCAATCACCCGTGAGACTTCTCTGTCAGTTAACCCCGCGGACAGCGGCAGACTGACGGTTTGCCGCCCCGTGCGCATCGCGTTCGGATAGTCTTCCGGTCGCCAACCAAACTTATCCTGATAGACCGGATGCTCCGGCACGCTCAAGTAATGCACGCCAACACCGACATCGTTCGCCGTCATTTCATCAAGAAATTCATCGCGGCTAATCCCCACACGCGCTTCGTCAATCAGGACTGTGTAAAGATGATAAGCATGGCGCGTGTTCGGCTCAGGCTCTGCCGGCAAAGTCAGGGGTAAATCAGCAAACGCTTCATTGTATTGCTGCCAGATCTCTTTGCGACGCAACCAGTTCGCTTCGACGCGCTGCAGTTGGTGAATGCCAAGTGCTGCCTGCAAATCCATCATGTTGTATTTGAATCCTGTCTCGACAACGAAGTAGTGTTTGTAGCCTTCATCGCTGAAACGCTTCCAGGCGTCTTTGCTCATGCCGTGCAAGGCCAGCATCTTGATCCGCGCCAGGTCTGCTTCATTTTTTGTCAACACCATGCCGCCTTCGCCGGTGGTGACGTTCTTGGTGGCATAGAAACTGAAGCAGCCAAAGTCGCCGAAGGTGCCGGCTTTGCGGCCATGGTATTCGGTTTCGATGGCGTGGGCGCAGTCTTCGATCAATTTAAGTTCGTGACGCGTTGCGATTCCGGTAAGCGCATCCATCTCCGCCGCTCGTCCGGCGAAGTGGACCGGTAGAATGGCCCTGGTTTTCGAAGTGATCCTGGCTTCAACCTGCGCGGGATCGATGTTCATTGTGAGCGGGTCGATGTCGGCCAGCACGGGTGTCGCGCCGGAGTGGACAATAGCGTTGACGGTGGCACAGAAAGTCATCGGCGTGGTGATTACTTCGTCACCTTCGCCAATGCCTGCGGCAAGTACGCTCAGGTGCATGGCAGCGGTGCAAGAGCTGACGGCCGCGGCAAAGAACTGGCCCTTGTACAAGCCAAATTCCTTTTCAAACCGGGCGACTTGTGGGCCGGTGCCGATCCACCCGGACTCGAGACAGCGCACGACCTCATCAATCTCGTCCTGCTCGATTTTCGGCGCGCCGAAAACTATGAAGTCAGAAAGGGGCATGAAGGTCACTCAACTTACCACTCTAAAGCGCTGGTGCTGGTGAGTAGCAAAGGCGATTCTTACCGCAACCAGAACGCGGAGCCGAAATCAGACTCCGAAAATTTCTAAACGCTTACGTCTGTTACGCCCGCGGGGCCGATTCGTTGTACTCCGCACTGTATTTCGAATAGTACTGATAATTGTAGTAGTAGTCGGGCGAGTGCACGTTGACGCGGTTAAGTACCACGCCGAGAACCTTCGCGCCTACATCCAGCAAAGCTTGCTGCGCTCTCTGGACTACCTTGCGCGAGCACTCGTTGGCGTGAACTACCAGAATGACCCCGTCGGATATCGCTGCCACCAAAACGCCATCCGTGAACGACGCAATGGGTGGAGAATCGATCACGATATGATCGAACGTCGCGCCGAGTTCCATCACAACCTTGCGCATCTGATCGGATCCGAGCAGCTCAGCCGGGTTCGGCGGCGGCGGTCCTGAGGTAAGCAAATATAAGCCGCTCTCTTTTTCCTGCTGGATGAAAGTGAGCATTTGAGCTTCATTCATCTCGCTCGAAAGAATATTGCTGAGTCCGCTCTTGTTCTCGACGCCAAAGGAGGCATGAACGCTCGGCCGCCGCATGTCACCATCGATGACCAGCACGCGCGCTCCGGTTTGAACCAGAGTCACCGCCAGGTTGATTGCCGTCGTAGTCTTTCCTTCAGCCGGCACACAGGAGGTGACTACTAATGTCTTGGGCGCACGTCCGGCAGAGGAGAGCAAAACGGAGGTCCGCAGATGCCGATAAGCTTCTGCTAGCGGCGAACGCTGATCCAGATCGAGCAGCAAGGCCGGGTTCGCTCTTCCGTGTCCGTTCCCATTCGCGTTGCCGTTCCCATTTCCATGGCCATTACCGTTCCCATTCGCGCTCTGCAGTTTCAGAGATGTAGTACCTTCGCCCAGCAATCCGCGCGTCTTACTCTTCTTGAGCACCGGAATGGTGGCCAGCGTAGGCAATCGCAGCATTTTGCTCACATCTTCGCTCGATCGAATACTGTCGTCCAGATATTCAAGCATCGTTGCCAGGCAAACGGCGAAACCGAGCGAAAAAAGAAACGCGAGCACTATTCCCTGCAGGCGGTTGGGACCAATCGGAACCCGCGGGGGAGTCGCATAGTCGGTGACGTGCAAATTATTAGGCGTCCCGGCGAGCACTACATCGTTTTCTTTGGACCTCTGCAGCAAACCATCAAGCAGACTCTTATTGGTTTCTATCTCCTGCTGAATGATCTTGTAATTGATTGCTGCTTCGTTCTGGGTCCGCGTAGCGCCGCGTTGTTCTTCGAAAGCTGTACGCAGCGATTGCTCGCGTTGGAGCGCTTCGTGATAGCGCGATTCAAGTGTCTGCGCCTGCGTCGTGGCAACTTTTGATCGCGAGTCCTGGATATCCTTCTCCATCGCCGCGATCTGTTTCTCGACTTCCTTAACCTCCGGCCATTCCTCAGTGTTGTCGACCAGCAACTGGGCGCGCTTTTGCTTCAGAGTAGCAAGCTGCCCTTCAAGTTCTTTGCTGCTGGCTCCGGCCAGGACGTTCGGCGCGTTGGGTTCTTTACTAACGCGAAAGGCGGCCTCGGCGATCTTGCGGTCGTTCTCGGCTTCCAGCAGGGCCTTGTTCAGTCCCGAAAGCCGATCGACAACGGTGTTCTGGGCCGCGTCAAGCGAGAGAATTTCATGCCCTTTGGCATAATTGATTAGGCGTTCCTCATCGGTACGAATCTGCGATTGCAGTTCCGCGATTCTCTGTTGCAGGAAGTCCCCGGTCGTGCTGGTGAACTTGGTCTTCTGCTCCATATTGGAAAGGACGAAGGCATTGGCGACCGCGTTCGCCACCTTTGCGGCTACCACTGGATTCGCATGGATAAACTTTATACTGATCAGACGGGTTTCACTGTACTGCAGGCGATCATCCTTTATCGGATCGACTTTCAATCCTCCTTGTAGCGAGCTGACATAGGGTTCGAGTCGGGTCGACTCTTCCAAATTGTCAGTCGCACTGGCGGAAGCGACCTCTTTATCGAGCGATAGCTTGCCGCTGTCTGTTTTTTTGGCAGTGGCGTCAGCCGCGGCCGGAGCTCTTCCGAGGCCAAAGGTGCGCAAAAGGCGCTGCCAGGTTGTGTCATTAGCCTGAGTTCGGAGGAAATCCGGATTGTTCTCGAGATCCAGAGTTTTCACGACCCGCCGGAGGAGGCCGGGCTTCGTAACAATCTGCAGCTGGGTATTGAAGTAGCTGGGGTCGGTACCGGTATCGACGATGATATTGCCTTTTCCGGAAGTCAAACCCGAGGCCGGGCCTTCGGTATCAACCTGAACGTCCGTTTCGGCTAGAAAGATGTCCGGCTTGCGCGCCAGCATGACGGCCGTGGCGGTGGTGATGAATACCACAATCAGCACAATCAGCCATCGACGTTTGTTGATCGCCGTCCATACGTCCCGCAGCTTCACACCTTCGTCGACTCGATTAGGCGGACCATAGCTGCCGGGGTATCGGTTTTCCTCCGCGGCGGAAAACGACGCGGGGAGCCCCCGCGATACATTTGAGATCACCGCTAAAGCCCTGGCGATTTCCGACGGAGGCTTTTCGTTTTCAATGGGGTCCATCTCAATTCTCCTGACTAAATTCACTGTCGCAAATTATTAAGGAATAACACGTACCGGTAACTGCGAAATTGTCGGCACAACCGTCCCGAGCAAACTCCGCAAAATGCTCTTTGTTCCGGAGATCGGTACGTCTACGACATCGTTCGGCAACAGGGCGACATCCACCGCCTTGTTTTTCTCAATTGCAGTCAGATCAACAAAGATTTCCTGCTTCTGAGTGCTACCCGGTAATTGCCGCAGGATTCTTACCTTGTCTTTCTTGGTGCTGGGCGCGGTGCCTCCCGCGATAGCGATCGCATGAGAGACTGTGAGTGGTTCTTTCAGGGGAATCGCCGACGGCTTCAGCACGTTACCCAGAACAAAAACCTGATCCGCTAGCGGCACCGAGATAATGTCACCTGGCTGCACAAAGGGATTCGCTTCCGGGACGCCATGCAGGGTATCGCTCAACTTGTAAGTTACGAACGCCGAAGAATCCGTGGTGTCAGGTCCCACGCCACCAGATTGTTGGCAAATAGGGCCGCCTCCGGCGTGGACAATCTGAATGGTCTGTCCGGCGCTGTCGGTAGGACCACCAGCCAGGCTTATAAGCTCCAGCAATCTGACTTGCCTTTGCATCTTGAATTGGGCTGCGCCGTGGATCGCGCCAATCACTGCCACCGGCTGAGATTGAAACTCCTTCACAAAGACGTCGACGTGTGGATCGTTCTTATACTTCCGATAAAGCCTGGCAATGTTCTGCGACAATTCGCCTTCGGTCTGACAAGCCGCGGGAATATCAATGTCCAGCATCGGCATGCGGATGTTGCCGCCCTGATCCACTCGCACTGCATCGCGAGAGAGTTCGGGCGCCCGCGCCACTCGGATCTCAAGCACATCTCCCGGCCCGATTCGATATCGTGTGTCTGTCGCTGCCGGCTCGGTCTTCGTGGCTGCGACCTGTTCGCCAACGGTTCTCGCAGTTGTTCCGCTCGCCACCGCTGGGGCCTGTGCTCTCGACACCGAGGTCGAGAAGACCAGCAAGAGGCTACTGAGGCACACTTGGACTGTGGTTTTCAAAGCCAGTCTCATGATTGACCTTCTCTCTCTTTCATTTCGTTGCTTGGCGGCGCTCACTATTCCGCGCTTGCATGTATCGGTGTGATTCATGCGGGACCCCGAGGGGAAACCTCTCTCGCGAGGCAGCATTCAGAAAAACCTGGGACGATCCGCGCGGTGGCGGTCGCGTGTTTTCCTATTTGTTCCGCGGTTAAGTGTTTTCCCTCAATTTGAGCTCTCTCTCTTGGTAAGAGTGGTTGCGATATCGTCACTGCCGTAAAGAAGAGAAGCGAATCCGAACCTCGTCGACCGTCCCAGGAGATCGATTGAAGCTATTTCGTGGGCGTCGCTTTTATCGGTGCGCCAGGTTGTTATTGTATGAAAAAGTTTTTTGGACCGAACGCGCAGGCTATGTAAGAGGAATCTCCCAACAAGGCTCGAAGAGGTGACTGAAATGCTTTTTCAGAAAGCTAAAGCGCTGCCTACTACAACTAGGGGATCTCCCGAACACCTCGATCGCTCTGGCCAACCTCAGATTAAATCTTCACGAGACACTCACTTCCCGCGTGGCGAAAAAATCTGACATTCACTGGCTACCGCCGCCCAAGCAGCGAAGTCATCAAACTCAGCAACGTGGGGCCAACGCGAAATTTACGCACGGTACTGAGTCAGAAACCAGGTTAAAGGGCTCATCACTCTAGTTCATAGAGGAACTGCTGTCAATGGGATTTCTTCCCCAAAATGCGTGTCCCGAGCCCGATACTTTCTATTCCAAATCAACTCTAAACTAAAGGTGGAATTCCGGATAAGTTCCCGAAGATATCAGAAGAGACTCTCTGGCGTTAGATATGGCCAAACAATGCGTTGACGCGTTCAACTTCGTTGTGCTAAAGTTCTGTGTGTGATCGGGCTCATCCAGGCCCCTTCATTCGATTCACCAAAGAGTATTTCGCTACTTCTCATTCCTGTCAGATACGCCCCGAGAGTAGTTAGGTCTCACACCAATCCACCTAAAGCGCGTTTCTCCGATGAGAGTCGCCCGCCTTCCCTGCGGTCGCCTTTCCTCAAGAGAAGGCCCCTCTCCGGGAGTGATCATAAATGCATCAAATTCTGACCAAACAAACGTGGGCGTACAGCCTCTTATTGATCCTAGTCGCCTTTGTTAGTGCAGCCTTTTCTCAGCAGACCTCGGTTTCGTCTATTAGAAGCTCCGAGGCTCCTTTGCGTTTGGAGTCTGCGGTGAAGTCCGAGCCCGTAGGCGCTTCCGAATCAACCAGAATCCTTGCGGCTTTCGTGGCGGCGGAAACCAAAGTACGGGAAGCCCTTAACCAGCACACCTTCAAGCGGGACGTAAGCCTGCAGACTATTGGTCCGCATGGTGAGGTCACCGGCGAATACATTCGGAATTCGCAATTCATCTTTGACGACCGAGGCCGGCGCATCGAACGTGTCCTCTTCCATCCTGCCTCCACAATCCATGAAATGCGAATTACGAAGGAAGACATTCAGGATTTGGAAGGCAGCCAGCTGCTGGGTATCGACATCGTCGAGGCGTCGAAGTATCAGCTAACCTTTGTTGGTGCGGAGACAGTCGACGCCCGGCAGGTCTTCGCGATAGACGTTAGCCCGATGACCCAGCCGGACCCAAATCGCATGAAGGAACGCTTCTTTGTTGGGCGCGTGTGGGTCGATTCAAACACCTTCCAGATCGTTAAGATCAAGGGCATCGTAGAGCCACAAGGAAAACAGCGCTTTCCTATGTTTATTACCTGGCGCGAGCCGATCAAGGATGCCCTCGCCTTTCCCACTCGCACTGAGGCCGACGATGTCCTGCATTTCCAGGCGCGCGACGTCCACTATCGGATCAAGGTTCGCTACTACGACTACAAGATGTTCGCAAGTAAAGTCAGCGTTAAAGAAGTAGACGAAGATGCTCAGCCAGTGTTGGAGGAAGCAGCGCCAACGACAAAGAAATCCGCGACCAGCACGCAAGCTCCCACAAAAATTAGCGCGGCAGGCAGTGAATCTGCATTGCCCATAATACGTCCGCAGAGCCAGCCCAAGGTTTGCACTACGAACCGCAATTCGCCGCCCGTGGGAGAGTATCACTGGCCAGCTGACGCTGAGGTCAAAGTGTACTTTGTGCGCGGCATGTTCACCTCGGAACAGTCCTCTGCATTACTCGAGGCGATGAAGACGTGGAAAACTGCCGATCAGGAGATCGGATCTGGCGTAAGGTTTGTGTACGCAGGCGAATCAGACAGCCGCATGAGCTGCCGCAGTTGTCTAACAGTTACCCGACGCGAAGTATTCAAGAACGACAAGCACCACTTCGCGTTCTTCAACCCGATGAAGATGGATGAGGGCCGCCTGTTGGTCGCGGCCTGGATTGACCTTGATGTTGGCATTACCGATCCCAAGGCATTACAGGGCTTCGTGGCCCACGAACTGGGGCATGGTTTGGGGCTCTGGGACTGTCCGAGTTGTAAGGAAAAGCAGTCGCTCATGAACGGCTTTCCGAAGCTCAATCGGGATAATGGTCTGATTGCCCCATCCAGTTGCGACGTAGCAACGGCGAAAGGCGTCTATGCAGAAGAGCGGCAGATAGCGAAAGTCGACGCCAGTGACGATCGAGCCTCCGAACCGGTCCGAGCTGACAACATTTTCGCCCTTCCCTCGATCGGTCTGGAGAAAGCAAATTTCTCAGTGCTTGATGTGCCACGTCCACTGGTAAGCGGAGCCGCCTTGAGCACCGCTTCCGCCGAGAACCGAACCGCCTCGCCCGGCGGAGCCGAAGCACCAACGCCACTGCGCGCAGGCAAACCGAAGTCCTCCCGGTTCGATCTTACGCATCCTCTTAGTCATTGATTCCTATTTCATGGTGGCGATGCTTTTTAGAAACTAACGGTAAGCCCATGAAGATTAGATTAACTACATCCTTAATACTACTAGCGCTGATCTGCGGCCTCGGCGTCGGAGACGCTCACCCCCAAACTCCGGCAATGCCAGTTCCATGTCGGGTTGGCTATCAAGCGCCGGCAATTGGCTTCTGGACCTGGGCCGCTAATGCTCGCGTCAAGGTTTACATTCGCTCAGCGGATTTTAGCCCGGAAGACATTCCCTATTTGCTTGCTCCGCTGGAAAACTGGAATAGCGTATCCGAACTGACGGGCTCGCGAGTGAAGTTCGAATACCAGGGAAGCACTGACGTGCAGCTTTCCTGCGAGAACTGCCTCACGGTAATGCGAGGCTCGGTGTTTGACAGGTCCAAGCGTCATGCAACCGAACTCAGGGCTTATAGTCTTCAACACGATCAAGTCATTAATTACGCTTCAATAATCGTTGATCCGGTACTGACCAATCCCAAAGCCCTGCGGGACGCGATAGCCCACGAACTGGGACACAATCTGGGATTGCTCGACTGCTATACCTGCAAGCAGAAGAGCACGCTAATGAATCAGTTTAAGACGATCAATGAACCCAATAATTTGGCGGCGCCGACATCCTGCGATATCGCACAAGTAAGGCTGGCTTATCAGGAATTGAAAGTGCGCGTCCGTCCGTCGCCCCCACCCAGACGCTCAATCGATCAGGGTGAAGAGCCGATCGACGATGACACACCGATAATCATTCCGAAACCACGGGACTAGGAAGCTGCGGGCGCACGTACTTTCGATCAGTCTCATTCAACGAGCACATTCGCTGTGGAATCGTGGGCTCAGGAGAAATTCAAGCCGGTCAATTTCAAGCGCTTAACTCTTCGAGGTTCGGGCAACAGCCACCGTGGCGATCGCTCCCAGGAAGAATACGCCGGCGAGCCATAATAGACTTCGCAACTCAAGCCTGTCCTCCAGCATTCCGCGAAGCGGACGCGCTATTCTACCGACCAATAGTACAACCGTGGTTAGTAATCCCAGGATCCAAAACACAAAAGTGACTAAGCGGTAAAATCCGGCCATGTAGGTTGGGCCTCCTTAGGTAGATCTGCGGCGGCTTATATCACGTTGGGCGTGGTGTCAACAAGGAATTGGGATCGGAATTGGGATCGGAAGGCAGCTCCAAGGCTTGGCTTTCCTGCGCTCTCCGAACTCGGTTATAACTTCCTCAAAGTGAAGTTATCCAACCATAGGCGTCCAAAGATGGGACAGGGAGATT
>WNFP01006007.1_pt1 | contig 10311 bp, 8 predicted proteins | sample 5400201 | NCBI WGS metagenome assembly WNFP01 (sample SAMN13153355, study PRJNA577476) | soil metagenome | isolation source: 115 cm saprolite under Madrone tree | place: USA:California | collected 2016-06-14
GGATTTCAATATCCAAAGCCAGTTTTCCAACGTGATGTAAGCTCCCTTGCATGTCGTCCACGTGCCGCGAATGGCCGCTGCCAGCCACAATATTGCGGGTAGCGCGACCTCGTAGCGTGCCGGGACATGGTGCATCGATACAAGGGAGATGAACACGACGATACTAGCAAATAATCCCGAGGCGATTGCCGCGATAACGAAAACTGCGGCTCCATCGGCCCGAGTGCTGCCGAACCAAATTACAACGACAAGAACTCCAACCACAGCTCCGATAAGCACTGAGGAAATCATGGCCCTAGCAAGCGCCAGGACAGTTGCAATCGAGTCAGATAACCGTCTGTGAGCCTCAACAATTTCGAACATCAGTAGGGTCTCCCTGCAAAAGTTTACTAGTGGCGCACCAACACATGCTACATTCCGGCTTCTGCCCATACTAACTAAAGCAGTTTTATATTTAGCGTATACCGGCCTGCTCAGGGATTTTTTTGCGCAGAGATATGTCTAACCCGTATTCTTAATAATCTGCGGCAGAAGTTTCTGCGAAAAAAAAGAGACGCAGCGCAAGCCGCGTCTCTTTTAAGGATTGGTTCGGATGTTCTGATCTAGCGAGTGCCGCGATCTCCGCCGCCTCCGCCGCCGCGTGGACCACGATCACCGCCGCCACTGCGTCCCCCACGGCCTCGACGGTTTCTGCCTCCGCGTCCTCCGCCAGGACCGCCTGGCGGACGGTCGCCCCGTGGCCGGTCCGTGCGTGGTGGTTGGCCGGCATGGACGGTTTCACGGTTAGCGTCTTCGCGATTGAAGTTGGGCTCGCTATTGTCATCATCAGAGAAGTCCCCGCCACCCTCAAAGGTGATGGTTTCTTCTCCTTCGCCGTGCGGCTGGCTAAGCTCTCCTTCAGGACCCGCTTCCGCATGAGCGCCTTCACCCTCTGCCTGCGGAGTTTGCGGGGCCATCTTGGCGCGCTGCTCGCGCAGGATTGCCTTGCGCGACAGTTTGATGCGGTTGCCTTCAATACCCAGCACCTTCACCAGCACCTGATCGCCTTCTTTGAGTTCGTCTTTTACTTCCTTGACGCGATGTTCGGCAATTTCGCTGATGTGCAGCAGGCCATCGGTCCCGGGAATGATCTCAACGAATGCTCCGAACTCAGCCAGCCGGACCACCTTGCCCAGGTAAGTCTTGCCAACTTCCGGCACCGCCGTGAGGTCATTGATGCGCTGGATGGCTTTCTGCGCGGACGGCCCGTCATTGGAGGCAACGTTGACCTTGCCCGTATCGTCCACGTCAATCTTTACGCCGGTTTCTTCAATGATGCTGCGGATCATTTTGCCGCCGGGGCCAATCAGGTCGCGGATCTTGTCCACAGGAATATGCAAGGTATAAATACGCGGCGCAAAGCTCGAAATATTCTCGCGCCCGCCGGTAATGGTGCCTTCCATCTTGTCCAGGATATGTAAGCGCCCGCGCTTTGCCTGCTCCAGGGCCTCATGCATGATCTTGGACGTGATGCCCATGACCTTAATGTCCATCTGCAGGGCGGTGATTCCTTTGCGCGTTCCGGCGACTTTAAAGTCCATGTCGCCATAGTGGTCTTCCGCACCGGCAATGTCCGTCAGAATCGCGTAAGAGTCCTGCTCTTTCACCAGGCCCATGGCAACGCCTGCCACGGATGAAGAAAGCGGTACGCCGGCATCCATGAGTGAGAGTGAAGCGCCGCAGACTGTGGCCATGGAGGACGATCCGTTGGATTCCAGAATGTCGGATACCACGCGGATGGCATAGGGCCATTTGTCGACATCCGGCAGCACGGCAGAAATCGCGCGCTCCGCCAGCGCTCCGTGACCAACCTCGCGGCGGCCAACACCGGTCATGCGGCCCACTTCACCCACTGAGAACGGAGGGAAGTTGTAATGCAGCATGAAGCGCTTTTTGGTTTCGCCCTCAAAACGCTCAATGCGCTGCATGTCGTCCGGCGTGCCCAGCGTGGTGGTGACCAGCGCCTGGGTTTCACCGCGGGTAAAGATGGCCGAGCCGTGTGTGCGAGGCAGTACGCCCACTTCAATCCAGATGTCGCGGACCTGGTCGAAAGCGCGTGAATCAGGGCGCTTACGGTCTTTTGTGACCTGTTCGCGGAAGATGCGCTCCCGCAGCAGCTCGTAGTAATGGGAGAGCTTGAGCGCGGCTGCATCGTCGCCTTCCGGCAGTTCAGCTTTAAGCTGCTTCTTGATCTCCCGGACTTTCTCATAGCTCTGGTGCTTGGGATGCTTTGCCGTGTCCAGCGCGTCTGTGAGCTGTGCGCCAATTTTGTTTTTGAGCTGCTTGAAGTACGCCTCGTCAAACTCCGGCGCCTTCACGTCCAGCTTCTTTTTGCCGTTGCGGCCGGCCAGATCGGTGATCGCGAAGCAGATTTTCTTGATCTGCTCGTGCGCGAACTCAATGGCCTTCAGGACCTGTTCTTCTGAAACTTCCTTGGCGCCTGATTCCACCATCACGATGCCTTCAGCCGTTCCCACCACCATGATGTTCAACTGGCTGTCACGCATTTCGTCATAGGTCGGGTTTACGATCATCTGATCGTTGACCAGGCCAACGCGGACCGCGCCTACGGGACCATGGAAGGGAATTTCGGAAAGGGTCAGCGCAGCGGAAGCGGCATTGATGGCAAGAACGTCAGGATCGTTTTCCGTGTCAGCGGAGAGCACCAGGGCGATAACCTGGGTCTCATTGCGGAAGCCTTCTGCGAACAAGGGGCGGATGGGGCGGTCAATCTGGCGCGCGGTCAGGATTTCGCGCTCGCTTGGCCGGCCTTCACGCTTGATAAAGCCGCCAGGAATTCGTCCGCCGGCGTAAGTGTATTCGCGATAGTCAACGGTAAGGGGGAAGAAATCTATGCCTTCGCGGGGATCGGGTGAGGCGCATGCCGTACCCAAAACTACGTTATCTCCCTGGCGCACAATGGTCGAGCCCTGAGCCTGTTTTGCCAGATGTCCGGTTTCTAAATGGAGGGTCTTGCCGCCTGCAAGTTCAACGGTGGCTGTCTGCTTCACGTATTCCTCTTTTCCAGGAGGACCAGCAGTCTGAATTTAAAAGAGAGCCAAATCAAAAAAACAAACGGAAGACACACGTCTTCCGTCGGCGTTAAACGTCGGTACGTGCAACCGATTTTATTCGATTATTTACGGATGCCAAGTTTCTGGATGACGTCTTTATAACGCTCGGTGTTGTACGTTTTAAGATAGTCCAGCAGGCGGCGGCGCTTGCTGACCATCATAAGAAGACCGCGCCGGGAGGCGTGATCTTTTTTATGGCTCTTGAAGTGCTCCGTCAGCTCTCCGATGCGCTCACTCAGAATGGCAATCTGTACTTCCGGGCTGCCCGTATCTGCCTGATGCGTGCGGAAGCGGTTGATGACGTCGGCCTTTCGCTCTCTCGCTAACACTGAATTCTGGTCGACTCCTATATCTAAATCTCGTCCTGTAAGTGACTTAAAAAGAGTAACACGGGAAAGCAGGGGTGTAAAGCGCAGGGTCAAAATAGCCGCCAAAAGGGGGCTGAAGCATGATTATTGCTGGCACGGGAAGTGATAACGAATCTTGCGTTGCAACATTCACATTGCAGGATGATCACAGCGATCGCAGTACATTCCATTTTGGGCGGCTGTACGATCTTTGCCCGGCTGAAATTGAAGAGGGTTTGCTGCGGGCCCTTTCAATCTTGCTTTGGCGAATCTTTCTTTTATCGCGTCCCTGGGCACTATCCGCATCACGGCCCAAGCCAGGATGCTACTCGCCAGTGACCAGCACAAACGCAAGCCCGTCATAGCCTTTGCTGCCAACCGTCTGTATGGCTGTAGCCATCACGCGCGGCTCGGCCGCAACCGCATCGTTAAAACGGCGTATTCCCTGCACGTTTTCATCGGAGCTCTCGGCATCAATGATTTTTCCGTCCCGCACCACGTTGTCCGCGACGATCAATGTGCCTGTGCGCGCCAGCTTCAGGGCCCATTGGAAATAGCCGGCATAGCCGGTTTTGTCGGCATCAATAAAGATCAAATCGAACGGAGCTTCGGCAATGAGATGGGGAAGGGAATCCAATGCCCGGCCTAAGCGAATATTGACGATGTGTGCCAGCCCTGCGCGGGCGATGTTGCTGGTTGCCACCTCAGCGTGCTTCGGGTCGAACTCCAGGGTGATCAGCCGTCCATCCACCGGTAAAGCCCGCGCCAGCCAAATGGTGCTATAGCCGCCAAGCGTGCCGATCTCAAGAACCTTGCGTGCTCCCATGGCGCGCGCCAGCAGCATGAGCAGTTTGCCCTGGTTGGGCGCTACGTTGATGGCCGGAAGTCCAGCAGTTGACGCTGCCTGCAGCGCAGACTCAAGAGCAGGATCGGGTGGAATAAATTGTTCCGAGATGTATTGGTCGACTGCCGTCCACTTTTCTTTCGACATGCATTCCATTAAACAACAAAGCCCGCCAATTTCCGGCGGGCCTGATGTAATTTTAACGAAGTAAAATTAACGAAAAGAAATTAACGGTTCGACTGCTGTTGCGCCGCCGCTGCCCGCTGGGCCACAATCTTTCTGGCGTTTTCGGCCAGTTCCTTGGCCTTGGGGAGTTGGTTGAGGGCCGCGACAACTTGCGGATCATTTTCCGCGCGCACGCGCAAGCCTTCTTCCTGCCCGAACTCTGAGATGAACAGCTCGGTTTTGATGCTGGACCTGACATAGTCGATGCCTTCGGTCAAGTCGGCCTCAGTGTAGGGGATTTTCTGCGAGTCCAGGAACTTGCGGAAGTCCTGCATCACGGCATCAGTGACTTCAAAGTTCTTGTCCACATGGCGGTTGCCGAGGTAATGCTTGGCAAAATTGAAGAAGGCATATTTTACCAGAAGGCTATCTTCAAAATGCGTGGTCTTGAAGGGCTTCACCTTCACGTCCGGGGTGATGCCGCCGCCGCCAAACATGGTGCGTCCGCTGTCCGTGAGCTTGACCTCTTTGGCAGGCGTGGCGGAATTGGTGTTGGCATTATTATTGGGATTGTCTTCCTGCTCGCGCGCGTAATAGTAGTCATACAGTGACACGTTGTTGTAATCGCGCTGGATCAGGCGTCCGCTGGGCGTGTAGTACTTGGCTGTGGTCAGCGCCAGTCCGGTGTTCTCAGACAGCGGATAGACCGTCTGCACCAGGCCCTTACCGAAAGTTACTTCACCCACAATCAACCCGCGATCATGGTCCTGAATGGCCCCGGAAACGATTTCCGCGGCTGAAGCGGTGCCGCGGTTTACCAGCACCACCAGGGGATAATCCTTGCCGGCGTTTCCGTGCGCGGCTTTGTAGGTCTTTTCCGGTGAACTGCGGCCGTGGTGGGAAACAATGACCTGTCCCTTCTTCAGAAACTTGTCGGCTACGCCGACGCCCTCATTCAGCAGGCCGCCCGGATTGCCGCGAAGATCAAGCACCAGGCCTTTGAGCTCGCCGAACCCTTGCAGTGCGTCTTCCACTTCCTGCTCAGTGGTTTCATTGAATGCGGTCACGTGCATATAACCGATGCCGGGCCGGATCATGAATTTCAAATCCACGCTGTTGCGCGGGATCTCATCGCGGACCACATTGAATTCCAGCGGCTTGTCATTGCCTTCGCGAAGAATGGAGATGTGTACGTTGGTCCCTTTAGGGCCTTTCAGCAGCTCGGCAACATCGCTCACGCTTAGATTGTCAGTGCCCTTGGCGTCGACGGCAATGATGACATCGCCCGGCCGCAGGCCGGCTTTGTAGGCGGGAGTGCCGGCAAACGGCGCGACCACGATGATCTTATTGTTACGCGGCGCGATCTGCATGCCTACGCCGTAGTATTTGCCGCTCTGCTCTTCGCGCAGCAGGGAGTATGACTTGGGATCAAAGAAATTGGAATGCGGGTCCAGCACGTGCAGCATGCCCGGGATGGCGCCGTTATAAATCGCTTTGTCGGGATTGACCGGCTCTGCGTAATTCTGCTCCACCAGGTTGTAAACCTCAGAGAACTGGCGCAAGCTGTCGCGGACATCGGAATCCGAAGCGCCGGTTACATACGTGGAATTACCGCGCTGGCTGAAACCGGCCCCTAATGAACCGCAGATGATGATGACGAGAAGGACAAAGAAAAGAGAACGACGTGTTCCACGAGACATGAAAACCCTCGGCCGCTGGACTTGTGCTCCGATTGCGGAAAATCTTTCCGGATGCGGAATCTCAACGCCAGTATAACACTCTTCCCCTCATGGCTTTACCTGCGTTTCGTCCCACAAGCCGCACCTTCGGTAACATACGATAAGCGGGCCTGCATCCAGCATACATCTGTACCTCTCTTAAGATGCTTCTCCGGCGACCCAGGCTGCGGACTTTTTTCAAGATAATCCGGGACCAGAGCGTGATACTTCAAGTTTGCAATTTTTTTTAAGGTCACCTGCGGTATCATTAGGAATCACACTATGGACTTTGGCTTTTCAGGCGAGATTATCTTCATTATGCTTCTGGCCCTTATCTTGTTCGGGCCCAGGAAGCTGCCGGAAATGGCCCGTACCTGGGGTAAGTTCATGGCTGAATTCAAGAAAGCCAGCAATCAATTCCAGGCCCAGATCCATGAAGAGGTTCGAAAGCTTGAGTTGGAGAATGCCGATCCCGTGAAGCATCTGGAGCCGGAGATCGCGAAGGTTTCCCAGGACGAGGACCTCTCCATTCAGGGCGCTCTTAATCGCCTGAGCGAGCGCGTGAAGAACTCCATTCCACAGGACTACGATGCCTGATCTTGTAGCAGAGCCTGAACTCCCCGGACAAGACAGGGAAGAACGGCAGATGGGCGCAATGAGCCTTCTGCAGCACCTTGACGAGCTCCGCAGACGCATCATCTATTCTCTGGCTGCAACCGGCATCTCTTTCCTGGCCTGTTGGGGTTTTGCTCAGAATTACATTTACCCCTGGATTCAAAAGCCGATCATCGAGGTATTCAAGAAATACAACATAGATCCTCATCTGACTTACCTCAACCCCACTGATCCTTTCAATCTGTACATGAAGGTCGGATTGATGGCCGGCATTTTTCTGGCTTCACCAATTCTCCTTTACCAGATTTGGGCCTTTATTTCGCCCGGTCTCTACAGGAATGAGAAACGTTTTGTGCTGCCGTTCCTGTTTCTGTCCGTTGGGCTGTTCCTGGCTGGAGGCTATTTCGGATACAGGATCGTCTTTCCCGTTGCCATGGATTTTTTGATTGGCACTTACGGCGCCAATTTCCGGGCAAACATCACCATCACCGAATACACCAAGCTGTTCCTCACCATTATTTTGGGATTGGCCATCATTTTTGAATTGCCGATCGTCCTTGGCTTTGCCGGAATGATGGGCGTAGTGAGCGCCAAGTTCCTGTTCAAGCATATTCGCGGCGCCATTTTGATCTTCTTTGTCATTGCCGCGATCCTCACACCCACCACCGACATCATGAACATGACGATTTATGCGGCTCCCATGATTCTGCTCTATGTGGGCAGCATTGGAATCGTATGGATGGTCCACCCCAGACAGCGGCGCAAGCGCGCTCAAAAGCGCAAAGACCAGGACTTACAGTAGACTAGGTGGGTCGGCGCCGGACTGAATACAATCTTTCAGTCCGGCGCCCACTGTTTCACAAGTCTGTGCGGGGCATTCCCAAAAATCTGCAAGCGAGGAGCGCGGGCGTGATGTGGTGTCTACGGCGTAGTGCCTGGTTGACGTTGATTTCCGCAATCGTGATGCTGGGTTGCGATGCAAAAAAAGGCCTCACCCCTTCGGGGCCTGAGCCCAACAGCAATCCATCTCCGCAGAATGTCTCTGTTCCCATGAAGCAGGTTGAGCCCGCCGGCCCGCCCATGCACATTGACGCTTCGCGGGCCATGCAATACACGAAAGAGATTGTCGCCTTTGGGCCGCGTTGGGATGGCAGTCAGGGCATGGAAAAGGTCCGCTCGTATCTGAAGAACAAGCTCAAGAGCGACCAGGTGGAGGAAGACGCTTTCACGGCGGAGACCTCCGTCGGAAAGATCGCCATGCGCAACATTGTGGCGAAGTTCCCTGGAACCAAAGACGGCATCATTGTATTGGCCTCGCATTATGAGACCAATTACTGGCTCCGCAATATTCCCTTTGTCGGCGCCAATGACGGGGCTGCCACCAGCGCTCTGTTGCTGGCCATTGCCGACCAGCTGCGCGGCAAAAAAATTGAGGGCTACAGCATCTGGCTGGCCTTTTTGGATGGCGAAGAATCCATGACCCGGCAGTGGAACACAGATGATGCCTTGTGGGGCAGCCGGCATCTGGCGCAGAAGTGGCAGGAGGATGGCGCCAGCAAAAAGATCAAGGCCTTCCTGCTGGCGGACATGATTGGCGATGCCGATCTGGACATTTTTCGTGACGAGTCTTCCACCCCGTGGGTGGAAGACCTGGTGCTGCAGGCGGCAACCAGACTGGGCTATCAGTCGCACTTTTTCGCCAGCTCTACCCCCGTGGAGGATGATCATCTTCCTTTTGCGCGCATCGGCGTGCCCGTGGCCGATATCATTGATCTGAACTACGGCTACAACAACAGCTATCACCACACCGCGCAGGATACCGTAGATAAACTGAGTGTTGGCAGCCTGAAAATCAGCGGCGATGTGATTCTGGAAACTATCCGGCTGGTGAACGCAGTGGGCGACAATCCTCCGCCTGCTGCGCCGCAAAAACCGCCATCGTAGGGTTGTTCCGAGGACATTTTGATGCGGGCACGCGCTCAGTAAATCCGTTCTACATGAATATTGGCTTCTGGATCGCTTTTAACGCGGCTATCGTACTATTGATGTTTCTGGACTTGCTGGTCTGGGGCCGCAGCAAAAGCCCTGTCAGCTTTAAGCAAGCCCTGAAAGGCAGTGCATTCTGGGTGCTGCTGGCTTTGGGGTTTGCCATTCTTGTCCATCGCTGGCTGGGCCCCACCCGGTCTCTGGAATTTGTGACCGGCTACCTTCTGGAAGAAGCTCTCAGTGTCGACAATCTCTTTGTTTTCATTTTGTTGTTTTCTTATTTCAAGGTCCCGCCGGAAGAAGAAAAAACAGTCTTGTTCTGGGGGATCATCGGCGCGCTCATCATGCGGGGAATTTTCATTCTCACCGGCGTGGCCCTGGTGCAGCGCTTTTATTGGATCCTTTATGTCTTCGGAGTTTTCCTGATCTATTCCGGAATTCAGCTCATGCTGGGCGGAGAGAAAGAACAGGACCCATCGCATAATATTGTTTTGAAGCTCGCACGCAGGTACTTGCCGGTCACCGAGAACTACGAGAACTCGAGCTTTTTCACCCGTCGTGATGGCCGATTTTACTTTACGCCTCTGTTTGTCGTCCTTCTTGTCGTGGAAACCACTGACGTCCTTTTTGCCACGGATTCAATCCCGGCCATTCTCGCGATTACGCGCGACTCTTTCATCGTTTACACCTCAAACGTGTTCGCGGTTCTTGGATTGCGCTCTCTCTATTTTGCTTTGTCGGGGATGATGAAGCTCTTCCATTACCTGAACTATGGATTGTCGCTGGTACTCATCTTTATTGGCGTAAAAATGCTGCTGCCGGAGAGGTACCATGTTCCCACATGGGCGGCGCTGGTGGTAATCGCCTGCCTTTTGGCTGCTTCTGTCGTGGCCTCAATCCTGTTTCCCAGAAAAAAAGAAGCGTCTGATCCAGCAGAGCACCGGGCCTGATTTTGTGCTGGGCCCTTTGGGCAGGAATAGGGGCTTTTGGGCAGACGGAAATGCGCGGCTCAATTAATCTCATACCTCTCAAAATGGGAGAACCGCCGTTCTAAGTATTGTCCGATTAGATGAGCGGAGATGGCCGGAAAGGCCCACACTGCAAAAAGAAGTCCAATTGCGCTCAACTGCTTTGCCTCTGATTCGCTTGGCACTGTAATGCAGTAGATTAGCGTTGCTAGTACAAGTTCCAAAATAAAAATGAAAGCCGAGTTGCCGTGCTCGCGCAGATGCCTGTACGTCTCCATGTACTCCTTGTGCCAGACCTTATCGCCTAATGTCGTTGTAAGCCTGTCATCATCGTCGTAATCTTCCGCTTCTGCGTCGGAAATAATCAAGGGTCGGGCATCCTTCTCAATTTTCTCTTCACGCTTGCCTCGGCGCATTGCAAGGCGAATAGCATAGGCATAAAGAAGAGTTACCTTCTCCCCGCGCTCTCCGCGTATACCACGACACCCTTTCATTCTTTTGCGATTTCGATTAGCAAAGACATACCAGACGCGCCAAGTCTGAATAAGCGCAAAG
>WNFP01014488.1_pt1 | contig 10311 bp, 6 predicted proteins | sample 5400201 | NCBI WGS metagenome assembly WNFP01 (sample SAMN13153355, study PRJNA577476) | soil metagenome | isolation source: 115 cm saprolite under Madrone tree | place: USA:California | collected 2016-06-14
AATGCGCCCCGTTAGGCCGAAAACCGTTACCGGATACTTACCGATCGCGGTATTGCCTGCCTGCGAGGGTAGTGGTTCGCCAGGGGTTCGGCGGTCCGGGACGGACACGCCCTACCAACCCAGATCGTGCCAAAATCGGAGGCGTATTGGGATCCGACGCCGTCTCGGTGCAGCAAGCAACCACCTCAAGCCACCGACTATGTCGGACAGGCTAGTCGCCCCTACCGAAGAGAGCGCCGGGAACGGCCCAAGCCGATGTGATCCCTCAACGGCTATCCACCCTGAGCACTCGCTTCATCGAGCCAGTTGTCGAGCCAACCGGAACGCACGTGGTGTCAATCCCGTCCGCGCATGAAACACTCGATAAAAATGGTTCAAGCTGGCGAATCCAGATCGAATCGCAATATCGGTGACCGAATGCGGAGTCGTCTCCAGGAGCTTTTGCGCATGATTGACTCGAACTCGAAGAATCTCATGAAGTATCGTTCGCTGAAGCTCGTCGCGAAAGGCGCGCTCCAACGATCGCCGTGGAACCCGGCTGTGAGCGACTACATCGTCCACCGACAAATTGCCTCTGGGAAAGTTCTCTTGGATGTATCCAAGGGCGTTGGCAATGTCAGTGTTATCGACCGCGAGAACCTCGGTGCTTTTTCGCGTGACCACTCCCTTTGGCGCGATGCGCTTCGGCACCTCGGGCGGTGACCCGCCATTCATCAGGTGATCGAGCAGTGCTGCTGCTTCATAAGCCATTCCCTCCAAATCGTGCCGGACGCTCGATAGCGGCACCTGTACGCAATCACAAATCACTGGATCATTGTCCACGCCGAGAACCGCCACTTCGTCTGGAATCCGAATTCCGCTTTCGATACAGGCGTCCACGATGTCTGCCGCAACGCAGTCGTTATAGCAGAAAATGCCGAGCGGATAACGCAGCGATCGGATCGTGTGGATCACCCATCTGCGCCGTAGTGTTCGGTTCATATGCCGGTTCGAGCGGAAGCTCCGTCGCGTATTTACCGGCAGTAGCCGGACACATTCGAACCCGCCCAAGCGGATAGCACTCGCAAATCCCTGGAATCGTTCCTCGTTCACCGTGTCGTCCCAGAATGGCGCCCAGACGAAAGTCTTGAGATTTCTTTCGAGCAAATGCTCGGCCGCGAGACGGCCGATGGCCTCATTGTCCTCCATTACACACGGAATTCCGAGATCCTTTCGTACCGACGAGATCTCGACGACGGGAATGCGGGCCGAGACCACGAACTTCGCCAATTCTTCCCAATGTCCGACAAAGGAGAGAATCCCGTCGCCTTTCCAGCCGACCGGTATCGTCGCATCATAAATCATGTCAGCCACAACGTGCCAATCGTGTTCCGCCGCGTACCGGGCTGCGCCATGATAGAATCCGTGGTGGGTTGAAGTTAAGGCCAGCAGAATGGTCGGTTTCCGGTGCTTCGCGCGCATTTTGCGATAATTCTGGCGTAAATTAGCAGTTCACGCCAGGACTCCTTTTCTCCTAACGTAGCAATGCAGGCGCTGCAACCGCGGACCTCCCCCAAGCCTCACCCAGCCGATTCAGTGCACGCTTGTATGTTCATCAATTTAGAAAGAGAGCGCACCGAGCAATATGAAGATCAGTCCCCCTCTGAACTCGCTGCTCACAATGCCAGCAACCGGCATTGCGGGCGATACTTCCGCATCTGCGGATACAAATAAGGTAACGGTGGTAGCCGCAAAGACTACCAAAGGGCGCCGGTTAGTGACACTAACCTCGTTAACTACGTTCGCACTGCTGTCCGCTACCGCCACTACGGCCAAGGCGGACGATTTCGAGCTGGCGATGGTGATTAAAGAGACGACCAATCCGTACTATAACGCCACGCTGGAAGGCGCCCGGATCGCCGCCAAAGAGATTGGCGGAACCGCCAATAACTATGGTCCGACGCAATCGAGCGGACAGGCGCAGGTCGAACTCATCAACAATTTGGCGGATCGCCATATCCGCGCTATTGCCATCGCCCCGAGTGATCCAGACGCGGTCGTACCCGCGATGAAGCGGGCGCAAAAACTCGGTGTTAAGGTCGTGACATTCGACGCGGATTCGGCTCCGGAAGGACGTCCATTTTTCGTGAATCAAGCGACGAGCGATTCAATTGGCCGATTCGGCGCGCAACTATTGGTCAAAACTATGGGAGAAAAGGGAAAGGTCGCTATCGTATCCGCTCAACCCACGGCCGCGAATCAGAACGCCTGGATCAAATCCTTCCGGGACGAACTTAAGAAGTATAAGGACATTGAAATTGTGGATGAGGTCTACGGATACGATAACGAACAAAAGGCTTTCGATGCCACGGTCGCATTGACCACGAAGTATCCTGACCTGACCGGGATCTTTGCTCCGACTTGTCCCGGTCTACCTGCAGTCGCACGGGCTCTCGAGTCCGTGCACAAGGCAGGCCAGATCAAGATCTCCGGCAATTGTGTCCCGAGTATCACCAGTAAATACATGCTTGATGGCACAATCCAGGGATTTTACCTGTGGGATCCGATCAAACTTGGTTATGTCACCTACTATGCTTCCAAATATTTCGCCGAGGGGAAGATTCAGGGGAAGCCAGGCGACTCCTTTACGATCACCGGCGGCAAGTGGCCGGGTAAATATGAGATCGACACCACCGGACAAATCATCACTGGTGAGCCGCTTCAGTTCACTCCAGAGAACGTCAAGGATTACAACTTCTAACCATCGCACAAACGATTGCGGAACGCGGATTGCGGAATGTGAAATCACCAATCGCTCAATTGCAGGCTGATAATCCGTTCCCGGCGTTGTCGACGTTCCCTGGAGCGCCAATACCGACGTGAAATCGGCGCCATCTCGGGAGCCCAGCGACGTTGCTTGGGCGCGAGACCTAAACAATGCCAATCCGAGTTTAGTGACTCCAGTAATTGAACTTCGCGGAATCACGAAGCGTTTCGGGCCCATTGAGGTTCTAAGTGACGTTGATCTCAGCCTGTACGCTGGACGGGTACATTCGCTTGCGGGTGAGAACGGAGCGGGCAAAAGCACTCTGGTCAAGATTCTGGGCGGGATCTATCAGCCGGACAACGGCCGCATCCTGAAAGATGGCACAGCAACTACGATCTTTGGCGCTGCCGGCGCACGACGCCAAGGCATCGCGGTGATTCACCAGCATCCCACCGTTTTTCCCGATTTGTCCGTCGCGGAGAACGTGTTTGTCGGTCGCCAGCCCCGGCGAACGTTGGGGGTCGACTGGGCCGCGATGACCAGCCAAGCGTGGGAGCTGTTATCCAGCCTTCGCATCGAGATCGACGTTCGCGTGCCGGTCAAGATGCTGAGTATCGCCGAACGTCAGGCAATCGAGATCGCCAAAGCGTTGTCGGTCGATGCGCGCGTACTCGTCATGGACGAACCCACCTCGACCATCTCAAGCCGTGAGATCGATCGCCTCTTCCAAATCGTTGAACGGTTGAAGAAACAGGGTGTTGCCATTCTCTTCATCAGTCACTTCATCGACGAGATCCTCGGATTGGGCGACGAAGTTACGGTCCTGCGCTCAGGCAAGCGTATCATCACGTCTCCGACCTCCGATCTCAGTCCGGAACAAACCGTTCGTCACATGATCGGCACTGAACCCGCCTCCTTCTTTCCGAAAGAAGATGCACAGATTGGGACACCGGTCCTCAGCGTACGCGGACTCTCCGGTGCTGCATTCGTGGAGGCGATTAACTTCGACGTCCGGGCAGGCGAGATTCTGGGTTTCTTTGGCTTGGTCGGCTCGGGTCGCTCGGAGGTTGCACAGATGCTCTTTGGCATCACGCAACCCGATCAGGGCGAGATCCGTTTGGGCGCTCAATCGGTTCGATTTCGTTCTTCGCGGCACGCGATGCAGCTCGGAATCTCCTTGCTGCCCGAAGACCGCCATCAACAGGGGCTTGTGCTTCCGTTTCCAATTCGCGCAAACGCGACGCTCCCGATTCTTCGACAACTCACCCAAAAACTTGGTCTGGTCGATCGGACCAAGGAGACACAGATCGCTCGCGACTTTGCCGGCCGAATGCGAGTTGTCGCAACCGGAGTCGAGCAACCGACGAACACTCTCTCTGGCGGAAATCAACAGAAGGTGCTGTTGGCGAAGTGGCTAATTCCATCTCCCAAACTACTCATCCTCGACGAACCGACGCGCGGCGTTGACGTCGGCGCCAAGGCAGAAATCCATCGCATCATCTCTCACTTGGCGACTCAAGGACTCGCCGTTGTTCTCATCAGCGACGACGCGCAGGAAGTGATCGGGATGGCAGATCGAATCATTGTTTTTCGTGGCGGCCGGATCGCCGGCGAATCGATCCGAGGTTCGTTTGATCGTGAGGCCATACTGCTCGCTGCCGCCCACGCCGAGCGTGATCAGGACGCATCCGCTACCGCCGGCGCGATCCCGACATCGCTAGAAACCGCGCCGCCACGGTCACCTAGCCGTTCGCAGGGACTCATTGGACGACTGATGCGTGTCCGCGAGCTGGGCCTCGTTGTGGCCCTTCTCATCATCTGTCTTGCTGTGAGCACGCGCGAGCCACGTTTTTTGCAGGGGGCAAACCTTGAACAGGTCGCTCTCTCTGCCACTCTCGTGTGTATCGTTGCCCTCGGTGAAGCGATTGTCATCATTGCCCGACAGGTCGATCTCTCGGTGGGAGCAATCGTTGCGACCAGTGCATTCATCTCGGCAGAATGGCTGGAGCATCATCCAGAGGGATGGATCGGACTGGTGGTACTTGTCGGATGTGCGGTCGGAGGCGCGCTTGGCATCATCAACGCGTTGTTGGTCGCGGTCTTCCGCATTCCAGCGATCGTCGCTACGCTCGGCACCCTTGCGATTTATCGCGGTGGCGTGATCGTCCTTGCCGGCGGCCGTCAGATCTCGGCGACGGTATTGCCCGATAGCTATGGGGATATCGCTCGCGTTCACTTGGCCGGTGTGCCGCTGCTCGTTTGGCTGGCGCTGCTTTTTACTATTGGGTTTGGATTGGCCGCGCGCTTCACGCGGACAGGACGAAATTTGTATGCGCTCGGCAGCAATCAGGAGAGCGCGCGCTTCGCAGGGATTAGTGAGCGATGGCATATTGCTCTGGTATTCATCCTATCCGGGTTATTGTGCGGACTCGTCGGGGTGCTCTGGGGCGCCCGCTTTGGAACGGTGGATGCCGTTATCGCGCCCGATCTCCATCTCCAAGCGATTTCGGCCGTCGTAGTGGGAGGGGTAAGCATCTTTGGCGGCAGTGGATCGGTTTATGGCGCGGCTCTCGGTGCAGTGATTTTCGCTGTCTTGCAGAACGGGGTTCAGCTCCTTGGAATCAACCGATTCTGGCTGCAAGCAGTTGTCGGTGCAGCGATCCTCGTGACCGTTGTTTTCTATAGCCACCTGGCGCGACGAGCCGAGCGAGTCGAGCGCGAGTCCCGACGAGGGCAGCAATCGCCAAGGAGGGTTGCACCATGACCTCAGGCCAAACAACAGATTGGTTACGTCGTTCATTTGCTCGATGGGAGGTATTTCTCCTTTTCGTTCTGATCGGGACGTTCATCTGCGGAGCTAATGTTTCTCGATATTTCCTGACCGCTTCCAACCTCTCGATTGCACTCGCGGGTATGACACCGACGGCGATCGTCGCATTGCCCATGACCTTGATTATTGTGACCGGAGAAATCGACATTTCGGTCGGATCAATCGTCGGGCTCTGCGCGTCGGTTATGGCAGTCTGTCTGGAGCAGAAGCTTCCGGTCGAAGTAGCAATGGTTTTAGGCGTAGTCGTCGGGACGCTGGCCGGTTTCATCAACGGATTAATCGTCGTTTACGGGGTGCTGCCTTCCCTGGTTGTCACAATCGGGACGCTCGCGTTGTATCGAGGCATTGCCCAGATTATCCTCAACGAGCGTGGGGTGAGCGGCTTTCCGGAATGGTACCAAAGCATTGGATTCGGAACCATCGACGGTACACCAATCCCGTGGAGCTCGATCATTTTCATTCTGTTCTTTATCGGATTCGCAGTTTTTCTGCACGCAACCCATTGGGGACGGGCACTGTACGCGATCGGCAACAACCGCGAGGCGGTCCGGTTCTCGGGAATTAGTACCAACCGGGCCATTCTCGGCGTTTTTGTCGCCTCGGGAACGATGTCTTCGTTGGCCGCGATCATTCTGACCGCCTACCTGGCAAGTGCCCGTTCCGATACCGCCATCGGGCTGGAACTTCCCGTGATCACTGCCGTCGTTCTCGGTGGTGTTAACATTTTCGGTGGTGCCGGCACAATGATCGGTGTCCTGCTGATCGTGACGCTGATCGTTTTTGGTGCCTCTGAAATTCTCCAGAAGACCGGGACACTATGGCGTTCTCGCCGAGCCAGATCACTGAAGGACTGATCTTGCTGCACCACGCAACGCTCATGTTGGAATCATTAAAGCATCCAGCCTTTGAAAGCCTTTGAATATCAGCACGATGGTGAAATCATTTTCGGTAACGGGCGAATTAGCGAAGTCGGTTCGCTGGTGAGTCGATACGGCCGTCGATGCCTTATCGTTAGCGGACCCAAGCAAGGCGCATTGCGTGATTTGTATCCGATTGTCGGCGATCTTCTCGAGCATCTGGGTTTGGATTGGGAACACTTTGACGGCGTGTTGCCGAATCCGACCGTTGATCTCATTTCGTCCGGCGCAAAGTTAGCCAAGGAATTTAACGCGGACGTAATTCTTGGCATCGGCGGTGGTTCCAGTCTGGATGCCGCGAAAGCGATTGCGGTGGAGGCAACCCACGAAGGGACATGTTGGGATTACCTATTCTTTAAGCAAAAGCCTTCCAGCAAAACCTTGCCGGTGGTTGCAGTAGGAACGACGTCCGGATCGGGATCGCAGGCCACCCAGGTGGCGGTAATCGCCGACACGGTTTCGCGAAATAAGTCCGTGTTGGCTAACGCCTATCTGATTCCTCGGATCGCGATCGTCGACCCGCAACTGACGCTCTCAGTCCCGCCGATGGTGACAGCGACGACCGGCTTCGATGTGTTTTGCCATGCCTTCGAGTCCATCTTGAATCCACGCAGCAATGTGGCGACCGAGCTCTTCGCGTGGGAAGCACTTCGGCGCGTAATCGGTGATTTGCCGATGGCGGTTCAGGAAGGAGCTAACTTGGGAGCGCGTACCAGCATGGCTTGGGCCGATACTCTCGCCGGTATGTCGATTTGTCGAGCTGGCGTCGCCTTGCCCCACGGCATCGCGATCGCAGTTGGCGGTATGTTTCCGAACACCTCCCATGGCCTGGCTCTAGCCTCGGTTTATCGCGCATGCCTCGAATTCACCTGGGAGTCGGCGGTTTCGACGTTTGCTCGACTGGCGCAGATCCTTGAACCAAGCCTCGAGGATGTCAATGCAGCAGAAGCGGCCGCGGCTTGTCCGCGTTTAGTGGACGAGTTTATGAGCGGGATCGGTCTGACCTTTTCGCTGAAAGATTTTGGTATCTCCCAAGAAGAAATTCCAGCCTTGGCCCGGCAGTCGATGGTACTTCCCGACTATACCAACAATCCCAGAATACCGGCTTATGATGAGTTGCTTCGAATTATTACCGCCTCTTTCTAGCCTGCATCGCTCACAAATCCTTAGAGATTTGTGAGCGATGCAGGCTGTTGGGAGATCAAAAAGAATCAGGTTGGTCTTTTTCTATCACTCTTTCCCATCCGTTTTCCTTCGCGAAGCGAAATTTCAGCAGCCCGTCTACAGGACCCTCTTGCGTCTCACTAAAACCGCTATCTGCCAGACCGCTCCATTCCAAATCCGACGGGCTGCTAGGCTGGCGCGTTAATTGCTCGATGGTGGGAGATCTGCCCTCCACTGACTTTAGCGGTTCGGATCGCCTCGGTCTGAGCCGGTTTCACCCCAAATTCACTCCAATATCAAACTACCTATGATTAATCCCTGTAGATTCTCCAAGCGACAGTCGTGGCGTTACATTATCTTAGGATCTCTCAGCGCCGCGCTCAGCGTTCTAACTATCGCACTCTGGATTTTGCCAACCAGCGCGTCCGCTCAAGATAAGGCAGCGGTGCTATTGCCAGGCAGCATTAATGATCAAAGCTGGAACGCACAGGGCTTTCAGGGCGTGGGATCACTCAAAGCGCTCGGCTGGGATGTTGCGTATTCCGAGAATGTGCAGCCGGCTGATATGGCGCAGGCTTTGCAGGATTATGCGCGGCGCGGCTACACCCTACTCATTGGACACACCGGCAGATTCCAGTCGCCCATGCAACTCCTGGGTCCAAAGTTTCCGAAAGTGACCTTCATTATCGGAGGCGGCGACAAAGGCTTTGGAAAAAATGTGGCGTCCGTTGACTACAACAATGCTCAGTTCGGATACCTGATGGGTGTTCTCGCAGCGCGCATGAGCAAGACCGGTAAGATTGCATCAGTAAATGCGCTGGAGGGACTGCCCAATGTTGTTGCCCAGGTCGGTGGCTATCGGAAGGGCGCAAAAAGTGTGCGCCCGGACATTCAAACAAAGGTGATTTATATTCAAAACATCGAAGACGCGGCTGGCGCCAAAGAAGCCGCTTTGTCACTGATCGCCTGGGGTGCCGATTTTCTTAGCGGCAAACTCAATGCGGGTCAGCTCGGTATTATCGAAGCAGCGAAAGAGAAAAACGTTTATGTGAACGGTCGTTCCCTGGAACACACTGGCATCGCACCGGACAATCTCGTTACTAACATCATCGAGAAGTGGGGAGAGATGTACGGCACTGCCGGGACGCAAAGCAAAGCGGGAACCGTGGGCGGCAAATTTGAACGCTACGGTCTCGATACCAAAGATTGCACCGGCGCGGAGCTGTCTTACAAGGAGGGTCAGGAATTTAATTCGCTGGTTCCGCCTGAGGTCGTTGCCGAACTCCAGGAGTTGAAGAAAAAATTCGCGACTGGTGCGCTTAAAGTCAGTGTCACGCCGGAGGACGCGCGGGGCGGAGTACTATGAGCAGAACGGTTCCAGAATGAGATAGCTGCATGTCAGCGATGCTTGAAATGCGCGGTATTTGCAAGCGCTACGGTGAAGTCCGTGCCAATCGAAATATCGATTTGGAGGTCCCACGCGGCCAAATTCTCGGTCTGCTTGGCGAGAACGGCTCGGGCAAGACCACACTGATGAAAGTGCTCTTCGGAATCGTGAAAGCGGACGCCGGTGCGATTGAATTCAAGGGCAAAAGGCTTGATCGTCACACCCCGGCCGATGCGATTGAGGCTGGCATTGGCATGATTCACCAGCAATTCATGCTGGTCGATGCGATGACCGTCGCGGAAAATGTGATGCTCGGCTGGGCAGATGCTGGGCAGTGGTTGAATACGCGCGAGATCGCTCAATTGATCCGCCGAGCAAGCCAGACTTACGGTCTCGATCTGGACCCAAACGCCGTCGTCGGCGACTTGTCGCTTGGCCGGCGCCAGCGGGTCGAAATCGTTAAAGCAATTTTGCGGGGTGCTGAGCTTCTGATTCTGGACGAGCCAACCTCGAATTTGAGCCCACCGGAAGTCGCTGGGTTATTCGCCGTTATGGGGCGTCTGCAGAGTGAAGGGCGTTCGCTCATCTTTATCTCCCACAAACTGGGGGAAGTGCTGGAAATCTGCGAAGAGGTTGTGGTCTTACGTGATGGAGAAGTGACCGGAAAGTGTTCGGTAAAGAATGCTACGCAAGCTGATCTTGCGCGCATGATGATCGGACGCGAGATCGGCCTCGGCGCCGATCGAGGCGAGCATGCGCCCGGGGAGGAAATTCTGAAAGTCGAAGGATTGTCGACCCGGGGTCACGAGGGTATGCAGCAGTTACGCGATGTCACCTTCTCCTTGCGCACCGGAGAGATCCTCGCGCTAGCAGGCGTCGACGGAAACGGGCAAGCAGAGTTGGTCGAAACGATAGCCGGCCTCAAAACCGCGGCACGCGGACGTATCGTGATCGGCGGACACGAAATCACTTTTGCATCAATCAAAGCACGCCTCGCGGCCGGTGTTGCCTACATTCCGGCGGACCGCATGACAACGAGCCTCGTACCGAGCATGACGGTGGAAGATAATCTTGCGATGCGAGATTTCCACCGCTCGCCGCTCCGTCGCGGGCCGTGGCTCGATCGATCATCATTTCGCAGCCAGGCAACCAGAAAGATCGCTGAATTCGGCATCCGCTGTGCCGGTCCCGACGTTCCGACTCAAACTCTGTCAGGCGGGAATCAGCAAAAGATTGTAGTGGCACGAGAGATTGGTCGAAGACCGCG
>WNFP01030317.1_pt1 | contig 10309 bp, 10 predicted proteins | sample 5400201 | NCBI WGS metagenome assembly WNFP01 (sample SAMN13153355, study PRJNA577476) | soil metagenome | isolation source: 115 cm saprolite under Madrone tree | place: USA:California | collected 2016-06-14
CGGCAAGCTCGACTACATTCCAGCCGATCTGCCCGATCGCGTCGCGGCCAAGCTCGTCGCGCATTTCGAGCGCGTCAAGAACCATCCCGGCATGAAGGCGTATTACGCGAAGCACGGCATCGCCGAGTAGATACCGCCGCGTCGCGATCGACACGCGCTCGGTTACGCTCCGTCCATGCTGCGACCGCCCAGATTCGCAACCGCGGTCGCGAGTTGTGCCGGGTCGACGGGCTTGGCGATGTGCATTTGGTAGGCGGCAGCGAAGGCGCGCTGGGCGTCCGTGCTTCGCGCGTAGGCGGTCAGCGCAACGGCCGGTGTCCGCCCGCCGCGCTCCGCAGGCAGCGTGCGGATCTTACGGATCAAGGAGTAGCCGTCCTCCACCGCCATGCCGATATCGCTGACGATCGCGCCGGGTCGAACGTACGTGAGCTTTTCGAGCGCCTCGCTCGCGGACCCAGCCGTGTCCACGCCCCGCACATCGCAGGCGAGCGACCGGCGTACCCCAACCAACCCCCACCAACGACGAACGCACGGTCACTATTTCGATCCGCGTGCCCTTAACCTGCTCGGCATTCGTTCATCTGCCCCGGCAAAACGGCCCGCTGCGACGGCCGGGCGTACCCGGCATCGAACTTGCGTTCACTTCGATCCGGAGGGCTAACCAATGATACCAGACGTCACGCTGCTCGATCTCGTGAACGCGGTCGCGGAGTACGCTCGCTCGGATGCCGAGATCGTCGCCACCGTCGTATGGATGGTGAACGGGGGCCACGTACGTCTCTGTGGGAACTTCAAAGGCTCGCGATTCGACATCGCTGCCACCGACTGATCGCCGTACGACCATCCGCCGCGTTCGATGCGGGAATCAGCCACGTCCTGAAGATCGACGTGGCGCCGGTCCCGCCCTTCGGCCGGACGTCGCGGCGTGTGGCGCCCCGAACGACGCTCGAGGCTGCGACGACGGTCGCGACGGCCGGAAGGACGCGCGCGGCTGGAACGAACGATTCGGTCGAGAAACGCTCGGGCGCGCGAACGTCGGCCGACTCGGATGCGAGGGGCGCGAGGCGAACGATCGACCTGACGATGGCGGGCGCGCGCTCCCATGTGCCGGCGGCGGTGTGCTCGCGAACCCGCGGCCTGCGGTTGGGCGATGGCCCGCACCACTCGCGAGGCTGCGAGATGCCGGGGCATGCGTCGAGCCCCGCACGGTCGGATGTGCCGCCGCCCGCGACGCGACGGCCGGAGACCCTCGTGTGGTGCGTGCGGGCGATGCGGTCGTGCGGGCATGCGCAACGGATGCTCCCGATCGACGGGTCGACTGCACGAGGCGGAACGGTGCCGTCTTCGTGGTCGCCGATGCGAGCCCGGCGCTCCGCAGCGACCGCGCCGGATCTTGCGGCGACCGTGTCGCGGCGACCTGCCGGTGCTGCATCCATTCGGGCGGGCGTTGCGCGTGACCGCTGGCGGCGACGAGGCTTCTCGCGGTGGGGCGCACACCGAGCTGCCCTCGGATCGGCTGGAGTCCCCGCGTCTGCGCGCTGGTGAGATGTGCCGATTGGACGGCGCCGCGGCCGAATTGGTTACGCGAGACCGCGCTCACGGCATTGCGCACGCCGAGATTCCGGAACGTGCTGACGTTCCGCGCGCTCACGATCGTCCGGTTGTTGATGAAGACGTTGTTCACGAAGCGAGGCCCGCCCCAACCGCACCAAAACGGCCGGCCGATGAAGCCGACCGGTCCCCACCAGGGAAAGACGGGCTCGCCCCAGCCGAGCGCCACCCAGCTGACGAAGGGGAAGCCGATCCCGACGTTCACGGACACGCCGACGGGGCCGAAGAAGGCGACGAGCGCCGGCGCGTAGATCGGCGCCACCACGATCGGACCGGGCGCCCAGCCCCACCAACCATCGAACCCGACCCAGCGACCATAGTGGTACGGCGCCCAGCCCCACGGCGCGTCGTCGACCCACGTCCAGCCGTAGTACGCATCCCAGACCCACTGCCCCGTCGTGTACGGAGCCCAGTCGGCGGCGACGCCGGTCGGCACCCAGACGCGGCCATACCGCCGCGTCTCGCGCCAGGTGCCGGCGCGATCGAGATCATCGACGCCCGCCACGTCGGACGAGACGTACCGGCGATGGCGCGGTCCGCTGGCGAGCTGCGTCGTGCGGTTGCGGCTCCACCGATCGAACGCATCGCCCCCGGGCGCCGAATGCGTGCTCGCGCTCGCCACCTCGGTGCCTTCGAGAATGACCTGTTGCTCGACGGCGACATCGGTGGCCGACCCGCCGCCGATCGGGATCACCGTGGCCGGCCCTCCGCGGTGCGTCGTCACGACCGTGTGCTCGTCGACGTCGATCCGGTAGTAGCCGGCGCGATCGATCGTAACGGCGCCCTGCGGTGTGTCGACCTCGACGCGTTGCCCTTCGGGAAGGTCCTTCAAGTCGAGCGCGGCATGGCCGGATGCGAGCTCGAGCTGGAGATAGCCGGTCTCGAGCGAGGCGATGTCGAGCTTGGTCGCGGGCGCGGTGCGGACGAACGCGCGCCGCCCAACGGCGAGCTCGAGATGGGCGCCATCGCCCGTGTAGAGCGAGTCGCCGGCAGCGAGCGGCATGTTGATGTGCGCGGGTGTCCAGTCGTCGGCACCGGGGCGCCAGAACGAAACCTCACCCTCGATGAACGCCAAGCGCGGGGGCGTCGGGCCGATCGTACGCGCGCTCTCGCCCTGCGCCGTCCCCAGATCGATGACGAGACTCCCGACCACGACGACGAGAGCGGTCGCGAGCAGGGAGAGCTGTCGGTGACGAGTCATCACGGCGCGATGCATCCAGTCTTCCTCGAATTTCATCGTGCGAAGGTCGACCGGCAAACGCAAGTTTGGGCGAGGTGCGGTTCTGCGGGCGAGGAATGGGCACTGCTATTCTCGCGGGAGTTGCCGCACCGTTTTCAGGGGAGTCGCAGATTGAGCGATCGGCCGCGGATTTGACGCCTCCGGCTCGAGTAGCGCACGCGCACGTCGAGACAGAGCGATCGGCCGCGGATTTGACGCCTCCGGCTCGAGTAGCGCACGCGCACGTCGAGACAGAGACAATGCCCTCCGCATGCGGTTGGGGCGCTCGGGTGAGCGTTCGCTGCGTCCAGACATCGCAATGGTCTCGCTCGGATTGAAGCTCACCGGGATGGCGAACGACGAGATCTACGTCGTCTATTTCCTCGTGGTGTTCGTGAGCGCGCTCGTTAGGGGAAGGGACACGGACATGACCGATTACAACGCGATCGGGGTGAAGCCCACGCACACCAATGCGTGCCTGTACAATGACTCCCAGGATGCGGGCACACCGGAGAACAGGAAGCAGTTCGTCACCGGCGGAGCGCATGGTGGTGGCGGATCGAACTTCACCGGCTCGCGGAGCGGCACCGATAGCCCGAACGTGCAATGCACGACGCATTGAACGTCACCGTGGAGAGTCGGCTCGACGATCTTTCGCGATAGCCGGGTGGCAAACGTCCGCGGGGTTCGATAGCCCTGCGAGTGCCGGCTGACGGACTCCTGCCTGCGTGGGCACCGCTGTGCAGAGATCCGTGCACTCCTCGTCACTGGTGTCGCGGGGGACCTCGACGCTTTCCGCGCCCTCCGGTATCGTGAGCGCCGCTCACGACGGCGGAACCGACCATCCGACGATGAGGATCCCGAGACCGATTTCACTCGAGCGCCGCTCGGCGCACCCGCCGTGCCGCAGGAGGCGTCCCTGCCGGTGATGACGCGCCCGACGCGCTACGCGTTGCGCATGGCTGTTTTTCTCGTCGCGGTCGCCATCATCGCGGTGGTGCTTCACGAACACGCCGAGCGCTTCTTCCAACGCAATCCGCCGCTCAATACGTTGATCGTCTCCGTGCTGGTGCTGGGAATCGTGCTGTCGTTCCGCGCGGTCTTGAGCCTCGATCCGGCGGTCGCGTGGATCGAGCGCTACCGAACGGGCGAGGCGGAACTCTTCCACGAAGCCGGACCGCCGCTTCTTGCTCCGCTCGTCATCGTGCTCAAAGATGCCAAGGGACGGTTGATGCTCAGGGCGGCCGGGATGCGCAGCGTCCTCGACGGTATCGATAGCCGTCTCGATGAACGACGCGATACCTCGCGCTACTTGATTGCGCTGCTCATTTTCCTCGGGCTCCTCGGGACGTTCTGGGGTCTGCTGCTCACGGCGAACTCGGTTGGGGAGACTATTCGCGGCCTGAACGTCACTGGGACAGACCCCGCGCAGATGTTCGAGACGTTGCGCGCCGGACTCGAAGCGCCGCTGTCGGGTATGGGCACCGCTTTCTCGACCTCGCTCTTCGGACTTGCGAGCTCGCTCGTGCTGGGATTTCTCGACCTCCAGGCGTCGCAGGCCCAGAACCGCTTCGCCAATGAGCTCGAGACGTGGTTGGCGGGCCTCCCGCAGCTCGAGAGCGGCATCGAGCAGGACGAGCACAAACCCGCGCCGTCGTACGTGACGGCGCTCCTCCAGCAGACGGCCGAGGGCCTCGATCGGCTCGAGCGCCGCATGGTTCACGGCGTTGACGAAAACGCCAGCCTGCAGACGGCGCTCCGTACGATCGGCGACCGCCTCACGAGTCTCACCGACGAACTGCGTACGAGTAACAGACTGACCGATCGCGCCGCGGATGCCCGGCTCGAGGCCGGGGCCTTGCTCGCACGGATCGCGAGCGGGCTCGAGCGGCAGGCGGGCGAGCTCGACGAGGTCACGCGCACCCACGTGAAGAGCCTCGATCTCGTCGTGGGTCGAATCATCGAGGACGCCGCGCGCGGGCGCGATCAGGCCGTCGCCGAGATCCGTGACGAGATCCGCCTGCTCGCGCGCACGCTCTCGGTGATCGCCGATCGGGAGCGTTGAGCCGTGGCGCGGTCTCGCATCCGCTCCTACCGCCCACCCGATGTATGGCCCGGCTATGTCGATGCCCTGACCACGTTGCTGCTGTCGATCACCTTTCTCTTGACGGTGTATGTGCTCGCCCAGTTCTTCCTGAGCCAGACTCTGAGCGGGCGCGAAAAGGCGCTTCAGAGTTTGCGCCAAGACGTTGCCGCGCTCTCGCAGCAGCTCGTCGGCGAGCACAAGGCGAAGCAGGACGCGGAAGCCCAAGCCGCCGGTCTCACCGCCTCGCTGCGGAGCGCAACCGAGTCGCGCGAAGCGGTCGAAAAGCGCGCCGCCGGCCTCCAGGAGGACGTCGAGCGCCTGAACACGCAGCTTGCCCAGATCGCCGCGGCGCTCGAGGCGTCGGAGGTGAAGACCCGCGCAGATCAGGTCGCCATCGCCGATCTCGGTCAGCGTCTCCAAGTGGCGCTCGCGGAGAAGGTCGCCGAGATGGCCCGTTACCGCTCGGAGTTCTTCGGTCGCCTGCGCGAAGTGCTCGGCGATCGTCCCGACATCCGTGTGGTGGGCGACCGCTTCGTCTTCCAGTCCGAGGTGCTGTTCCCGTCGGGCTCCGCCGACCTGAGCCCGGAGGGTCGGAAGACGTTGACGGCGTTCGCGCGCACGCTCATCGAGATCGCGGGTAAGATCACGCCCGACGTGTCCTGGGTGCTTCGGGTCGACGGGCATACCGACCGCGTGCCGATCGCGTCCGCACGCTTTCCTTCGAACTGGGAGCTCTCGGCGGGGCGTGCCCTGTCGGTCGTCAAGTTCCTAACGTCGAAGGGCGTACCGCCGCAGCGCCTTGCAGCAACCGGCTTTGGCGAGTTCCAGCCGCTCGATGACGGCACGGGCGCGGCGGCGAACGCCCGTAACCGCCGTATCGAAATGCGGCTCACCGACCGATGAACGATCTCGAGCTGGTCGCCACATGGCGTTGCGGCGCTGAACTGGCGAAACAGCGGCGGTGGATTGTGGATCTGCGCCGGGCACGCTAGCGTGCCGCATCCGTCGCCGTACCGCTGCGGATCCTCCACGCCATGACCACGACTGGGAAGGGCATCACGCCACGTGAGCGGCACGTCGCCGCGACGTCCGCTGGCGAGCGGCTCCGTGAAACGATGGCACCGGCGCGCGAGCGGCGCGACGAGACGCTCGGCCGCGCACGCGAGCGGGAGACCGAGACGCCGGCGCCCGCGCATCCACGACATCACCGGAAGCCGCCGCGCGCGGCCGGCGCGACGAGCGCGCGCACGCGTCCGCGGCCGCGGGCGGCGAGCACGCTGACGACCGGTCGCGCCAGGCGCGTGCTCAAAGTCGGGACGCTCACGACGTCCCTCGGCGGCAGCTACATCTGGCAGGCGCTGAAGCGGCCGTTCCAGTCGCAGGAGCGCACCGACCGCGATCTTCTCGCCGCGCACGTGCGGAACGCGATCCGCATCGTCGAGCGCTCGACCGAGCTCAAGGGCGCCTTCATGAAGCTGACGCAGATGCTGAGCATGCGCAGCGATCTCCTGCCGCCCGAAGCGCTCGAGGTGCTGGCGACCGTGCAGTCGTCGGTGCCGCCGATGTCCTACGACGTCATCCGCGCGCAGGTGACGCGCGAGCTCGGCGCGCCGCCGGAGGAGATGTTCGAGCGCTTCGAGCCCGAGGCGTTCGCCGCCGCGTCGCTCGGCCAAGTGCATCGCGCGGTCTTGCCGGGCGGCGACGAGGTGGTGGTGAAGATCCAGTATCCCGGCGTCGAAGCGACGGTCGTGCAGGACCTGCGCAACGTGCGCGCGCTCTTGCAGACGCTCTCGCGGATCGGCCGCGACGTGATGCTGCAGAAGATCGATGCGTCGGAGGTGTACGCCGAGCTCGAGGAGCGCCTGCGCGAGGAGCTCGACTACGTGAAAGAGGCGGCGAACCTGGGCGCGTTCCGCCGCCGCTTCGCCAACGATCCCGAGCTCGATATCCCCGAGCCGTACCCGGCGTTCTCGTCACGGCGCGTGCTCACGATGAGCGCCCTCGACGGCTACCCGCTGCAGGAGATCCTCGCGCCCGGCGTCGATCAGGAGCTGAAGGACTGGGTCGCGATCAAGTACTTCCGCGTGCTCTGGCGGCAGATCTTCGAGTTCGGCATGCTCCACACCGACCCGCATCCGGGCAACTACCTCGTCACCCACCACCCGCGCCTCTGCATGCTCGACTTCGGGAGCGTGCGCGTGTTTTCGGAGCCGATCCGTGCCGCGTATCTCGCGCTCGCGCGCGGCCTTCTCGACGACGACGAGGCGGCGACCGCCGACGCGTTCGTGGGTCTCGGGTTCCTCGACCGCGATGACGATCCGGCGCCGATGCTGCGCATCATGCGGATCATCTTCGAGCCGGTGTTGGTCGACCGTCGCTGGGACCCGCGCGAGTACCGCTCGGTCGACCGTGCGATGGAGGTGGCGTCGTCTTCCGCGAGTCCGTCGAGCGCGCCCCCGCGGCGCGCGACTGACGTCCACGCCGCAGCGCCGCTGCGACTGACGTCCACGCCGTGGCCGCGTCGACGTGCCCCGGCGCCGGCGCCGCGACATCGACGGACGATGCTCAGCGATTGCGCCGCAAGATCAACGTCGCGCCTTGCTGTTGCATGTCGAAGCGGCCGAGGAAGCTCATGCCGAGGAGTGCCGTCGAGAAGGCGTCGTCGTCGACCACCATCGCGTCGACGTCACGCACCATCACGTCGCCGATCGCCACCGAGTCGAGCGATAGGCGCCATCCGCGGACGACACCGTTCGCGGTCATTGCGAAGGCCGGCGTCCCGCGATGGTAGTCGATGCCGATGCGGGCGGCGTCAGCGCGCGAGAGCGACGTCAGGGTCGCGCCGGTATCGACGAGAAACGTCACCGCACGTCCGTTCACGGTGGCGCGCGCGACGAACTGCCCGCGCCCGTCCGCCGTGAGCGCGACGCTGCTGCGCGCCACCGCGTGTCCGGCGCCGGGATCGGCGACGAGCGGCAGCGTCTTCGCCGCGCCGTCGACGTTCACGACGGCGCGATCGCGATCGACACGCAGCACCTTCACGCCCTGGAAGGTATCGCCGACCTCGATCGTGATCGGCTCGCGGCCGTCGATGATGAGGTCGGCGCTCCGGCCCGGCGTCACCGCGACCACCTGTACGTCGGTGGCGAAGATGCGCGCCGGCAGGAGGAGTACCCAGGCGGCGGCACAGAGCGCGATGCGACGCGTGAGGATCGGGCACATCGCGCTCCCTTTGGCATGCGACCGCGCGTCGGCGCAAACTCGGACACCCCCGCCGCGGCGTACGCTGCGTCGACGGCGGTAGTGATGGACGGCGGGCGCGCCACCGACGCCAATGTCCTGGACGCGCGCTGCCGCCGGACTCGAAGCGTTGCAGCCCGCGACGGTGCGCGCATTTCATGACGCTGCCGCGCTCGCCGCGCGACACTTGCTGCCGACTCTCCGCCGGTGTGCCGTGTCCGACGGGGGGCATGTTTCGTGCTCCCGCGTCGGGCGAGGAAGGAGCGCGCGACCCCATGCGAACTCTCACACGGCTCGTCGTCTCTCTGGTGGCTCTCGTCGGCGTGAGCCCGTCGGTCCAAGCGCAGTTCGTCGACGGCGCGCTCCTGGTGCAATGCCAAAAGACCGTCACGCCGCTCGCCGCGCAATTCGAGCGCAGCCGTCGGGCGGCCCTCGGCCACTGCGCCCGCAAAGCGTTGCAGTGTCCGGACGTCCTCACCAGCAGCACGACCGCGAGCTCGGACGCGTGTCTCGCCGCGGTCGCGACGAAGTGCCAAGCCGCGATCGACGCGCAGGCGCAGAGCGGCGCGCCGCTGCTCGCCGCGCTGACGGGATGCACGCAGCCGGTCGGTAGCGTCGGTGTCTCGATCGACGAAGTGACCGGCGACGACGGCCTCGCCTACGACCATCTGATCGCCCTCTGTCCGCAGGCGGAGCTCACCGCCGACGCGCTGTCGCAGTGTCAGTCACACGTGCTCGTCTGCAACGCCGATCTCCAGTTCACGAAGTCGGTGCCGCGTGGCGCGGAGCTGTTCGCGCGCCTCGGCCTGCCGCTCGACGACTCCGGGTGCATCGGCAACACGCCCTGCGGCAACGGGGAGGTCGATCCCGGCGAGCAATGCGACGACGGCGTCGACAACTCCGATACCGATCCCGACGCGTGCCGCACGAACTGCATGAACCCGCACTGCGGCGACGGCGTGACCGACTCCGACGAGCAGTGCGACGACGGCAATGCCGTCGCCGGCGACGGCTGCGAGCCCGATTGCACGCTGACACCCGGTCCGACCTGCGGCGACGGCACCATCGACGCGGGTGAGGAGTGCGACGACGGGCTGGCGAACTCGAACACGGATGCCGATTGCACGCTCACGGTCGGCGGCTATTGCGGCGACGGCAACGTCGACCCGGGCGAGGAGTGCGACGACGGTCCCGACAACTCGGACACGACCCCCGACGCCTGCCGCACCGACTGCACCGACCCGCGCTGCGGCGACGGCGTCGTCGATCCGGGGAATGGCGAGGAATGCGAGCCGCCGGGGACGATCGTCTGCACGTCGGACTGCGTGTCGCTACTGCCGTCCAGCAGCGCGACCGCGAGCGTCGTCGCGCCCGATGCGACCGCGTCGCACGACGATCTCGTCCGCTGTCAGGGAGCGATTCTCGACGGAACGCGCTCGCTGTACGACCGCACGGTCGCGCTCGAGGAGCGCTGCGTCTCCAAGGTCCTGCAATGCACGTTCGGCATCTCGGAGGATTCCGATCCGGACGGGATCAAGTCCGACGCCTGTTTCGAGCACGCGAATACCATGTGCCTCAAGGTGTCGACGAAGCGCGATGCGCTGCTCACGAAACAGGTCGCCAAGCTCGGCAAGAAGTGCACGACGGGTAAGCCCCCGGTGCCGATTGCCGTCGCAAGCCTGGTCGACGTCGTCTCCGGCCTCGGCTTCCAGACCGACGCCCAGAGCTGTCCCGCGAACGGCGGCCAGACGGTCGACGACGCCGCGCTCTTCGACTGCGTGTACCACGCGACAGAGTGCGTCGCCGAGGGAAGCGTGTCGCGCGCAGCGCCGAGCGCCGCCGATCTGCTCGGCCAGCTCGACCTCGACGCCACGACCGTCTTCCCGTGCGTCACGGACCTGCAAGGGGACTGACGTCGCCGCTTCGCACGCCGTTGTCATCGGTCTCGACGCGCCCCTGCGTCGCCCGCGGTCGTGATCGACGGCGCGGCGGCGCTCGCAACGGGCCGCGGAGATAGCACGAACCCGAACGCCGCACGTTGACGAAGCTGCACGGGCATTTTTAGGCGCGGGTTCATCGTCCCCGCTGCGGTGCGCGGTGCAGCCGTTTGGCATGCTCGGGCCACGTGCGTACGCTCGTAAAGAGCTACGATG
>WNFP01006796.1_pt1 | contig 10306 bp, 13 predicted proteins | sample 5400201 | NCBI WGS metagenome assembly WNFP01 (sample SAMN13153355, study PRJNA577476) | soil metagenome | isolation source: 115 cm saprolite under Madrone tree | place: USA:California | collected 2016-06-14
GAGCAGTCGGCCAGAGTTTCGCTAGGGGTCTGGATGCCGCTGTTCGCGACCTGAAAGACCACGGTGTTCAACGGCTGATCGTGGACATTCGAGGCAATATAGGCGGCGGGTTAGGGTCTTTGCGCCTCCTGAGTTATCTATGTCCGAAAAAGGTGGAAATAGGCTATAGCGTTACGCGAGCGCGCCTGCGGAAAGGCTACCGGAAGGAAAGACTAACTCGCATCGGCAAGATTCCCGCTACAAAAGCAGAGCTTCTCATGATGGCCGTGCGTTTCAAAATCTTTCAGAGGGACCGCTCAATGGTCCTTGTAACGGAGGGCCTCGGCCCCCAGCCGTTCCATGGCCGCACCGTGGTTCTCATCAACGAGCATAGCCACAGCGCGGCGGAAATGGTCGCCAGTTTCGCAAAGGAGAATCATCTCGCCACGCTAGTCGGCACAAGAACAGCCGGTGAGGTGCTCGGTGGCGCGAATTTCAAGCTGCCCGGTGGATATGTGCTCCGCATGCCCGTCGCAGGCTGGTACACCTGGAATGGGGAATGCATAGAAGGCAAGGGAGTCGAACCCGATGTCGCTGTTGAAAACACTCCCGAAGTCCTTGCGTCTGGCATTGATGCTCAACTGCAAAAAGCGTTAGAGGTAGTCACAACACTCTAGAAAGCAAACAGTCTCTTGCCTTAGACGCTCCGACCGCTCTCCTGCGGGCCCAATAACGGTGCTTCGCATCCCCCATGCTCGCGAACTGCAGCCTAACGATAGTTTCCAGCCGACCCGGAGCCGTTCTTCGGAGTATTCTAAACAGCAAGTAGGCTGTCCGAACACACGACCGTGGCCACATTGAAAGACCAAATCGTAACTCTCTTGCGCTTGAGCCCAGGCCTGACTGATCGCGAAATAAGCGACCGTCTCTTCGGCCTAGGCGTTGCCCAGCAAGCGACAAACCAAGCGGCGCGGGCGTTGGCTGCTGCTCTGCATATCGTTCGTCGTCCACGCCAGGATGGGAAGCTAGGCAACTATCCTGCCGATATGGATGCTCCGGAACCCCAGCGCTCTCTTGTGATGGAGAACGGGCAATCCGAGATACTCTCCGAAGACAGGGTCAAACGGAGCTTGAAAGCATGGCTCGAAGCATCAGGCTGGGAGGTATCAGTTATCTGGGGCCGCGCTCACGGCATCGACCTTGAAGCGAAGAGAAATGGCCAGCGCTGGATCATCGAGGCCAAGGGATGCGGCTCGCGCAACCCGATGCGAGTCAACTATTTCTTAAGCATTCTAGGAGAGTTGCTTCAGCGAATGGACGATCCCGACGCGCGTTACAGCATCGCTTTGCCCGACATGCAACAATTCCGAAGATTGTGGCAACGCCTACCACAACTCGCGAAGGCACGGACGACGATATCGGCACTTTTTGTCAGCCCCTCGGGCAAGGTCGAGGAAGTCCTATTCCCCAGTTAGTCCCCACTGCTAATCGCAACCAGTATTGGAAGTACTCAGTCCTGCATTTTTTAAATTGAGTTTTTCCTTTCTGGAGGCCTCTTAGTATAGTGAGGGGAGTTCTCGCCGATTTCCCCGTGAGCTTGGTGGTGCCGTCCTACTCGGTAAGCCACTCTGCTTAATTGCGTGCCGCTCAATGGTTCCGAGCCGGACGCCAAGGTAGAAACCCTGTCAACGGAGCACATGCTCCACGTGTGCCTTGAGGCTTATCAAGGCGCAACCAACCGGACAGCGGCACACCCTTGGTGTCTCTGATTGCTCCCGCCAGCCGCGGGCACGGCGAGAACTCCCCGTGACGCTTCGAATGACAAAGTCCAACGGAGGACAAATACGACTATGAAAATACTTTGGCGGAAAGCCTCTCAACTCAAATCTGTAGCTCGGAATCTTGTTCTCATCCCAGCGGCTCTGATTCTTGCCGCGCCAGTCTTAGCCCAAACCGGCACTTCCCCTTGGGAAAACGCCGTTGGCGTATTGCAGCAGGCTTTCACCAGCACAATCGCACGTGGCCTCTCGCTCGTCGCCATTGTCGTATCCGGCCTCACCTTCGCCTTTGGTGAAGGCGGCTCAAAGCGTGTCCTCGCCGGCGTCCTCTTCGGTGTGGGCATGGCTATCGCCGCGGTCAACTTCATGGCTTGGCTGTTCCCGTGAAATTCGGAGCAGGTGAGGCCAAGACGATGAACAACGGGCGGCGCATCAACCCGATACAACGGTCGCTTTCACGGCCGCTCACCATCCTCGGCGCGGAGCGAAAACTGTTCTTCTTCGCCATGTGTCTCGGAGCTGCGACGTTCAACCTGCTCAACAGCTTGTCCGGGGGAGTGTTGATGTTCTTCCTGCTCTATTTCGCAGCACGCTGGGCGACGAAGACCGATCCACAGATCCTCCGGCTCTTACTGGCAGCGGCGAAGCTGCGAACGCAATACGACCCGATGAAATTCAGCCCGATTTCAGTCCGAAGGGACGACCATGCTCAGGCTTAGCAAACTCTTCAAAAACTACCGAGAGACCGGCTCACTCAACGAGCAGATCAATCTCTATGGTTTCATCGGCCCCCATGTATTTCTGACGAAGACCGGAGAGGTCGGAGTCATCCTCGAACTCCACGGCGTGGACTATGAGTGTCTCGACCCTGTGGCGATTGATGGCCTCACGAAGCGCCTTGAGTCAGCTCTGAAGCTGTTTGACGAAAACTGCCGGGTCTACCAATACCTGTTCAAGCGCAACAACGAAACCATTCCCTACAAGCTCTACGCCAATCCCATCGTGGACGCGGCGATCAAAAATCGCATCGCCTATCTCAGAAGTAAAGCCGACACGCTTTTTTCATTGTCCCTCTACATCGTCGTGCTCTATGAGGGTTTTCAGACCTCGCACAAGTTTGCAAGGGTGCTCTCCGAGATGACGAGGAATCCGAAAAACGCCTTTGTCGAGCTGCGCGCTCATTTTTCGACGGAGGAAAAAACGGTTATTCTTGGCCAGCATGTTAGTGAAGCTCAGTCAGCGTTGCTCCAGAAATCCCGCAGTTTCATCCTGCAAATCAGCGACTTCCTCACTGCCCGGCTTCTAGACAAACAGGAAGTCTTCCGCGTTCTCAAGAAGACTCTCAACTTTCATCCCGACAAGCTCGAACTTGCCAAACTCAAATACGACACCTTTCTCGACTACTACCTGCCCGAATCCACCATCGAATGCCATCGTGGGCATTTGCGTGTGGACGATTACTACGTCAAAGTCTTGACGCTTAAAGAGCCTTCCGCTCAGAGCTTTCCACTCATCTTCAGGCGCTTGCTCGAAGTCCAAGCCAACTATTACGTCGTAACAGAGTGGAAGAAAGAAGATTCCGGGACGACGCGCCGGACTATCCAGGCCAAGCGCCGCCATTTCCACAACACTAAGCGTTCGTTCTACAGCCAAGTCAACATGAACGATGCGGCTCCGCAGGACGCGCTTCTCGACGATTCGAAAGAATCCCAAGTCAGAGAATTGGGTGAAGGCATCAAGGAGATCGAGCTGCACGGGAATTACTTCGGCCACTTTTCTCTGACCGTTGTAATTTACGACCTCGATTTGGCGAAGGTGGACCGCGCATGTGCTGATTTCTACAAAGTCTTCAGCGTCCATGACGCCCAGATCTACGAAGAAAAATACAATCTCCTCAACGCATTTCTCGCGGCAGTACCGGGCAATCACGTCTTCAACCTGCGTTCGCTCTACCTGCTCAATACCAACTACGCGGATTTTTCGTTTCTCTTCACACTTCACTGTGGCGAGCCTCGCAATCCTCATCTTCGGCAGGAGTATCTCGCCGTCCTTGAAACTAACCATCACACACCGTACTTCTTGAACCTTCATTACCGCGACGTGGCGCACACCATGATTCTTGGGCGAACTGGTGCAGGGAAGTCGTTCTTATTGAATTTCCTCATCACCAACCTCCAGAAGTACGACCCGCACACTTTCATCTTCGATCTTGGGGGGAGCTTCGAAAGCCTCACGCAGCTCTTCGGCGGGTCTTACGTCCGCGTTGGTCTTGAATCTGAAACCTTCAAGATCAATCCATTTTCTTTGCCACCAACGAAGGAAAATCTCGATTTCCTCGCACTGTTCCTTAAGGTCTTGATTCAGGGACAGAAGGCCGGCGATCTCGACCCCACCACCGAGCGCGATCTGTATCACCAGATTGAAAATCTTTATGCCATCGATCCCATGCTGCGCACGCTGGGCGTGCTGGCGAACACACTGGGCCACGACTTGTCGAGCCGCCTCGCCAAATGGACACGAGGCGGACAATTTGGATTTCTCTTCGACAACGCCGAGGACACGATCTCCTTTTCCCGCTTCCAGTGCTTTGACTTCCAACGCATGAGCCAGTACCCGGAGCTGCTCGAACCGCTCCTGTTCTACATCCTTCACCGCGCCAACGCCGTCATTGCTGACCGGCAGATCACGTCGATATTCAAAGCCTTCTTCATTGACGAAGCCTGGGTGTTTTTGAAGAACCCAAGCATTCAGCGATACGTCGTCGAAGCCCTCAAGACCTGGCGGAAGCACAACGCAGCGATGGTGCTCTCTACGCAATCGCTCGATGAACTCAAGCGTTCGGACATCCTCGACGTAATCATCGAAAGCTGCGCTACAAAAATCTTCCTCGCCAACCCGGATATGGACCGAGAACTCTACCGGCGTCAGTTTCACCTGAACGAGACCGAAGTCGAGGTCATCTCGAACCTGATCCCGAAGCAACAATTCCTAATCAAGACTCCGGAGCTGGCGAAAGTCGCCAATCTCAACGTCGATCCCAAAAGCTATTGGCTCTACACAAACGATCCTTACGACAACAAAAAGCGGAAAGAGGCGTTCGAAACCTACGGCTTTGAAAGAGGTCTCGAAATCCTAGCGGGAGGGCAACCGTGATTCTTCTTCGCTCTTTCGATCCCAATACGGTAATGCACGAGCCGCTCAGTACTGTCCTGGCTCTTGCTGTTGCCGCGTTTTTCACCGCTTCCATTCTTGCCGTGCATTGGTTTATCGGATTGTTTTCCCACTGCGAAAAGAGTTCCAAGCAAGACGATCCCATTTCAAAAGGAGCATCTCGATGAAACATGGTTTTCGCAATCGGTGGCACATCTCTTTCCTTTGCGTCTTCGCCGTCGTTCTTCTCGGCGTAGCCGTTTTCCACGCTTCCCCCGCTCGCGCTGCAACCGCGGCGGCTCGCATTGTGAAGTATTCGAAGGAAGACATTGTGCCCGTCCGCGCCAAGCTCAGGTTTTCGACGCTTATCGTTCTTCCCGATGACGAGGAGATTCTCGACTTTACGACGGGAGACAAGGAATTCTGGGTCATCAATGGTGCGCACAACCTCTGTTATGTCCATCCGGCCCAGGCTGGCATTCGCAGCAACTTGAACCTCATCACCGCGAGTGGACACGTCTATTCGTTCTTGCTGACCGAAATCAGCAATGAACCGAATGCTGACCCCGACCTCAAAATCTTCGTCGAGCCGAAGGAAGGTTCGACCATTGCGGTGAATAACGGGTTGCACGGCTACGTCAGCGGTAGTGAGGCCCAGGCATACAAGAAGGAACTGGAGACGCTCCGGGCTCAGACGGCGGAAGAGGTCCACGCTGCGCAAACCCAGGCCTCTGAGCAGGTCAACCGTTTCCGTTCCATTTACGCGACGAAACTCCAATTCGATTACCAACTCGACGCAAAGACAGCGCGGGAGCCATTCCTCGTCTCTGCCATCTATCACGACGACAGTTTTACTTACATCAAGTGTGGCGCGAGAGAAAAGCCCGCGCTCTATGAAATCAAGGATGGAAAGCCCAACTTGATTTCTTTTCAATTCGAGAATGGCGTTTACATCGCGCCAAAAATCATTGATTCAGGCTACCTCGCTATCGGCAAAAAGAAGCTGCCGTTTGCGCGGCACACGGCCGGGAATTGAGAGGCGAGCAAATGACACAGCCGAACCAAGCCGCTCAGGTTCAGGAAAAAGCGCCTAAACCCCAAGGCCTGCTGCCGAAGAACGTGCAGTCGTGGCTTCTTGTCGGGCTGGCCTTTCTCATGGTGTCCATTATGTGGCTCACTGGGGGCAAAAAACCGCAGACACCAACCAAATCAACGTCGCTCGCGGCTTCGACGCCACCGCCGCTTGAAGTCAACGAAACCAAAATCGCCGAGATGCAGAACCGCATTCAAGATTTGCAGCGGCAACAGCTTCTTGCGCAGAGCGCACTCGCTCAGCAAACGCGCTCGCTCTCTGGCGTGGCAACGCAAGATCCCCAACCGTCCCGCGATAGCGGTACTCCGAGCGAACTGCGGCCTGAAGACCAAATTCAGGCCGAGCGAAAAAAGCGTGCCTATGTATCGCTGTTTGCCTCGAATGTCGCGCTGAGTTATCGGAAGCCACCGGCCAGCGCTACGGTGCCCACGACGGAAGCGCAGCTTGCCGTCGCAACTCCGGCACCCGACACTGCGCAGATCGCCCAACTGTTGAGAGAGATGCAGCCGAATCCGATTTCTTCCGCGCAGGGCACGCCGGCGCGAAACGATTCCGCGGAAGCAACCAAAGACAGAAAGGAGGAAGGCAGAAACCCTGCCGCCGTGTCAGCTGGTAGGGCCAACGCGGCGGCGGGGAAAAACTACGTACTGTTCGAAGGAACCATCCTCGAAACCGTCCTCATCAACCGCCTCGACGGGGGCTTCGCAGGCCCCGTCGAGTGCCTGCTTTCAACCGACGTTTACTCCACCGACCGCCAGCACCTATTGATCCCCGCGGGATCGAAACTGCTCGGTGAAACAAAGAAAGTGGAAACGTTTGGCCAGACCCGTCTGGCTGTCGCCTTCCACCGCATCCTTATGCCCGACGGGTATTCCGTCAGCCTCGACCAATTCAAGGGGCTCAATCAGATCGGTGACACCGGGCTCCGAGACCAGGTCAATAACCATTATCTCCGCATCTTCGGAGTGTCCTTGGCGGTTGGAGCGCTTGGAGCCGTTGGCCAAGCAGGCACCGGAGGCGCACTCAACGCCACGGGTGGCGACCTCATGCGCCAGGGGTTTGCCGCGAGCACGGCACAATCCGCGTCGCAAATTCTCGACAAATTTCTCAACATCCTTCCCACGGTGACGATCCGTGAGGGCCATCGCGTCAAAGTCTATCTCGCTGGCGATCTCGCGTTGCCGGATTACAACAACCACAAAATGCCTTCCGATCTCTAGGAGGCAAGAAAGAAGAAAGGACAAAGATCGATGAAAAGAAAGACTCTGGTTTTATTGCTCATCACGGGGCTGTGTGTTGCCACTGCTTCAGCGCAGTTCGGTGTCGGAATCGTTTACGATCCCACAAACTACTCCAACGCGCTTCTCCGGTACTACCAACTTCAGCAGCATCTCCTTCAACTCAGAGCCAGCTACGCGCAGCTTGTCGCTCAATACAACTTTGCCGTCCGGATGGCCAAGAACATTCAGAACATGCCAGCGCGGTATCGTGCCCAGTTTTCGCAGTGGCGCAATGTGTCCGCGCTCAACACCTACGGAAACACCGGAACATGGGTTAACGGAATCAATTCCGGCCAACTTGGCTTCGCGTCAACGGGCTACCAACAAGCAACCACACAACTTCTCCCTTACAACCAAGCCCAGCTCTCCGGCATGAATGCCGATGAGCTTGCCCGCGTCCGCTCGCAGTACGCCACGGTCGAACTCGCGGACGGTGCGAATACCAACGCCATTGCCACAATCGGCGCCATCCGTGGCAACGCCCAAACCATCCAGACCCAGATCGGCAATCTCGAACAGGACTCGCTCTCGAACGATTCCGATCTCAACACTCAAGTTGCGGTCCTCAACAAGATCAATGCCTCCGGCGTGCTTACGCTCCGCACGCTCCAGGACTCGAACAAGCTCCTCGCTTCGCTTCTTGAAGAACAGACCATCCTCGCGAAGCAGCAGCGCGAGGCCACCACCAACACCATCAATGCCGACATCCAGCGCCAGGCGAGCTTCGCCGCAAATATGGCCCAGGTGACTGGCACCCTTACCGATTCACTTCAAAATTTCCGCATGCCGTAAGGCACGTGGAGATAGACGCCCAAGCGTCGAGGGAGCTGACGGCAATGCAAACCGACTATCTTCAGTACATCTTTCAAGCCATCAACACCTTGCTTACCCAGAACCTCGGCTTCTTCGACGCTATGGGCCAAAACCTCTTCCGTTTGTTCGCCACGATTCTCATCGCATGGTTTGGAATCAAATCCGCTCTATCCTCCGCCAGTGGCAAACATGCGTTTCACTTCGACAACTTCGCCAGTCTGCTCCTCACCATCAGCTTTGGGTTCGCAATGGTCAATTACTACAGCACGCCGATCCCCGGAATCGGAACCAGCTTCCACAATCTGGTTACAAACGAAGCGCAATTCTTGTCCAGCAAGATCGATCAAGCCCAGCTCCAAACCGTTGTCCAAGTTGTGGCGGATTTCGAATCTCGGATGGACTCTCCGAGCTGGGGAGATTTTCTTGGCACCGCCATCTACGTCATCGTAATCATCCTGCTCGCCGCGGCCCAGGCCGTGGCGATTGTGGTCATCGCCTATGGTTTTATCGCCACGGCGGTTTGTGTTCTTGTCGGCCCCGTGTTCGTTCCGTTCTTCATCGTTCCGAAGATGGAGTGGCTCTTCTGGGGTTGGTTCCGCTGTTTTATTCAATATGCCTTCTACCAGGTCATCGCCGCGGCCGTAGTTTTTATCATCGGAAACCTGATGCTGGGTGCCCTCCGCCTGCCGCCGGCGGGCACCCTCTCGACCGTACAACTTATCGCATGGTTTCCAGTCCTCTTTATTACGTTTCTCGCTTCCATTTACGCACTGCTCAAAGTTCCTGCCCTCACCAACCACATCTTCAGCGGCACAGCTGGCGGCTCCTCCGTCGGAATTGTCGAAAGGGTCTTCGAATGAACAACGATTCCAGTTTTTACGATGCCAAGCGTCTCTACCTCGAACAATACGGTGATCCGATGGTGACGAATACCTATCTCAAGATTGCTCTCGCACTCCTGTCCATTGTTTGTGTTGTGTTGGGACTCATCGACCTCAGGACGATTCGCACCTTTCAGAACTTTCGCCCACTCGTGATCCGCATTGACGATCTGGGCCGCGCTACACCATTCAGGATGACTTCTCGAAGTCTCTGTACTTCCTCGACGGCAAGCTTGCCAACGGCATTCTCGACGCCTACCGCAAGGACGACATCATCAAGAAATTCATCACGAACACTGCCGCGCCCGAGATCGATGTCGATGTAAAAAAAGTTGCCCTTGAGGAGATGCAAACCCCGCCCTTCCGCGCGCGCGTGGACTTCTACTTGGTCTACTATTCGCCGGCCGACCATAGCGAGCTGAAGCGGGATCTGTACACCGCGAACTTCGTCTTCCTTTTCAAGTCCCAGGTGCCCAACGAATTGATTCCGATCAATCCACTCGGATTGAGCATTACCTACTTCCGCGAAGACCAGGCATTCAAATGAGAATCCCAGTCCACACGCAAACCGAAGAGGTCGCGGACGGACGCGGCGCAACATCGGCCCAACCTCGCCGCGCCACCTCTTCTTTTATCCCGCGATTCTCCTTCTCTCATGGGCCGCATCCCAACCCATCGTTCTCCGCCTTTGGAACAACCGGCGCGCCTCAGGAGAGCCTCCGTTGCTACCCGCTTTCCGCCCGCTCCCAGACCCGCGAGATATTTCTGGGAACACCCTCACCTAAGCCGAGGAGTACGCGATGATCGCCAACGCACTGCTGTTCACCATCGTCATCTTGCTGGGCTACGGATTTTGGCTCCTCGACCAGTTGAAGTTCATGGCCCGCTACAAGGCGGTCCTGTACCACGCCTACGGACCAACGATTCTCATCTTCCTGGCGGTCCTCTTCGTGAACCTGTTTGGCGCGGCGCTTGCCATCGGCCGCCGCTTCTTCCTGAAGAATACCGGGCGCAAACTCTCGCACCTCGACAAGCAATTTAACGTCAGCCACGCCGACATGCCCGGTCCTGTGAGCGAGGAGGATTTCAACTAATGTCGCGCGACGCCTTTTCCTATGATCCGCAAGATGCCGGCGAAACGCGCGACACCTCCACGCGCCGCTCCGTCCGTCAGCAGAGATCAACATCTCCAGACACGCGGGACAGCAGGAATCCAGCGCCGGAAACGCCTGGCCGCGCCGATGGCACCGAGGTTCGGGAGCAGCATTCGAACCGCGAGGAACGGAATGATTCTCCGCGTGCCTATTACATCCGCGATCGCGCGCATCTCCT
>WNFP01016166.1_pt1 | contig 10306 bp, 9 predicted proteins | sample 5400201 | NCBI WGS metagenome assembly WNFP01 (sample SAMN13153355, study PRJNA577476) | soil metagenome | isolation source: 115 cm saprolite under Madrone tree | place: USA:California | collected 2016-06-14
CGCCTACGACTGCCTGGGGGATGGTTGGTTGCACCACAGCCTCGACGGACGATATGTGTTTGTTGGCGATTCGGGAGACGTGATCAACACGGGTATCCAGAGCGGATATGTCAATCCACCCACGGTAGTGGGATTCCTTCCACAAATGGCGAACTCGCGGAAGGAGATTGAAATCGACTTCCAGAGCGGCAAGCTGGTCGCTGCGATGACTAACCGTAGTTCCATTGGAACTGGAGCCAAGTAAATGGGTCAGTCAAGCACGCAATCGGTAGGCTAGTCAAGCTAAGAACCGCACGCGCTAGATTTTAGGCGTGAGCGATCACGCTATTTGAAGATGATGGCTGAACCATCTCTCCGGGGAAATCTCTAATACAAAACGAGACATTTTCCCAACGCTAGTACCGCAACTACGGGAAATCGGAGGTGGAGATGACGACCGCATATGAATCCGACATCGAAGTCTTTTCCACGAGCCCGCAGTCGAAGGATCATCCGCGCGAAACGTATATCCAGCAGGTCGTCGATGTGGCTCGTTGGAGCGAAGAAGCCGGATGCACTGCCATTCTGGTGTACACCGATAATTCTCTCGTTGACCCCTGGCTGGTGTCGCAAATTATTCTGCAAAACACGGAACGGCTCTGCCCTTTGATCGCGATTCAACCGATCTACATGCACCCCTACACGGTGGCCAAAATGGTTGCAAGCTTCGGTCATCTGTATGGTCGACGCATTTACCTCAACATGGTTGCAGGGGGATTTAAGAACGACCTTGCCGCCCTAAACGACACAACGCCACACGATGACAGGTATACAAGGCTCGTCGAATACGCGACGATAATCAAAATGCTGCTCAGCAGTCCTGATCCGGTCACTTACAAGGGCAAATTTTACAGAGTGGAAAGACTTAGGATGACGCCGCCCCTCGCCCCCGAATTGTTTCCCGGCATGTTGATGTCTGGATCGTCCGATGCCGGTCTGGCAGCGGCGAGAGCAGTTGGTGCCGTGGCTGTGCAGTATCCCAAGCCCGCGAAGGAGTGCGAGCCGGCAGCTTATCTCAATGGTCATCGGACTGGCGTGCGGGTTGGAATCATTGCGCGGGAAACCAATGAGGAAGCATGGGCCGTTGCCTATGAGCGATTCCCAGCGGATCGCAGGGGACAGATCGCGCACGAACTCGCTATGAAAGTCTCGGACTCGCACTGGCACAAACAAATATCCGACATGGCCAAACAACGCGAATCCACTCAGGCCGTGTACTGGATCTGGCCTTTCGAGAATTACAAAACCTTCTGCCCATACCTGGTTGGCAGTTATCAGGACGTCTGCGAGGAGATCCGCCGCTATTTGCAGATTGGGTATCGCACCTTTATCTTGGACATACCACCAAACCGCGAGGAACTACAGCACATTCAGACGGTGTTCCAACTAGCCACACACAAAGCCGAACTGCCGAGTTCCAAGACGGGGCAATTTGTTGAACTATGAGTGAAAAATCGGTGACAAGAAGCATTTTCTGCGGATTCGCAGACTCGGTCGCGCGATTCGGGGAACATCCAGCTCTCGCGGTAAACGGTGAGCGTCTGTCATACAGACAACTCTCACATAAAGTAGTGGCTCTGGCCTCCGTGATCGACAGTGTTGAAGATTCGTACCCGCTGGTAGGATTGTTGGCTCACCGGAGCGTCAATGCTTACGCTGGGGTCCTCGGCATCTTGGGTGCGGGCAAAGGATATGTTCCCTTGAACCCTAAGTTCCCACCGGAACGTACCCGATCAATGCTCCTTCTTTCCGGCTGCCGGACCCTCGTCGTAGGGAGCGAGTGCGTTTCCCAATTGGTAAAACTTCTGCCTCGCTTAGAACAGAGCTTAACCGTGATCCTTCCGGACGTTTCGGACCTGGCCTCTATTTCGTCCGAGTTTTCTAATCATCGCTTTGTTTTCGCTGGTGACATTTCCCAAGCCCGGCCGCACTCCTTTTGGACTGATATCGAAGGGGATGCGATCGCCTACTTGATGTTTACTTCTGGCAGCACAGGAGTGCCGAAAGGTGTTCCCATCTACCATCGGAATGTTCGATCGTATGTTCAATATGTGTGTGATCATTACCAAGTAACAGAGCGGGACCGGTTCTCTCAAGAATTCGACTTGACCTTCGATCTGAGCGTCCATGACATGTTCGTTTGCTGGGAACGCGGCGCTTGCCTTTTTTGTGTGCCAGAACAATCAGCAATGGCACCAGCTAAATTCATCCGTGATCACGAGATAACAATGTGGTTCTCGGTCCCTTCGGTGATAGGGCTACTTTCACGGCTCCGACTCTTGGCACCAAAATCCTTCCCCTCGCTAAGATACAGTCTCTTTTGCGGCGAACCTCTTCCGGCAGCGTCAGCTGAGCGGTGGTTGCAAGCAGCATCCAATTCTCTGCTAGAAAACCTCTACGGGCCGACCGAAACGACCATCGCGATTTCCCATTATCGGTGGGATGAGAAGCGCTCGCCCGAGGAATGCGTGAACGGGATTGTCCCAATTGGGTGGCCCTTTGAGGGGCAAATCGCTTGCATCGTAGGAGAGAACGGGGTTGAACTACCCCCTGGTCGCACGGGCGAGCTGTGTCTGCATGGATCGCAGGTGACCACGGGTTATTGGAACGATGGAGATAAGACCCGCGAGCAATTTATCCATCTCATCGAGAAAGGAGAAGCTCTTTGGTATCGGACAGGTGACTTGGTCCGAAAGGATGAAAGCGGATGCATATGTTATCTCGGAAGGACTGATCATCAATGCAAGATCCGGGGTTATCGTGTTGAATTGCAGGAGATCGAAGCGGTCCTGCGAAAAGTCTGTAATACCGACCAAGCTATCTCCATCCCATGGCCCGCCCGCGAGGGCAGCGCCGACGGCACCGTCGCAATCATTGCAGGTAAGCAGACACTGGACGAAAAGATAATCTTGAGTTTCTGCTCAGAGTTATTACCCCCTTACATGGTTCCAAGCGAGATTTATTTTGTTGAGCATTTACCACTGAATGCGAACGGAAAGATTGACCGTCCAGGGCTTTTGAAATTGATAGGGGGATAGAATCGTGAATGGACTGAGTGAAAGTCATTTGATCAAGCTTGTGATTGAGTGGGTGAAGGAAAACAACCCAAAACGTAGAACCGAGGCGATTGAAATCAACCAGAATACCGACCTGTTTAAGAGTGGGGTCATCGATTCATTCGGCCTTGTTGACCTTATAGTTTATATCGAGAGCGAAATAGGATGTGTGGTGGAGTTAGCAGATACCGACCCAGAAGAGTTCTCCGTAGTCAGGGGACTGTGTCGGATTGCATTGAAAGGTGATCATTCGGGGTAAGCAATACAAATGACAAACCCTATCGTCGAGACTTATTCTCGGCTCGCTCACCAGTACGATGACGAGTTGAACGTACATTCGTGCTGGGGACGAGCAGCGGATCAAGCTCTCAACGCCATCCATATCGTTCCTCGATACCGCGTAGTTCTGGACGTGGGTTGCGGCACAGGACGGGCTCTGGTCCGGCTGGCTTCCGAAAGCAGCCGTGACGTCCAGTTCATCGGCGTCGATCCCGCTGAAAACATGCGGAAACGTGCAGTGGAGCGGACCGCCGGTATCTCCAATATCCAAATCCGCGAAGGTAGTTTTGAATCGATCCCGATGGAATCAACTTCGGTGGACTATTTATTTAGTATTTTCGCCTTTCACTGGACGACTGATTTGGAGCAGTCTGTCACAGAGATGGCACGTGTTCTAAAACCAGAAGGTGAAATGGATTTGTTCTTCATCGGTCGAAACAACGGCCGCGAATTTATCGAAAAGACTAGTTCGATCTTCTTGAAATACCTAGGGCCGAAACGACTTTTGGAGTCGGCAGGCCTGCGGAAACAATTGAAAAGGGAGGAGGCATTCCGGCTCTTTTCCCAAGCCTTTGAGCCCTCCCGCTTGTCTGTGGAGGAATCGTACGATACCTATTACGACTCGCTCGAAGGCCACTGGGGATGGTGGGTCCGGATCGAAGGACATTTTGTGCAAATGCCCCCCGCGACCAAGGACGAGTGTGATCAAAAAGTGAAAGAGGCTTTGCAGAACCTTTCGAAGCAGGAAGGTATTCCTTACACTATTCACCGGCTACATGTCAGGTTCAGGCGGACATAGGCAAACCTTCGCGGTCACATGCGTCACGGGAGAATCCAACCGCCTTTTTCACCATGCCCGTAACCTTCGACTTCTTGGGCTTCACCCACATCTGCGAGCGCTGCTTCGTAAGCATCCGGTCTCATTTCTCATTCAGCTGACGCTTACGCTGCTTCTGGACTTGCCTCTTCTTCAATCGATTTCTGCCGCTCGACTGTTTGCGTGCCGAGCCATTGAGAGAGAAGACCTCAAGCTCGTTGTAAGCACAGGCAGCGGCCAATGTGGATAAACGTTGCCGGCGATAATGCCAAGGCCGATCCAGCGTCGCATACCTTCAAACCGTCGATATCGGCAGCGATTCAATCCGTAGCGCCGCTTCAAGCACGCTAATGCGGCCTTAGCATTCGGTCCGCCAGCGCTGTCCGGCTCGGAACCAACGGGTTTTGTGCAGTTTCTCCGCTCGCTGCTTTTGCTGTTGCGATTCGGCACCGCGACTCGCGTCACTCCCATCCTTTGGAATTTCTTCTTTCGCATCTATGCGAGTGCCATCAAGAAGGAGCAGCCAGTGGATTTTCTTGCGACCGTGGTCAGCCGCTGCTGATCCTGTGGGATCGTTTGCCGGGACACTGCAGCCGGCTGGTGCAGGAGTACATCGCTGGTTTGCAGGGCTGGCAAGATAGTAGGCGCCTTCAGGGTGCTACTCCTCATGCTGATCGCTGCCGACGATCACGGCGTGGGATTTGCTTGCCCTGGGTGCGAGAGCTGAAAAATTATTCCGTGCCATCGTCGAAACAAAACCGCAAAGGAACTGTCATCTGACGCCCCGCTAATTGCAGATTGTGGCAGAAGTCATTTCCGGGAAGACGAATAAGGAGATCGCACTGAAGCTCGGTCTTAGCAACTAAGTGAGACATATCCTTGGATGCAGCCATTTCGTTTGTACGCTTGTAATGAAGACTCTTATGTCGAAATTGTGGCTGTGAGTTTCGCAGCGATCAAATCTAGTATTTGTAGCGCAGGAAGATTCCCACCGATTTCCACATTCTAGCTTAGCTAGGCCATCAAATCCGTACGTTATTGCAGGGAAAAGTGGTACAACGGACGAAAACCGAGTGGCATCACGGGCATCCCAATTCAGGCTGGCAGATCTTGGAGAGTTTTTTAATTCAGTAGTTATTCCGCCCCCGTTGCCTTCGTGCGGCGATTGCCAATGTTTGCAATGATTTTGAATTTTTACCGTCTGGCAGAACCACCGTTCGGAGTCAGTCCTGATCCGCAATTCCTGTACCTTGGAAAAACTCACCGGGAAGCCCTTGCCTCAGTCCTCCACGGACTTACTGCGCGCCGCGGATTCACGACCCTGATTGCCGGTCCAGGGATGGGCAAAACTACGCTTCTTTATCTTCTCTTACAAGAGTTGCAAGCCACGGCGCGGACGGCATTCCTGTCACACGCCCATTGTTCCGCGCGTGAACTCCTGCTGAATTTGTTGACGAGCTTAGGTATCGAGGACCGCGGCGACAGTTTCTTGGAGATGCACAAGAAGTTGAACGACACTTTGGTGCGCGAATACAATTCACAGCGGCTATGGTGGCGGTTTGGAACGCAAGTGAAGCACTTTGTTGTCGTTATTGACGAAGCACAAGATCTCGCGGAGCCCACACTGGAATTGTTGCGGGTGCTTTCCAATGTCGAAACTCCCCGCGAGAAGCTGATGCACTTCGTCCTGTCCGGTCATCCGCAGCTCGCCGAAAAGCTCGCGTCTCCTCAGCTGATCCAGCTGCGTCAACGAGTCTCCATCATCGCCCGGTTGGAACCATTCGATGCCGAAGAAACCCGCCTATACATTGAACGTAAACAGGCAGCAAACGATCGATGTCGACGTCATCCAGGAGGTATTGGAGGATCTTGATCTACAGAAGCTGATTGAGGCGGGCGGCGAGGTTCCCTTCGTTCCGAGGTCTCGTCTCAGCGACCGCGGTGTGTTGGAGGTGCCCGTGGATCCGAAAAGCTCCGATGCCGATTCTCGTTCCTTGAACCTGGACCATGCGGCAACGAGAACTGTGAGTGAAGTGGGCGAACCTCAACACCCGAATTTTGCAGCCGCCGCTGCTACTACTCCGGCCACGGTTTCTCAAACTCCTCGCGATGCCGATCTACGGCGAAGCTCTCGCATTGATCATCCGGTCTCGCTGATTATCCTCGGTACCGATCGCGTCGGCGAATCTTTTCGGGAGGAAACTGCGGCTGTCTCTCTGAATCTCCACGGCTGCCGGTATTCTTCGCGTCACGATTACCCCCTGGGAGGCTGGGTTACGCTGCAAATTGGGGGTGAAGATCGTGCCCATTTGCCAAGCGTGCGCGCACGCGTGCGCTCGATCTTCTCTTCCGATTCTCCGCTCGAGCTCTGCCAGGTGGGCGTGGAATTAGAAACCCCGGCAAATGTTTGGGGAGTGGCTGCGCCTCCCGACGACTGGCGCTCCAACGTTGCATTCGACCGATGCGCCGACCGCACTGCAGCGGCCGAGGGTACAAGTTCGCAGCGAGTGTCGTCTGTAAACCAACCTCCCTCGGCCAGAGAGCCCGAGGCATCGGTAAGTGAAAACGTCGCACTCACGTTGGCGGAGCTCCTTCCTGTTCTCCAGGATAGATTGCAGCAGAGTGCAGACCATTTCGCGCAAACGGCTGTTGAATCGCGCCTCGATAAGGGCCTCCGGGACGCGCTCAGCAAAATCGATGATTTCTGGAAGACCAACGCGAGCCAAAGTGAAGAGTTTTCAATTGCGCGCCTGGCGGAAATGCGACAGCGCTGGGAGGAAGAGCTTGCTGTTCATCGCAGCCGCGCCGAAGAAACTTCCAAGCGACTGGAGATCCTGGGTGCCAATGCTGCACAAGGTCTCGTGGAACTGCAGAAATTTGTTGAGCGGACCAAAAGTGAAATCGAACCCCAGTTTAACGCATGCCTGAACCAGTCGCTGGTCCGAGCTGCCTCCGAATTCGAAACCATCGCCGCCCACGTTTCTGAGCGGCAGCATGCGGAACTTGACCGCAATGGCCTGGCCGCTATGCATGAAACGCGATCGCAACTGGACGAATCCATCGCCGAGATGCGTTCCCTGCTCGCCACGGCTCCTGCCGGCATTCCCGAAGAGCGACTTGAATCGCTGGTAGATTCTTCCCGAGAATCGATACTTGAACATATTGGAGAGCGCCTGGCCGACGTTTACCGCCAATTTGACCAGCAACAGGAGCTTGCCCGCCATCGTGCCAGCGAATTCTCCCAGCAGCTCGAGAAGTTGAGCGCAGGATTGCGCGAGGCTCAGGCGCAGCACGATCAGTCCGTGGCGGAAGTTCGATCACTCTTGGCTTCGCGCGACCCTAGCGTATCTCAAGAGCTTTTCGATTCCTTGATGCACTCGGAAAGAGAGCAGATTTTCAAACAGCTCGAGTGTCAGCTGAGCGAGGTTTCCGCTCTCTCCGACCAACAGCACGATCTTGCTCGCCAGCGCGCCGCGAAGATGGCGCAGCAACTTGAGAACCTGGTGGCGAAAACACGCGACATGACTGCGCGGCACGAGCAGAGCGTCGCCGAATTGGACTCTCGTTTGGCCGACGTGAGCGGCAATTCATCCCAGGAACGTTTAGACGGACTCCTGGAAATCGCCCGCGAGCAGTTTTTCCATCGCTTGGAAACTCGCATCGGGGAAATTTCCGGCAGCGTCGAGCAACGACAAGAGGTTGCGCGGCAACAGTTTGAGGAAATCTCCCGGCGCCTCGATCAGCTGGCGATCAAGACTCAAACACAGATGCTCGAAACTCGAGAACTTGCCGAGCGGGCGCCTCGAGACCTTCTCCCTCAGAATCTCAGCGACATCCAGGCATCCGCCAACCGCGCTGTGCAAGAAATTGAGAACTCGGCGGCGCGCATTTCCGATCGCCAGCTTGTCCGAATGATGGAGCAGAAACAGGCCGTGGCTCGTGAACTCTCACTTGACCTCGATGCACGCGCCAGCGAAACGCGTGCCCTGGTTGAGAAGTCGGCCAACAGCGCGCTCGAGGAGTTCCAGCGGCGTCTCGAACGTCAGAATGAGCTTGTCATCGCCGAGGCGACCGAACGTGTCACTTCCAAACTTGCTTCGCTCGACGCGGAATATCGCATCGCTCGCGAGATACACCATCAAACCGTGAAAACCGAAGTCGCGCGTGCCGCAGAGCAATCGATGACGGAGTTTCGCTCCGGCATGAAAGCCTTTTTGTATTCCTGTCTGGTGGCTGCCGTTAGCGCCGTCGATCAACATGCCAAGACGACTTTGGGCGGGCTCTCCAACGACCCAAACAACTCCAGTCTCAAGCTCGACGCGGTCTCCGATCCACTGCCGGAATACCATCACCCTTCATCGACGACAAGTTCAGCCTAGTCCACCCTTCATCCGCGGATTTATAGATTCTTATCTGAACCGTAAGAATCTCCAAGTTGGCTAATACTGAGTTCCGAAGATTTCTTAGGATCTGATTTTAGGAAGGCTCTATCCCATTGATTCTAAAAGTATGGCGGAGAGGGTGGGATTCGAACCCTGCTAGCCTAAGAAATTTCCATCAATATTGGTAAATCTTAACCCTCTTTGTTGTCAATAAAGAATGCGGTGACGGGATGCCGAATCGAGGTTTTCCCATCAACGATGGGAAATCTGCTACTTGGGATTTGGCGCGATGTCTTAGGAAGGCTTGGGAAATCCTCCAGAAGTTCTGAGCGCGGCACCCTCCAACACTGGGCATTGGTGATGCGCTCGCACCCTGCTCGGGATACATTCAAAATCGTTTCCAGGAGGAGCCACGCAACTAAGACATTCGGTTAACAGCCACTGGAGTTACTTAAAGGCCGCGTGAGTACCGTGGCCTTCCCTTTGGTTTGCCCTGATGCTAGTGCTACAGTCTCAACCGCTACGCCACTGCCCGTGCAGGCAGGAAGGGTAGCCTTGAGAAGAAGGTTTCAGAAAGGAACCTTGATTAAACCCAAGCACGCGGATAAGGGCACAGCAGTTTACACAACCCAAGACGGACGCGGTGGCACCAGTTGATCGGGCACGATTATCCCACCGTGCGCTGCGGCCCAAGGTTCGGCGCACTCTCGGTGAACGTTGGCGCGGGTAGTCTCCTTGCCTTTCCAGTTCCGCTGAAACAGATGCTGGCCGTTCGATTTAGTCAGCGGAGACCGCGGGTTCTTGCAATAGTCACACAGCGTTCCTTCTGGTACGCGCATTTCGATTGTCATTGTCTTCTACTTCCTTGCTGAACCTGCCGCGCCGGGCGCGACACGTCACATGCTGAGTTTACGCCGAAGAGGAACGGACGGCCACCCGGCAAGAAGAGCGAGAAGACTTTGGAAGTTAGGACGCACGGTAAGTGATGTACTATCGGGCCGGTAGCACTTCAGGAAGGAACACATGGCAAGCGAGTTAAAGGAGCAGTGAGGCTCCCGGTGCCTCTCTGGGCAAAGGTTCTATTGCCGCCCGCACGGTAGAAATGCTATCAACGGGAAAGGTGAAACCCATGACCACCTTCGACATCGAACTTTCGCGTTATCCGTTCTTCCATAAAGCGTTCCTCAGCCGCAAAGTTGTGATCGTCCGCGAAGGGCGCGGCGTAGTCAGTTCTGTTGGTTTTTCGATTCAAGGCGGCAAGCCCCAATTCACAGTAGAACTGCTCCCTTCACGGGAACCGATCACGATTCCTTGGTTCTTGGACGATAAGAGGTATCAGCGATTCGTCGCCCGCGTCGGTCAATCGAAAACCGCTTAACAACCAATTCTGTTAATTATAAATATAACAGTAACTTTTAGGTAATATCGTTCTATTGCCCGATGCTGTGCCATGCCGCATCCTTGACCCGTTGGAAGATTCGATTCAAGCCCAGCCGGGCCACAAGGAAAACAAAGACCATGAAGATGAGCAAAGAGAAGTTTGCACTGTTCGCTGCACGTGAGGATGCGGAGTTCTACTTGGAACCGTTGGTTGATTGACCGCAACACAGGTGCTGCCCGGTGTGGCTGCGTCTGCGGAGCGAGTGCTGCGGTTTTCGCTGACCGACAGAGGCTTGCCCGTGCATATCAAGGGCGCGTCATCCTGAAGACAACGACAGTGAAGGCAGAGGCGA
>WNFP01016598.1_pt1 | contig 10306 bp, 7 predicted proteins | sample 5400201 | NCBI WGS metagenome assembly WNFP01 (sample SAMN13153355, study PRJNA577476) | soil metagenome | isolation source: 115 cm saprolite under Madrone tree | place: USA:California | collected 2016-06-14
CTTTGCTCGATGCCTGGATGCAGCGCGACGAACTGCGCATGAAGATTTTTGCCCAGATGCGGGATTATCCCCTGCTGCTCTGTCCGGTAGCTTCGATTCCCGCCTTCCGGCACGGCGAGCGCAGCTGGCAAGTGGAAGGGAAAACCGTTCGGTACCTCGATGCCTGGAGCTACACCGAATGGTTCAATCTGCTGGGCACTCCCGCCGCAGTCGTGCCGGTCGGGAAATCGCCGGAAGGCTTGCCCATCGCAGTGCAGATTGTGGCCCATCCGTGGGAGGAAGAGTTGGTGATTTCAGTAGCTGCGGCTCTCGAAGCGCAGTGCGGCTGCTACCCGCACCCGAACATCTAGCAATGGAAGGCGGGCGTCCTCGCCCGTCCCGAAGCGCCGGCGTCCCGCCGGCTGTCAGGAAGGCATCCCGCCCTCCTATCGGGCCGGTCAGAGGCCGGCGCTACTTTCCATATCCGCTTTGTGGTTTACTTATTTATTGCATGACTAAGCGAAGTCTCCTGCTCTGCGCCTGCGTTGCCCTGGCCGCGGCCACGATTCTTGCGGCCGGCCCCGAAGATCCGCATTCCAAGCCGGACAGCTCCACGGAGGCCGCCCGCCTGAACAATCTGGGCGCGGCTTACATGAACCAGCAGCTTTTCGAAAAAGGTCTCAAGGCTTTTCAGCAAGCTGCCGATCTCGACCCCAAGCTGCAGATCGCATCCTTGAATCAGGGCATCGCCCTGTTGAACCTGGCCCGCATCGACCCCGCGAAAGAGCTGTTGGAGGCCGCAGGCAAGAATGCGCCGAACGATCCTCGCGCGTGGTTCAGCCTGGGCTTGCTGTACAAGAATTCGGACAATCCGCAAGGCTCGGTCGACGCCTTTCGCCGAGTCACCGAAATCGATCCGAACGACGCCGACAGCTGGTACTTTCTGGGCGCCGCGTCAGCGCAGCTCAAGCGATATCCGCCAGCCATTGACGCCTTCCAGCACGCACTGAAATTGGATCCGCTGCACGCATCGGCCGAATTCGGTATTGCGCGCGCCTACCAGCAGTCCGGCGACGCGGCCCAGGCCCGCGAACACCTGGTGCGCTTCCAGCACATCACGCAGAGCAAGCTGGGCTCGCCGATCGGGCTGGCTTACGGAGACCAGGGGAAGTACTCGCTGGTCGAAGAGGCAGTCGGGGCCACGGAAAAAGCCTTGCCGCCAATTTCGGTGCGCTTTGTAGCGGTGACGGAGAGCGCAGGGTTGGCGTCGAAGCCGTCATCGGCATCTGCCACCGACCTGGCGTCGTTCCTCGGCCCGGGCGCATGTTTTCTTGACTACGACGGCAAGCCCGACATTTTTGTGCCCGATAACGGCCCGCAGGGCGGCATGGCCCTCTATCACAACCTGGGCCAGGGCAAGTTTGAAGACGTGACGAAGAAAGCAGGATTGGATCCTTCCATTCACGCGATTGGATGCACTGTGGGTGACTACGACAACGACGGCGCGGCCGATCTGGCCGTCAGCATGAACGGTCGAGTGCTTCTGTTGCACAACGAGAAGAATGGTGCGTTCAAGGAGGTCACCGACGCGGTGGGAATAAAAAGTCCTGGCTTCAATCTGGGTCTGGCGTTCATCGATTACGATCACGACGGCGATCTCGACCTTTATATAACTCGCTACAGCGATGCCGGGCAGTACGATCCGCGCCTCCGGAATGCCTTCAGTACGGGTGTAACCGCGACGGGGTCCAGCAGCATGTGGCGCAACGACGGAAACGGAACCTTCACCGAGGTCACCGATTCCGTCGGCCTTTCAGGATCGGCGCCGGGTGTGAGCGCATTGGGCACCGACTATAACAATGACCGTGCCACCGACATTGTTCTGACCGGTTGGGCAAAGACACCCAGTGTTTTTGCCAATCCGCGGGAAGGAAAGTTCCCGGTGCGTGATGTGTGGTCGGGCGCGTTCTCCGCGCCGACCGCCGGAATTGCCGTTCTGGACTTTAACCACGATGGCTGGATGGACCTCGCCTTCACACACTGGGCTGCCCCAGGCATCACACTTTGGCGGAACAATCAGGGAAAGAGCTTCGAGCCGGTGGAGCTTCCCAAGACAAACTGGATCCGCGCCTGGGGAGTGGCCGCATTCGACTACGACAACGACGGCTGGGTTGACCTGGTCGCTGTAGGAGAGACCGCCGAAGGCAAAGGCGAAGTCCGCCTGTTCCGCAATCTCGGTCCAGATGGCTTCAAAGACGTCACCGCCGATGTCGGTCTCGACAAAATTCAACTCAAAGATCCGCGCGCCATCATCACCGGCGACTATGACGGTGACGGCGCCACCGATTTGCTTATCACGCAGAATCACGGCCCGGTTGTATTGCTGCGAAACGAAGGCGGCAACAAGAACAACTGGCTGCGGCTTTTGTTCAAAGGCCTGGCTGACAACAAGAGCGCGATAGGCACGAAAGTCGAAATCTTCGCCGGGGCGAATCGCCAGAAATTCGAAATTGCGGGATCGTCCGGGTACCTGGGACAGAACTCAACCGGCTTTATCGTCGGTCTCGGCCAAGCCAAAGAGGCCGACGTAGTGCGCATGCTGTGGCCCTCCGGAGTTATCCAGGACGAAATTCAAATCGCCGGAATGAAAGATCACAGTTTCGTCGAAATGGACCGCCGTGGCAGTTCCTGTCCCACGCTTTTCGCCTGGGACGGCACGCACTACAAACTGGTAGGAGACATGCTGGGCGCCGGCGTGGTCGGCCACTGGATCGGGCCCGGCCAGCGCGACATTCCGCGGCCAACGGAATATATCAAGGTGGCCCGCAATTCGATCCGCGAGAAAGATGGCAAACTCAGTTTCCGTTTCATGGAGCCGCTGGAAGAAGCGGTTTATCTAGATCAGGTGAAGTTGTTAGCCGTGGATCATCCAGGCCCCGTTGACGTGTTCCCCAACGAATATTTCGCCAGTAACCCACCGTACCCGCCGTTCAAAGTTGTTTATAGCCGTGGCGCAGTGCCGCCGGCGGCAGCGCGGGACGAGCATGGTCACGATGTCTTGCCTGAGTTGTTGGCGCACCGCTACTTCGGAGACTTCGATGTCCTGCCGTTCCAGGGTTTCACCAAAACCCACACTCTGGAGCTCGACCTCGGCGAAGCCTATCGCGGCGGCCCGCTCTGGCTGCTGATGCACGGCGAGATCGAGTACTTCAGCGCTACCAGTATGTATGCCGCGTACCAGTCCGGGATCGAGCCGGTCGCGCCTTACGTGGAGGCGGAAGATGCCGGTGGAAAATGGGTGCGCGTGATCGACGACATGGGCTTCCCCGCCGGCGGCCCGCGCACCATGACTGCCGATCTGACAGACAAGCTGCCGCAGGGTACTCAGCGCATCCGCATTACCACCAACCTGCAGATCTATTGGGACAGCATTCTGATCAATCGTACGGAACAAAATGGCAATGCGCGCCTGACGCCGGTACCGCTCGCCCGAGCCGATCTACGCTTTAGGGGGTTCCCGCTGAAGGTCGAAAACCGGCCGCCCGGCAGCGTTCTGTACGTATACGAGAAAACCAGTCCGACTGGACCTTATGCGAGGCCGGCAGGAGCATACACGCGCTACGGCGACGTGCGTCCGCTGCTCGCGGGATTTGACGACCGGCTGGCCGTCTTCGGATCAGGAGATGAAGTGGTTCTCGACTTCGATCCGGCGAAGCTGCCGGCGTTGCCCAAAGGTTGGGTGCGCGATTATTTCTTCGTGGCCAATGGCTACGAAAAAGACATGGACTTCTACGCCGCCGAGGCCAACACCGTACACCCTCTGCCCTTCCGCACCATGGGCACATATCCTTACCCCAGGGGCAGATCGTTCCCGCTCGACGATGCGCACGTCGACTATTTTCTGGATTACAACACGCGCCATCTCTCCGGAAACGAGCCCAAGGGATACCGCTTCGACTACTCACATTGACCGGGACGCCCAGCATGGATGACCTGCGAAAACCGATTCTCCCCGGCAAAGGCGCGTCGGACTACGAACGCTACCTGCGCACCGATGAACTGTTGTCGCTGCAGAAAAGTCCGGAAGATTTCCTGCACCCGGACGAGATGACCTTCCAGGTCGTACACCAAGCCTCAGAATTGCTGCTGAAAGGCGTCACCTGGGAGCTCGAACGGGCTCGTGTATTGATCGCCGACGGAGACTTCTTCAACTCCGCACAGCTCCTGCGCCGCGGCAATCACATGCTGGAATATCCCATCTCCATGCTGCACGAGCTGGAGACCATCACGCCCTACGACTACCACCTGATTCGCGCCGGCCTGGGACACGGCAGCGGTCTCGACTCTCCCGGTTTCCTCGGACTGCTGCATATCGGCCCGCGCCTGGGAGAGGCATTCCAGTTCCAGCTGAGCAAGCTCAACCTGACCGTGGACGACCTCTACCGCCGGCACGCGGAATTTTTCGGACTGCACGACGTGGCCGAACGGCTGCTCGATTTTGATGAACGCGTCCACCTGTTCCGCTTTCACCATCTGAAGCTGGCCCAGCGCATCATCGGCGGCGGAGTCGTTGGCACCATGGGCACACCGGTAGAGGTCCTGCACCAGCGCATGGAGCACTTGTTCTATAAAGAACTCTGGGAGGTTCGCAACCGCATCACCGCGGAATCCATGAAAGAAATGTAGGCGCGAGCGCCCCGCTCGTGCGCAGAGCCGCACAGGCGACCCTTCATTGTCTCAGCCCCGTACATTGCTGCAATCTCGCCACCTGTTTATAATCAAACACGCCGAGCGGGAGTAGCTCAGTGGTAGAGCGCGACCTTGCCAAGGTCGATGTCGCGGGTTCGACCCCCGTCTCCCGCTCCAGATTTTTGATTGAGAAGCCCCGCGCTGGCGAGGGCTTTTTCAATGTTGAGGGCCCGTTTCCCTGGATGGACAATTCCCGGAGATGGCGCTAACTTAGCCGATGAAGGCGCGGTACCCAAGTGGTAAGGGAGAGGTCTGCAAAACCTTTATACGTCGGTTCGATTCCGACCCGCGCCTCCAATTTTATTCTGCCTCATCTGATCCCCTTTCAGTTCCTTGTTTTGGGCTTGAGCTAAGAATGTGCTAAGTAGAGCTGCGCAAGAAGTTGCGCACTGAAAGGGACTGCACAGTTTGTAAATCGCCTTGATTTTCGATTCTTGTCTGCTAGAGTGTTGTTCCCTCCCCCGGTACGATTCCCCATTTTCCCAAGGGCCTAGACCATGCGATACGTGTGTCTCCAGGCTGCTGTGAGGACTAAGGAGCCAGGTGGCAATGAGTCGAAAACGGGTTTTGTCGGTGGTTGGCGGATTGTTGGTGGCGGGATTTACGCTGAGTGCTTTCGCGGGTTTTCGTCTTCCTAACCTGCTGCCTTTCCGCGATCCTAGCGGCATTTTCAGAACGCTTGCATTGGGGCCGGTTGATCTCGGGAATCCATTTTTCGACAAGTTGGGAACGAACGACCGGAGTTGCGCCAGCTGTCATGATGCCAGTGAGGGATGGAGCATCACTCCGCCGCACCTGCAGGAGCGGTTCCAGATAACCCAAGGCAAGGACCCCGTGTTTCGCCCGGTCGACGGTGCCAATTGCCCCAGCGCCGACGTGTCTTCGCTGAAAGCCCGCTACATTGCGTACAACCTGCTGCTGAACAAGGGGTTGATCCGCATGTCGTTGCCGGTGCCTGTCAACGCTGATTTCAGCATCGTCTCCATCAACGATCCTTACAGTTGCCCGGAAACTACAACCACCCGACCCGCGCTCTACCGGCGTCCGCTGCCCTCCACGAACTTGCGTTTTCTCAACGGGATCATGTGGGACGGCCGCGAGCCCAACTTGAAAAGCCAGGCCAACAACGCGACCCTGCTGCATGCTCAGCCCAAACATCCGCCGACGAATTCGGAACTGCGACAGATTGTTGATCTGGATCTGATCACGGGCACCTGCACCAGCTGCCACAATACGCCGAACGTGGGTAGTGATTCTTCGTTCGCCATGATGAACATCGGAACCGTCTCTCCCAGTGATGACCTGCCTTCTTACGTGCTTCACTGCAACGACGATACGGAAGTGACGGTCAGCGATCCGGGACGCGCCCTGGTTACCGGCAAATGCGCCGATATCGGCAAGTTCAAAGTCCCGGCCATACGCGGTTTGGCCGCACGCGCGCCCTACTTCCATAACGGCTCGGCTGCGACCTTGGTGGACGTGGTCAACTTCTACGATCAGCGTTTCAATATGGGGTTGACTGACGAAGAGAAAGCTGACCTGGTGGCTTTCATGAACACCCTGTAGGCTGACCTCTATCGCGACCTGCCTTGTTGTCCTTTTGTTTTCGCATGAGTATAGTGTTTGCGGTTGAGGCATTCGTTCGATTCCAAACAGCGTCTCTTTAAATCAATATGAAAAACTCGCTTTCGTATCTGGCCATTCTTCTTGCACTAGTCATCCCAGGCCGAGCGCAACAGCCGGCTACCACTACGCCCCATACGGCCCATGCGCCGACCACCCCCGCGCCATCTCCGGACGCAATTTGGGCCAACCTTATGGCGGGCAACCAGCGCTTCGTTGCGGGCAAACCTCAGTCCCGTGCTTTGCCCGCGCTTCGACAGAAACTCGCTTCAGCACAGCATCCGCATACGATCGTCTTGGCTTGCTCCGACAGCCGGGTTTCTCCGGATCTGGTTTTTGATCAGAGTCTCGGCGATCTCTTCGTCGGGCGACAAGATGCCTAGCCGCAACTTGGAAGCGATCGTGGACAAGATCAGTCCCGCCGTCACCCAAGCCAAAACCTACGCCAAGCCCGATGACCTGCTCGAAGCGGCGGTAAAAGAAAATGTTCACCAGAGCGCGAAAGACGTGCTCGCCAACAGCGAAATCCTGCGCGACGCAGTGAAAGCCGGCAAGCTGACGGTCATCGAGGCGGAATATCAGTTCGATAGCGGCGCCGTGGCTCGTCTCAACTCGCCCGCAAGCGGTCAGAACTAGCCATTCATCCGGAAAGAAACAGCGCCCAAAAAATCAGGGGCTAACGGAAGGCAGCCCCACAGTTGCCTTAACTAGACCTCGGCCTTAGTCGTCATCCGAAGGCATGGGTTCCCCCACAATGTTGTAGTAGACGTTTTTCGGCTTCTTCGGCTTGGCTGGCTCGGCCTTTGGCGCGGGCGGCACGGGTTTCGACGCCCCTGGCTTCGGGATGGCCGGCGTGGCGGGAGCAATTGCTGCAAGCCTCACCTCTGGCGCCGGCTCAAGCGGTGGAGTCGGGGCTTCTGAAGCGGCCGGGACAAGTATGGACGGAATAACTGGATACATTCTTACCTCCTGCGCCGGGGAGGCCATCGGCGACGCCGCTGGAGTTATTCCAAATTGCGGCGGAGCCGTCTCGGTAAGCGCCGAGGATGTGGCTGCTTGAGGGACCACCCGGATCGGTCCCGGTGTCACAGTTGGAACGGAACTCTTCGACCTCTTGACTCTTCGCGCGGACGGCCTCTGGAAGAAATAATTGAGCACAGCTGCCACCAGGCCTGCGATACAGAACTCGAACACAGAAACGAACAGTTCCGGATAGTTATAGGGCCGCTGCGTGAAGGAGGTCGGCAATCCCGAAGATTGGCCCATGACATCTCCCAGCCAGGGCACGACCACATTGTTCATGACAGAAACGATCAGGCCCCAGAGTGCCTCGCCGAGGAGGACAGCAATGATGATTCGTCCAAACCACTGGCGTGTGTCTCCACCATCGGAGTTAAAGGTCTTCACTGGCTGGTCCATAGTTCTTCCTTTACGGAGATTGTTACATAGAGGCTCTTGGCGGGAAAGGCAGTTGATCCGTCGCGGCGGGCGGACACTCTTGTCCGCCGGTTATGACTTTGATTGCCGGTCGCACTGAAAATCGACTTCAAAGGCGGCGGACAAGCGTGTCCGCCCCACACGATTTGCGTAGCTCCAAAAATAGGGCTGACCGAAGTCAGCCCTTGCAATTCGTGATCTAAAGACGCGTTAGTCTTGAGCGCTGACCAGCGGCATGTTCACCAGGTGCTCGCTCAGGAACCACACCTGCAACTCGTTTAGCCGCAGGGCGTCGCTGACCGCCAGGTCGTTGGTCCCGTCGTCGCCTAATTTATCTGCCCGCTCTGCCAGCTCGCGGCACTCGCCGATGACGATCTTGTGGGCATCGAGCAGGCGCGAGAGCTGTACCGGCACTTCTTCCCGTCCCCGCGGCGGCCGTGCGATCTGTGTGGTCTCGGCGATGTCGTGGGCCATGGCGAGGCTCACGCCCCCCAGCAGCTGAATGCGCTCGGCAATCGTGTCAACCAGTTCCGACTGCTCGCCGTAGTGCTTATCGAATAGAAGATGAAGCTGGTAAAAGGTGGGTCCGGCGACCTGCCAGTGCGATTTCTTGTAAAGATCGCGCAGTGTCATGGTGTCGGCCAAAAGCTGGTTGAGATGCTCCGTCATTTCCAGGCGGACGGGTTCTTCCAGTTCCAACGGCAGGGCGTGGCTTACGGTGCCGTACTTCTGGATTTCAGGGGCTCGTTGGTTAAAGTGGGGCTGGGCGGTAATGCCACCGTTGTGGCCGGCGGTTTTCTTCGACATCGGAATTCTCCTCTTTAAATTTCCTGGTACATCAGTTAGATGTGTCTGGCAGACGGCAAGGATACAGGTTGCTGGTAAGATTTATCCGACAGAGAGTGCAGCGAACGATAATTATAGTCCTTGCCAAATCCGTAGGGCCGCTCAAAATATCCGCTTCGCTTTCGCCGCGGGACCGGCGCGCCAGCAAAATTCTGCGCAATTGTCTATCATAGAAGGTTAAGCGTTTATTGATGGAGAAAACCAGACGTGGCTGAGACCCAAAGCAACGGTGTGGAAGTTCTTGAAACCCGGGAGTGGCTGGATTCACTGGATTACGTTTTGTCGCAGGGCGGCCCAGAGCGGGCCGGACGCTTGCTGCAGCAACTCTCGCTGCACGCCCGGCGCGCCGCCGGCGTAAACCTTCCTTTTACCGCAACGACTCCTTACCAGAACACAATTGCTTCCCGACAACAGCCGCCCTTTCCCGGCAGCCAGGAGATGGAGCGTCGCATCAAGAGCCTGGTGCGGTGGAATGCTTTGGCCATGGTGGTGCGGGCCAACAAGATCGAGAGCGGAATTGGCGGACACATTTCCACTTTTGCCTCCGCGGCCACGCTGTATGAAGTCGCGTTCAATCATTTTCTTCAGGCGCAGACTGAATCGGGAGACCGCGATCTGGTGTACTTCCAGGGCCACGCCGCGCCCGGCATGTACGCGCGCGCCTATCTGGAAGGACGCATACCTAAAGAGAAGCTGCAGAATTTCCGTCGCGAACTGAAAGAAGGTGGCGGGCTCTCCTCGTATCCCCACCCCTGGCTGATGCCCGACTTCTGGGAATTCCCCACGGTTTCGATGGGACTCGGCCCGATTCAAGCCATCTACCAGGCGCGCTTCATTCGCTACCTGGAAAATCGCGGCTTGAAGAAAGCGACCGGTGGCCGAGTCTGGGCGTTCATGGGAGACGGCGAGATGGACGAACCAGAATCTCTGGGATCCATCACCCTGGCTTCGCGCGAGCGGCTCGATAATCTGATCTTTGTTGTGAACTGCAACCTGCAGCGCCTGGACGGACCGGTGCGCGGCAACGGCAAAATCATTCAGGAACTGGAAGCGATTTTCCGCGGCGCCGGCTGGAACGTCATCAAGGTCATCTGGGGCAGCGACTGGGACAACCTCATCATCAATGATCGTGACGGAATCCTGGTCAAGCGCATGGGCGAGATCACAGACGGCCAGTATCAGAAGTATTTCGTCGAAAGCGGCGCTTACTTCCGGCACAACCTGTTCGGCAGCGATCCGCGCCTGCTGAAGATGGTGGAGCATCTTTCCGACGAGCAGCTTTCAAGGATGCGGCTGGGCGGTCACGATCCCATCAAAGTGCATGCCGCTTTCAAAGCCGCGACTGAGCACAAGGGAGCGCCCACCGTCGTTCTGGCCAAAACCATCAAAGGCTACGGACTGGGCGAGGCGGGTGAGGGCAAGAACATTACCCACCAACAGAAGAAGCTGAACGAAGACGAACTGCGGGTGTTCCGCTCGCGTTTCGGGATTCCCATCGCTGACGAGGAATTGCACGACGCTCCCTTCCATCGCCCCGCGGATGATAGCCCGGAAATCCTCTACATGCAGGAACGCCGCCAGCGGCTGGGGGGCTATCTGCCGGAGCGCAAAGTGCGCTCCAGGCCGATTGCTCCAGTTTCAGAATCCCACTTCGAGGAATTTCACAAAGGCA
>WNFP01005377.1_pt1 | contig 10304 bp, 10 predicted proteins | sample 5400201 | NCBI WGS metagenome assembly WNFP01 (sample SAMN13153355, study PRJNA577476) | soil metagenome | isolation source: 115 cm saprolite under Madrone tree | place: USA:California | collected 2016-06-14
CGATGGGCTTTCACGATCGTGCTGTCGATCAGATACAGACTGTCGCGTGATTTCGACGCCAGCCGGTCGAAGATCTTCTTCCAGATGCCCCGTCGAGACCAGCGGTTGAAGCGATTGTAAGCCGTCGTGTAGGGCCCATAGCGATCAGGCAAATCGCGCCACGGCATTCCCGTCCGCAGCACGTAGAAGATCGCGTTCATCACTTTGCGGTCGTCAGCCCGGGCGCTCTTTCGGCTCCGCGGCATCAACGGCTCCAGAAGAGCCCATTCCTTGTCGCTCAGATCAAACCGCATGATCCACCTCCGCCCACGGTGAATCACGACCAGCCAACTTTTTCAAGAGATTATGTGAGTACAGACCCTAGTACCTTCGCGGTCACGGCTGCGGCCCATCGAATCGAGGCACGGGGCAGTTAACTGCGACTGAGGTGGAGAAAGTTGCGGCGGACGCATTCTGGAACTGCGCAGTGATCGCGCCGGAGGTCGCGGGCTAAAAACCTGCTGCTGATGTTTAGCGGTCCCCTAGATTCCTCATAACGCGCATCCGCTTTACCAGGCGCGTAGTTCGATTGGTCAGACACCACGCTCATGGTGTTGTCACAGGTTCGAGTCCTGTCTGGGCCACCACCCAGTCCAGTCTCCCTCTGGCGCGCGCCGGAGATGGCCAGAAAGGGCCCATTCGTTGGCGATTTTTGGCGCTAGTAGGTTGGCAGAGACGCCGATACTAGGCGTGTTTCCTCACTTTTCGCAGAAAGTCTCTGGAGGCCGATTTCGGCGCCAACACCATCGTGTTGTCGTAGCTTCGAACCATCATTGTTGTCGGATGTTCGAGTCTGATGCGAACCACCACCCAGTCCAGTCTCCCTCTGGCGCGCTGGAGATGGCCAGAAAGGGGCCCATTCGTCGGCGATTTTTGGCGCTAGTAGGTTGGCAGAGACAGCCCAACGTCTTCCAGCACGCGTAGGTGACCGCTGAAGCCAGGCGTGCATCGCTTACGATTGACCGCTAGCCGACTTCCCTCTCAAGACCAGGGTGGCGAGGACCGAGATGCAGTCGCCCATTTTTACGAGGCCCGGAAAGTGACGCCCCACGACCACGCCTGCATTCTTAGCATGATAGTCGGCAGGCGCCACACCGGTACGCTCTATCGGCCAAATTCGAGCGATCAGATCGCCTCTGGCGACAGAGTGACCAAGATCGATACAGGGTTCGATCAATCCCTCATGCTCGCTGAATGTGAAGCAGTCGCCACTCGGCACGTCGAGTACGATCGTGCCCGTTCGCTCGGGTTTCTCTTTTAAGATGCCGGCATGGATCAGAAGGTTTCGGATGCCGCGCTTGGCTATCGCGGTCGTGCGGGCGCTCGTCGTGCCGCCACCCCCGAGCTCCGTCGAAATAAAGACTTTCCCCATTTCCTCAGCGGCTGTGTCGTACATACCTTTGTTGTCGATCTCCAGCAGCATCATCGAATAGGGCGCGTTGAATGCCTCCATTGCGGCGATACAGGCTTGTTCCTGAGCCCTGTCAGACAGGCGATGGGCACAGCAAAAGGGGAGGAATTCGAGTGTCCTTCCCCCAGAATGGATGTCGAGGACGATGTCGGCCAAGGGCAGCAGGGTGCGCTGGAAGTAGTCGGCGATCTTCTCCGTCACCGTGCCATTGGGCCGGCCCGGAAATGTCCGGTTAAGGTTGCCCTTGTCGATGGGCGACGTCCGGGTCGCGGCGCGGAACGCAGGTAAATTCATGGCGGGAACCATGATCACGCGACCCGCGAGCATCGTTGCATCGATGGACGAAGCAAGATTCATCAGCGCGATGGGCCCTTCATACTCGTCGCCGTGATTGGCCCCGGTCAGCAGCGCCGTTGGCCCTTCGCCGTTTCTGGCAACCGTGACGGGGATCATGATCGCGCCCCATGCGGAATCGTCCCGGCTGTACGGCAGGCGTAGAAAGCCATGCTGCAGACCGTCGCGATCGAAATCCACCGTCGCGGTAATCGGGTTCGCCGTCTGGCCGTGATCAGACACTGCACAATGCTCCGATAGCCTACCTATTTGTCCGGGTAGCGCTTCATGCGCTTGACGCTCATCGAGATGTGGCTGCGCCGGATGTGACCGACCGCCTCGAGATCGCCGACCTCCATGGCGGCCAGGATATCCGCCATCTCGCGGCGAAAGACGATGATTTCATCCCTCAGATTGAGACGCGGCACTGCTTTCAGCCAGATGCGCGTTGTCAGGTAGTACAGGCGCTCCGAGATCTCCCGCAGCGGCGTGTTGCCCATCATCGCGCCGAGTTCCTGAAAAAAGTCCATGTTGATCCGCGCATAGACTTTGGCGTCGGGCGCCTTCAGCAACTCGTCGCAGCGGTCGAGCAGCGGGCGTACCCGCGCCAGATCGGCTTCGGTGCGGGGAATGGGATCGAGCTTGCCGATCAGTTCGGCAAGCTCCATGCGCAGCTGGAAGACCTGCGCCAGTGCGTCGATGTCGACATCAGTAACGAACGTGCCGACGCCATGGCGGCTTTCGAGCAGCCCCTCGCCCTCGAGCCGCGACAGGACGCGACGGATCGGCGTGCGTGATACCTGGAATTCGCGCGCCAGATCCTCCTCCGCGAGCCGCGCGCCCGGCTCATATTCGAGCAGGCATATGCGGTCGCGGATCATCTTGTAGATCCGCTCGAAACGCTCCCGTGAGACGCTGAGCGGACGATTTGCGGCGGCGTCATAGGGCATCACACGGATTCCAGAACGGCCCGCAGGAATTGCCGTGTCCGCTCGTTCGTGGGCGCCGTGAAGAACTGCTGTGGCTCGCCCTGCTCGCAAATCTTACCCTGATAGAAAAAACAGACCCGGTCGGCAAATTCCCGGGCAAATCCCATCTGGTGCGTCACCATCAGCATTGTCAGGTCATGTTCGCTTCCCAGCTTGCGGATCACCTGCAGGACCTCGCCGCATAATTCCGGATCGAGCGCTGATGTCACTTCGTCAAACAACATCACCTTCGGCCGCATGGCGAGCGCGCGGGCGATTGCAACGCGCTGTTGCTGGCCGCCGGATAGCTGTGCCGGATAGTGACCCTTCTTGTCGGCCAAGCCAACCAAATCGAGGAGTTCCGCTGCGCGCTGTTCCGCGTCCCGGCGTTTCATGCCGAGCACCGTCATTGGCGCCTCGATGCAATTCGCGAGCGCGTTCATATGGGGGAACAGGTTGAAATGCTGGAACACCATGCCGATCTTGGCGCGCACCCGCCGCAGATGCTTGGGATCGGCGGGCGTCATTTTGTCTCCCTTGCGCTCATGCGTAAGAGGCTCGCCATCGACCCAGATAACGCCGCCATCGATCCGCTCGAGGGTCATCAGCATGCGCAGAACGGTGGTCTTGCCCGAGCCCGAGGGCCCGATGATCGCGACTTTTTCGCCGCGCCCGACATCGAGATTGAGGTCGTCGAGGACGGTCAATGCTCCGTAACGCTTGACCACGCCCTCGAACCTCACCATCGGCGGTACACCGGATTCGGTCATCGCGCGCTCCTGACGTTAAGGCGCCGTTCCAGCCAGCGAATGCCGGCAGACGAGACGAGGCTAAGGATAAGAAACGTGAGCCCGACGATGGTCATGGGCTCCGTGTACCGGAAATTCTCGGACCCGAGAATCTTCGCCGTCTGCACAAGCTCGAGGACCGCGATCGCCGACAGCAGCGGGGTATCCTTGAACAGGGCGACAAGATAGTTCCCGAGCGCGGGCACGATGGGCGGGATCGCCTGGGGCAGGATCACATTCTTGAATGTGTTCCAGCTGCTGACATTGAGGGCGATGCAGGCTTCCCATTGTCCGCGCGGAACCGCCTCCAGCCCGGCTCGATAAACCTCGGAGCAATAGCAGGCGTAGTGCAGGCTGAGAGCGATGATCCCGCAGGTAAAGGCGTCGAGCACGATGCCGAAACGCGGAAGAACGAAGAAGATGAAGAAAATCTGGATAAGCAGCGGGGTCGAGCGCACCAGTTCGACCAGCGCGGAGCAGAGCCAGCCGAGGGTGCGTCCGCTCATCCGCAGGATCGCCAGGATAAGGCCAAGCACCGCCGCGATAACAAAGCTGAGAAAAGTAGCCTCGATGGTGACGATCGTGGCCTTGGCCAGGATGGGCAGGATCTGCAGCGTATAGGCCCAATCCCAGATGGTCGTGGAATCGTCCATCGCCCTAACCCCGGCCCCGTGCCATGCCGCGGCTGGCGCGTCGCTCGGCCAGGCGCATGCCGATCGTGATGGTGAGCGACATCACCAGGTACATCAGCAATGCGAGCGAGAAGATCGGGATCGTCTTCATCGTCGAGTCGTTGATGGTCTTTGCCCTGAAGGTCAGGTCGCTGAGCGTGATGAGAGAAACAAGCGCCGTCGACTTCAGCAGTTCGATGAACAAATTTCCCCAGGGCGGGATCATGGCGACCAGCGCCTGCGGCAGAATGATGCGCCTCAGCGCCTGGGCGCGCGTCATGTTGAGAGCGGTACTCGCTTCCCATTGCCCGCGGGTGATGCCCTGGATGCCGCCTCGCATGACTTCCGCGCCGTAAGCACCGACGTTGAGCCCAAGCCCGAGCACTGCCACAGTGAAGGGCTCCATCGAGATTCCGAAGTCAGGCAGCACGAAGAACAGCCAGAACAGCTGCACAAGCGCCGAAGTGCCTCGAAAGAATTCGACGTAAATGGTCGCCATCCAGCGGATGGGCCAGGGCCCGTAAAGCTTTCCCAAAGCAGCGGCAATCGCCAGAGTCACCGCAATGACGCAGCCCACGGCGGTGACCTGCAAAGTCAGCCATGCGCCGGCCAACAGGCCCGGCATGAAAACGGCGTTTTGCGCGTGGCCAGCCAGGATCGCGATCACCGCCAGGGCGGTGATCAGCATGGCTGCCAGCGAGGTGATACCCATCACGATCGCTCTCCAGCAGAGGGCACCGGAAGATACGGGCGGGCTGCGGGAAAGTCAGCCCGCCCGGTAGGCCACCAATCAGAGGATTGAGGCTATTCCCCCTTGCAGAGCTGCTCCATCGTCTTGTTCGGCAGGTAATCCTTGCCGAAGCCAAAGGGCGTCACGAGAGCGATATGCTCCGGCGAACCGATGAATTTTTTCAGCTCGGCATTGAATGCCTTGTAGAGGTCCTTGTCTTCCTTGCGGAAGCCGAAACCGCCATGGCCCTTCACGGATTTGCCATTCACCTCGCCAAACGGCGTTGTTGCCTCGACGTCCTCACCCTTCTTTGCCATGTCGGCGACGGATAGCGCGGTCAGCGAGCCGGCGTCGGCCCGGCCGGACTGGACGGCAGCCAGCAGACTCGACTGGTCCGGCAGCACGACGAACTGGTCATCGGGCACACCAGCATCCTTGGCGTAGCCGGCCTCGACGGCACCTGCCATGACCGCGAGCTTGAGGTCCTTGTTGGCGGCGATCGAGGCGTAATCCTTGATGCCCTTGGGGTTGCCCTTCTTGACCAGCATTGACTCGCCAATACCGTAAGACGGCTCCGAGAAAGCGATTTCCTGGCAGCGCTTCGGATTGATGAACATGCCGGCGGCGATGATGTCGAACCGGTGCGCCTTCAGGCCCGGGATCAGCGAGCCGAATTCCGTCAGCACGCCGTCCACCTGGGGAATTCCCATCTTGGCAAGAACGGCCTTGGCGACTTCCGGGGCCTCGCCAGTCAATTTTCCATCCGGTGTCGCGTAGCCGAACGGAGCCTCGTTGGCAAAGCCGATGCGGATAAATCCTTCTTTGCGCGCGCGCTCAAGGGTCGTTTCTGCAAGCGCGTGCTGCGTAGCACCACCCATCACGCCGACCACCGCCCCGAAACCTGCTGCCGATAGCAAGAGGGCGCGGCGAGTCACCCAAACTTTCCCAATCATTTCGTTCCTCCTCTGTTGTCTGGCCGGATGTTTTTGTTCTTCAACCCGGACAGGCCAAACCAGCAAACCCGCCAAGGGAGCCTTCATCTAACCTTGTTGTATACAACCTATCTTCCCGACTCGCAAGCGCCGCCATAAAATAGCCGCCCAGACAGCAAAATTTTTTGGCTATGTTTAACTTCTGCCTCATGATGTGTACAATAATGCATGAACTTTCCTGAATTGACCCCCGATCTTGGTGCTATCAAAGAAGCTCGAGCCTCGATCGCCGGGACGATCGTAAGGACGCCGCTGCTACCTGCCGGAGCGCTTTCGGCGCATGCGGGCAGGGAAATCCTGCTGAAACTCGAAAGCCTGCAGCCGACCGGAAGCTTCAAGCTTCGCGGTGCGACCAACGCGATCGGCCGCCTGGATGAACAACAACGCAAGCGGGGGATAGGTTGCTGCTCGACCGGCAACCATGGCCGCGCCGTCGCCCACGCCGCGAGGCGAACAGGAACGCGAGTCATCGTCTGCCTGTCGGAACTGGTGCCGGACAACAAAGTGGCGGCGATTTGCTCCTTGGGGGCCGAGGTGCGGCGCGTCGGAAAGAGTCAGGATGAGGCGCAGCGCGAGATTGACCGCCTCGTTCGGGACGAAGGGTTGGTCGAGATTCCCCCCTTCGACCATCCGGATGTCATCGCCGGTCAGGGCACCATAGCTCTCGAGCTTCTTGAAGATCGGCCCGACCTCTCGGCTATCGTGGTTCCGCTTTCGGGCGGCGGCCTGGTTTCCGGCATTGCGGTTGCGGCGAAGGCGCTGAATCCAAAAATCCGCATCATTGGCGTCTCGATGAATCGCGGTGCAGCGATGCACGAGAGTCTCACCGCCGGCCAGCCGGTCGAGGTTACCGAAGCGGCGTCACTGGCGGATTCGCTCGGTGGCGGGATCGGGCTCCGCAACCGGTTCACATTTGCGATCTGCCGGGCGCTTGTGGACATGACCTGCCTGGTCAGCGAGGCAGAGATCTATGCCGCAATGCAGGCGCTTCTGCGCGAACAGCGCCTGGTAACGGAAGGTGCTGCGAGCGTCGGTGTGGCAGCACTTCTGGCCAACAAGCTGCGCTTGGATGGGCCGACGGCAATTATCGTCAGCGGTCACAATGTCGACCTCGAGCAGTTTCGCGCAATCGCCGCAGGCCAACCGGTCAGGCTCGGCGATCAAATCGTGAAGGCCTGAACATGCGCGATATTTTCTTCCTGACCGAAGGCGATCTGCGTAGTTGCGTGACACTCGACCAAACAGCCATCCATGTCGTCGAGCAGGCCTTCCGCGCCCTTGCCACGAATATGGTGGTGATGCCGCCGATTCTCTCCATGGAACTGCCCGAGGTGCACGGCGAGGTCGATGTAAAGACTGCCTATATCTCGGGGTTCGAAGGATTCGCCATAAAGGTCAGTCCAGGTTTCTTCGACAACCCTAAACTTGGCCTGCCGAGCCTGAACGGGTTGATGATCCTGTTTTCCGCCAAGACTGGGTTGGTCGACGCCCTGCTGCTCGACAATGGCTATCTGACCGACTTGCGCACGGCGGCGGCCGGTGCTGTCGCGGTAAAGCACCTGGCCCCGCGCGATGTCGAGACCGCCGGCGTTCTCGGCACCGGCGTCCAGGCGCGCCTGCAAATCCTCGCCGCCCATCAAGTGCGCCCATTCAGGCAGGTGCTGGTCTGGGGGCGCGACTGGCACAAGGCAAACGCCTGTGCAAAAGACATCGCCGCGGCGCTCGGCGTCGAAGCGACAGCGATCGCGGATCCCGCCGCGCTGGTGCGCGACAGCCAGCTTGTGGTGACGGCCACGCCGGCTCGAGAGCCGGTCCTGGAAGCCGCCTGGCTACATCCCGGCCTGCACATCACCGCCATGGGCGCCGATCAGGCCGGAAAGAACGAGATAGCTCCCGCCGCCGTCATGGCAGCCGATCTCTTCGTTTGCGACCGCATCTCCCAGAGCGAAAGACTCGGCGAACTCCGCTCGGCCCGCGCTGCCGGGTTTGCCCCGGTACCGCCAGAGCTCGGCGAAATCATCACGGGCAAGAAGCCCGGAAGGCGTGGCGAGACAGACGTGACAATCTGCGATCTCACCGGAACCGGCGCCCAGGACACCGCAATCGCCACCCACGCACTCGCCGTCGCCCGCAAGGCCGGCGTCGGGGCCGTCATTCGAGGCTGAAGGAGGAAGGGATCATGTCCGCCTACGACAAGCTTTTCGAGAGCGCTGAATACGCCAGCCGCGTCGCCGATACGAAGCGGCGGATGCAGGCCGCAGGGTTCGACCTCATCATCTGCCAGGACCCCGCTAACATGTCCTGGCTAACTGGATTCAGCGGCTGGTCCTTCTACGTCCCGCAATGCGTGCTGATACATCTGGATGAAGAATGGCCGATCTGGTTCGGCCGCGCTCAGGATGCGAAATGCGCCAGTGTCACGACGCATTTGCCGGAGCGCAGCATCGTGCCCTTCTCCGAGCGTCTGGTGCAGCACAAGACCGAACACCCCTATGACGAACTGGCCCAGCTTGTTGAATCGCGAGGCTGGGGCAGGGCGCGGATCGGTGTCGAGATGGACGCGCACTATTACACGGCGCGCTGTCACGCCCATTTGACAAAGGGGCTGCCCAACGCACGATTCTCGAACAACGGCGACCTGGTGAATTGGGCCCGGCTGATCAAGTCCGAGGCTGAACTCAGGCTTATGCGAGAGGCCGGCAAGATTTGCACAGCGGCGATGAATCGCGGCATCGCAAGAATGCGGCCGGGCGTGCCCCAGAACCATGTCATTGCCGAGATCTATTCCGCCCAGACAATAGGCGTGCCGGGCGGCGCGGGCGGCGACTATACCGCGATCTGCCCCCTGATGCCGGTAGGCGAGGGCACCAGCACACCGCACCTTACCTGGTCCGACGCGCCGCTCCCCGCCAATGCGCTGACGATGATAGAGATTGCCGGTTCGCGGCGCGGTTACCACGCGCCGCTGACACGAACGATCCATCTCGGAAAACCGCCGGCGGCGATCCATGATGTCGCAAAGGCAGTGGTCGAGGGCGTCGATGCCGGACTTTCCACGGCAAAACCGGGCAACACGGCCGAGCAGGTGGAGGCGGCCTGGCAGGCTGTGCTGCGCCGCAACGGCCTCAAGAAGGAGAGCAGGGTCGGTTATTCGGTTGGACTTTCCTTTCCCCCGGACTGGGGCGAGCGCACCGTCAGTCTGCGTCCCGGAGATACCACGGTGCTCCAAGCCGGCATGTGCTTTCACATTCAGGCCGGCATCTGGCTGAAGGAGTGGGGCGTTGCGATCTCCGAATCCTTTGAGGTAACCGGCAAGGGCGGCGCGCGCTTCTGCGACGTGGCCCGCGAACTGATCGTCGTCGATTGATGCGCTCCGACGACGCCAGGAGAAGCGACTTCAAGCTCGACGAGCGCGATCTCAAGATGCTTGTGATTCTGCAGCAGGAAGGTCGCATTACCAAGACCGAGCTTGCCGAGCGGGTAAACCTTTCCCCGACGCCGTGCTGGAGCCGCCTCAAGCGCCTGGAGAAGATCGGCCTGATCGAAGGCTACCGGGCGAAGATTGCGCTCAAGCGCTTTGGCGTCACCATGGTTTTCACGGAAGCCGAGCTGGAAAGCCATCGCGCGGCGGACTTCGCCCGCTTCGAGGCCGAAATGCGACAGATGCCGGAGATTACCGGTTGCTGGTCGGTCGGCGGCGGCATCGACTATCTGATCCAATTCATGGTGAAGGACATCGACGCCTATGAGCGCCTGATCGATCGGCTTCTGGAAATGGCGATCGGCCTCAAGCGCTACTATACCTACATCGTCACCAAGGCGATCAAAGAAGACGGCCCCGCACCGCTCGACCGTCTTTCAACCCACTAAAGCCGCTCCGCCGTCTCCACCAACACGTCCCAAAGGGAAGCCGAGAAGCTGCGCGGGGCGAAGATGTCGATGCCACCGGTCCGCCGCTGCAACAGAACGCTCACGCGATGCAAAGGTGCCAGAGCCACCGAGCCGATGGGAAAATACCGCAATCGCAAATCGACGCTGACGAAGCGGCTCAGCAGCGGCTCGGCGAGGTCGAACTCTGCCTGGATCAATACCCTTGCATGAGAGAGATCAAGGCTGACCCCGATATCGACGGGCAGTTCCAGCTCGCTTGTCGCGTTCCGATCCGAAACAAACCAAAGGCGCTGTGGATGGGTTCGCAGGAGCGATCCGCCTTCGGCTTCCACGTAGCGTCCAATCGCCGGCGGCTCCCCTGCGCGATAATGGTTCGACACGCGCCGCGCCATCTCGTCAAAACGATCCGGCCACGCGTGATACTGCTGCAACGCCTTTAGCGGACCCGTGGACAGGCCGCGAGGGTGGCGGGCCCTGAGCG
>WNFP01007497.1_pt1 | contig 10304 bp, 8 predicted proteins | sample 5400201 | NCBI WGS metagenome assembly WNFP01 (sample SAMN13153355, study PRJNA577476) | soil metagenome | isolation source: 115 cm saprolite under Madrone tree | place: USA:California | collected 2016-06-14
GGACCCATACCGCGTGAGTTCACGTTTCGGCATTGGTGCAGAGACCCTTTTTCAATGTCGAGGTCAGGGGTTATGGGTCCCTGCGTTCGCAGGGACGACATGCGGAGAGAAGATGCCGCGCTTGGCTTGCAGGAACGCCGATGACCCATCCCGGCGAAAAATTCTATCCTGAAGGCGTCCATTGGGACGATCCGATCGCGCGGGGGACGCTGCCCGACCTGTTGTCGAAGGCGGCTGAGCAATACGGCGCGCGGCCGGCGATCGAGTTCCGCGATCGCCCGATCAGCTACGCGGAGCTGGAAGCCCTCGTTGAAGTCGCGGCGTCCGCCTATTTGCGCGCGGGCTATGGCAAGGACACCTCCGTTGCGCTGTTCCTGGGCAACACGCCCGATCATCCCATCAATTTCTTCGGCGCGTTGAAGGCAGGCAGCCGCATCGTGCACCTGTCGCCGCTCGACGGCGAGATCGCACTGTCGCACAAACTTTCCGATTCCGGCGCGCGGGTGCTCATCACCAGCAACCTCGCGGCGCTGTTGCCGACGGCGCTAAAATTCCTGGACAAGGGCCTGCTCGATCGCCTGATCGTCTGCGAGGACGATCATTGGGGCAAGATCGGCACGCCGCAAACCCCGCTGCCTGACAATCCCGCCATCATCACCCACAGGCAGTTCATCGATGGTGCGACGAGACCGGCGCAATGGCCGGCCATCGACGTCGAGGACATTGCGCTGCTGCAATATACCGGCGGCACCACCGGCCTGCCGAAAGGCGCGATGCTGACCCACGGCAATCTCACCGCCGCAGTCTCGATCTATGACGTCTGGGGCACGGCCGCTCGCGCCGAGCGGGGCGACCCGGTCGAGCGCGTGATCTGCGTACTACCGTTGTTCCACATCTTTGCGCTGACGGTCGTGATGCTGTCCTGCATCCGCCGTGGCCACCTGATCTCGCTGCACCAGCGCTTCGATGTCGAAAGTGTGATGCGCGACATCGAGGTCAAGCGCGCGACTTATTTCCCGGGCGTGCCGACCATGTGGATCGCGATCGCGGCCTTGCCCGATCTCGACAAGCGCGATTTCTCGTCGCTACGAAGCGCCGGCTCGGGCGGCGCGCCGCTGCCGATGGAAGTCGCGAGGGTCTTTGAGCGCAAGGTCGGCATGAAGCTCCGTAGCGGCTGGGGCATGACCGAAACCTGCCCGGCCGGTACCGCGCATCCCGAAGCGGGACCGGACAAGCCCGGCTCGGTCGGAGTGGCCTTGCCCGGCATCGAGATGGATGTGGTGTCGCTTGACGATCCCACAAAGGTTTTGCCGACCGGCGAGGTCGGCGAGATCCGCATTCGCGGCCCGAACGTCACCAAGGGTTACTGGAACAAGCCGAAGGAGACCGCGGAAGCCTTTGTCGGCGACCGCTTCCTCACCGGCGACATCGGCTATGTCGACGACGAAGGCTATTTCTTTCTGGTCGATCGCAAGAAGGACATGATCATTTCCGGCGGCTTCAACGTCTACCCGCAGATGATCGAGCAGGCGATCTACGAGCATCCTGCGGTGCACGAAGTAATCGTGATCGGGATATCAGACGATTACCGCGGCGAGGCGGCGAAGGCCTTTGTCAAATTGCGCACTGGGGCCAATCCGTTCACGCTGGACGAGTTGAAGGCATTTTTGGCGGGCAAGCTCGGAGCGAAACAGCAACAAGTCGCATCAGGAGGTCGTTAGTAATCCTTTCGTCGTCCCGGCCAAGCGAAGCGCGAGCCGGGACCCATCACGCCGCGGACGCGCTTGAGGCACTAGGTTGGACGGCTTTGCCACTCATGAAGGCCGATGGTTATGGGTCCCCGCGTTCGCGGGGACGACTAGAAGAGAAAGATCGCGTTAATTCACTCGCTCACAGGAGGATCCGATGGATCTCAGCTTTACCAGGGAAGAAATGGCGTTCCGTGACGAGGTGCGGGCCTTCTTCAGGGACAATGTGCCGTCCGCGACGCGGCAGAAACTGCAGGAGGGCCGTCATCTTTCAAAACAGGAGATGGTCGATTGGTGGCGCATCCTCAACAAGAAGGGCTGGGGCGTGACGCACTGGCCGAAGGAATACGGCGGCACCGGCTGGAGCTCGGTGCAGCATTATATCTTCAACGAGGAATTGCAGATGCATCCGGCGCCGGCGCCGCTCGCCTTCGGCGTCAGCATGGTCGGCCCCGTGATCTACACCTTCGGCAATGAGCAGCAGAAGAAGTACTATCTGCCGCGCATCGCCAATGTCGACGACTGGTGGTGCCAGGGCTTTTCCGAGCCCGGCTCCGGCTCCGACCTCGCCTCGCTGAAGACAAAAGCCGAGCGCAAGGGCGACAAATATATCGTCAACGGCCAGAAGACCTGGACCACGCTCGCCCAGCACGCCGACATGATCTTCAACCTGTGCCGCACCGACCCTGCGGCAAAGAAGCAGTCGGGCATCTCCTTCATCCTGATCGACATGAAGTCCAAGGGCATCACGGTGCGGCCGATCCAGACCATCGACGGCGGCCACGAGGTCAACGAGGTGTTCTTCGACGACGTCGAGGTGCCGGTGGAAAATCTTGTCGGTGAGGAGAACAAGGGCTGGGACTATGCCAAATTCCTGCTCGGCAACGAACGCACCGGGATTGCCCGCGTCGGCGTCTCCAAGGAGCGGATCCGCCGCATCAAGGAATTGGCCTCGAAGGTCGAGTCCGGCGGCAAGCCGGTGATCGAGGATCAGAAATTCCGCGAAAAGCTCGCCGAGGTCGAGATCGAGCTGAAGGCGCTCGAACTGACCCAGCTTCGCGTCGTCGCCGACGAGGGCAAGCACTGCAAGGGCAAGCCCAACCCGGCGTCTTCGGTGCTCAAGGTCAAGGGTTCGGAGATCCAGCAGGCCACCACCGAGCTGCTGATGGAGGTGATCGGCCCGTTCGCCGCGCCCTATGACGTGCACGGCGACGACGGCTCCAACGAGGCGATGGACTGGACCGCGCAGATCGCGCCGAGCTATTTCAACAACCGCAAGGTCTCGATCTACGGCGGCTCCAACGAGATCCAGCGCAACATCATCACCAAAGCCGTGCTGGGGCTTTAGTGTCTTCTCCCTCTCCCCGCCCTTCGCGGGGTCGAGACGAGCGAAGCTCGCTCTTAGAGGGTTGGGGTGAGGGGCTCTTCGATCCGTAAATACCGTGGTTGCGTTGAGCTCACCGCCCTGCCCCTCACCGGGCGCTACGCGCCGACCTCTCCCCGTAAAGGACGGGGAGAGGTTAAGACAAGAGTTCGTGGGATGGGTTGAGCGAAGCGATACCCATCATCAACAACACCGAAACGGTGCGATGGGTTTCGCAAGCGCTCAACCCATCCTACAGGTTCGATGGACAATGCTTCAGGCGTGATTTGAGAGAGTAAGAAACATGGATTTTGATTTGTCCGAGGAGCAGCGGCTTCTCAAGGAAAGCGTCGACGGCTTGTTGGGCTCATCCTACGAATTCGAGCAGCGCAAGAAATACATGGCGGAGAAGGGCGGCTGGAGCAGAAGCGCCTGGAACAAGCTCGCCGAACAGGGCCTGCTCGGCCTGCCGTTCTCGGAAGACGACGGCGGCTTCGGCGCCGGCGCGGTCGAAACCATGATCGTGATGGAGGCGCTGGGCAAGGCGCTGGTGCTGGAGCCTTATCTGGCAACGGTCGTGCTCGGCGGCGGCCTGCTGCGCCGCGGCGGCTCGGCCGAGCAGAAGGCGGCGCACATTCCTTCCATCATTGACGGCAGCAAGACCCTTGCGTTCGCGCAGCTCGAGAAGAATTCGCGCTACGATCTCAACGACGTCTCGACCTCGGCCAAGAAAAAGGGATCGGGTTACGTGATCGACGGCGAGAAATTCGTCGTGCTCAACGGCGAGAGCGCCGACACGCTGATCGTGACCGCGCGCACCAAAGGCGGCCAGCGCGATACCGGCGGCATCGGCGTGTTTCTGGTACCCGGCAACGCCGGCGGCGTCGCGAAAAAGGGCTATCCGACCCAGGACGGCCTGCATGCCGCCGATATCTCCTTCACCGGCGTCGAGGTCGGCGCCGACGCCGCGATCGGCGATCCCGACAACGCGTTGCCGCTGATCGAGCGCGTGGTCGACGACGCCCGCATCGCGATCTGCGCCGAAGCCGTAGGCATCATGGATGAATCGCTGAAAACCACGGTCGAATACCTCAAGACCCGCACCCAGTTCGGCGTGCCGATCGGCACCTTCCAGACCCTGCAGCACCGCGCCGCCGACATGTTCGTGGCCCTGGAGCAGGCCCGCAGCATGTCGATGTTCGCAACCATGGCTTCCGACTTCGATGACGCCAGGGAGCGCGCCACCGCGGTGGCGGCGGCGAAAGTCCAGATCGGCAAATCCGGAAAGTTCATCGGCCAGCAATCGATCCAGCTCCATGGCGGCATCGGCATGACCCAGGAAGCCAGGATCGGCCACTACTTCAAGCGGCTGACCATGATCGAGAACACCTTTGGCGACACCGACTACCACTTGCGTCGCGTCACCGACTCGGGCGGGCTGGTTTAGCTCCAGCCGTCATTCCGGGGCGCGAGCGTAAGCGAGCGAGCCCGGAATCCATAACCACCATCGGGCGTATGGATTCCGGGCCTGCGCCAAGAGGCGCATCCCGGAATGACGAGGGAAGCAGAGCGCCAACACTCTCCGTCTCCGTCATTGCGAGCGAAGCGAAGCAATCCATGGCCCGGAAACGAACAATGGATTGCTTCGTCGCTGCGCTCCTCGCAATGACGGCATCAGGTAATTCAGCGAGGAATCAACAATGAAAACCACCCCGTTCGATCTCACCGGAAAAGTCGCCGTCATCACCGGCTCGAGCCGCGGCATCGGGCGCGCCTCGGCTGAACTGCTGGCAAAGCTCGGCGCCAGGGTGGTGATTTCCAGCCGCAAGGCGGACGCCTGCGAGGAAGTCGCCGCCGGTATCCGTAAGGCCGGCGGAGACGCCCACGTCATCCCCTGCAACATCTCGCGCCGTGAGGAAGTCGAGGCGCTGACCTCGGGCGCGACCAGACACTACGGCAGGATCGACATCCTGGTCTGCAATGCGGCGGTCAATCCCTATTACGGCCCGCTGCTCGACATCAAGGACGAAGCCTTCGACAAGATCATGGGCTCCAACGTCAAGAGCAACATCTGGCTGGGCGCTGGCGATCCCGCCAATGGCCGAGCGCGGCAACGGTTCGGTGGTGATCATCTCCTCGATCGGCGGCCTGCGCGGCTCGACCGTGATCGGCGCCTACGGAATTTCGAAAGCCGCGGATTTCGCGCTGTGCCGCAGCCTCGCCGGCGAATGGGGGCCGAAGGGCGTGCGCGTCAACTGCGTCGCGCCGGGCCTCGTCAAAACCGATTTCGCCCGCGCATTGTGGGAAGACGAGGAGCGCCTGAAGCGCCGCTGCGCCACCACGCCGCTGCGGCGGATCGGCGAGCCCGACGAGATCGCCGGCGCGGTCGCCTATCTCTCCTCCGACGCCGCAAGCTTCATGACCGGCCAGACCATCGTCGTCGACGGCGGCGTCACCACCGCGTCGGTGTGAATTCTTCTCCCCTCCTCCCACGCGCATCGCGCGTGGTGGGGAGGGGTCGGGGGTGGGGGGCGGCTCGGCACACTCGCTGCTAGCTGCGCCCGCTGACAGACCCCCCACCCCCGACCCCTCCCCACCGCTGCGCGGGGGGAGGGGAGCAACACGTCATCATATTGACCTTCGCTCCCCAATCCGCTTGCCTTGCCGCAACACCGCAAAAACATCCCGGGAAGCAACGCCAGGAAAAACATCATGTCCCATGTGCTGGCCATCGATCAGGGCACCACATCCTCGCGCGCCATCGTGTTTCGCTCCGACATTTCCATCGCCGCATCAGCGCAACAAGAATTCCCGCAGCACTTTCCGGCCTCGGGCTGGGTCGAGCACGAGCCCGAGGACATCTGGATCTCGACGATCGCCACCTGCCGCGAGGCGCTGAAGAAGGCGGGCGTCGGCGCAAAAGACATCGCCGCGATCGGCATCACCAACCAGCGCGAGACCGCCGTGGTGTGGGACCGCGCCACCGGCCAGGCGGTGCACCGCGCCATCGTCTGGCAGGACCGCCGCACTGCCGATATCTGCGCCAGATTAAAGGCCGAAGGCCACGAGAGCGCGATCACGGAAAAAACCGGTCTGATCATCGATCCCTATTTTTCCGGCACCAAGGTCGCCTGGATTCTGGATTCCGTGCCCGGCGCGCGCGAGCGCGCCGGGCGCGGCGAACTGATGTTCGGCACCGTCGATTGCTATCTCTTGTGGCGGCTGACCGGCGGCAAGGTGCACGCCACCGACGCCACCAATGCCTCGCGCACGCTGCTGTTCAACATCCATACCGGGCAATGGGACGACGATCTCCTGAAAATCCTGCGCGTGCCGGGCTCGATGCTGCCGGAGGTGAAGGATTCCTCGACCAAATTCGGCGACAGCGTACCCGAACTGTTCGGCGGCGCGATCCCGATCTCCGGCATCGCCGGCGATCAGCAGGCCGCCACCATCGGGCAGGCGTGTTTTGCGCCCGGCATGATCAAGTCGACCTACGGCACCGGCTGCTTTGCTTTGCTCAACACCGGCACGACGCCGGTTGCCTCGAAGAACAGGCTCTTGACCACGATCGCCTATCAGCTCAAGGGCCAGCGCACCTATGCCCTCGAAGGCTCGATCTTCGTCGCAGGCTCCTCGGTACAGTGGCTGCGCGACGGGCTTGGAATCATCAAGCAGGCTTCCGAGACCGGGGCGCTCGCCGACCAGTCCGACTCCACGCAATCGGTCTATCTGGTGCCGGCCTTTGTCGGCCTGGGCGCGCCGTACTGGAATCCGCGCGTGCGCGGCGCGCTGTTCGGGCTGACCCGCAACACCGGCCCCGCCGAGCTCGCGCATGCCGCGCTCGAAAGCGTCTGCTACCAGACATTCGATTTGCGCGCCGCGATGCGCGCCGACTGGCCGGAAGCCAAAGCCGCCAACGTGTTGCGCGTCGACGGCGGCATGACCGCCTCCGACTGGACCATGCAGCGCCTCGCCGATCTCCTGGACGCCCCGGTCGATCGCCCGATGATCCAGGAGACCACAGCCCTCGGCGCCGCCTATCTCGCCGGCCTTGCCGCCGGCGTCTATCCGGAGCCCGAAAAATTCGCCGACAACTGGCGGCTGGAGCATCGCTTCAAGCCAAACATGAGCGCGGCCACGCGCGAGCGGAAGCTCAAGGGCTGGGCGCGGGCGGTGAAGGGCTTGCTCGCGAGCGATGAGGGCGAGGGGTAGCTCTCCTCCCTCTCCCCGCACTTCGCGGGGTCGAGACGAGCGAAGCTCGCTCTTAGAGGGTCGGGGTGAGGGGCTGTTTCCGTGCGTTCAGTCGTCATCGCCCGCAGAAATGTTTGGGTCGAGCGCTGGGATTTAGTATGGAGCCCATGGGTCCGTTACGATGACGTCATAGGCCGGATACCAATAGCAGTACTCGTCGATGCCGTCGTCAAAGCAGTATCCATAATAAAAATCCGCCTGTGCGAGTTGAATTGGAGCATTTGCTGCAATTTTCACGATACCGGTGTCTCCACTCGCCAGCTTTTTGTTCGACTTGACTTTTCGCGCCGGCAGGCTGCCTGCGCTCATTCCAACCACCTTGTCGTTGTTCACTTCTGCGACGACCGCGTTGCCGCCTATTTTTCCGACTTCGTGCTTTCCATTTTTATGGAGCTTGGGTCCAAGAAGGTTATGACCGTTATTGTGATGGGGATTTTTGGCCAGCGCGAATCCGGCGGTCACTAGCACGCTCGTGCAAACGACGAGTTTCACGATGGTCCGGCGATTGAACATCTATGCTTCTCCACTTCATCCGATTCACATGAACCGTGCTTCGATGCGAACCATTCCGTTTGACAATTTGTTGGCCACAACGGGATTACAGTGGGGATCTGTTGGCTATTTAGAGGTAATTGACAGGCATTTGATGATGATCGCTTCCGACTGACGAATCCAGGACAGGGGGGCCGCATTCAAAGATGCGCCGACAGATTATCGCCCAACAGCTCGAAGCCGCCTTGCGCAACTCGCTGCAGGAACCGGGTCTCCGCCTGGTCAGCCTGGACGGCGAGCGGCCGTCGGTCGATACAAGGCGCGAGCCCTGGATCGAGATCAAATATGGTCCGGCCAGCCCGGACGACTGGTTTGGAATCGTGCCGGCGACGGCGCAGTTCGAACGGTCCGCAGGCAAAACCCGTGAAGCCTTGAATCTGATCGTGAAGGTCAACCCGCGCCTCGGTTTGGCGCGCAATCTCATTCCCTGGATCGTCGAAAACAAATCGATCCGGCTTGACCGGCCTTACTGGGAGTATCGCACCTCCGCGGAGACCGACCGCACCGCGGATCGCGAATTTCACATCTACGAATTAGCTGCAACAGGCAGCTCTGCCCTGTCCCGGGTCTTGCCGCGCTATTACGGCGCTGCGAGTGACCCCGCGACCGGCGAACGGGCTTTGTTCATGGAACGGCTCACGGACGTCTCGCGCCTGGATGCAGCCGGCGTGCAGGCCGACTGGCCGATCGAGGCGATCGGCGCCGCGTTCGCGGCGGCGGCGGCATGGCAGGCGGAATTCTGGGGCGCGGGTAATGCTTCCCTGGCATGGGCCGGGCCGCGCCCTACGACTGACGACATGCTGGCCGACGAGTCGTTATGGCGCGGGCTACTGGATGACGCCCATGCGCGATTTCCAGCCGTCATCACGGAAGAGGTTAGAAGCCGGCGGCACCGGCTGATCGATACGATGGATGTATGGCATCGCGCCAAGGACCTGTTGCCCGGCACCCTGGCGCATGACGATTTCAACAACCGCAATGTTGGATTCCGGCCCGGCGTTGTCGCGCTAGATTGGGAACTGGCGCAATGCAACACCGCGCATCGCGATCTGGTCGAGATGCTGACATTCGTCGCGCCGTCGGCGGCGACCCGCGCGGATATCGATCGGCTGATGGAGCGTCACCGGACCATGCTCGCCGAAACGGGGGTCAAGGCGGGACTGGATCGCGACACGTGGATGGAGGCGTTTCGCTGCGAATTGAAGGTCGAGGCGATCAACCGCATCAGTATGCAGTGTATTTTCGAGGCGGCGTTCCCGCTGGCCTATTTCGAGCGCATCAACACAAATATCGAGCGGCTGCTTGATCTCTACGGCTAGGGGGCCTCTTGGCAAGCGGTGAGGGGAAGGGTTAGGACTCTCTCAGCCGTCATCACCGGGCTTGTTGTTCAGCCCGGGGATCCACGTCTTACTTTTCTTTTTCAGGAGACAAAGCCGTGGATGGCCGGGTCAAGCCCCGGCCATGACGAGTGGAGATGACAAGGTGCACGCCCATGATCCTGATCGGCCAATACGACTCCCCGTTCGTGCGCCGCGTCGCGATTGCGCTGCGGCTTTATGAGTTGTCGTTCGAGCACCGGCCGTGGTCGACCTTTGGCGATGGCGAAAAAATCGCGCCGTATAATCCGCTGCGGCGGGTGCCGACGCTGGTGCTCGATGGCGGCGAGGCGCTGATCGAGAGCACGGCGATCCTGGATTATCTCGATGAGGTGGCCGGTCCGGACAAGGCGATGATCGCGGCGCGCGGGCCGGAGCGCCGCCGGGCCTTGAAAATCTGCGCGCTGGCGAGCGGGCTTGGCGACAAGGGCGTCAGCCTGCTCTACGAGCGCGTGCTGCGGAAGGATCAATCGAAAATCTGGGTGGAGCGCTGCGAGGCGCAGATTTTCAGCGTGCTCGATGTGCTGGAGCAGGAGCGCACGGCGGTGAAGACGCCATACTGGTTCGGCGAGCGCATCGGGCACGCCGACGTCGCGGTCGCCTGCGCGCGGCGCTTCACGTCAGAGGCGCATCCGCAACTGTTCGACGCCGCGCGCCATCCGGCATTGGCCGCGCACGCCGCGCAGTGCGAAGCGCTGCCGCCGTTCAAGGAAATCGTGCAGCCGCTGGCGCCGCCGGGCGCCGACTAAGTCGCGAACTCATGAAAGCGCCCCGGACGGACGATTTGGTGCCCGCCATGCGCCGAAGGCGACAAACATCCATTTAAGGGGCCCCCAGAGCTGCGCCAGGCGGACCGATCCATTTCTTTGCGCAGCTTTTTCAGCATATACGCGGGTTATCGCCGACGTCGCAATTTTCCGCTTCCGGCTGCGCCGGTGGAAATGCGCCGACGCGCGGCGCTGAAATGCCGACACGGCCGTCAATATAGCGGGCGGCGGGGGAGGCGCTCGC
>WNFP01011068.1_pt1 | contig 10304 bp, 8 predicted proteins | sample 5400201 | NCBI WGS metagenome assembly WNFP01 (sample SAMN13153355, study PRJNA577476) | soil metagenome | isolation source: 115 cm saprolite under Madrone tree | place: USA:California | collected 2016-06-14
TTCCTCTCACGCGGTTCATCGCCGTGCTGCTGATTTATCTGGTGGCTTTGACAGGCGGCATCACCAAGTGGCACACGGTGGTGAATTCCGCGGGGGCGCAACTCAGCTTCGCAGCCAGCGCGCAGTGCTACACCAGCGGGCTATTCGGCGCGCTCTTTCTGCCGTCGATTATCGGCGGCGACGTGGCCCGCCTCGCGGTAGGAATTTCGCGCAGTCCGCGCCCGGCCGCGGTGATCACCGGAAATGTGGCAGACCGTTTTCTCGATGTGGCCGCGCAGCTCACGCTCGTCTCGCTGGGCCTGATGCTGCTTCCGGGTTCCTTGCCCGTTCCGTTGCAGGGGCCGGCGAAGCGCGTACTTTTTGCCGGCGTGCTTGTCGCGGCAATTCTTTTCGGTCTCGTTGTGGCATTGCGCCGGCCGCTCCTGCGCGGCCGCTCCATTCGAATCCGGCGCCGGCTCGCGCAACTTCGTCACGCGATCCGCGCGGTCTCGCGCCGTCCCTGGCGGCTGGTTCTTGGCTGGTTGCTGGGAACTTCCGTGCAAGGCACCTATGTTCTGCTCACGGCTCTCCTGGGCATCGCTTGTGGGCTCGATCTCCCGCTGCGTGTGTGGCTCTTCGCGTGGCCACTAGCCAAAATTGCCGCGGTCATGCCGATCACGCAAGGTGGCATTGGAGTTCGCGAGGCGGCGCTGGTGGTACTGCTCGCGCCGTTCGGTGCGCCGGCCTCGCAGGTTCTTGCAACCGGCATCGTTTGGGAAGGCGTGATCATTTCCGCAGGTCTTCTCGCGGGACTAACAGCGTTTCTTTTGCGGTACTCGCAGTCCCGCCCGCAGGGCTCTTAGCGTTTCCGTCACCCCAAGCGAAGTTTACTTGACTTCGACCGTCCCTACGGCAAAATAGATATACCCCCTTCCAATAAAGTTGATCGTCCACAGGACTGCCCTCTCCAGTCACGTGAGTTGAGCGGGCTTGTGATGAAGTGTCGCCTCAGGTGTACTGACACCGGATTCGAATCGATCGCAGTTCTTGCAGTACGCGATCCACTTTCTCTGCGAGCCCCCGCGGAAGGGAGGCAGCGCACATGAACGAGAAGAAGTTGCGCATATTGCTTGCAGAAGGAGATTCCGGTGAGACCGCCGCAGCTTTGCGCCAGCTCTACCCGGAGGGTCAAGACGGCCTGGAATTGACCAACGTTTCCCGACGGCGGCGATAAGAATTGCGCCGCTCGAAGCCTGAGCCAAGGGGCCCTGAATTATCTCATCAAAGGATTCATCGATAGCCGGACACTCGAACGTGTGCTTCGCACGGCTCTCGAGCACAACACACTGGAGGGTTTGGCCGATCTACTGCGGGATTCCCTTACGGGACTCTACACCTGCGAAGGTTTTCTCACGCTCGGGGAGCGCGCGATGGAATCGGCGAAGCGCAACGACAGCACTCTGGTCTTGCTGTACATGAGAATCGAGAATCTGGCGGCGCTTCGCGCGGGATATGGTTCCAACGCCGTCGAGAAATCCTTGCGTGGGGTAGCCGCGCTCCTTGCCGGCAGTTTCCGCCGGACGGACATCGTTGCCCGTCTTGACGAGTCGCAATTTGCGGCCCTCGCCGTCGACGCAGTGGAGCCCAGCGCACCGGTGCTTTGCCAGCGTTTGGAAAAGCGCATCGCCGTGCTCAATCGAGACATGGGGCCATGGGGCCCGCTGGAACTTCGCATGCGTGCGCGTTTCTGGTCTCCCAAGGAGGCTATTACGTTTTCTGAATTCCTGGACAGCGTCGAGGCAGGGTTGCGGCTTCCGCCGGTGCAATCTGCCGGAGAGGCAGCACCGCGGAAGACTGTCAACGCGGCCACGGAATATTGAAGCGAGCACTGCAATTTCGGCGGAGATTGGGCAAGGGGTCGCAATGAAGACAGGCACACTCGAAGAAGCCGGCACTTTGAAGGCGATGGCGCCCCTGCACGTGCTCATCGTGGAACACTCGCGAAACGACGTCGAGCTCATACTCCATGAACTCCGGGGAGCCGGATTTTATTTGGATCACACGCTGGCCGAGAATAAGGAGCAGTTTCGCCGCGCGTTGCAACATGAAAATTTCGACGCGATCCTCTCCGACTACCGGCTTCCGAACTGGACGGGTCTGGAAGCGCTCCAGGAGTTGCGCGCGACCGGTCGTGAAATCCCATTTCTGCTGGTAAGCGGGACGCTGGGAGAGGAAGCCGCGGTTGAATGCATCAAGCAAGGAGTGACCGACTACATTCTCAAAGATCAAATCTCGCGCCTTCCTGGGGCGCTAAGGCTCGCCATCGGTGAAAAAGCGCTCCGCGAGGAAACCAAGCAAGCACAGAACGCCCTCGCGGATAGCGAAACACGGGGCCGCCAGCAATTTGCCGAACTGGATCTCCTGTATCGCTCGCTGCCTGTCGCTCTGGCGGTTTTCGGCTGCGACATGCGCTTCTTGCGCGTCAACGACGAAGTCGCGAAATTCGATGGGCTTCCCGCCGCCGCACACATCGGACTTACGCTTCGGGAGGTTGCACCCGATTTCGCGAACGCAGCAGAAGGGTATTTGCGGAAGGTCTTCCAGACGGGGGAGCCCGTCTCGAACATCGAACTACAAGGCGGCACGCTTCAGAAGCCCGACGCCTTGCGGAAATGGCTGTGCAACTTCTATCCCCTACGTGGTGAGGATGGAGCGGTATCATCAGCCACAGTTATGGCCATAGACATTACAGATCGAAAAAGCGCGGAGGAAGCGCTGGACCGATCCGAAGCGCGGAACCGCGACCTGGTGGAACATTCGATCTACGGGATATCGCGCGCGGCGGCGGACGGCACCTTCCTGGACGCAAACCCAGCGTTTCTCTCCATCCTCGGGTGCACTACCGCCGAGGATGTGAACGCGCTCAATCTGATTAATGACGTCTTTCGCTTCCCCGAACAGCATGCAGAGCTCATGGCTTCCTGCCGTGAACAGGGAGAGGTTCACGGCGCCGAGAGCGAATGGCGGCGGTGCGATGGAGGCCTCGTGGCCGTGCGCCTCCATGTGCGCCTTCTCTCCATCCCCGATCATGCCGGGGCCATCGAAATTATCGCTGAAGATGTGACCGAGCTACGCGCGATGGAGCGCCAGTTGCGGCAGGCGCAAAAATTTGAAGCCATCGGACAGCTTGCGGGAGGCATCGCGCACGATTTTAATAATGTGGTCGGCGCGATTTTGGGATGGGCGGAGCTTGGTTTCGAGCAGAATCGTGCCACTCCCCAGATTGCAGACCGATTTGCGCGGATCCGCGAACAAGCCGAACGAGCCGCCGCGCTTACACGCGAACTGCTGGCCTTCGCGCGGCGTCAGGTGCTGCAGCCGCAGCCCGTGGACATCAATGCCATCACCAGCGGGCTGGTCAGTTTCCTCGAGAAAGTAATCGCGAGGGACATCGAGCTCAAAGTCATCACCGCTGCGGTCGATCCCGTCAAAGCAGATCCGACGCAACTCGAGCAGGTGCTCATGAATCTGTGCCTGAACGCGCGGGACGCCATGCCCAACGGAGGGCGATTGCAAATCGAGACCGAGATGGTGGAGCTGGACGACTCTTACTGCCGGTTCTATCCCCACGTCAAGCCCGGCCGCTACGCGGTACTGTCGGTTTCCGACACGGGCATGGGCATGGACTCCGAAACTCGCGAGCGCATCTTCGAACCGTTCTTCACCACCAAGGAGCGCGGCAAGGGCACCGGCATGGGACTGGCCACTGCTTACGGTATCGTCAAACAACATGGTGGCTTCATTCACGTTTACAGCGAACCTGGCCAGGGGAGTCTCTTTCGCGTTTATCTGCCGGCACTCGAAGGCTTGGTTGCGAATGGAGCATCCGTCAATGCACCCACTCCTGCTATTGTCGAAATGCGCGGTTGGGAAACCATACTGATCGCCGACGATCATGAATCCATCCGGGAGATGGCGCGCCAGGCGCTCATGAATCTCGGTTACCGTGTTCTCTCCGCCTGTGATGGCGAGGAGGCGCTGAGACTCTGTAAGAGAGAAGTGCCCTCCCTTGCGATTCTGGACATGATTATGCCCAAAGTAGGTGGCGCGGCCGTGGCGTCGAAGCTCACGACGTTGTTCAATGACCTGCCCATTATTTTTACCAGCGGGTATTCGCAGGATTCGGAAAACGTTTCGCCTGCCATGGCCGAGGCGCGCTATCTGCAAAAACCATACAGCCCCACGACGCTCGGCCGCGTAGTGCGGGAAATACTCGACCAGGCGAAAAAGCGAAAGGAATCGAGCTGAAGCTGGCGCTCGAGACGGTATTGAGCAGGCGACGCGGCCATTGACGATCTCGAATGAAATGGAGAAGGGCCGCGTTTTTCCCATCGCTCTGTTCTATTTTTTACCGTTGACAGGTGCGTTTCGCGGTGCTACAAACCGCAGAAAGACAAGCTCTTTGGTGGTGAGTCTCCTAACGAATTGCAATATGCAGTCCGCGAGTGAGGCCGCAGACCTGCCTGGCAGGGCAGGCCTGCTGAGCCGCCGAGGGTATTGTCATGTAACACCCCACCACCCCGGGAGGTGAGAACGAACCCGTTTTCACCTCCTTTTTATTTTCAGGGGTCTGCTTGGGCCGTGGGCTGTTTCAAAATGAGGCATGAGGACCATCTTTCCGAGCTTCATGTCTGACACGTTTTGTCATTTCCTTGCTTAATTACCTTGCTTGGTCCCTTGCCTTGCACCTGCGCTCAGTTAAGATGACGCTGTCATGCCTGCGTGTGACCGCGAAGCGGTCAGCGCGATCGAGCCTGGAATGAACTCCATCCCGGGGCCCCTGCTCTCTCTCGCGCATGTCACGGTAATGCGCGGTGACCGCGCGGCCCTCCATGACATCAACCTGGAGATCGCGTGCGGCGAGCACGTGTGCATCTTGGGGCCGAATGGGTGCGGCAAATCGACATTGATCAAGACCATTACGCGGGAGTGCTATCCACTGGCGCGGGCGGGGTCCTGTATTTCCATACTGGGCCGCGAGCGGTGGGATATATTCGAGCTGCGCTCGCTGCTCGGAATCGTATCGCCTGACTTGCTGGCTTCCTGTACCACGGATGCCACAGGCCGTGATGTGGTGCTCTCCGGCTTTTTCAGCAGCACGCGCATTTTTCCGCACCATCATCCCGATCCGGAGCATCTCGCGCGGGCCGAAGAAACTTTGGCGCGGCTTGGGATTGCGCATCTCGCCGATCGCGCGGTCGCGGAAATGTCTTCCGGCGAAGCCAAGCGGACGCTGATTGCGCGGGCGCTGGTGCATCGGCCACAAACTCTACTGTTTGATGAGCCCAGCAACGCGCTGGATATCGGCGCGCAAATGCAGCTTCGAGACACGATGCGCGAGCTGGCGCAATCCGGGCTGGGGATTTTGCTGGTGACGCACCACGTATCCGAAATCATTCCGGAGATCGAGCGGGTGATTCTGTTGCGCGAAGGACGCATCCTCGCTGACGGGCCTAAGGCCTCTGTGCTCACCGAGGAGCATCTTGCAAATTTGTTCGGGGTTGCGGTGCGGCTAGGTCAGAACGACGGCTATTTCCATCTCTACTGAGCAGGAATTCAAGAAACTGCGCGGAGCGGCGGGCGCGATTTATTTTTTACGTCTGGAGGCCGCTTCAATTCGCTTGCGCCAGACCGTATAGAAGCTCGACGTAAGAGCGGATGGCGCCGTCCATGCCCTGGACCTTGGGATTTTTGGATTCGATAACGTAGTACTCGTCCGGAGCGTGTGCGCCGCTTCCATGGCCGAGGCCAAACGGGCCTGCCGCCAGATGGAGCGGATCGCCGGTGAACACGTAGCCGGGCCACGAGCCCGCGCTGCGCGGAAGAATAACCGGCTCGATTCCGCCCTTGCGATAGACCTCAGTTTCAACACGGATCAATGCCGCGTCGGCGGGCGTGCTGTTGGGATCGTAGCCGCCGGTCATGCGGACTTCGATGTCGCCAAAACCTTTTTTCGCAAGATGCGCCTTTAGCGCGGCGAGCGCTTCGGACGCGGTCATGTCCGGAACGAGGCGCAGGTCGAGCTTGGCGACGGCTTTCCCGGGAAGAATGGTTTTTCCGCCGGGGCCGGTGTAGCCGCCGACGAGACCTTCGATGTTCACCGTAGGCCGCGACATCAGTAGTTCCAGCGCTTCGCGCCAGCCTACGTCGTGAACCCAGTGCTCCACGCCAAGAAGTTTTTTCGCTTCCGCCTCGCTCAAGCGGCGCGCCGCCTCGGCGATCATTTTTTTTTCGGCTTCGGAAATCGGGCGGGCCTTGTCGGCGAAGCCTTCGATGGCGGGATCATTGCCGTCGGGCGAGACGAGAGTGGCGAGCGCTTCGACGAGGTGCCAGGCGGGGCTGTCGAGGCGAGCTTTGTTGCTGGAGTGCACGTCTTTGCGCGGGCCGCGGCCCCAGCGTTCGCCACTGGAAATCAGTTCGCACTCAATGACGCCTTTCGCGCCCAGCGTCATGGTGACTTCGCCGTCCAGTCCCTGCGAGGCGCTCGGCATGAAAATTCCGAGACAGTTCTTCAGGGCCGCCATCACCTCCGGCCGGTGCACGATTTGCGGAAAGTGCGGTGAACCGATTTCCTCTTCGCCCTCGGCAACGAACACCAGATTCACGGGCAGTTTCTTGCCGGCGCCTCGAATGGCGTGCAGCGCCGCGAGGAATGATGCTTCCGGGCCCTTCTGGTTCACGGCGCCGCGGCCCATGACAAGTTTTCCCACGCCAGGCTTGTCAATGAGAGCGGCTTCGAACGGCGGCGAAGACCACTCGGCGGGATCTGCCTGCTTCACGTCATACATGTAGTAGAGGCCGAAGGTGCGTGGAGCGCCGGCATCGAGAGCGGCGAAGATGCCCGGCTGCCCGTCGGTGGGGATTTTTGTGGCTTGCTGGAAGCCGGCGTCTCGCAGCATGCGCATGGTCAGCTCGCAGCCCTCGTTCATGCCGCGGTTTTCGGCGGCGATGGACGGCTGGCGAATCCAATCCTGCAGACGCTTGACGGCTTCGTCGTGGCGTTTTTCGATCTCCGCTCGAATCGCGTCGAAATCAGCGGCTGCTACTGCGGCGTTCATCAGGCCGGGCCATGAGAGGTTCGCGGCGCCGGCGACAGCAGTGGCGGCAGCGCCTTGGAGAAATGTGCGGCGGTCGGAGGCCAAGAAAAGCGGCGATCCCTCGAATCGGCCTTGCTCGCGCTCATCTTCGAGATGGCCGGGATTGGAGTTCGCAGGATTTGGCATGGCAGCCTCCGCAAGAAGATTCTCACTGGAAATAGGAATTGAAGAGCGTCGTCTCTTCTTAAGGCGGGAGACTATACCTTTTGCAATTAGTCGGCAACCGCGAACGCTGATATGCGCAGCCCGTTCCATGCAGGGTGGAATTGAGTCGGTTAGTTCTTGCGACTGATGAAACGGGCAATGGTGCCGTGCGGTCCTACGGCCCAGCCGTGCTCGCCATCATAGATGGCGAGCGCATTGAGATTGAGCGAGCCGGTGCGTTTCCAACTGATGCCCCGGTCCTCGCTAAGCTCCTCGCCGTTTGGCCCGACAGTGAGGAAGTTCGGGCTGTAGTGGGGAGCCACGGCGGATCGGTAACCGCCGGGCTGCTGTTCGGAGAGTTGCCAGGTCTTGCCTCCGTCGTGGGAGTGTGCGGCGACGGCAGAAGCGCGGGTGGGATCCCGATAATCGCCACCGACTACGACGAGGTCCTTTCCAACCCCGCGAGCGATGGAGAAGATTCCGGAAGATGCGTTGCCGTGAGCGACTGGTGTTTCCGTGACGGTCCAGGTGCGGCCCGGGTCGGGAGAACGGAAGACACGAGCGGCCGGGCCACCGGTGCCAAAGAAGATTTCCTCGCCTGAAAGCAGGAGACAAGTATTGCTCGCGGCAAACGCGCCTTCGCTGGGCAGAGATGCGGGCATGTTGCTACTGGGCAGCGGATTCCAGTGCTCGCCGTCCGCTGTTTTCAGTATGAGAAACCTGCCATCGATAGGATCGCTCAGGGCAAAGCAGTGCGTTTCAGAGAGGCAGGCAATCGAGTCGAGAAAGAATTCCTTACGTTTGTCAGTGTATTGCAGCGTCCAGGTTTCGCCGCCGTCAGTTGTTTTGTAGGGACATGACGTACGCAGTGGAGGCGTTGAACGCGATGATGCCGCGAAAGTCGAGCCCTTCGCCGCCCGTGACGTGCAGGCGATGCCATGTCTTGCCTTCGTCGGTGGATTTCAGAATCACGCCGTTCGAACCCGAAGCCCACACCGCCAGCGCGAAATTGCTTTTCGCGTGCGAAACACGGGCGACGCTCACGCCCCGCAGATTGGTATCGAGCCCGCTGGTCTGCACCTTCCACCACTGAGCTTGGACGGATACTCCAAAGAACAACGAAAACAGAAATGGCAGAAAGGGACGCATGAAGCGCATTTTAGCAGGGGACTGCTCTCTCTCCGAGAAAGCGCGGAGGACAGGAAAGAGGATAATGCGGCGCTCTGGATTCAGCGGAGCTGGCTGGAGTCGACGCCTTTTTTGCGGGCTTCGTCGAGAAGCGCGTCGACCTTGGACTCGAGATCTTTTTTCTTGTCCTGCAAGGCGCGCATTTGCACCTCGATGGGCTCGCGCTCGTAACTCTTGTTGAGTTTGATGCCGCTCGCGGACGTCGAGGGCTCCCCTGCGCTGAAGTTCTTCAGATCAACGAGCTGCTTGTCGACATCGGCGATCTGTTCCTGCAGCTTGTCGAGCTGCTTCCGTACCGACGCGGCATATTGCGTGTTTGTGGGCTTGGAAGATATCGGTTTTGGCTTGCTCTTCGGGTCACCGACAACGGAAACAGCTCCATTCGAATGGGAAACGTCGTCGTTGGTCCAGACTTTTTTCGGCTTCTTCGCCTCGGGCGGCGTTGCGGAATCCTGTGATGGGGTCTGCGGCGGCGGAGCGCTGCTGTCCTGAGATTGCGCGGCAACGGAAAGAGCCGCGAAAAGGGCCAAAATCACTGCCAATGAGAGCGAACGGGGCATAACGCCTCCTGTCTCTCAAGTTCGAGAACGCTATCCTCTTAAACCCATTTTAGAAGGAAAAGTCTCACTGATCGGCGGGGTCTACGCGCAGCTTGTCCAACTCGGCATGCTCAAGCTCCTGCCGAATCGCGGCGAGGGCTTCCTTGGGCGGGCCGATGTAGCGGTAGTTGGAATAAAAGGCACGCTCGTGGAGGGAAAAGCCGGAAAACAATTTGCGGCCGTCGAAATCGTACTGCGAAAAGCTAGCGAGCCACAGCCCGGGCTGATATTCGTAGCGCTCCTGCATGAAGTGGCTGCCTTTGTAGACTTTTCCCAGAAACAGGCCGATGGAAATGTCGTCGGTGACATCGCCGGAGATGCGTGCGAGCTCGCCGGAAGTTTCGTCGATCCAAACGAACCCGCGTACTTTGGTATAGACGGAGGAGAATCGCGTGGTGGGTTTGAACGCGGGGTTGGGCCGCATGGAGTATTTGGAGAGCATGCGTTCGCCGCGCGGTTCATGAGCGAGGAAAGTAAAGAGGAACGCGTTCCGCGTGGCTTCGATCAAATCGAGGCGGTCCTTCCGTTTCTTTGTGTATTTTTCGAGCGCGTCGCGCTGGGAGCCGCTGTCGTTGACCAGCAGCGCCAGCGCCCGCGCCAGGTTCTCAAGATCGGCGCGATAGGCGGAGGAATCGCTGGGCTTGCCATCGTCGCCGACGGGAATCCGGAACATGCCCGTTCCGGAAGGAATGACGCGGGAGATCTTTATCGCCGCGGGAGCGGGATCGCCGGGAGTCTTGCGGGATTCGACACGCTCGATGCGCTCGTACAGGTCGAGGGCGGCCTCGCCTCGTTTCTGGTTGGCGATGACGTGAAGGAAAAGATCCGGTTTCGCCGGGGCAATCGTGGGCGTCGAATCCGGCGCGATGGATTGGGCGGCGGCAACAGCGGCGAAAGCCGAAGACAACACCGCAATGGGAACAAAAGCGCGTTTGAGCATGATCTGAAGTGGCTGGAAAGCCGCCAGCGGCTACCTGGATTAGATTCGTCCGAGCCTATAATTGTTGTACACCGACATTGCGCTCAAATGCGCGGGCGATGTCAAAGCGTCAATGGCAGTTTGTTACCCCCGGGGATGATTACGGCTTCGGCTTGTCCGCGGGTTTTTGCTGTTGCTGTTGCATCTCTTCGGTCCACGGCGGAACCACGCCGTTCATGCGCGCGTAGGCGATGGATTGGCCGAGGTGCTCGCCAAAGTGCCCGGTGATGGCAATGAAGGAACCGCGCAAGGTGGTCT
>WNFP01005381.1_pt1 | contig 10301 bp, 6 predicted proteins | sample 5400201 | NCBI WGS metagenome assembly WNFP01 (sample SAMN13153355, study PRJNA577476) | soil metagenome | isolation source: 115 cm saprolite under Madrone tree | place: USA:California | collected 2016-06-14
GCTTGGCCCACCAATTTTCGGATTCAACAATCCGCTGACTGAAAGCGCGATGTCTTCGACGACCTCGCCATCAACTCGGAATCGGGGACCGCGGGCCAGCAGCCGATTATATTGGTCCTTCGTATAGAGCTCGGGTGTGACTTTTGATGACTGTCGATAGGTCGCAGAAGTCACGATCAAGCGATGAATGTGCTTCATGCTCCAGGGTTTTGAAAGCGGGCCTTGCTGCGGGCCGGAAAATCCGCGCTCCGTGCCGTCCATGAACTCGCACGCGAGCCAATCCAACAATTCCGGGAGGGAGGGCCGTTCGACTCGCGTGCCGAAATCTTCCGGAGTCGTAACCAATCCCTGGCCGAAATATTCCTGCCACATGCGATTGACGATGACACGCGCCGTCGTGGGACTTCGTCGATCGGCGATCCATTTTGCCAGGCCGAGCCGATTTCGCGGCGCGTCTTTTGGAAATGGATTGAGGATTGCGGGGACATCGGGTTGAACTGCATCTCCGAGGCGCAGACGATCGCCGCGTTTGAAGAGGTGCGTGACACGGGGATGAGCGCGCTGTTGAAGGGCGAGGGAGGTCGGAGGGTAGGGCCAGTTTGTGAATGCATTTTCAATCTTGCGATTCAGATTTGTGAGACTCGAGTCGGTTAATCGATACGTCTCGAACAACGCCAGTTTTTGGGCTGGTGTGCGCTTGTCGGGCGCAATCGCGAGCAGTTGTCTTTGCTCAGGCGTCAATGGATCAACCTTTATCGTGTCAGCATTCGTAGTGACGCTCAAGCGGAGGCAGCCGAGCATATGGGATTCAAGTCTAGCATCGTCGTCTTTTTCTTTGGTTTGATTGATGACGATTTCCATTCGTGTTCCGCCGGGAAATCCGAATGGCTCGCGACATTCGAATACGGCGCGATGTGGCTCGTTGCGATGCTCGACGGTGAGCGTTGGGGTCCAACCGCTGTTTGTCTTGCAGTCAATCGCGTTGGTGATGCCGAATCCGGGCGCTTCCTGGTCCGCTTCCGCTCGCCAGAATTCAATTTTGTTTGTCTCGGTTGGATTGTGAAGGGGATGGGTTTCGACGCTGAATTCTTTGACGAGAAAGCTGCCTTTGCCACCCAAGCCTGGGCCGCCATACATGAGGTTTGGGTTTGTCAGCGCCTCGAGGCGAAAGCCAGTGATATTGGTCAATTCCGTATCTACCCAGACGCGCATGACGCCGCCTGGCTGAAGATCGCCGCCGCCGAGCAAGGACAGGTCATCCTGCTTTTCATATTTGGTTGCGAAATTGAGCCATTCTTTGGGATCGAGCACGATCCAATCAGTTGTCACTTCCGAGATGTTCGTCTCCCATTCCGCCATTCGCTCAGTGAGATTGGTTGTCTCTTTCATCGCTTTCTCTTCAAGCTCGCGAACCTTTGTGAGAATTTCGTTGCGCTGTTTTTCCTGGTCGGGAGTGGGGACTTCGAGGAACGCTTCGTCGTCGTTATTCAGAAATGCGTAGAGCTGGTAATATTCCTTCTGCGCAAACGGATCGTATTTGTGATTGTGACATTGGCAGCAGTTGATGGTTAAGCCGAGAAACGCCTTTCCGAGCGTGTCCATCCGGTCAATCAACGCTTCGACGCGGAATTGTTCGGGTTCAATACCGCCTTCCTGGTTGAGCATCGAGTTGCGCAGGAAACCGGTGGCGACGCGCTGGTCGAGAGTCGGATTGGGCAGCAGATCGCCGGCGAGTTGATCGATTGTGAATTCGTCGAAGGGCAGGTCGTCGTTGAAGGCCTTGATGACCCAGTCGCGGTATGGCCAGATCGAACGCGGCTTGTCTTTCTCGTAACCGTTGGTGTCGGCGTAGCGGGCGGCGTCGAGCCAATGTCGGCCCCAACGCTCGCCGTAGTGGGGAGAGGCGAGAAGCCGGTCGACGGCGCGCTCGTAAGCGTCAGGGCGCTTGTCGGATAGAAATTCCTGAACCTCTTTGATGCTGGGTGGGAGACCGATTAGATCAAGGCTAAGTCGTCGAAGTAGGATGATGCGATCTGCTTCGGGAGATGGTTTCAACTGCTCCTGCTCCAAACGGGCGAGCACAAAGTTATCGATTGGATTTCGGACCCATTTTTTGTGCTTCACGGTTGGCACTGGTGGACGCACTGGGGGTTTGAAAGCCCAATGATTCCGTTTGTCGTCCACTTTGACTGAGGCTGAGTCTGGCCAGTCGGCGCCCTGATCGATCCAGGCGCGCAGCAAACCGATTTGGTCGGCGGTGAGTCGTTCGCCTTTTTTCGGCATAATCATGTCGGGTTTCACGCCTGCGACGGCGCGAATGAGCAAGCTTTCGTCGCTTTTGCCTGGAATGATCGCTGGACCCAATTCACCGCCTTTGAGCGCGATTTCTTTTGTGTCCAGGCGAAACTGCGCTTCCTGTTTTTTCTCGCTGTGGCATTCATAACAACGAGTTGCGAAGATAGGCTGAACGTCTTTGACGAAATCGATTTTGCGCGCCGCTGCGGGTGGTAATGGCGCAGTTTCGGCTTTCGGAGTTGTTTCCGCGGTTTCTTCAGGCCCGCGCAGCACAAGGTCTTGAGGCCACTTTACTCCTTGATCGATCCACGCACGCAAAAGGGCAATTTGTTCGGAGGCGAGTGGAGCGCCTTTGCCGATGGGTGGCATCTCCGAATCCTGGACGAGTCTTGCCGTGAAATGGATGAGAGGGCTGTTCGCGCTGTTACCGACGACAATGTCGGGGCCATTATCACCTCCTTTGAGCGTGTGGTCGCGGGTATCGAGCAGTAATTTCCCCTTTGCCTTTTCGGCGTTGTGACATTTGAGGCAGGATTTTTCCAGGATTGGCTGAATATCTTGAGCGAAATCGACCAGCCGGTTCGCAGGCGGCGGTAGTTTGGAAATGTCGACGGAAGCGCCGCTCGCGTGTATGGCGCCCGCCGTCGCAAGCAAAAAACCAATTCTCTGGAAGCCTCGTTGAAGTCGCAGCGGCGCAAGACTCATGTTCCCGATAAGTATTCTCAAAAATGAGCGGATTAGCAGTAAATAGCTGACGATGAGGATAGTATATTATTCAGGCGGCAAAATCACGTGAATAACGACCCGGGCACCTCTGACGATTGGAGTCGGCACACGGGCACATTTGAGGCCGACACTTTCCGAGCCGCTTTGGGAGGACTCGCTTGCGGATGGCAATGGACACAGCGCGGCAAAGCCGCAACCAGGTTAAATGAGTTAAATGGGTAAAATAAGTTAAATAGGGAGAACGCTTTTGCGGCCGCACAAGCAATTTGTGCAGCTCGCGAAAACTTTGAGAGATAGTAGCGCAGATTTTTGTCGGACTCGTGCAACGAGCGTCCATTACAGGGACAGATTATGAAAGTACGTCGCACCCTCCTTGTGTTGGCGTTTGTCGAGGCAGCCCTGATCGGAAGCGCGAAAGGCGCCGAGCCCGAGGTGATTTCCTGGGGAATGAATTTGATGGGAATCCCGAACACGAACACTCCTCCCGGAATCTCCAACGTGGTCGCGCTGGAGACGGCGCCTGTGCTCAGTATGGCCGTGCTTGCCGATGGTACGATCACAGGGTGGGGCGACAACGCCCAGGGCCAGCTTTCATGTCGCGGCAGTGGCCGATCAACCACTCACCTACCAATGGCAATTCAATAATCTTCGTGGCGCGACACAGGATACGCTTCAGCTCAAGGCGGCGTGGCCGGCACAAGCCGGGCATTATCGCGCGGTTGTCACCGCGACCGGGCTCACCATCGCAAGCCGACCCTCCCTCCTGAAAATCGTTCCCTGAGGCGCTTACGCCGAGGGCGGCCGCAGCCCTCCCATACTTATCCAAGCTGAGACTTTTTGGGGCCAGGCGTTGCGACCAGTGCCGCTGAAATTTCGGCCCAATATTTTTGGGCACTACATCTACATGTTGGCGTTTCACGCTTGCTGAGGCAGAATCCTTGCTGTTAAGAATCCGGCGCGAATGACTTCCGGCGTTCCCTCAGTCGCTGCGGCACAACCACTGGATGGTAAGGGGACTTCTCGCAACCCATGGGTTTGGATTCCGACTCTGTATCTCGCTGAAGGCTTGCCTTATGCCGTCGTGATGTTCGTGTCAGTCATCATGTATAAGGGGATGGGGATCTCAAATACCGACATCGCCCTCTACACGAGCTGGCTTTATCTGGCGTGGGTTATCAAGCCGCTTTGGAGCCCAGTCGTCGATATTTTGAAGACTCGTCGGCTTTGGATTTGGGTGATGCAATTGTTGATTGGAGCCGGCCTCGGTGGCGTTGCGCTGACAATTCCCACTACGCATTTCTTTCAATACACGTTGGCATTTCTATGGTTGCTCGCATTCAGTTCGGCCACGCACGACATCGCCGCAGATGGATTTTATATGCTGGCAACGACTGAAAAAGAGCAGGCGTTCTTTGTGGGGATTCGCAGCACGTTTTATCGCATTTCAATGATCAGCGGGCAGGGACTGCTGGTGATCCTGGCAGGGCTGATACAAAGCAACACGGGCTTGCCGACGGTAAATTTGAAAGTCGAAGCGACGAAGGTAGCGGCATTGATGCAAAAAGTGGATTATGTCGATTACGTCGCGTTAACAACAATCACAAACTTAGATGACGGCCCACTGAGGTTCTCCGCGAGTTCCACTCGAATTGAAATTAACCCTCAACCGTCAAATCGCGATGCAGTCAATTTATTCTTAGCAAGAGCCAAAGATTGGAATGCGACGAATGGTTTCACCCGCCCAATGACTGGCGCGGAGGGGGAAAAAACCGAGAGTGCCTCCTGGTGGAAACAAACGATTTCGGGCCCGTTTGGTAAGTTTTTGCGGAAACATTTTGGCCCAGAAAATAACAACAAAGTTGACGCAGCGGGAAATCAGGGAATCACTTATCTGCGACTCTCGAAGCCGCCGGGGCGAGAGATTGTTGTAAGCGTCGCTCTCGCAGCGGGGGATAAGAGCATTTCGCTGGCAGAAGGCTCGCGACTTGTTTTCGACGATCAGAATTGGAACAAGCCAGCAGTCGTCGTGTTTCAACTCGATACAAGACTTCGAACGCAAACGTCAGCATTGTATGAAGTGCGTTCGGGCAACATTGCTCTGTCATGGGTTGTTGCGTTCGGAGTGCTGGTGGTGCTTTTTCTCTTTTTTGGGATCTATCACAAATTCGTTTTGCCACAGCCGATCGGAGATCGTCCGGGAACGGCGAATACCGTCGTTATGTTTCTGAAGGAATTCTTCAGAACATTTGGCGCATTTTTTCGCAAGGAACGCATTGGTGTCTTGCTTTTGTTCCTCCTTTTTTTCCGATTTGCGGAATCTCAATTGGTCAAATTGGTCACGCCTTTCCTGCTGGACGGGCGCGAAGTTGGAGGGTTGGGCCTGACGACAGGACAAGTTGGTTTTGTTTACGGCACCATCGGAATCATAGCTTTGACATGCGGTGGATTGCTGGGCGGGATGTTGGCTTCGCGCCATGGGCTGAAGTTCTGGCTTTGGCCAATGGTCCTGATCATGCATCTCCCGGACGCGGTCTTCGTGTATCTGGCTTATGCGCAGCCGGACAACTTTGCCTTGATCAACTTATGCGTGGCAATCGAGCAGTTCGGCTACGGCTTTGGCTTCACCGCATACATGCTCTACATGATCTACATCGCGCGCGGCCAACATGAAACCGCCCATTATGCGATTTGCACCGGTTTCATGGCGCTGGGGATGATGTTGCCGGGAATGTTCAGCGGCTGGTTGCAGGACATAATCGGTTACCAACATTTCTTTGTTTGGGTGATGCTGGCGACCATTCCGGGATTTCTGGTTGTCTTTTTCGTGCCGCTTGATGCGGAGTTTGGGAGGAAAGCAGCGTCGTAATCAGCTGATAATCGCAGCTTCGACGAAACTATGAATCAGCGTCTCAGACGGGAGAGAAGCTGCTTTTCAGGCGCAAGAATCGCGGGAAAAATATCAAAACCTTCGGCAGTGGCGAGTGCGCGCGCAGTCCCATCGAAGGACAAAACACGTGTCGCACCAGCGAGCTTTGCTGACGCGACAATCGCTGTATCGAACGTCCCAATCGTCGCTTTCCATGCATATTTAGAGAAAAGGTCATTACATTCTCGTCGAAGAATGTCCCAGTTCATCGGATCCACATAGACTCGTCCATCGAAGTCGGCTTGGAGGGTTTCCCATTCGGGAGGTCGACCCTGGCCGGTGACCCGGGCAAATACGTTTCGCGCCTCCAGGAGAACAATGTGAGAGACAACCAGTTGTCCGCCATGTCTGCGCATAAATCGTTCGACGATGGCTCTACGCCTGATTGCCTCCTGGTCGTCAGCGCGTGGTTCGATGTATGTGGAGGCCAGCCAATTAGTATCCGCGAAATTCATCGCTCGCGGCGTTCAACCTTACCTGTGCAGAAGAATTTCCTACCGGAAGATACTCGATCAAAGTGCTCGTTCCAATCAGCAGCGCGCGGACCGAGTGCCTGCTCAATCAGATTGTTTACCCAGGCATTAACGTTTGGTTTAGCCTTGGCCTCGAGTTCTGCTTTGGGCCGACGAAGTCGTATTGTAATAGTGTTACTTGTCACACTTGATGTGTACCACACTACTGGGAAGTGGTCAAGCGATTCGGACCTCTTGTTACCGCAATTCCCAGGCGATGACGCCTTCACTTCTTCACAAAAAGCGCCAGTGAGGCGGTATAGCCGTGCAGAAAATTTCGCTCCCCAATCGGGCCAATTTCGCCATTGCAAAAGAATCCGGCCAGGCCGAACGGCCCTAGCCGTTGCTGAACCATTTGGGCATCGTGGTTTGGTTTGCCAAACATGTTTTGGCCGCGCCCGTTGCAACTGCAAAGGCAACCGCCATAAATGGTGGCGTCTCCGAGATTGCGTTTCGTGCGGGCGAGAAGCTCGTTCATGTCTTCAGTCGCGGCCGCGGCTGAACGGCGCTGAAATTGCACGGTCTGGCCGAGCCGCGGCAAGGCGCCCACGGCGATACTGCCGGAGTTCGGGTCGGCGCCGAGCAAGTTGCGAATCAAAAAATCGCCGCGATGGAATTCGTCGAGGTATTCGTTGACGACCAGGCCGATGAAAAGATTTCCGCGCGCAGATTTTTGTTCTTCAGGCGTGAGTCCGTTGAATGTCTCAGCCAAAACCTCATAAGCCGGGCGATTGCCGATTTCATGAATGATGTTTTCGTCCACTTTTGTGAGCGTCCAGGTATCTCCGATGGGCGTGCAACCCTGCGATGTGACACCAGCGAGTTTCACGTCGCCGCCGATTGAAATCGCGACGCCACCTTCCTCAAAGACTTCGTTGTTGAGATAAACCTGAGTCAATTGTTCGGAGTAATCACCGCTGGCCAGACCTCCCATAACCGGGAGAGGTGCATAAGCTTCGTTCCAGGTCCGAAGCCAGGTTTCGCTGTCCAAATGAAAGGGATCGATAAAGACCAGCCAGCCATTGGCCTGGTTGGGCTCAATGCCAGTCTCAAGCCGCCAATAGCCGGGACCGTTGGCCTCTTCGACCTGTTCTTGCGTGAAATGGACGGCCTTAACGTCAGCGCCTGGCATGGCGTAAAGAGCCAGCGTTAAGCCCGCATTTTGTTCCACCTCTTGTTCACCGACAATCAGGCTCTGACTCGAACATCCCGAGAGGAAAGGAATTTGGGCATGGACCTGGAGGATTTCCAAAATCTGTTTGGCATGTTGGAAGAATTTGGGCGACATGAAGACAAGGCCCAGCGAAACTTTCGGCGCCTGCAATTGGCCTCTAAGATTCTCTGCCCATTTCTGAAGTTCCCGCTCTTCGAACTCGCTCGCCCAGTGTCCGGCGACTGAAAACTCATTACTCACAAGCGAAAGTTAATCCCGCGGACGATAATTGCAAACCTCATCGGGACCAGATGGCGATTTAATGGCACTGATATTTCGGGTGCAACCGACACCACGACCGGCCTTCCTCTCCGAGTGCATCTTCATCCTGCCACCAAGTTCTCAAACAGCGAATACGGTCGGAGCGCGAGCCGTCCCGGCTCGCAGCGGCGACGAAGGCGAAGAAACGGCCCGACTTAATCCGAGTGCCCTGCATATCCGAGAATGCTGCGAGCCAGGGACGGCTCGCGCTCCGGTGGTGGTATCAAGATGCACTCTTCCTCTGCCTACTCGACACTCGACACTCCTGGCCCGTTGCGGCATAACACACGAGCATGAAATCAGTTCGAGTGCTGCTCTTGACGCTGCTCGTCGCGGCGGTTTACGTCCTCCACCAGGATTTTTGGAATTGGAAAAAGCCTGAACCTTTGATTTTTGGATTTCTGCCGGTCGGCCTGGCATACCATGCGGGCTATTCGATTCTGGCCTCCGTCACGATGGCCATCTTGGTTAAATTCGCGTGGCCCTCTCACCTCGAATCCGTCGAACCCGAGGAAAGCGTTTCGAGGAGTCCAGGCGACCATTGATTCTGTGCAATGATTCCAGCTATCGTCATTCTTCTTTACGTCACGCTGATTGCATTTATTGGCAGCATCGCATTCCGTCGAGGCAAGACCAACACGGAGGATTTTTTCCTCGCCAATCGTTCCGTCGGCGAGATGGTCTTTTTCCTGTCACTATTCGCGACCAACATGACCGCATTTGCGATCCTGGGCAGTTCCGGGATGTCGTATAAGCAAGGAATCGGCGTGTATGGCCTCATGGCCTCCTCCTCTGGGCTTGTTATTCCCCTGACCATTTTCTTCATCGGCACTCGGCTCTGGGCACTCGGCAAGAGGTTCGGCCACCAAACGCAGGTAGGATTTTTTCGAGACCGATGGGAGTGTGACGCTATCGGCACAATCATTTTTGCATTGAGCGCGGCGATGCTCGTGCCTTACATGATCATCAGCATCATGGGCGGCGGCACGGTTCTGGCACAGATTTCTCACGGCGCTTCTGGCAATCCGCTTATTCCTTACAAGCTCGGCTGCGCGATCGTGGCCCTCGTGGTGACACTTGGGGTGTTCCTTGGCGGCATGCGCGGGACAGTTTGGGTCAACATTCTCCAAACAACGATGTTTTTATGTTTCGGCGCAATCGCTGTAACGGTGATCGGCCACAATCTTCAGGCCGAACGCGGACAAACTATAAGCGAGCTCATGTCCTCCCTTGTCCACGGGAATAACGCATTTCTCGCAACTCGTGAAAGAATGCCGCAACAGGCGTTTTGGAGTTACACGCTCATCCCGCTTTCGAGCATCATGTTCCCGCACATGGCGATCATGTGCTTTTCAGCGCGCAAAGTCACCGCGTTCAAACGCACGGTTGTTTTGTATCCGATAGCGATTCTTCTGATCTGGTTACCAAGTGTTTTTCTGGGCGTTCTGGGAGCTGCCGCGCTTGGGAAAGTAGCCGATCCGGATGGCGTCCTGCTGCAGTTGCTCGATAAATTTGCCCCGGCATGGCTGGCCGGCGTTTTGGGTGCGGGGATCATTTCGGCAGTAATGGGCTCAGATGCCCATCAGGTTCTGGCGCTCAGCACGATGTTCACCAAAGACATTTATCAACATTATGGCGGGCGCGAAAAATACGGGGAGAAGGGCGCGGTTCATTTTGCCAGAGGATTCATCGTCATTGTGACGCTGGCGGCTTATTTCGTTGCACTCGAACTGAAGGATAAGCAGGGCATCTTTGAAATCGCGATTCGTTACGCCTTCTCAGGTTTTGCTGCGATGGCTCCCGTCATGATTGCGGCCTTGTTTTGGAAACGCAGCACGAAATGGGGGGCGCTGGCGGCCACGCTGTTCACAGCCGCCTGCTTGATCTATTTCGCCGTCCTCCAAAATACTCATAAGGCCGGGGATGTCATTTGGCAATTGGGGCAGGGTAAGGATGCGATCAAGGTTTTATACTTGAATCCACGTCCTGATGTCACCTTTTGGAACGGATTTATGACCGTCGTCCCAATGGTTTTCGGTTCTGCTCTCCTGATGTTCGTTTTTTCGCTCATCACACGGCCACCAGGGCAGGCGACTATCGAAAAGTATTTTCCCGCGAGAGCAACTGTATTGGGAGCGCCAGGCTCGGCCTCGACGTTTGAAAAAGGAAAAGTGGCTTGAGACAGGTTGAACATGTTGGATAATTAAATCAGGTGCTTTAATGAAATTGAAATCACAGAAGGCACGGGTCGGCACACCGTTGGCCCGCCAACTTTGGCATCCAGACGTTCCAAGTCCACTGTGGAATGGGACAAAGCGAGTGCCCACTAAACAGATCGAGGCTTACTGTCGCGTTTTAGCGAGGGAAA
>WNFP01005383.1_pt1 | contig 10300 bp, 8 predicted proteins | sample 5400201 | NCBI WGS metagenome assembly WNFP01 (sample SAMN13153355, study PRJNA577476) | soil metagenome | isolation source: 115 cm saprolite under Madrone tree | place: USA:California | collected 2016-06-14
GCCACTTGCTCGCGGCGGGGTTTGCGGGATTCGTGCTGCTGCTCTTATGCACGGCGTGGTTCGATTTGACGTTTTACGAAGCGTGGATGACGACTGCAAAGTGGGCGCGATTCCCGTTTCTGCTGGCGGCCTGCCTTCCCTATCACGTCGCGGAAGAAACGTTGCTCGGCCCCGTACAAGGAAAAAGATGGCGGAGGCTGGCAATTGCCTTGACGTTGAGGCTCATTTCCTGGGCGGCGATGATGGGAGGCATCTTTTTGTTGCACAATGGAGAAATCCTTATCGGCCTTCTGGCCGCCTATCTGGCACTGTTCAATATTGCACAGCGAAGCGGTATGGACATGGTGCGTACTGGAACAGGTTCGGCAGCGGCGGCGGGGCTTTTCGGTGCTATACTCCAGGCGGGTTTTTGCCTGGTGATCTTTCCCCTCACCTAGCGCCCCATCACGTTCAGGACCCATCACCAAGGGACCTCATGACAGAGGTTCCCCGCGCGCAAACACGACTGAAAGCGCGCAGCGGGATACGACCATGGCTCAGATAGCAATCGTCGGCGGCGGACCGTCCGGCGCAATGTGCGGTGAGCAACTCGCGCGCGCGGGGCACAAGGTTAATCTTTTTGACGAGCACCTGGCGTGGGAAAAACCTTGCGGCGGCGGATTGACGCACAAAGCCATTCAGTGCTTCCCTTTCCTGCTCGATAATGCTTACCCCAAGAAGCTGGTAAATTCCGTCGAGCTGATCAGCAGCGACGAGCAGCACGCGACGCTCGAAATGCCGCACCCGATCGTGATTTATTCGCGCACGGTGCTCAATGGCATGCTGCTGGATCGCGCGCGGGATGCAGGCTGCAAGGTTCAGCGCTCGCGGGTGATGAGTGTGGACACGACTACATCGAAGCCGCGCTATTGCGTTGAGGGCGAGTGGCAAGAAGCCGATTTTTTGGTTCTTGCGGCCGGCGCGCGCAATCAACTGGTTCCGGAAACACGGGCGCTGCAACGGGACGAGCTGGAGATGACGCAAGGCTACTTCGTGCCGCAGACCAGCGACTCCATCACCATCAAATTTCTGCCGCACTTTGAGGGCTATATCTGGTCGTTCCCGAGGTGCGATCATCTCTCGGTTGGAATTTGCGGGAGCATGTCGTCGCATACCAGCTCAGAGCTGCGCGGCCATCTGCAAACGTTCGTGGAGAAGCACGGAGTGCAGACGGAGGGCGCAAAGTTTTACAGTCATGTGCTGCCGTCGCCAAAAGAGCGAACGCTATCCGAACGAACCGTGATTGGAAAGAATTGGGCGCTCATCGGGGATGCGGCAGCGTGGGTCGATCCGCTTACGGGCGAAGGACTTTTTTACGCCATTCGCTCGGGCGAGTTGCTGGGACGCTCGCTCGCCGAAGGCTGCCCGGAGAAATATCCGGCTTGGGTGAAAGCTACCTTCTGCGCCGAACTGGAGTTCGCGGCGCGCATCGTGCGGCGTTTCTATCGCGGCTCGTTCCTAGGGAGCGCTGTTACGACGCGCATGGTGCAGTTTATGCGCCGCAGCCCGGTGTTCCGACAATTGATGGGCGATCTCTTCAGCGGCACGCAGGATTACACCAGCTTGAAGCGCAGGCTTTGGGGCCATCTGGGAATCACCGTCAGCGAGTTCATCTCCAGCGTCTTGAACCTCGAACGTCCCGCCAGGGCCAGCATACCTCGGGCGGGAACCGCCGGCGACTGAAGATATCCGCTCCTTCCACGGCATTTTCGCAATATAGTGTTACAGAGGTCTCCCGCATCTAACCCCGGAGAGTACGCTTCGTCCAAATCATGGCCACCACAGCTATGGCATCCCCAGCGCCGGCAAAAAGTGAAAAACGCAAGAGCGCGTGGAAGAATCTTCCCGATGTTTGGGCGTTGATCAAGCCGAGGCGCGGGCTTCTGTCGTTGGGCTTCCTGCTGATGGCCATTAACCGGGTTTCCGGATTGGTGCTGCCGGGCTCCATGAAATACTTCGTGGACAACGTCGTGCTGCACAAACAGGTGCAGCTACTGACGCCGATCGTTCTAGCCGTTCTTGGCGCGACAGTCGTGCAGGGCCTCACTTCCTTCAGCCTGACGCAACTGCTTTCCAAGTCCGCGCAGAAGATGATCACTGAGCTTCGTCGGCAGGTGCAAGCGCACATTGGGCGCCTGCCGATCGCGTTCTACGACGCGAACAAGACCGGCGTACTAGTTTCGCGGATCATGAGCGACGTCGAGGGAATTCGCAATTTGGTCGGCACGGGACTAGTGGAATTCGCCGGCGGGCTCATGACGGCGGCGATCGCGCTTGTCTATCTGATTCATACGAGCGTCACGATGACGGCGCTGGCCTTCTCGATTCTGCTGGTGTTTGGCTTCGGGATCAGCTGGGCCTTCAAGACGATTCGTCCGATTTTTCGGGCGCGGCCGAAAATTACCGCCGAAGTTACCGGACGCCTGACGGAATCGCTCGGCGGCGTGCGAGTAGTAAAGGGTTATCACGCCGAAGCGAGAGAAGAAAAAATATTTGCGACGGGCGTGCAACGTTTGCTCGAGAACATCCTAAAGACGCTTACCGCGACGTCACTAATGAGCCTATCAGGTGCCTTGTTGCTGGGCATTGTCAGCGTTCTCATGATGGAATTTGGCGGCCATAAGATGCTTTCCGGGAGCATGACGCCCGGTCAGTGGTTTGCCTACAACGCTTTCCTTGCCTTTCTGATTGCGCCCGTCTTTCAAATCGTGGCGATTGGGACGCAGATTACGGAGGCAATCACCGGACTGGAGCGCACACGCGAAATCCTGAACGAGAAGCTGGAAGATGATGAGCCAGGCCGGACGCAGACTCTCGACCGCGTAAACGGGCTGGTGGAGATGGAAAACGTGAGCTTTGCTTACGACACGCGGAAAGAAGTTCTGCACGAAGTGAGTTTCCGCTCGGAACCGGGTACAGTCACGGCTCTCGTTGGTCCTTCCGGGGCGGGAAAATCGACGATCATCGGCTTGATCGCGGCGTTTTACGTGCCGTCGAGCGGGCGCGCGCTTGTTGACGGGGTGGACTTGTCGACTGTGAAACTGAATTCCTATCGAACACAGCTGGGCGTCGTCTTGCAGGAAACTTTTCTCTTCGATGGAACGATCCGGGAAAATGTGGCCTTTGCGCGGCCTAACGCTTCGGAGAAAGAGATTCTAGCTGCGTGTCAGATCGCGCGCGTCGACGAATTCGCAGAGTCTTTCGAGAACAAGTACGACACTGTCGTTGGCGAACGCGGAGTAAAACTTTCCGGCGGCCAGAAACAGCGCGTCTCGATTGCTCGCGCCATTCTGGCCGATCCGCGCATCCTGATCCTCGACGAAGCTACGTCCAGCCTGGACTCGGAATCGGAGGCGCTCATCCAGGAGGGTCTGCGCTACCTCATGCGAGGGCGGACGACGTTCGTGATCGCGCACCGGCTCTCCACAATTCGGCGCGCGGATCAAATTCTTGTTGTCGAGGCGGGACGGATTATCGAGCGTGGGACGCATGAAACGCTCTACGCCCTCGGTGGCCGGTACTACGACCTTTACACCAAGCAGCACGCGGTCGAGGCCAACTTGTTTCTGGCGCCTGGGGAGAGCACGGTCGAAAGTGACGAGCCTGATGCCACCCAAGTGGCATCACCATCAAATGGCCGCGGCGACGGAGCGCTCCCCGATGCCATCCGGATTATTCGCGGGCAATCCAGCTAGCGGGGATTGAGGATCAGCTCAATTTATTGTTGGTGACGAGCCGCTACTTTGACTGCCGCTACTGCTCGATTCGCCAGCAACGTGCGAGTGCCGTTCCAGACGAGTTGCACTCCTGCAAAAATTGTAATCGTCGCGATAACCAATTTTAGCTTTCGCGCGGGAACGTACCGTGCCAGGGCGCACCCAAACAGAACCCCCGGTATTCCGCCGGCCAGAAGTTGGCCCAGGACAAGATTGTTGATCACGCCAAACTTCCAATGAAACGCGCCACCGATGACGGCCAGGACGAGACCAAAAACCAAATCCGTGCCAATGACTTGGGGCGGCGTCATTTCCGAGTAGTTCAAAAGCAGAACAGTCCCAAGCGCGCCGGCTCCAGCGGAAGAAAATCCAGACTCCACACCGATGGGAAGAGCCAGCCATGGCAGCCAGCCCGAATTCTTTCGGGCAAAACCCGGATTCTGCGCGCGGGGAGCAAACGTCACGCTTGACGACGCGGCGAGCAGAATCCCAAGAAGGATGATGACGACCGGGTTCCCTCCTTCTTCGCCTATAAGACGGAGCGCCAACGTGCCAAGCAGGAGGCCAGGGATCGCCCCCAGCAGAAGCAGTCGCAGATACTGCGCGTCGAAGTGTTTTCCCAGGAGGTAGAACGGGGCCGCTATCAGCCGCAACACGCCAGCGAAAACGAACGCTGTGCCCACGGCCTCACCGGCCGTCAACCCGACGAGCAGAACGAGAGCGGGGACGGTGAAGCTGCCGCCGCCAATGCCGGTTAGGCCGACGCCGACGGCGATCAGGAATCCTATCAAGAAGTTCATCCGTCGGCTCGCTTTGAGAATGTGTGAATGCCGCATTCGAGCTTCGTTCCGCCCCACCGCCCGGATCTGGGGTTGTTCGGGTCGGCCGGGAGCGCAGTGCAAGGTTCGCATCCGATGCTGAGATAGCCCTGGTCGTACTGAGGCAAATGGCTGATGCCGTTCGCATTCACGTAGTGCCAAACCTGCTGCCAATTCCAATCTGCGAACAGACTCACTTTCCACAAAGTTTTGCCCGTCGGAAGACGATGTAGCTCGACTTTCTTGAGATTCTTGCGCGTCGGAGACTGCTCGCGGCGCAATCCAGTGAACCACACATCGAAAGGCTCCAGCGCATCTAGAAGCGGCTCAACTTTTCGCAATTGGCAGCAGCGCGTCGGATCGCTGTGGTAAAGAATGCCGAAGGCCGACTCTTGTTGGGGGACCGTTTGTTTAGGAAGAACGTTAACGAGTCGTAGCGACCATTCCTTAGCCATCCTGTCCCGGTACTCGTAGATTTGCGCGAAGTGATAGCCGGTATCCAGGAACAACACTGGGACTTCCGGAATCCGCTGGCGCAAGATATGCAGGACGGCCATATCTTCGGCTTGAAAGCTGTTGGTCAGGCAAACGCGGGCGTTCTCGTTGGCGGCGAGCACGGTGTCCAAAGTCTGCTCGGCCGCGAAACCTTCCACTACTTCCGCGATGCGCTCTACATTCATTCAGTTCACCTTTCCCCGATTCTTTCGCGGCTTACCAACAAGGCGGAGAGAGTTGGCGAGCGCCAGGACGTGCCGCGTAATTTCTTCATCGCCCCCATGGAGCTCAGGCGTGCTGCTTAGGTCAAAGAAACGCTCGGAGAACTCCGCGGCCAGGCGGCGCTTTGTTTCTTGTGAACGGGCCTCGCCGGAATAAAGGACGAGGATTCCCGCTTTCTGTGTCACGTGGACGGCATCGGCAAACGTAGCGCCCGGAAATTCTGGTCCGCTCAGATGCACGACCTCGAATCCACGCTCGAAGAGCAGCCTTTCGAGTTTGACCGTGAGCGCCTGGCGGCCTTCGAGGAGAAGGACAGCGGGAAAATGGCCATGACAGGCGTATCGTTCCTCAGCGGCGACAGGCGTTTCGGGCGCCTCGTAGGAAGAAAGATTCTCGTCTGCCACGATCACCGTTGCTGGCGCGTCTTCCTGAATCATTCCCGCGCCAACTGTGGCGTTGGTATCCGGGTCGATCAAAATAAAGCTGCCTGTCGTTCGATTGCTCGAGTAGGGATCGAAAAAAAGGGGCATGTGGCTCTCGAGCTCCACGGAACCGATTTCATTCATCTCCAATCGCGTCGCGGGCTCTTTCGTCAGCGTGTTGATGTTGACGCGATGGCGGACGCGCAGGGCACGGATTTTCGTCTGGCGAACCGTATGTTTGACCAGATAGGTTTTTCCTAACTCGAGCGCCCTGCTTTGAAGCCAGACGACCTGGGCATGAAATTTCGTTGAGACTTTGGGCAGGTGGTCAGGCGAAACGAGCATATCGCCCCTACTTAGGTCGATCTCCTCATCCAACTGCAACGTCACCGACCTCGAGGAGGACGCCTGCGGAAGTTCGCCATCGTAAGTCACAATGGAGCGCACGGTGGTTATTCGTGCCGAAGGAAGCGCCACGACGGAATCGCCAGGATGAATGACACCGCTTGCAATGCGCCCGGCAAATCCCCGAAACGAGGCGTCCGGACGAATCACGGTCTGCACCGGGAAACGAAAACTTTGCAGTGAATCATTTTCCGGAAGGGGGACCGTTTCGAGGTGCTCCAGCAGCGTCCGGCCTTGATACCAAGGCATGCGCTTGCTGCGGTCGACGACGTTGTCTCCTTCAAGGGCGCTGATGGGCACGCATTGCACGTTGGCGATCCCCAACTGAGTTGCGAGTCCGAGAAAATCATCCTGCAACCCGAGGAAAACATCCTCCCGATACTCGACCAGATCCATTTTGTTGACGGCGGCAAGGACGTTCGTAATTCCCAGGAGCGACGCGATGAAGGCGTGACGTCGCGTTTGCGGAAGAAGCCCCTTCGTGCCGTCAATCAGGATGACCGCAAGGTCTGCCGTGGACGCACCCGTGGCCATGTTCCGGGTGTACTGCTCGTGTCCTGGGGTGTCGGCGATGATAAATTTGCGGCGAGGGGTCGCGAAATACCGATACGCCACGTCAATGGTGATGCCCTGCTCGCGTTCGGCACGCAGGCCATCTGTGAGCAACGAAAAATCGATTGGCCCGGACGAGCGGTTGATGCGACTCTTTTTCACGGAGGCGAGTTGATCTTCGTAAACGGCCTTGGAGTCATGCAAGAGACGCCCGATCAGCGTGGATTTTCCGTCGTCGACACTTCCTGCCGTGGTGAACCGGAGGAGTTCGGTGTTCAGGTTTTGTTCGAGAAAGCCGGCGAAAGCGTCCGCGGGCCCGCTGTTCAGAGAAGTATTCATCAGAAGTATCCCTCCCGCTTTTTTAGCTCCATGGAGCCTTCTTCATCATGGTCGATGGCGCGGTTTTCGCGTTCGGAGCGCCGGAACGAAACCATTTCCTCGATGATTTTCGGCACGGTGTTGGCGTCGGAACGGATCGCTCCAGTGCACGGAACACAACCGAGAGATCTCATGCGGCACTTCAGCCGGTGCGTTTTTTCTCCTGGCAGGAGTTGCGAGGGATGATCGATCACCACGATCGACCCATTGCGAAGAACGACGTCGCGTTCCTTCGCGAAATACAGCGGCACGATCGGAATTTGCTCCACGTGGATATAGAGCCAAACGTCGAGCTCAGTCCAATTGGAAACCGGGAACACGCGAATGCTTTCCCCTTTGTCGAGGCGGGAGTTGAAAATATTCCACAACTCGGGCCGCTGGTTTTTAGGGTCCCACTGGCCCAAGGAATCACGGAAGGAATAAATGCGCTCTTTGGCGCGCGATTTCTCTTCGTCGCGGCGTGCTCCGCCGAAGGCCGCGTCGAAACTGCCCTCCGCGAGGGCATCCAGAAGGGATTTTGTTTTCAGCAGTCCGCAGCATCTTTGCGTGCCAAGGGAAAACGGGTTGGCGCCCGCGTCCAGCGCCTCCTGATTTTTGTGAACAATCAGCTCCGCGCCGATCTGCCGCGGATAGGAGTCGCGAAACTCGATCATCTCAGGGAATTTGTAACTGGTGTCCACATGCAGCAAGGGAAATGGAATTTTTCCCGGATAGAAAGCCTTTTGTGCCAGCCGCAGCATGACCGAAGAGTCTTTTCCGATCGAATAGAGCATCACAGGGTGGGCGAATTCGGCGGCGGCTTCCCGCAGAATGTAAATGCTTTCCGCCTCCAGCGCTTGCAGGTGATTAAGCCGCCGGACTGCAGGCGTAGCCGGTTTCGTCGCGGCCATGCCGGATTCGAGTTCCGGCTGGGAGAGCAAGACTTCCGATGCGTTGTTCATGAACGTCCCCTAAAACAAAAAACCCACCGGCCATACTTTCTGGCGGTGGGTTCGCTTCAATCTTGGAATAGAGAGCTGTTAGAAAGCTGGCTTCCTATCCAAACAAGACGCGGCGGCCGTCACCGTTGGGTGCGGACAACAACAGACACCGGTCATTTGAATAGAAGTCATTCCGTTCCTAGAATACTGATTCGCCCAGACACTGGCCAATCGTCTTTTTGGTTTAATGACATCGAAACTTTGGATGCTTGCTCTGCCCGCCTGGTTACGCGGTGGGGCGGCGAACAATCATCTTTTTCGCCGCGGGGGGCGGAATTAGCGTTGCCATCTTGCGGATCATGGCCAGCACCAGGCGCTTGTCGCCGTCGGAGAGCGTGGTGCTGTACTTCTTGATCTCCGCCAGAAAGCGAATTTCGTCCTGCGAGAGCTCGCCAAGGGCTTTTTGCGTTTCGCGGTCGCGCGGCGTTTCGGTGCCGGGGAAGAAGTCCGCCAGCGAAATGTCCATGGCTTCCGCGATTTTGGCGAGCGTTTCCAGGGACGGCACGGTGTGGCCGTTTTCGACGCGCGACAGGTAACAACGCAGCAATCCAGTGCGCCGCTCGATGTCGCCCTGCGACAGGCTTCGCTGGCTGCGATAACTTTTGATCACTTCTCCGATATTCACTCGAGGCTTTTCTTTAGGCATGGTCTCCCCACATGAGGGGGTAGCTTACTCACTAACAGCAGGAGTAGCAAGGGAGATTTTCGAGTGAGTGGTTCCAATCGGATAACGGCCAGGGGGAATGCGGCAAGGATGCCACCGCGCAAGAGATGAGGGAAAACAAAAGGCGAGCCGAAGCTCGCCTTTTAATGAACATTCTCCCAGATCTCAATCCGCGAACACGGAATTACGATAGGCTTTGTGTTGGCGTTACCGTTGCCGGCTGTTGCAAACGGAATTCCAGCAGCGTTTCGCTCGGCACTTTCACCTGCTGGCCTTTGGTCAACACTTGCACGCCAGCACCTGTGGCCCCTCCGGCCGCCGCGCCAATCGCTGCGCCCTTTCCGCCACCAGCGATGGCTCCAATGACTGCTCCTGCCGCGGCGAGGCCGCCAACTTTCTTCGCCGTGTTCGAGCCGCGGCCCTTGCCCTGCAGCGTGTAGTCGCTGCTGACTACCGGATAGTCCTTCCCATCAATCACGATGCGCGTCAGTTCGAGCTGCAATTCAGAACTGCCGGAGAAGTGCCCCGCTTCTTTGGCTTCGGCTAGCCGCCCATAAATATCTGTGCCTTTTTTGGCAACCACGGTATTGCCGATAATCAAATCTGTTTCCAAGCTTGCGTGGAAGACGTCACCCACATGGTTTTTTGAGGAGTCGACGCCGTCGATCATCCGCACCAGCATAGATTGACCCGCGGGGATGGTCACCGCACCGCCGGAAGTGCCACCCGCAAAGCTGTTCGACGGAGCCATCGTCGGAGATCCGCCGGGAGCGGAAGATCCAGAATAACCGGTGAAGGTAAGCGCCACGATATCCGTGGTATTAAAGGTCTGAACTTCACCGTTGACCTCAAAGCGCATCACCGCCTGAGTCCCGCCCAGGTATCTGCCTTTCAAAACGCGACCATCTCTTAATTCCAGCGTGTCCGCCCCCGCTGTGCCGACATAAAACAGTCCCAGAGCCAATACGGCTAAGAATCGATAGAATTTGCTCATTGTTTCCCTCTCACGATCGGAAATCACAATTCCCGAAGACCTCCGTACTCGTCCCCCCGAGCCCAAATATACGTATCCGATTCTACAGCATTGGATGACGGAAACGTGCCAAATGGTTGCGCCAAAAATAGTCGGCGGCCAAAACGGGCAAAGGAGCCATTGCCGGAAGGCGGCTCACAATAAAGGTTGATCTTTTCCACTGCCATCTTGAAGGAAAATGAAAGGGGCCCAACCCGGAGAGGGTTTGGCCCCGATATTTGAAGAGGGCAGTTCAGAACACAGGGAACTGCCACCTGACGCAGGGGCTAGAATTGGCGGCGGGTTTCATCAGCTTCTGCAGCCAGTTGCATGAGTTTTTGGACGATGCCGGTGTCACTCTTGCCGGTCTTGGGATTAATGAAAAGGCCGTCCGTAACAAATGACTGGACGGCGGCGACCGCACCACCAAAAGCTGTCGAGGTCGGGCGGATGATGGCTACGGGGCCGAACTTCTGTTCCAAGAAGTGGGTGGGCTCGGGCATGATCAAGTTGGCCTGCAAGGTGTCTCCGTTCAGGGATTCCGGATTCGTTTCGCCCTGGGTCGCGCTCAACGTGGAAAAGGTCACTGTCGAGTTG
>WNFP01011323.1_pt1 | contig 10300 bp, 12 predicted proteins | sample 5400201 | NCBI WGS metagenome assembly WNFP01 (sample SAMN13153355, study PRJNA577476) | soil metagenome | isolation source: 115 cm saprolite under Madrone tree | place: USA:California | collected 2016-06-14
CGACGTCGAGCTGGTGCAGGAGGGAAGCGTCGTCGCGACCGTCGCCGCGCGTCTCGAGGTCGGCGTCACGGGACCGATCGTGCTCCTGCGGCACGCGGTTGCCCGCGGGGCGGTGCTGCGCGCGGACGATCTCGTGGTCGAGGAGCGCGAGCTCACCGGAGTGCCGTCGAGCGTCGTCACGACGTTGGCGGACGTCGTCGGCAAGGAGACGCGGGCGGCGCTGCCGGCGAACGCGCCGATCACGTTGACGGCGCTCGCGAGCCCACTCCTCGTCCGCCGCGGCGACGTCGTGACGATCATCGTCGAGACGCCCGGGATGCGTCTCAGCACTCCGGGTGAGGCGCTGGAGCCCGGCGCCGCGGGGGCGCAGATCCGGGTCCGGAACCGCAAATCGCAACAGGAGATCGCGGCGCAGGTGGTGGAGCGTGGAATCGTTCTCGTCCAATACTGAGCGCGCGTCGGCACCGATGCGCTCACGTGTCGCATGGCACGCGCGGGTCGCGATGCTCGCGCTGCTGCTGAGCGCGCCGACGCTCGCCGGCTGCGGCCGCATGTATCTCGATCCACGGCCGCAGGTGCATGGCGGCGTCGTCGCGCTGCCGCCGGTGCCGACGCAGGCGGCGCGCACCGGCTCGCTCTGGCGCGACAACGTGAGCGCCAACTATCTCTTCAGCGACGTGAAGGCGCGCTATCCCGGCGACCTCATCACGATCGTCGTCTCCGAAGACGCGTCCGGCAGCAAGGACGCGGAGACCGCGACCAAGACGAAGACGACCGTCACCGCGAGCATCGCGGAGTTCTTCGGCTTCCCGCAGCAGCTGCAGAAGCATCAACCCAACGTCAACCCCGCCGCGCTCATCGCGAGCGACACCGACCGTGAATGGGACGGGCAGGGCACCACCAACCGCCATGGCAAGCTCTCGGCGCTGATGAGCGCGCAGGTCACGGAGGTGGCGCCGAACGGGAACTTGTGGGTCGAGGGCGAGAAGATCGTCTCGGTGAATCACGAGGACCAGCACCTCGTGATCGGCGGCTGGGTACGTCCGGAGGACGTCGACGCGCAGAACCAGGTGCTCTCGTCGCGCGTCGCCCTCGGGCGCATCGACTACTACGGCATCGGCGTGATCGGCATGAAGCAGCGCCCCGGGTGGGGCTACTTGCTGATGGATTTGGTATGGCCGTTTTGATTGATTTCGCCCCCGTGCGGTGCGCGCTGCGCGCGCATCCTCCGATGGGCGTCGCAGCGCGAAGTGAATTCGCGCTGCTCCCTCGCGCGGCTGCGCCGCGCGTCGCCACGCAGTTACACGGCGTCAGCGCGCGAAGTGTCGCGCGCCTCCCGCTTATGACGGCGATGCTTGCAGCGCTTTTCGCGGCGTCTGCTGCGGCGCCGGCGCACGCGGCGCGGATCAAGGACATCGCGGACGTCGAGGGGGTGCGGCCGAATCAGCTGTCGGGGTACGGCATCGTCGTCGGGCTCGACGGGACTGGGGACGGGCAGCAGTCGCTCTTCACGGTGCAGAGCATCCTCAGCATGCTGCGGCGGCGTGGGGTCACGATCTCGATCGATCCGCGGCAGATCCGGGTGAAGAACGCGGCGGCGGTCGTCGTCACCGCGACGTTGCCGCCGTTCGCACGTTCCGGCAATCGCATCGACGTGCAGCTGTCGTCGATCGGCGACGCGAAGTCGCTGCGCGGCGGCACCTTGATCCTGACGCCGCTCATGGGCGCCGATCAGCAAGTCTACGCGGTCGCGCAGGGGCCGGTGTCGCTTGGCGGCGGGTTCGCGGCGCAGGCGGCGGGCGCGTCGGCGACGAGCGGCCATGTCACCGCCGGCGTCGTGACCGGCGGCGCGATCGTCGAGCGCGAGGTACCGGTGAACCTCGGTGCTGACGGCATCGTGCGCCTCAGCTTGCACGACGCCGACGTCACGACGGCGACGCGCGTCGCGAGCGCGGTGAACGTCGCGCTCGGTGATGGCACGGCGCAAGCGGTCGATCCGGCGACGATCGAGATCCATCTCCTCGAGAACGAACGCGCGATGCTGATGCTGCCGGAGATCGAAAACCTCGAGGTGGCGCCGAGCCGGCGTGCCAAGGTGATCGTCAACGAGCGCACCGGCACGGTCGTCATGGGGGAGGAGGTGCGCATCGCGCCGGTCGCGATCGCCCACGGCAGCTTGCAGATCCAAGTGAAGACCGACCTCGGCGTGTCGCAGCCGGCGCCGTTCTCGAACGGCGAGACCGTCGTCGTGCCGGACAGCACGATCAACGTCGAGGAAGGAAAATCGCAACGCTTGGCGCTGCTGCGCGGCGCCGTGAACCTCGGCCAGCTCGTCGGCGGGCTGAACGCGCTCGGCGTCACGCCGCAAGATCTCATCGCCGTCCTGCAGGCGATCAAAGCTGCCGGCGCGCTCGACGCCGAGTTCGAGCTGATGTGAGGAGGACCGCGTGAATCCATTTGCGACGGGTGCGCTCGGCTCGCTCTTGAACGGCGCGCCGCGCGGCATCGAGGAGCAGCATCGGCTCGGACGCAAGTCGCCGCTCGAGATCGCGCGCGAGTTCGAGGCGCTGCTCGTCGCGCAGGTGATCGGCGCGATGCGGAAGACGGTCGCGAGCACCGGGCTCTTCGGCGGCGACAGCGCCGCCAACAAGGTGCTCGACGGCGCCTTCGATACGGAGCTTGCCCGCAACATCACGAAGAACGCGAAGCTCGGGCTGGCAGAGCAACTGGCGGCGCAGATCGAGCACCACGAGCACGCTGCGGCGCCCCTGAGCGGCACGGCGCTCGACCCTGTGACCCCGGGTGACGGAGACGGCGTGGCCGCGCCACGCGACGATGGACGGACCGGCGGCGAGCCAAGCGCGGCCGAGAATGTGGTCGCGAGCCAGCTCGTCGCCGGCGCCGATGGACGGGTGACGTCGGGGTTCGGCGTGCGCCGCGACCCCATCACCGGCGCCCGCGCGCTCCACCTCGGGATCGACGTCGCGGCTCCGCGCGGCAGCGCGATCCACGCCGTCGCCGGCGGCGAGGTCACGTTCAGCGGCCGACGCGGCAAGGCCGGCAACGTCGTCGAGGTGCGCGCCGGCGACGTGGTGAATACGTATGCCCACGTTCAACGATCGCTCGTCCGGCGCGGCCAGAAAATTGCCGTGGGTGACGTCCTCGCGACGGTCGGGTCGACCGGCCGCAGCACCGGCCCGCACGTCCACTTCGCCGTCACGCGCGACGGCCAAGCCGTCGATCCCTCGACGGTTCTCGGCTCCGGCAGCGCTGCGGCGGCCGCCGAGCACCCGGCGCCGAGCGGCGCCGAGGAGGCCTGAGTGGCACTTTCGTACCGCTCCGTCGCTAAAGGTTCGGCGCTCTTTGGTCGATATCCTGACCAACGGTACCACCGGGGTACCGAAGAAAGGCCGAGCGATGCGAATTACGCGACGAGTGAACGTTCCAGGGGTTCCGGGCGTGGAGGATCCGAGCACGCTCGCCCCGCTGCCGCGTCCGACGACCGCGGATGCGCGCGGACGGAATCCCGATGCGACGTCGGCGGACCGCGTCGAGCTCTCGGCGGGCGCGCGACTCCTGCAACAGCTGCGTGCCGGCGTCGGGACGATCGACGATCCGGATGCAGCGCACATCGCGCGCTTGCGAGCGCGGGTCGTCGCGAATGCGTATCAACCCGATGCGACCGCGATCGCGAAGAGCTTGGTCACCGAGCTCGCGGCCGATCTCGTGGTCTGACGTCATGAGCCTCGAGCCCACCGCGGGGAGCCTGCGGGCCCTGCTCGAGCTCGAGCGCGATTGTTGCGCACGGCTGTTGCCCATCCTCGACGCGGAGCGTGCGGCCGTCGCCGGCTACGACCACGTGGCGCTCGTCGCCTGCCTACGCGAGCGCGAGGCGCTGCAAGCGGAGTGGGAGCGCGTCGCGCGCGCCCGTCGTGAATGGCTGCGCGAAGCCGGCGTCCCGTTCACCCGGCTCGTCGCCGACGACCCGGCGCTCGCGCGGATCGCCGACGAGGTGCGCCGCGAGGCGGCGCGCGTCCGGCGCGCGCAGCGCATCAACGAAGGCGTCGTTCGTTCCGCGCTCGCGCACGTGACCGATACGCTCACGGTGATGCGGCGCGAGCTTCCCGACAGCCGGTACGACCGTCAGGCCGTGCTGCGTACGCCGTCGCCGGCGGCGAACCGGTGGAGCGCGTAGATGTCGATCTTCGCGCCGCTCTCGATCGCCCGGCAAGCGTTGCTGGCGCAGCAACGGGCGCTGCAGGTGACGGGGCAGAACATCGCCAACGTCAACACGCCCGGGTACAGCCGGCAGACCGCCGTGCTGACGAGCGTGCCGCCGGAGGGCGACGCGGTCGGCGGCGGCGTGCGCGCCGGCGCCGTGTTGCAAGCCGTCGATCCCTTTCTCGAAGCGCGGCGACTCGCCAGCGCCTCCACGCTCGCGGCCGCGACGACGAGCCGCGACCTCCTCGACCGCATCCAGGCCACGTTTCCGGTCCAGGGCGCGGGCATCGGCAGCGCGCTGCAGGAGTTCTTCGCGGCGGCGAACGCGCTCGCGACGAGCCCGCAGGACATCGGCGTCCGCTCCGACCTCCTGCAGAAGGCGGAGAGGCTCGCGTCGCAGCTGCGCGCCAGCGCCGCGTCGCTCGCGGGCTCGCAGCGCGACATCGATCGTCAGGTCGTGCAGACGACGCGCGACGCAAACCAGCTGCTCGCGTCCATTGCGAGCCTCAACGCGAACATCCACGCAGCCGAGATCGGCGGCGCGACCGCCAACGATCTCCGCGACGCGCGCCGCGAGGCGTTGCTCTCGCTCGCGAAGACCCTCGACGTGCACGTCGTCGAGCAATCCGACGGCACGGTGAACGTGTACGCCACCTCCGGTGTCGGGCTGGTGCTCGGCAGCGACGCCGCGACGTTGACGACCGTCAACGGCGCGAGCGGCGTGGCGCTCGACGGCGGCGCCGTGGCGCAGGTCGCCGTGCAGCAGGGCGCTGCGGTCATCCCGCTGCCCGGCGCGCTCGGCGGCACGCTCGGCGCCTTGCTCGACGTCCGGGACACGACGACGCCTGCCGTCGGCGCCGACCTCGACACCCTCGCGACGACGCTCCGCGACGCGGTGAACGCGGTGCAGAGCGATGCCGCCGGTCGCGATCTCGACGGTGCAGTCGGCACGCCGCTCTTCGCCGGGGCGGGCGCGGCCGACTTGACGGTCGCCCTCGCCGACCCGCGCGGCATCGCGGCCGCGCGCAGCGCCAATCCCGGCGACAACACCGGCGCGCGGGCATTGCTCGCGCTCGGCGACACGACCTTCGGCGCGCTGGGCGGCGTCACGCTCGGCGACTTCTTCGGCGCGCTGCAAGCGCAAACGGGCGCCCTCGCGCGCACGGCGGACGAGCAGGCGACGATCGAGCAGACGGTGTCCGAGACCCTCTCGGCACAGCGCGACTCGGTCTCCGGGGTCAGCCTCGAGGAGGAGTTCACGAACCTCATTCAGTTCCAGCGCGGATTCCAAGCGGCGTCGCAGCTCATCGTCGTCAGCAATCACATGCTCGACGACCTGTTCTCGGTGCTGCGGTGATTCTCGGACGCGTCACGCAGAGCACGCTGTTTCGCGAGTTGACGACGAGCGTCGCGCGGTTGCAGCGACAGATCGCGCAAGCACAGGCGGAAGTCAGCTCGCAGAGGAAGCTGCAGAGCGCGAGCGACGACCCGGCTGGAGCCGCGGCGGCGAACCGCCTCCACGGCGAGGTGCGCGCGCTCGGGGCGGCGGAGGACGGCATCGCGTTCGGGAATGCCGTGCTGGGCGCGCAAGACAGCGCGTTGCAGCACGTCGAGAGCCTCCTCACGCGCGCGGACGAGATCGCCGCACAGACGACGAGCGGGCTCGTCACCCCGGAGCAGCGCCAGCAGGCTGCCACCGAGGTGGCGCAGCTCGAGAGCGACGTCTTGAGCCTGGCGAACACCGCCGTCGGCGGCCGCTACGTCTTCGGCGGTCTCGCGAGCGGGCAGCAACCGTTCGCGAATCTCGACGATCCCGGGTTCGATCCGGCGACCGCGTACAGCGGCCCCGCCGACCCGTTCGTGCTGCCGATCGGCTCCGGCCAGACGTTGGCCTTGACCACACCGGGCGACCAGGTGTTCGGCGGCGCGCTCACCGCGCTCGACCAGATGCGACAAACGCTCGCCAGCGGCGCGGCGCCGACGGCGAGCATCGATGCGATCGACGCCGCCGCCGCCGGCATCCGCGAGGAGCGCGCGACGATCGGCGGGCGCATGACCCGGCTCCAGGACCGCAGCGACCAGATCGACAGCCTCACCGCGGGAGCCAAGACGCTGGTGAGCGGCATCGAGGACGTCGATCTCGCCGCCGCGATCAGCCAATTCGTCCAGCTGCAGACGGCGCTGCAAGCGGCGCTCGCCGTCGGCAACAAGTTGCAAACGAGCGTCCTCGACTTCCTGCAACTGTGACCTGATTCTCGACGACGACGCCTGCCAGGAGGGCGGCATGTTGGTACTGACACGTAAGATTGGTGAAAGCATCCGGATCGGTGACGACGTGCGGGTGCAGGTGCTGGCGATCCGCGGCGGCCAGGTGCGTCTCGGGCTGACGGCGCCGGGGGACGTGCGCATCTTTCGGGAGGAGATTTTCCGCGCGATCGAGGAGCAGAATCAAAAGGCTCGGCTTGCCGGCGAGGAGCGTCTCGCCGACGCCGCCGAGCTATGGCTGGAGGTCGGCAATGGTAAGCACGACTGAGTGCACCGCGGCGGCTGCGTCGGGCGAGGTCGATGCGTCGCCGACGTTGTACGTGCGGTCACGACGATTCGGATCTATGGAGGTCGCGCGCGCGAGCGTCGTCGAGATCCCGCAGGGGCTCGTCGGGTTTCCGCAGCTGCGGCGCTACGTCATCCTCGAGCACCGGCCGGGCTCGCCGTTCAAATGGCTGCTCGCGATCGACGATCCGGAGCTGGCGTTCGCCGTCGCCAATCCTTGCGACCTCGTTGCCGGCTACGAGCCGCCGCTCGATCTCGCGGCCCGCATCCTCGACGCCGATCCAGGCGAGATCGCGCTGCTGGTGATCGTCACGATACCGCCGGATCCGACGCTCATGACGGTCAATCTCATGGCGCCGGTCGTCGTCTTTACCTGACAATTCGATGTCGCCGGCGGTGTGACGCTGTCTATGGGAGTTGTTCAAGTTTCTGGCACCTCGCTTGCTCAATCGCTCGACGCGGCGTCGACGGCCGAGGGGGAGGGACGATGAGAGCGTTCGAGTTCGTGAGTCCGGAAACGGAAACGGCGGAGGAGATGGCGGTGCCGGTGACAGTGCAGACAACGCAGGGGGCGGACGAGGAGGCGGGGACGCCGGGCTTCGCCGGCATCATCGGACGCCATCGTCGCATGCAGGCGGTGTTCGACGTCATCCGTCGCGTCGCCGGCACCAACGCCACCGTGCTCGTCACCGGCGAGAGCGGCACCGGCAAGGAGCTCGTCGCGCAAGCGATCCACGCGCGCAGCCGCCGGCGGTTGCAACGCCTCGTGCCGGTCCACTGCGGCGCGATTCCCGAGGATCTCCTCGAGAGCGAGATGTTCGGTCACGAGCGCGGTGCGTTCACCGGCGCGATCTGCTCGCGCGTCGGCCGCTTCCGACTCGCCGACGGCGGCACGATCTTCCTCGACGAGATCGGCGACATGAGCCCGAAACTGCAGGTGAAGCTGCTGCGCGTGCTCGAGAACGGCATGTTCGAGCCCGTCGGCGGGGTGACCACGCAGTGTGTGGACGTGCGCATCGTCGCCGCGACGAATCGCAACCTCGAGGAAGCGGTCGCCGATCGCCGGTTCCGTGAGGACCTGTACTATCGGCTGCGCGTCGTGCCGGTCGAGATGCCGCCCTTACGCGAGCGTCGCGAGGACGTTCCGCTGCTCGTGGAGTGGTTCCTCGCGCATCTGCATACCGCGAAGGGTCTACCGCGTTTCGAGATCACCGATGATGCGCTCGCGATCCTGACGGCGTACCACTGGCCGGGGAACGTGCGCGAGCTGAAGAATCTGCTCGAGCAGCTCGTCGTGCTCGGCGACAACGAGCGCGTGATCCGACCCGAGCATCTGCCGCCGCAGCTGCGCGGCGCCGGCCGGGTGAGCGCCACCGGCGGCTGGACGACCCCGCCGTGGGACTTCGACCAGCAGGGGATCGACTTCTACCGCGAGATGGCGTCCATCGAGGATCGCATCATCGCGCGCGCGCTCCACATCAGCCGCGGCAACAAGAAGGAGGCGGCGCGCCTGCTGAACCTCAATCGCACGACGCTACTAGAGAAGCTGAAGCGCAAGCGCGAGGCCGCAAACACACTCCTCACGCCCCGCGAGCCCGATTGGGCGGCGTTGACGCCGATGGTCGTGACGCCGACGGCGGAGACGTCCGAGGATCTGCGGCTGCCGTCCTGAGCGGCGGCGCTTCGGGGCCTCTCGGGGAAAGATCGCACGATCGCAACGTCGTCGCGCGGCGGACGGGGACGCCCGCGGAGTCGTCGTCGGCACTCCGCGTGCGCAATAAGGTTCAGTGCGCACAACGAGTGCCGACGACGACTCCGCGGGCGTCCCCGTCCGCCGTGTGGCGTCGTCATGTGCTCGATTGACTCTTCATTAGGGGCCCGTTAGCGTCGTCGTATGGACGTACACACCGATACCAACACTACGCCATCGTCGGACGGCCCGGCGATCACCCTTACCGATAAAGCCGTCGAGATCGTGAAGACGGCGATGCAGCGCGAAGCGCGCGGTCCAGAATATGCGCTGCGCGTCGGCGTCGTCGGCGGCGGGTGCTCCGGGTTCTCGTATACGATGAGCTTCGACGACCAGCAGAAGGCGGACGATCAGGTCATCGAAGTCGGTGGCGTGCGCGTGCTCGTCGACGCGGCGTCGCTCGAGTATCTCGCAGGGACGACGCTCGACTACGTGTCGGGGTTGCACGGTGCGGGGTTCAAGTTTCTGAACCCGAAAGCGGATCGGACGTGTGGGTGCGGGTCGTCGTTTTCGGCGTGAGCGGCCGGCCTTCACGGTGAGGCTGCACGCGGCCGGCGCGGGTAGCGGCCGCCGGCGACATGGTGCGTGGCGCGCCTCCAGTTGGCGATCGCGTTACGCTGCGTGAACGCGTTTGCGCATCTCGTCTTCGATCTCGACGGGACGCTCGTCGACACCAAGGACGATCTCGCCGACGCCGTAAACGTGACATTGCGCGAGCTCGGTCTCCCGGCCGAGGACCCGCGCACGCTGTGGGGCTACGTCGGACACGGCGCGCGGGTGCTGCTCGAGCGCGCGCTCGGGCCGGCGCACCCGCACTTGTTGGCGCCCGCCGTGACGATCTTCATGCCGTGGTACCGCGCGCACCTGCTCGACCGGAGCGCGCTCTACCCCGGTCTCGGTGCAGTCCTCGAGACGCTCGCAGGGGACGGGACCGTGTTCTCGCTGCTGACGAACAAGCCCGAGGACATGAGCCGCGCGATCGTTCACGGTCTGGGGCTCGCGGCGTATTTTCCGCGCATCGTGGGCGGCGACACGTTGGCGGTGAAGAAGCCGGACCCGAGCGGTCTCCGGCGGCTCGTCGCGGAAGCCGAGGTGGCCGCGGTGCGGACGCTCATGGTCGGCGACTCGGCGATCGACGTCGCAACGGGGCGCAATGCCGGCGTCGCCACGTGTGGTGTGTTGTGGGGATTCAGCGGCCCAGCGGTGCGCGACAGCGCTGCCGACGTGTTGATCGCCGCGCCGGAGGAGCTCCTCGACGTTTGTCGTGACGGCTGTCGCCGCTGAGCGGCGTTACGCGCGCAGCAAATCGCGCAATAGCGTCGTGAGCTCCGCGCGCAACGTCGCCTCGATACCGTTCGCCGGCGTCGCGGCGGCTCCACTGCCGGTGCCGCGCGTCGCGGCGCCGGATGGGTCGGCGACCACCGTAGGAGGCGCTGGCAAGGCCGACGTCGGCCGCGGGGTGTGCGCCACCGCGGACGGCGCCTGCGAGACGGCGTCGGTCGTCGTGCCGCGAGTCGTCGACGTCGTCGTCGCCGCCTCGGCGCTCGCCGGCGGTGCGGCGCTGCGGGCGCGTGCGGTGTCGAGCGCGTGCGCGAGCGCGTCGGTAACATCCGTGGAGACCACCGTCCCGGTGGCGACGTCAGTGAGAGTAGCATCCGTTCCGGTCGGCGGCGCGCCGTCGCCGCCGTCGGGCGCCGCGGGGATGAAGCTCGTCGCGCGCGTCGCGCCGTCGCCGAACTTGCCGTACGTCTCGGTGATTGTCGCGCCGTCGGCGAGCTA
>WNFP01017674.1_pt1 | contig 10300 bp, 7 predicted proteins | sample 5400201 | NCBI WGS metagenome assembly WNFP01 (sample SAMN13153355, study PRJNA577476) | soil metagenome | isolation source: 115 cm saprolite under Madrone tree | place: USA:California | collected 2016-06-14
GGGTTACGGGTATCCGGCTATTTTTCAATCCTCAATTTCATTAGCAGGCTGCGGAAAAATCGGTTCGAGCAGCTGTAGCGGCGCTCTACGAGCGCCGGTCTTTCCTGGAATCAATGAAATACCGGCGGTCATAGACCGCCGCTACAGTGCAGTTTGCCTTCTCGGAGCATTTTTTCGCACCCTGCTAGTGATTGGACATTAGACATCAGTGATTAGTGATTTTGGGGAAAGCGTATTCCCCTCCTGGAACAGGAGGGGTGGACGCGCCATGAATAAAATGCCGCGAAGCTTCCTTGTGAAGGGCGCGGACGGGGTGGTCAATTCGGCGAAACATTTCGTGTGAGCGACCACCCCTCCTCCTTGAGGAGGGGAATCCATTACGAATGTTGCGAAACGCCAGCGTCCCGGGGTGGTCGCTCTCCAACGCGATGTGCCGCGCGAAAGATCAATTGCTCTTGCCTGCCTTCGCAGGCCCGTAAATCAGCACACGAAACGTTCCCGGCTTGGCGACTGGCTGCGGATTGGCCTGTTTCGCAGTAGGAGCTGGAGCCGGACCAAAATCCGAAGTGTCCGTATAGAGGTTGTGTGTCTTCGGATCGTGCGCCAGCGTTTTGGCTCCGAACTCGGTCTTCACCGTCTCGACGACGCTGTACGTATCCGGAGTGTCTTCGTGGAATATGTGGATCGTGCCCTCGCGCGTGGCGCTGGCAATCATGCCGGTTTCGGGATCGAAGATAGTGGTGTCCACACGGTCCCCAATCGGCGTTGCCTGGCCGATGATTTTCCCGGTATCTGCATTCATCATAACGAACAGCTTGGGGTTACGCCCTCCGATAAACAATCGCCGGTGTTCCCGGTCCATCGCCATGGTGACTGGCTGTCCTGCAGGCGCGACCTTCCACCGCGATTTGATCGTGAGCGAACGGGTATCGAGGGCGACCACCTCGTTCGTATCTTCGAGATTGTCGTAGATCATTCCCTTGCCGTCGGCAACTCCTTGCTCCGGAGCGCCGCCCATCGGAATGGTCTTCACGACAGTCCCGGTGGCGGGGTCGATAACCGTCACGTCGTGCGTTCCACCATTGAACGCAAATAAGCGCTTTGACGCCGGATCGTAAAGGATGGAATCCGGGTCGCCGCCGGCTTTCACCTGACCGGTGATTTTCAGTGTCTTCAGATCGAAAATCACCACTTCCCCCGTGCCGCCGTCCGTGATGTATCCGCGGCCAAGATCGTTGAGCGCAACAACTCCGTGGCTCCGTTTCAAACCGGAAATGGTGCCCACCACGGCGCCGCTGTCGGCGTTGAGCACTTTGACCTCTGTGCCATGCGAAAGGTAAACCTTCCGCGCGGCAGCATCGAACGTAATATAGTCAAAATACTCGAGGTCACCTGGTGCCGCACCGAAGGGGATCTTCTTCAGCAGGTGGTAACCCGAAGGAGCGGCCCCGAAAACGTACGCGCCGGCCACTAAGGCGCACAAACCAAGAACAACAAGAAAAACACTCGAACGTTTCATGGAAACCTCCTCTACGGTTCGTTTACCAAATGATCTTGATCGCAAATTGGATGTCTCTGGGTTGAGTCACAAGTTGGTCAATTTTTGCAGTGACGTTGCTGCCTGCCGCAGCCGTAACTGATCCGTCTTCCTTGAATACCGCGCCGGTGCTGAAAGGCGTGGGCGGCCCAAAGTTAGGGTGATTCAAGACGTTGAAAAACTCCGCGCGAAACTGCACGTTGAAAGTTTCCGAAATCCTTCGGACGTAATTGTTCTTGAACAACGAGGCATCAAGGTTGAAGAGTTTCGGTCCGATAATGCTATTGCGTCCGGCGTTGCCCAACAGATTCGCGCAGGAGTTTCCCAACTTCAATGGGTCAACACTAAATCGGGTGCACTTCCCAACCAAATCCGGAGTCTCTCTCGGAAGATCGAAGCAGTTTTGGTTGACGTAGTTGAGATCATCTTTTTTGAAATTTTTGTTCACGGGATTGCATCCGGCGACGCGATTCGGAAGGCTGAATCCGTCGGAGCCCGAGTTTTTTACGCCCAACGGGTCCCCTCCTATGACAAGAGTCGTCGGAATGCCGCTATTCATCTTGAGGATGCCGCCCAACTGCCAACCACCCAGAAGCGCGGCTGCAGGTCCGCGGAGCGAGCGACCCGGCAGCTCCCACGTGCCGTTGATCGCCGCGCTGTGAGCGACGTCGTAGTCCGAGAGGGAGCGGCTTATTTTGGGGTCGAACCAGAACCAGGTTGTGACCGAATTCGAGAACGAGTCTCCGGCGATGGTCGAGGAATTGTTATCAATCGACTTGCTCCAGGTATAGGAGCCCTGGAGTTGGAAGCCGTGGGTAAATCTCTTCTGGATTCCCAACTGAAGGGCGTTATACGAAGAGTCGGTTCCCCAATACAGCTCCCGGATACTCCCGAAGTTCGGATTGATCCTCGTGCCGCTGCCGGCGGGGAAAGGCCAGAGGTATCCCGAAGACGTTCGCGTGGGGATGACCATATCGGCATCATCGCCCCGAATCAGCATGTGGACGCCATGCGAGCCGATATAGCCCGCTGTAGCCGTCAAATCGGTCGTGAGCTGACGCTGCAGGTTGAGGTTCCACTGCATCACATAATTTCGATGAGGATTGACTTCAACACTCGAGGCGCTTAGCGTCGTTGGATTCTGTATCAGCGGAAATCCGCCCGTGTAAAACTGTCCTCCCGCTGTAGAAGCAAGGTTAACTGTGCCTAATTTAAAGAACGGCGCCGCCTGGTTATTTTGAAGGATGAAGTAGCCCGGCAGCGGCAGCACGTCAAAGATCGCAGCGCCACCACGAACAGCGGTCTTCCCATTCCCGAACGGATCCCACGCAAAACCAATTCGCGGTTCAAAATTTCGGAGCGTGGGATTGGAAATGTAGGGTGAGCCCAGCCGAGGCGTGGCATCGGTGATGTTGACCAGGTTGGACAGCTTACCCTGAACTTCCTTGAGCGACGTGACCATCTCGTAGCGGAGTCCCACGTTCAAGGTCAGGTTCGGACGCGCGCGCCAGTCGTCTTGAACATATCCTCCTAAAAGGGTCTGTCGAAGGCCCCGTGGAGAAATGGTGTCAGGCAAACCTGATTCGAAACTATTGGGCCTGTTGGTGAGAAAATTCGTCAGGGACCCGAAACGCCACGTTCCGCCGGGGTTCTGATAAGTAATAAAGTTGTAAAGCATCCGCTCCGCGGCGAAGCCGAATTTCAGGGAGTGGGTTCCACGAGTGACAGATGCATCGTCGTAATACTGGTACGAATTCCAATGGTGTTTGTAAGAAGAGACTGTGCTCAACCCTCCGTTGTTTACTGAAAATCCTCCACCGATAAATACTCGGGGAGGGTTTTGTCCCGGTATGCTCGCCAGGGACTTGTCCGCGGCTGCGGAATTAATCTCTGAAAGACCTCGGAAATTCAGCACGGCCACGCGGTTGTAGCCCACTCGCATGCTATTGATGAAGGTAGGGCTGAAAATGTGGCTGTCTTCCAATGCGAACATCTGCCGTCTGGTGTGAGAGTTGACGAGATAGTTGTTCATGCTGTCCGGTTGAACGTAGCCCGTGTTGTCGAACATGTACGTTCCGAACAAAGCGTCCTTATCCGAAATCTTGTGATCAACCCGACCGGTAACGAAATTTTCGTCCACAACCTGCTGGCCGGCGAAGGTGTAGTTCCCCTTGTCCCCGGTGATCGAGTTGTTGGGCTGCGGGTAGAGCGCCAGGAACTTCGCAGCCGCAGGGTCCACCGTTACTCGGCCGGCCACCAGGTTTCCTGCCCGCGCCGCGGGAGAGGGAACCGTGGGCGACAGAGTGATCCCCTTGGACTGACGTATCCCTTCGTAGTCCCCGAAGATGAAGGTACTGTCCTTACGGATCGGCCCGCCGGCCGCGCCTCCGAACTGATTGCGCCTGAATGGAGGTTTCTTGTTCCGAGCGGCATTGTTAAGAAAATCGTTCGCGTCCAGCGCATCGTTGCGCAGGAACTCGTAGACGTCACCGTGGAACGCGTTGGTGCCCGACTTGGTGATGGCGTTTACGACGCCCCCGGAGGTTTTCCCGTACTCGGCCGAGTAGTTGCCGGTGAGGACGGAGAATTCCTGAATGGCATCCACCCCCAGGTTGACACCGCTCACGCTTCCGGGCGCGCCGTTGCCATAATCGTTAATACTGAGCCCATCGAGCCGATAATTGTTTTGTGTGGGCCTGCCACCGGAAATCGTCAATTGGGCCCCGAAACCCCGGTTCCCGCGCGCGGATCCAGTTTCAAAGGACACCTGGGTTTCGATGGCATTGACACCGGGCTGAAGAGTGGCAAGCGAAGCCCAGTCCCGCCCGTTCAGAGGCAACTCGCGCACCGTTGTTGCTTCGACCTGGGCGCTGATGGTCGACGAGTTGACTTGAACCATCGGCGCAGCCGCGGTCACCTCGACGACTTGGGTCGTTTGTCCAACTGTCATCGAAATGTTGAGCCGTTGCTGAGCGCCCACCGCCAGCGCAATATTCGATTGCACGACGGTGGTGAATCCCGGGTTCGAAACCGTTACATCATAGTTTCCGGCAAGCAGATTGGGAGCGGTGTAAAAGCCCATCTCGCGCCGGAAGCGTCCGTGACTGTGCCTGAGAGAGTTGCTCCGGTCACCTGAGCGTGCGCTCGAACGACCGGCAGAAACATGATGGCTAAAACGAAGAATACTGAAAGGGCAGCACTGATCCGATTCGAACAGACTCCACGTAGCATGGGCACTCCTCCAGAAGGTTGTTTGTGAGCCTTACCAGCCAGAAACCGATCCCACTATTACAAAATGACGGACGCGCGACTTCTTACGAGTCACTATGGACCGATACACAGAGAGGCCCCTCGGCCTCGGAATAATGATGGCTTCGGAGTTAGCATCCGGTAGGAAATCATGTCAAGCGAAATCTGGCCGCATGCGGAACTGTGGCGCCGGTTTACGGCGCATTGAAAGGTGCCCGATGGAGACGATGGCGCACCGGGGGTAAGTGAGACTCAGGAGGTTTTCCCGCCAACGGCGCCGCGCGCCGCATACGGTCCCGGCCCAGGGCCCAGGCGCGCTGCGTTGTCGGGAATAGCGACCGCTGTTCCGCTTCCCTCAATTACCTTCAACGTACCGAGAAGCAGTTCCTCCTGAATCTCGAGGAACTGCGCTCCATCCGTCGTCAGGATGTAAGCAGAGAGCTCGATTTCCATTGAGGCAGGTCCCAGCCGCACGAAGCGCGCGCGTGCCGTGAACGGTTCGACCATCCGGTGGTGTGCCAGAAGCCCGCGCAAGCCATCCATTAACCGCTCCATCTGGTCCCTGGTGGTTTCGAGGCTGACACCGACCGTGTGTCGAAACCACATCTTGTCGCGCATTGCGAGGTTCTCCAGGTTCATCGTAGACAGCTGCCCATTCGGGACCGTCAGGACCGTCCGATCGTTGGTGCGCAAACGCGTCGAGCGCAGGCCGATATCTTCGACTTTGCCTTCCTGAGCACCGATCCTGCAGACATCACCCACACGAATCGGTTTGTCAAAAATGATGGAGATGCCACCAAAGAGATTTTCCAGTGTCTTCTGTGCCGCAAAGGCGATGGCGATGCCGCCAACGCCGAGACCTGCAATCATGGCGGTCACGTCGAAGCCCGCGCTGCGAAACAGGAGGACGACTGCCAGAAACAGAGCCACGGCATTGACCGTTCGCTGAATGAGCCGCACCAGCGCGGTCGAATCGACCCGTCCTACTCGTTCCAGGTACTGGCCGGAGAACCTGGCGATTATCCGGAACGCGCGCGTAAAGAGCCAGACGCCCAGAACGATAAGCAGTTTCGAAAGCGTCGCGTCCCACAGGCGGCGAGCCGCGGGCGCCGGCTCCATGAGTGAGATTGTGATCTCGATCACTCCGACGAGGAGGAGAGCGCGCATCGGCGCGGCCAGATCATCGAGAAGATGCTCGTCGCGCCCCGCGAAGAGCGATCCGACCCGGCGGCGCATGAGAGGGACGCCGATTCGCCGCAGAACTCTGGCAATGCCGATCGCGAGCACGACGGCCAGCAGGAGAGCGAGCCATTGCCAGATCGGAATCGAGGGCCACGCGAGCAACACCAGCGAATGACGAAAAGCGCTGTGCACGGCTGCATTGTACATCTTCGGCGGATTTGCGAGCGTTGCATGTTACAATCCCACACTTTCCGTTCGAATCTCTACCGACACATAACGAAGATGTCAGAACTAGAATGGACTTTTGTCGATACGCCGCCATCCGATGAGTTCGCGCAACTCCACTTTTTCTCGATCAAGAAGCCCGAGGGAGATCAGCCGATTGAGTTCCGGATCACGGTGTATGAATATTCCACCCACAACAAGCTTTCGATGCGCTTCTACGCGCTAGCCGACAAGCAGGTGAATCAGAAAACGGCGCCCTTTACTCCGTTCGGCTGGGGACGAACACTGCTCGACGCTCTGAGCGAGTGCGTGAAATCCATTTATCGGTTTCCGTATGAGGGCTAAGTTGCCTGCTGTAGCGGCGGTCTGTGACCGCCGGCGATATCTGAATCAAGATCGCCGGCGGTCATAGACCGCCGCTACAGTTTGTGCTTTCAAGCCGCGTCAAGGACATCCCGCACCGTCCTCAGCAGCTCGGCGGCTGTGAAAGGTTTGGGTAACGCGACTCGGAAGGGGCTGGTCCTCTCTGCGGTGTGTGCGGCTTTTCCTGGGGCGATCATTCCGCTGGCGGAGATGACGCGCACCTTGGGATTGATCTGTTGCAGCGAATTGACCATATCCGCACCGTTCATGACCGGCATGTCCATATCCGAAATAACGAGTTCGATTTCGTCTCTGCGTGAGGAGTACGCTGCGACAGCTTCCGCTCCGTTAGCGGCTTCGAGCACGCGATAGCCGTAACTCTCGAGAGTGACTTTTGCGATTTCACGCACCGCGGCCTCATCATCGACAACGAGGATCAGCTCACCGGCGCCCGCTGGAAGAATCTTTGTCTCTTCGGGCGCGGCTTCTCCCCTGTTGGGCGGTATTGCAGGGAAATAAATCTTGAACCAGGTTCCCATTCCGACTTCGCTGCGCACATCGATGAATCCGCCGTGATTCCGAACGATCGCGGCAACCATGGACAGTCCAAGACCAGTTCCTTTGCCAACTTCCTTCGTCGTAAAAAAAGGCTCGAAAATCCTGTCACGGATTTCGGGCGAAATCCCATGGCCGGTGTCTCTGACCTCGATGACAATGTGAGGCCCCGCAGAAGCTCCAGGGATCGTTTGGAGATATTCGTCGTCGTTTCGCACGTTTCGAGCGCTGATCGTCAACCTTCCGCCGGAAGGCATGGCATCGCGTGCATTGATGCAAAGATTCATCAAGACCTGATGCAGTTGCGTGACGTCTGCGAACACACTCCAGAGATCACCCGACACTCTCGAGGTGACGGTGACGGACTTCGGTAACGTCTGCATCAATACCTCTGCCGTCTGCCTGACGATATGCTTGGTTTGAACCGGCACACGTTCGCCTTCGAGACCGCGAGCAAACGTCAGGATCTGGCGAATGAGATCCGCCCCGTGTTCGACACAAGTGTCCAGTGTGTCGAGGGTCCGCTGGAAGTCGGCGTCCTGAAACTTTGTACGGAATAACTGCAGCGCCATGGCGACCGGCGCCAGAACGTTGTTCAGATCATGGGCGATGCCGCTGGCAAGCGACCCCAGTGTCTCCAGGCGTTGCGCTCGCAGGAGTTGCCGCTCGAGGGCCTTGTATTCCGTGATGTCTGCTGCAACCGAAACGTAGCCGTCGCGGTTTCCTTTGTCGTCGTAAGTCGAGGAGGTGGAAACGAGCAGGTCGACAGGCCTGCCGTCGCGCCTTGTTCGGCGCAATTCGTGGTTTACAAAAGATTCACCGCGCAGGGCGCGTTCGTTGAAAAGATCGGACTCCTGGCGCTTGTCTTCGCTGACGAACGGCACCTTCTTGCCGAGAACCTCCTCGGCTGTCCAGCCAAAGATGCGCGCTGCAGCCTCGTTCCAAAGCCGGACGTTTCTGTGCCGGTCCACGGCGATGATTGCCTGCGGTGATGCCGTAATCAGGGAATTGAGCATCTGGTTGGCTTCCTGCAGGCCTTTCAATGCGGTGACATCCCGGCCTATCGCGTAAATTTGCCGGCGACTCAGGTCCGAAGAGCAGTTCCACTGCAGCCATCTGTGAGACCCGTCCTTGCACCGAAAGCGATTATTGAAACTAACGCTGGTCGACTCGCGTGTCAGTGGTGCCGTCTCAGTCAGGGTTCGCTCCCAATCATCGGGATGAACGAAGTCTATGCAGCGCCGCGACAACAACTCTTCACGTGAATAGCCGAGAGTTCTTTCCCACGACGAATTGAGAACGATGAAACGCCAGCGAAAGTCTACGATGCAAGCAAGGTTGCCCGAGAGGGCGAAGAAGCGATCCAATTCATCTGAACACTTCATGTGTCCAGCCTCCTGCGTCAAGTGCACGTTCACTCTAACAAGTCGCATGAGGACGCCCTAAAAGTACAACGCGAGAAAATTTTTTCGAAAATAAAGGAGATGTGGGCACGTTAGGAAGTTTTGTCAGCCAGAGACACAGTGACACAAAGAGCACAAATAAATTGTAGCGGCGGTCTGTGACCGCCGGCGGTCATAGACCGCCGCTACAATTTATTTGTGCTCTTTGTGTCACCGTGTTTGTAACTCTGAATTTCACTCGACAATGGCCTGCATTACCCCATTTTCGAAATCGCGCTGGATCTCCGGGTTCGAGGTCTGAACCATGTAGATGGCAACCATCTTCTGTTTGGGATCTACCCAGAAGTGAGTGCCGAAAGCGCCGCTCCAACCGAAGCTGCCGTTGGATAGCCAGGTTCCGCGCGCCGCAGCGTCAGCCACGACGCGGACGCTGAGGCCGAAGCCCTCTCCGCGAGGCCGGCCGGGCAGCGTGTCCGGCACGAAGATGGAGCCCATCAATTCGACCGCCCGGGGACTGAGCAAACGCTTCCCATTCAACTGTCCGCCGTTGACGAGCATCTGAGCAAACAACGCATAATCTTCGGCCGTGCCCCTGAGTCCGCCCGCGCCCGAAAAGTATTTGGTGGGACCGGGGTCGGCCTGCTTCTCCAGCCCCCGTGTCGTTTTCTGATAAACCGACGCCATGCGAGGGATGCGATCTTCGGTTGGTGAGAAGAATGTGTCTTTCATACCCAGAGGCTCGAATATGCGCTGCTTGAGAAATACGTCGAAGGTTTGTCCTGAAACAATCTCCACGATACGGCCGAGCGTGTCGAAGCCGGCACCGGGGCTGTATCTCCATTGAGATCCCGGCTGGAACTCGAGCGGCAGGGCTCCGAGTCGTGGGATGTAGTCGGCCAGAGTTTCGCCCGGCTTTCGCGCGACTTTAGCCGCTTCGGAGGTGCTTATTGGCCCGCTGACCAGACCGGACGTGTGTGTGAGCAAATCCCGAATCGTGATTTCGCGGTCCGCCGGCACTGTATAAAACTGCGGCGACGCGGGCGTTGCCGGGTTCGCACCGGCCGGCGCCGGGGTTGACTGGCGGGCAACGGCCACTTTTATATTTTTGAACTCGGGGATGAATTTCGACACCGGGTCGGTAAGCCGCACTTTTCCTTCTTCCATCAGCATCATGATGGCAACGCCGGTAATCGGTTTCGACATCGAGGCCATGCGGAAAATCGCATCCGATGCCATTGGCTTCTTCGTTTCGATGTCCATGGACCCGTGCGTCTCAAAGTACGCCACGCGGCCGTTGCGAGCTACCAGCGTGACGGCCCCCGAAATGTCTCCCGCGTCGATGCGGCGTTGAAGCATCTGATGAATTCTCTTCAAACGTTCAGCGGAGAAACCGACCTCTTCGGCTTTCACATGGGGTAGTTGCGCCCCCACCAACGGGATGGCGAAGAGCATAAGGAAAACGAGTTTCTTCATGTTTTCTCCTAATAGGTTTTGCTGAATCCGTTGCGGGTATTGGTTACGGTAAAGGCGCCATCCTGTTGTGCCGAGATCTTGAGAAAGTAGGCGCGTCCGTTGTGCTCCGGAGCCGGAGGTACTTGCTGGCCCTGAGGCGGCGGTGTGAAGGGCGTCACCGGCATGGTCTCCAGCGGCTGATCGAACAAGTTCGCGATGAACATTCCGGGGACTGTGTACTCCTGGCCTCCGAGTTGCGAAAAGTGGACCTGCCAGACGTCCTCGACCCGCGGCGCGCTGAAGAAGATTTTCATGGCCTCCGGTGGTGCGCCTT
>WNFP01020146.1_pt1 | contig 10296 bp, 8 predicted proteins | sample 5400201 | NCBI WGS metagenome assembly WNFP01 (sample SAMN13153355, study PRJNA577476) | soil metagenome | isolation source: 115 cm saprolite under Madrone tree | place: USA:California | collected 2016-06-14
GACCACATCGACCACGAGCACCTCCTCCTCAACAAGCACGACCACCACCTCCACCACGACCACTCCGGCACCGACCACCACCACCACGCCGACCACCTCGACCACCACGACGACAGAGACGACCACCAGCACCACGACGACGAGCACGACTCAAGCGCCAACCACGACTACGACCACCTCGACCACCGCCACGACGCAGACGGCCACCACCACGACCGAGACGACCACCACGACGACGACCAGCAGCACCTCCACGAGCACATCCACCACCACGCCGACCACCTCGACCACCACGACCACGACGACCAGCACGACGACCACGACCTCCACCTCGTCCACGAGCACGACATGTCCGCAGCCGGCGACCGGCCAGACGACCTGCTGGGACAGCAGCGGGACCGTGATCCCGTGTGCGGGCACGGGTCACGATGGCGATATCCAGGCCGGCGCGCCGCTCGCGTACACGGACAACGGGGACGGAACGATCACCGATAACAACACCGGCCTTGTGTGGGAGAAACAAAGCAGCGACGGCTCCGCCCACGACGTGGGCAACACCTACACGTGGGACCAGGCGTTCTCCGGGCACGCCGCGACACTCAACACGATGAGCTTCGCCGGGCACACGGACTGGCGGGTGCCGAACGTGAGGGAGCTCCAGAGCATCGCCAACTACCAGAACTTCAATCCGGCCGTGTCGCCCGCCTTCAATACGAGCTGCACGGCGAGCTGCACGGTGCTGACCTGTAGCTGCACCGCCTCGAGCAGCTACTGGTCGTCGTCCTCCTACGCCGGCAACCCGGCGCTCGCGTGGTTCGTGGGCTCCGCCAGAGGCAACGTGGACGTGGACTTCACGAGCAGATTCGGCGCCGTTCGGGGGGTGCGCGGCGGCTCGTGATCGACCCTTTGACCCTTTGACAGGTTGATCCTTTGGTTCCGGTCCGGGCCTGTGCCCCGGACCGGCGGACTTTCCACCACGATGGCGCAGGCGGAGCACCTGCCGATCTACAACGCGAGCTACGACCTCTGCGTGTATCTGGAGCAGGTGGCACTTCATCCCCGCACGTCATGATTGGAGACGACGACGCCCGCGGTGCATCTACGAACTCCGTGAAGGCGGACCGGATAGGGCGTCGCGCTCCGGCGACCGCCCTGCCCGACGACACCGGGCGGCGAGCCGCCCCGCCGAGCGCGAGATCTGCTGAACCCGTGCCCGCCCGTGCCGCCTGCCGCTCCCGCGGGCGATCGCCTGCCCGTTGCGCGAGCAACCGGGAGGGGCCTAGCGATCCGGCCCATGAAGGACGCGGCCCGGCAACGGCATCGCTCTTGCTCCCGGGAAGGGTGCGGCTCTCGGCTGGCCCGGCAAGGGTTCCGTCCTCTGGCCAGCCGGCGTGCGTCAGGACGGGCGAGCGGGCCACTGTCACGCCGGCGAGCGACCTGGACGCTGCCAGCCGAGGAGCTGCACAAGGAAAACGCTGGGGGTGTCCGTGAACAACGCCGAGCCCTCCGATCACGGCGAGGTCATCCTCGCCTCACAGATCTTCGAGCCGCCCCCCGGCGATCACCAGGCGCTCAGACGCCTCATGGTCGCCCTCCTGGAGGACGCCATCCGTACCTACCAGCGTCATCTCTTCGCCGAGAGCGAAAAAGGGCGTCGGCGGTTCCGCGAGGCGGAGACGTGGTTGATGGACGATCACCCGGACGCGGCGCTGCATTTCCAGGACGTGTGCGATGCGCTCGATCTGGACGCTGACTTTCTGCGCAGCGCTTTGCAGCGATGGCGGGCGAGCGAGGTCGCGAGCGCCGCCCCGGAGCGCCCGCCGCCGAGCGCCGAGGCCGGGCGCGTCACCCGCCTGGAGACCGCGCGACGCCAGCGGGTCTTCGCGCCACCACGCTCGCGGGCGCGCCGCGGGAGGGAGTTAGTTAGTAACTAAATCACTCCCTCGTTTTCAGGAGGTCGCAGATGACAGCTTATGATGGTGGGCGCGAAGGCGTGCGCCTCGTCTCGCAGCTTGCCGGCGTAGCCATCTCGGTGCCCGTCGTTGCCGGATTCGTTCTGCTCGCGGCTGCCGTCCTCGTCGGTCGGTCCCTCCTCGGCGTAGGGCGCAAGGTGCTCGAAGCCAGGCCGAGAGCACAGGAGCCGCGCAAGGCCGCGTAGAGAAGCGGGGGCGGCTCCGGCCTCGCCCCTCGGCTACTACGACGACGACGAAGGGGACCACGCCGTCGTCTACCTCGACGGGCCAGCGACACTGGGGGGGTCCCTGCCGCCTCGCGACGGGCCCCGGACCCGAAGGGGTCTGCCCGACTTCGAGGCAGCGCTGCGCGCCGATGATGCAAGAGGCGGGTAACACCGGCGAGATCACACCGGCCGGCTCGACGATTCGCCTGGCACGGGGCTTGCCCCGACCGCAGGTGACCACACTCGCCAAACACACCTGACGCACGATGACGATCGACTGGGAGTCGTACGACCCGAACGGCTTCTACGACGATATGATGTCCGGCCCCGGGCACCCTCGGGACGTGGGACGCGTGGTCGCGCGCTACCTGGCCTCGCTCAGCACAGAGGAGGTCCGGTCGCGGCAGGAAGCCGCCGAGGCCGCGATCCAAGCGATGGGGATCACGTTCACCGTCTACGGCGAGGGCTCCAACATCGACCGCGCGTGGCCCTTCGACATCATCCCGCGCATCATCGCGGCCAGGGAGTGGGCGCGGATGGAGGCCGGGCTTCGGCAGCGGCTCCGTGCCCTGAATCTTTTCATCGGCGACCTCTACGGCGAGCAGCAGATCGTCAAGGACCGGGTCTTCCCGGGCGAGCTGCTGGTCGACTCGAAGAACTTCCGCCCGCAGTGCATGGGCATCCGCCCACCCTTCGGAGCGTGGGCCCACATCTGCGGCTCGGATCTCATCCGCGACCAGCGCGGCGACTTCTACGTGCTCGAGGACAACCTGCGCGTGCCGTCCGGGGTCTCGTACATGCTCGAGAACCGCGTGCTCACCAACCGCGTGTTCGGCGAGCTGTTCGCGGAGTCGAGCATCCTCCCCGTCGCCGACTATCCGAATCAGCTCTTCGACACGCTGGGCTCCATCTCCCCCCGCCCCGGCGACTTCCCCGAGGTCGTCGTCCTCACGCCCGGCATCTACAACTCGGCCTACTTCGAGCACTGCTTCCTCGCGCAGCAGATGGGCGCCGAGCTGGTCGAGGGCTCCGATCTCGTGGTCGGCGACGACGACTGCGTCTACATGCGCACGATCGACGCGCTGCAGCGCGTCGACGTGATCTATCGCCGGATAGACGATCTGTTCCTCGACCCCGAGGCCTTCAACCCCGATTCGATGCTCGGGGTCCCCGGGCTCATCCGCGCATGGCGCAAGGGCAACGTCGGGCTGGCGAACGCCCCGGGCGCGGGCGTCGCCGACGATAAGGTCGTCTACGCGTTCGTCCCGAAGATGATCAAATACTACCTCGCCGAGGAGCCGATCCTGCCGAACGTGCCGACGCACGTGTGCCTATACGACGACGAGCGAAAGTACGTGCTCGAGAACCTGCACCGGCTCGTCGTGAAGCCGGCGAACGAGTCGGGCGGCTACGGGATGCTCATTGGACCCGCGGCGAGCGCGAGCGAGCACGCCGAGTTCGCCGCGCGGATCAAGGCGGATCCACGCAACTACATCGCGCAGCCGCTCGTGAAGCTCTCGACGGTGCCGACGCTCGTCGACGACCACGTCGAGCCGCGCCACGTCGATCTCCGCCCCTTCATCCTGCAGGGCGAGCGCATGTACGTGACGCCGGGCGGGCTGACACGCGTGGCCCTCCGCCGCGGGTCCATCGTCGTCAACTCCTCGCAGGGCGGCGGCAGCAAGGACACCTGGGTCATCGAGGGCGACGCCTGATGCTGTCGCGCGTCGCGGAGCGCGTCTACTGGATGGGGCGCTACGTCGAGCGCGCCGAGAGCACGGCGCGCCTCGTGAACGCATACACGACGCAGGTGATGGACCTGCCGATCGGCGTCGAGGCGGGCTGGAAGCACCTGGTCGACATCACCGGCACCAATCGCCTCTTCGACGAGCGGTACACCCGCTACGACGAGCGCAGCACGATCGGGTTCCTCGTCGCCGACCCGGACCACGCCGGCTCGATCATGAGCTCGCTCGCGATGGCGCGCGAGTCCGTGCGCACGACTCGCGCATTGCTCCCGACCGAAGCCTGGGAGCACGCGAACGAGCTCTACGTCTACGCGCGGGCGAACGTCGAGCAGGCCATCGGCCGGAAGCACCGGTTCTTCTTCCTGAAGAACGTCATCTTCCGCTGCCAGCAGATCGCGGGGTTGCTTGCCGGCACCATGAGCCACGGCACCGCCCACGAGTTCGTCTGCATCGGACGGAACCTCGAGCGCGCGGACATGGCGACGCGCATCGTCGACAGCGCGGTCTTCATCCTGATGCCGCGCAAGGAGGCACCCGACAAGTACGACAGCATCCTGTGGGTGAACGTGCTGACGAGCCTTTCGGCCTACCAGATGTACCGCCAGCACGTGCGCAATCGGGTGGTCGGCGACGAGGTCGTCCAGTTCCTCCTGAAGGACCCGCAGTTCCCGCGCACCGTGTGCCATGCGCTCGCGGCGAGCGCTGCGTCCCTCGGCACGCTCCCGCGGAACGCGGCGGCGCTCCGCAGCCTCGGCCGCGTGCAGGCCCGGATCGCCGCGGCCGACGTCCGCGCGATGAGCCTCGACGGGCTGCACCGGCTGATCGACGAGGTGCAGGCGGACCTGGGCGACGTGCACGAGCAGATCCGGGCGACCTGGTTCAGCGTCGATCGACCCGCGGGGCTGCAGGCGCAGGCGCAGAGCGCCTGACGTGGCGATCCACGTCGGCATCGAGCACACGACCGGGTACCGATACGATCGCCCGGTCGCCCACGGCCCGCACGTCGTCCGGCTCCGTCCGGCGCCGCACACACGCACACGGATCCACGACTACCACCTGACGATCGGCGCCGAGGCGCACCGCGTGTACTGGCAGGAGGATCCGTTCGGCAACCTCGTCGCGCGCGTCGTCTTCCCGAAGCCCCTGCGCGAGCTCACGGTCGCGGTCGACCTCGTCGCCGAGATGACGATCATCAACCCGTTCGACTTCTTCGTCGAGGCGTACGCGGAGCAGTATCCGTTTCGCTACGACAGCCTGCTCGCCCGCGAGTTGGAGCCTTACTTCGAGATCATCGAGCGCGGCCCGCGACTCATGGCGTGGCTGCGGGACGCCCCGCGCCGCCGCCGGCGCGTCGTCGAGTTCCTGTTCGCCGTGAACGAGCGTCTCCAACGGGCCGTCGACTACGCCATCCGCCTCGATCCCGGCGTGCAGACCTGCGAGGAGACGTTCGAGCGGGGGATCGGGCGCTTCGTGTCGGGCTACCTCGTGCAGCTCGCGCCGGACGAGAAGTCGCTCGACGGACCCTCCGGCCCGGAGAAGGACTTCACCGACCTGCACGCGTGGGCAGAGGTGTACGTCCCCGGCGCCGGCTGGGTCGGGCTCGATCCGACCTCGGGCCTGTTCGCGGGCGAGGGCCACATCCCGCTCGCCTGCACACCCGACCCCGTGAGCGCGGCGCCCATCACCGGCGCCATCGACGAGTGCGAGGTCGAGTTCCACCATCGAAACGCCGTCCGCCGCGTGCACGAGGACCCGCGCGTGACGAAGCCCTACAGCGACGCCGAGTGGGCCGAGATCGGCGTGCTCGGCCGCGCCGTCGACGCGGAGCTCGCGGCGCTCGACGTGCGCCTCACGCTCGGCGGCGAGCCCACCTTCGTGTCGATCGACGACATGGACGGCGCCGAGTGGAACACGGAGGCGCTCGGCGTCCGCAAGCGCGAGCGCGCGGGCGTCCTCTTGCGCGGTCTCCGGTCGGCGTTTGCGCCGGGTGGTCTCCTCCACTTCGGCGAGGGCAAGTGGTACCCCGGCGAGCCGCTGCCGCGCTGGGCGCTCGGCTGCCATTGGCGCACCGACGGTCGTCCCCTCTGGCATGACGAGACCTTGATCGCGGACGAGGCACGCGACTACGGCGTCGGTGCCGAAGGGGCGCATCGCTTCGGCCGCGGGCTCGCCACGCGACTCGGCGTCGACTCCGAAGGTCTCGTCGCGGCGTTCGAGGACTGGGTCCACTATGTCTGGCGCGAGGCCTGTCGGCCCGTCGACCTCGACATCGTCGCGATTCCGTCGGCCCCGCAGTTCCGCGACGACTGCAGCCTCGCGCTCGCCCGCGGGCTCGATCGGCCCGTCGGTTGGGTCCTGCCGCTCGCCTGGGACTCGGCTCGCGGCGCCTGGAAGTCGGGACCGTGGCAGCAGGGGTGCGGCGCCCTCTACCTATCGCGCGAGGAGATCGTCACGCCGCCGCAGGTGGCAGGCGCGCCCGGGCCGCAGCAGGCGAGCGGGCCGCTCGCCGCCGACGTGGCCCAGGGCATTCGTCGGCACTACACGACCTGGATTCCCGTCCCGGATACGGCGCTCTGTCTCGAGCCGCGCGGCGGTCGGCTCTACGTGTTCATGCCGCCGCTCGACGCGCTCGAGCCGTACGCCGAGCTGCTCGGCGCGATCGAAGCGACCGCGGCCGACCTCGCCATGCCGGTGCTGGTGGAAGGCTACGATCCGCCGCGCTCGCCCGCGCTGCGCACGATCAAGGTCACGCCCGACCCCGGCGTCATCGAAGTGAACGTGCACCCGGCGACGCGCTGGGAGGATCTCGAGCAGGGCACGGCGGCGCTCTACGAGACGGCACGGACGGCGCGCCTCGGCACCGAGAAGTTCATGCTCGACGGCCGGCACACCGGCACGGGCGGCGGGAACCACGTGACGCTCGGCGGCGCGACTCCGGCCGACAGCCCGTTCCTGCGCCGCCCCGATCTCCTGCGCTCGCTCATCACCTACTGGCAGCATCATCCCGCGCTCTCGTACCTCTTCTCGGGCCTCTTCATCGGCCCGACCTCTCAGGCGCCGCGCGTCGACGAAGGCGGGAGCGCCGGTCTCGACGAGCTCGAGCGGAGCCTCACCGAGATCGAGCGGGCGCCGGCGCCCTCGGTCGTCGATCGGGCGCTTCGGAGCTTCCTTGCCGATCTCACCGGCAACACGCATCGCACCGAGTTCAGCATCGACAAGCTGTGGTCCGCCGACGGCCCGGCGGGCCGGCAAGGGCTCGTCGAGCTCCGCGCCTTCGAGATGCCGCCGCATGCGCGCATGAGCCTCGCCCAGATGCTGCTGATACGCGCGTTCGTCGCCCGCTTCTGGAAGGCGCCGTACCGCCATCCGCTCGTGCGCTGGGGCACGGCGCTGCACGACCGCTTCCTCCTGCCGCACTACGTGTGGGCCGACATGACCTCCGTCGTCGCGGAGCTCGCGGACGCGGGCTACCCGTTTCGGGCGGCGTGGTTCGCGCCGTTCTTCGAGTTCCGCTTTCCGCTCTACGGCCGCGCCACCTACGACGGCGTCGAGATCGAGCTGCGGATGGCGCTCGAGCCCTGGCTGGTCCTCGGCGAGGAGGCCGCCGCGCAGCGCCAGGCGCGGGCGGTCGACTCGGCGATCGAGCGGCTCCAGGTCGCGTGTCGCGGCTTCGATCCGGAGCGCTTTCTCGCCACCTGCAACGGCCGCCGCCTGCCGCTGCAGCCGACCGGCGTGCCGGGCGAAGTCGTCGCGGGTCTTCGCTACAAGGCGTGGCCTGCGCCGTTCGGCGTCCATCCGACGGTCCCAGTGCATGCGCCCCTCGTGATCGATCTCGTCGATCGTCGCCTCGGCCGAGCCGTCGGCGGCTGCGTCTATCACGTGACGCATCCGGGCGGGCTCGCCTACGAGACGTTTCCCGTCAACGCCTACGAGGCGGAGACGCGGCGGATCTCGCGCTTCTGGGCGTGGGGACACACGGCGGGAGCCGTCTCCGCGCCGCCATGGGCCCGGCGCCTGCGCGAGCACGTAGCCGGCGGGAACGGTGCCATCCGATGGGAGCCCGCGGCCGAGCGCCCCGATCCCGAGCATCCCTGCACCCTCGACCTGCGTCGGCTGCCACTGTCATGACTCGCCGGATCGCCCTCACGCACACGATCGAGCAGCGCTTCACGCGCCCCGTGCAGCTCTCGACGCATTGGCTGCGCCTGCGACCGGCGCCGCACACCCGCGCGCGCACGACCGCCTACTCGATGCGCGTCCGCACCGAGCCGCACTTCCTCAACTGGCTGCGCGACCCGTTCGGGAACCACGTCGCCCGTCTCGATCTTCCCGAGCCAGTCGCGCGCCTCGCCATCGACGTGGCGCTCGTCGCCGACCTCGCGGACACGAACCCGCTCGACTTTCTCGTCGACGCGAGCGCGACCCGGCACCCCTTCGCGTACGAGCCGCAGCTCCGAAAGGACCTCGCGCCGTACCTGCACCTGGAGGACACGGGCGCCGAGCTGACGGCCTGGCTCGCCGCGCTCGAGCGCACGCCGCGCTACGTCGTCGAGCGCGCGCAGGACGTCGCCCTGAAGATCCGGGAGCGCTTCGCCGGAACGCCGCCGGAGCTCGCCTGGCTCCTCACCCTCGCCTTTCGCGCGCTCGGGCTCGCGGCGCGCTTCACGAGCGGCTATCGCATCGATGACGCCGCGGCGAGCATGCACGCGTGGAGCGAAGTCTATCTCCCGGGCGGAGGATGGATCGGGCTCGATCCGAGCGCGGGGCTCTTCACGACCGAGGCGTACGTCCCCCTCGCCTGCGCGCCGGAGCCGCTGCGGGCGCAGCCCATCGTGGGCTTTCGCGAGGCGAGCGACGAGGTGGTGCGCGATACCGTCGCCGTGAGCCTCCTCGCGCCGACGGAGCCGTCGTGGCCCTATGGCGACGACGAGTGGACGTACATCCGGGCGCTCGGATCGAAGGTCGACGCCGACCTCGGCGCCGCGCGTGTGCCGCTCACCGTGGGTCGTGAGCTGGCCTTCACGTCGGTGACGGAGGCCGGGTCGCTCGAGTGGAGCACGGCCGTGCTCGGCGAGGGAAAGCGCCGCGGCGCCGATGCGCTTCTCGGCGCCCTGCGCGCGCGCCTCGCGCCCGGTGCGCTCGTGCAGATGGGATATGGCGAGTGGTACGTCGGCGAGCCCGCTCCGCGGTGGCGGCTCACCTGCTTGTATCGTTCCGACGGCGGGCCGCTCTGGCGAAATGCGGCGCTGCTCGATGCGCCGGAGACGGGGACCGTGGCGACCATCGCAGCGGCGGAGGCGTTTGGCCGGGCGCTCGTGCGTGCGCTCGGCATTCCGCCCTCATACGTCGTCCCCGCCTACGAGGACCCGCTATACCGCCTCTGGCGAGACGCTCGGGGCGGCGCTGTCGCGCCTGCGCCGGACGAGCTGCGCGATCCGGAGCGACGTCGCGAGCTTGCGGACCGCCTGACGAACGACGCCGCGGGACCGCCCGTGGGCTACGCGCTGCCGCTCCAGCACGACGACGTACACGAGCGCTGGCGGAGCGGCGCCTGGGCGTTCCGTCGCGGCCGCCTCTATCTCCTCGCCGGGACGCTGCGGATGGGTTTTCGCCTCCCGCTCGAGAGTCTACCGACGCGCCAGGAGACGGTGGAGGGCAATGCGTCCGTGCCGCGCACGGCGCTCTGCCTCGAGGTGCGCGACGGGCGGCTCTTCGTGTTCATGCCGCCGCTGCCTCGGGTGGAGCACTTTCTCGATCTCATCCGCGCCACCGAGAACGCCGCCGAAGCGCTCGGGTTGCCGGTCGCGCTCGAAGGCTACGAGCCGCCCGAAGACCCTCGGCTGCGACGGATCGTAGTCGAGCCGGATGCAGGTGTGCTGCGGCTCGCGCTGCCCGCGTCGACGAGCTTCGACGAGCACGCGGCGCTGCTCGAGACCGCATACGACGAGGCGGCCGACCTGGGTCTTCGTGCGGAACGGCAGCTCACGAACGGCGCGCGCGAGCCCCTCGGGGCCGGCGCGGCCGTCGTCCTGGGTGGAACGACACCGGAAGCGAGCCCGCTCCTCGCGCGACCGGAGATCCTGCGCGCGCTCGTGGCGCACTGGCAGCGACACCCGAGCCTCTCCTATTTCTTCGCCACACGATTCGTCGGGCCGGGCGGCCGCGCGCCACGACCCGACGAGGGGGGCGATGACGCCCTCTACGAGCTCGGGATCGCGCTCGAGCGAATCCCCTGCGGAGAGAGCGCCCTGCCCTGGGTGCCGGATCGCCTCCTCCGCCACCTGCTCGCCGATCCGGCCGGCGACATTCGTCGCGCCGAGATGCGCATGGACGCGCTCTTCGATCCCGCGCACGCGAGCCGGCGCCTCG
>WNFP01009175.1_pt1 | contig 10294 bp, 13 predicted proteins | sample 5400201 | NCBI WGS metagenome assembly WNFP01 (sample SAMN13153355, study PRJNA577476) | soil metagenome | isolation source: 115 cm saprolite under Madrone tree | place: USA:California | collected 2016-06-14
CACGTTGGGAGAGGTTCCGTTTAAACGCTACTACGGCAGCATCGACGCGACGCCACTTTTTATCATGCTCGCCGGCGCATATCACAAGCGCACCAGCGACCGCGCCTTCTTAGAGTCAATTTGGCCAAATATCGAGCGCGCGCTTGAGTGGATTGATCGTTATGGCGATTCAGATGGCGACGGTTTCGTGGAATATGCTCGCAAAGCGAAACACGGATTGATCCATCAGGGCTGGAAAGATTCTCACGACGCGGTTTTCCACAGGGACGGCACGTTTGCCGAAGGACCGATCGCGCTCTGCGAGGTCCAAGGTTACGTATACGCAGCTAAGACCGCTGCTAGTGAGCTTGCAAAGATTTTCGGGGACGCTGCACGTGCGCGCGAGTTGTCAAAACAGGCGGAAACGATCCGTTGCCGGTTCGATCGAGCATTTTGGTGTGATGACATTTCGACTTACGCCCTTGCATTGGATGGGAGTAAGCAACCTTGCCGCGTGCGAACGTCGAATGCCGGGCACTGTCTTTTCGCCGGTGTCGCAACCCCGGAGCACGCGCGGCGCGTAGCGACAACGCTTACAGACGAAACATCGTTCTCCGGTTGGGGCATCCGTACGGTGGCTAGCAGCGAGGCACGCTACAATCCCATGTCCTATCACAATGGATCGGTGTGGCCGCACGACAATGCTTTAGTCGCCGCAGGGTTCGCCCGATACGGATTTAAGGAGTCGGCGGCGATGCTCCTCGCAGGTTTGCTCGACGCGAGTCTTTTCTTCGATCTGCATCGTCTGCCGGAACTATTTTGCGGCTTTCCCAGGCGCGCTGGTGAATCCCCGACGCTCTATCCCGTAGCCTGCGCTCCCCAGGCTTGGGCTGCGGGTGCGGTCTTTCTTTTGCTTGAAGCTTGTCTCGGCTTGAGCGTGTCCGCTCCCGAACAAACCCTGGTATTTTCGAAGCCAGTTTTGCCGGCCTTCCTTCCCAAGGTGAGCATTCGTGATCTGAAAGTAGGAGACGCGCGAGTTGATCTTCTGCTCACTAGACACGATGAGGGCGACGTAGGAGTGAACGTGCTGCGTCGCGATGGAGCGCTTGAAGTCCTGATATTGAAGTAATTGTCTTCATAGATCAACGGAGCTTTCTAAGGGATTGCGCTTGTCCGCGTGGTCGCCTGCAAATATCGTGGAATCATGAAGGCAAAAGTGATTGTGATGCCAAAAGCAGCGGTGCTCGATCCGCAAGGCAACGCAGTCCGCGATGCGATGCGGCACCTGGGAATGCCAGAGGTGCGGAGCGTCCGGATCGGCAAATACATGGAAATCGATATTGAAGGACAAAACGGGGATTTTGAATCGCGTTTGCATCGCCTTTGCCGTGATCTGCTGTCGAATCCGGTGATCGAAGATTACGAGCTGCAGAAGGCGGGGGACGAGAATCAGAAGAAAACGCCCAACGCCCAACTTGAGAAGCCGAAGCCGAAGACAACAAAGCGAAAATGAAAGCGCTGCGATATTTTTTCTGCGTGGTTTTCCCGCCGCTGGCTGTGCTCATGACCGGTCGTATTGCCAGTTTCTTTCTCAGCCTGATTTTGACGTTGCTTGGCTGGATTCCAGGAGTCATTCACGCCTGCCTGGTCGTGAACGATTATCACGCTGAGCGGCGAGCAGCCGCAGCCGCGCATTAGATGGACATGAAATTCGCTGTCATCCAGTTTCCCGGTTCGAACTGCGATCAGGATTGTGTCGCGGGCATCAATGGCTTGGAAGGATTGCGTGCCGAGTACGTCTGGCACAAGGAAACGTCGCTCGACGATTTCGACGCAATCGTGCTGCCGGGGGGGTTTGCCTATGGCGATTATCTTCGTTGCGGAGCTATCGCTCGCTTTTCGCCGGTCATGAAGGCAGTGATCAACGAGGCGCGCGCCGGCAAACTCGTGCTCGGCACATGCAACGGGTTTCAAATTTTGTGCGAGGCCGGCCTGCTGCCTGGTGCGCTGGTGCGCAATCGTTCGCTGCGCTTCGTGTGCGACATGGTTATCACCAGAGTGGAAGTGGACGATTCGCCGTTCACCCACGGCTGTCCAAAAGGGACGCTTCTCCGCCTGCCGGTAGCGCACGGGGAAGGCTGCTTCTTCGCCGACGCGGAAACGCTGCGCGAACTGAACGCCAACCAACAGGTGGTTTTGCGCTATGCGGACAGTCAAGGGCGGATCGTTTTGGGTGCGAATCCCAATGGCTCGATCGAAAACATCGCCGGCATCTGCAACCGCGAACGAAATGTTTTCGGCCTGATGCCTCATCCTGATCGCGCCTCCGACGCGAGGCTCGGGAGCCCGGATGGCGCGAAGATTTTTCAGTCGATGATGGAGACGATTCTCGCCAGTCGTTTGCCAAGCGCATCCGAGCGCGTAGCACAAGTCGCGTGAGTCTCTTCATTACCGGGACGGACACCGGCGTGGGAAAGACCCATATTGCCGCGCGGCTTTTGCATCTGTTGCGCGCATCGGGCATTCGCTGCGCCGGAATGAAACCGATTTGTTGCGGAGATCGTCGCGATGCCGAGACGCTTCTGGCAGCCGGCAGTGATTGCGTGGCGATCGATGAGGTGAATCCAGTTTGGTTAAAAACACCGGCCGCTCCTATCGTGGGCACTCTCATGGAGAAAGTGCTCAGATTACTTCGTCAGCGATTTGGCCGCGGCAATGAAGCTGCCGGTTCTTGTAGTTGCACAGAACCGGCTCGGCTGTCTTAACCACGCGGCCCTCACCGTGCGAAGCGTTGCGGCGCACCAGCTCCGGTGCTTGGGTCTTGTATTGAACAGCACTGAGCTGGCGAGCGACATTGCGGCCCTGACGAATGCCGATATTCTAAAGCGTATTCTCAATGTTCCATTGCTTGCTGGACTAGGAGAAAACCTGACAGAACTCCCTATCGACTGGCGACTTATGCTCGATTCGATAGCCGAACAATAACGTTTTGAGCTGATACAGGATTGTAAAAAAAACGAACACGATTCGGGTAGAATTGCCTCGGGTTCGCTTTGCGCAGAAGGATGGCATCGCTATTGCTCAAATAAAGGTTCGAAAACCATTACTACTATGCTCTTACAAAAAACCTTACACATGAGCCAGCCGTTGCCGGAGTGCAAAGCGCGACTGGCTAGCATCCAATCATACCGGCGGCAGTTTCTGATGGTGACACGCGCGACTGTGACATCATCTAAAACTGTCGATTTCAGCTTTCGCGGTCCGCTCGGTTTTGAGGCGCATACGGTCCTTTTGTCGGTCGAGAGCGACTCGCCGGAGCAATATGCGTTCGAATCTGCGGGCGGTAACATTGCCCTTATGGGCATTGTTGATTTCGCTCAGGTTCGTCCAAACTGCACGGAGGTCACGCTCGCGGTTCATTACGAGATCAAGAACAAAATGTTCGCGTGGCTCGACCGGCGTCTGCATTTCGTGGACAGTTTCGTGACTGCGGAATTGCGCAGCATCCGTGCGCATTTCGAAGGCATCGCGGCAAGCTATCTGGATCAGGCGCGCGTTATGCCCGTTCTCCAAACGGCCACGGCCTGACGAGGCGAAATTCGAAGAGCCACGCGGCCCTCAAGGCTTACGTGGCTCTTTTGCTGTACGCGGACCTCTAGGTGATCCGGACTGCGTGCCTTTTGTCGAGACGAAGAATTTGACCGGATTTCACTTGCATGATGGCCTTGGGGTCGCGAACCGTCTGCCCGTCCAGTTCGATGCTTCCCTGTTTAATTAGCCGCGAGGCTTCGCTACGCGATTTCTCGAGGCCAAATGCTTCGCGATAAGCGTTCCAAACCAGAGTCACAAGGTCGCGTTGGTCGAGGCCGCTTGCTGAAAACGTCGGCAATTCAGCATGTTCCAGATCGCGCTTGCTGAAACGCATGGTCCAGTCGTCGAGTGTTTTTTGGGCAATCGCAGGCGAGTGGTACGTCTGCACAATTTCGAAAGCGAGCTGCTTTTTTGCCTCGAGCGGGTGCATGCCGGCGGTCGGCGAGCGCCCCAGGAGCAACTCGTAATAACGCGCCATCAACTCATCCGAGATGCTCATCAGTTTCCCGAACATGTCTGAGGCGGACTCGTTGATCCCGACAAAATTACCGAAGCTCTTGCTCATTTTCTTGGAGCCATCCAGCCCTTCGAGAATCGGCAAGAGGAAAACGACCTGCTGCGGCAGGCCTTCTTCTCTTTGAAAGTCGCGCCCGATCAAAATGTTAAAAAGCTGGTCTGTTCCTCCGAGCTCCACGTCAGCTTTTACCATCACCGAATCCCAGCCTTGCATAATGGGATACTGGATTTCGTGGGCGTGGATGGGTTGTTGATTATCGATACGCGCCTTGAAATCTTCGCGCTGCAACATTTGTTGCAACGTCACGCGGCTGTTCAGGCGAATGACATCTTCGAACGACATCACGCGAAACCAGTCGCCGTTGCACACCGTCTCAGTGCGCGCAGGATCAAGAATTTTGAATGCCTGCTCGCGGTAGGTTGCGGCGTTTGCGATCATTTCTTGATGCGCTAACTGGGGCCGTGTGACAGAACGACCACTCGGATCTCCGATCATCCCCGTGAAGTCGCCGATAATAAGAACGGCTTGGTGGCCGAGGTCTTGAAACTGCCTCAGTTTTCGCAAGACAATCGTGTGGCCAAGATGGATATCCGAGGTGGTTGGATCGACTCCGAGTTTTATTCGCAACGGCCGACCGAGCGCGAGCTTGTTGCGCAGCTCATCCTCGCTGACGATCTGCGCCGCGCCTTGTTTTAAAAACGCCAGAGCTTCTTCTGGTTGCATGTTCAACCACAGAATAGCGCACCGGGGCAGCGCGCTACTTGTTTTTATTCAGCAACTCGCGCACCTGGTCGATCGTTAGTGGCGCATTTTGTCTGTTGAGCGATTTTTGACTCTTGCCCTCGTCCAGAAACGGGCGGTTCTCTGCATACGTGCGAAGGGCAACTTTCTTATCAGATTGCGAAGCGTCGTGGGTGCCGCGCGCAGTCTGATTTGCGTAGGCAGATTGAGAATTTCCAATTGCTTGCTGCGACGACACTTCGAATACGGTGCGTTTGCTGTGGAAAGAGTGAGAATTGAATGGATTCGTGAGGAACTGTCCTATTGCTGAAAAACTCTTCTGATTCGATTTCTTTTGGACATAAAATGTTCCGACAGTTGCCCGTTTGTTTATCGAAGTCCCGTCGGCGATAAATTTCTTGTGCTGTGCCTCATTCTTCAGGTCCATGTCCGGTCTGAGCAGGCGATCCACCAGCTTTCTTTCCTGTTCCTGACCGTGTACACGGGAGAGAGCAGCCAGAAGTAATACACAGACGGCCAGCGATCTTCGCACACGGCGAGGCTGCCGGAGTTCCGAGTCACTTGTAAAGCAAATTTGCCGATTCGGTGAAAGTCGGCGCGCTTGCGCCGATCCCCGAACGCTTCCAAGGCAGCGCGGCGTCCCTGCCGAACAGCGCGAGCCTTTTCTTGTGTTCCATTGCGAGCCGCGAAATAATGAGCCCATGTCCGATCACGTTTACAAAAAAATTGAGATAGTTGGTTCATCGCCGAACGGGTTTGAGGAGGCGGTAAGAAATGCACTGGGGCGCGCAAAAAAAACGCTCCGCAACATGCGATGGTTTGAGGTGACCGAGACTCGCGGATACGTCGAGGACGGCAAAATCGCCCATTGGCAGGTGACGTTGAAGATCGGTTTTACCCTGGAAGAATGATGTAGCTGGGCTCTCTGCGCGGGATGCCGAATAACACAAACACGCGCTCGCGGCGCGGCAAGTTTCTCTGCAACGTCACTGCTCTTCCTGGGCTGCTTGGTACAGCTTGGCAGCGCCATAGATTAGGATCGCGGGTTTTAATGCCACGATGAGCAGGCGCAAAAGACCACTAAGAATCCGCCCCAGCGGTAACCGATTCAAAACGTATCCAGCCACAAACGCCCACACCAAAGACTGCGCCGGCTTTTCGCGCACGTAGTCCTCGGTCTCACTCAGAACCGTCTCGACCTGATCCTTGACCCATTGCACTCCGCGTTCAGGGAGTTCAGCGGCTACCTCTGCAGATAATTGATCCATTTCGCTTAATAGATCGGATCATGACCCTCTCTTGCGCGCATGTGCTGCTACCGCAGAGTCAGCCAAATCGAGCTTGCGCCCGCGCCGGGTGGAAAATCAGGGAGTTGAGCGGGCCGATGAAATGTAGCGGAGCGGCGCGTTGCTTTTAGGCAATAGCGGGCCATCACTTCAAGCGCGTGCTCGCGCAAGGTAGAGCAGTTGGTCGAGAGCAAGACGTGGGTGTCTCGCTCCGCCAGTTCGAGAGCGTCAATAAGCAAGTTTTCGAAGTCATGTTCGACCTGAAACCTTTTCCCTCCGGGCGAACGCGAGAAAGTTGGCGGATCAAGAATGATCACATCAAATTTCTCACCTTTCCTTACCAGACGTGGCAACACCGCCCTGACATCATCGGCAATAAAGCGATTCTCGATTGTTGGAAGACAGTTAAGCGCAAAGTTCTCGCGACCCCGCGCCAGAGACTTTTTGGAAAGATCGATGTTAAGGGTAGCTGCTCCGACATATGCCGCGCTGACAGAAAACGAGCAAGTGTAGGCAAAACAGTTTAGCAGCCGCTTGGGCGTAACATGCCGTACGTAGCGGCGATTTTCTCTTTGATCCAGAAACAGGCCCGAGGAATAGCCCGTCCCGAAGTCGATTCCGAACTTCAGATGTCGCTCGGTGGCGATGATCTGTAAATTTTCGCCAGGATCGCCAACGATCAGACGCGGCGGTTCGCGCTCTTCACCTTTTCTCGGGACGAACCTTGCAAAAATGCGTCCAACGTCGAAACCGACAGAGCTTGCCCACGATTGCAGTTCAGCGAGAAGCCGCTCACGGGCCAGTACGCGTTTGAAAGAAAGAATGATGTCCCGCCCGAAACGCTCTACCCAGCCATCCTCGATGGTGCACAGCCGGTGTGCGTCGGTTGCCTCCGCCTGAAAATCCCGAAGCAAGCCTGGATCGATCCAGCCGAAATTCATCTTCTTCTATCGCTCCAATCGCATACTTCGAATCGGCATCGCGCAACGGATCGGTTGCCGCCCGAGGCCGCGTTGCTACACTGCCGCATAGTCGATGCATCGTCGCCCGCACCTCCACTGCGGCGGGGTTCACCTATGCAACAAATAACCGTTCGCGTTCCCGCGAGCACTTCCAATCTCGGTCCTGGTTTTGATTGTCTTGGTGTCGCACTGCGCATCTATAATGATGTAACGGTGGCCCGTGGTGCGTCGCGTCAACATCTTCATCCGCCAATTGTTTCCGATGCGGCGGACCGATTCTTCAAGCACTCGCGCCGCCGTGCGTTTTCGTTTGCTTGTTCAATTGCAGAAAAGATTCCGCGGTCGCGTGGCTTAGGCAGTAGTGCAACCATTCGCCTCGGCATCTTACTTGCGCTCAATCGGCTTAGCGGCACTCCGCTCGATCGATTAACGATCTTCCGATTATGTGCCGAACTGGAAGGGCACCCTGATAACGCTGCGCCGGCAACGTTTGGTGGTTTCACTGTGGTAGGGTCGGCACGCCGTGCCGATCGGACGCCCCAGAGCGGCGTCTCTGTCGTCCAGCGCTTCGCAGTCTCGCCCCGATTGTATTTCGTTCTCTTCGTTCCAGACCTTGAGATTCGAACCTCAAGGGCACGAAATGTTCTGCCCTCAAAAATTTCACACACCGCGGCGGTCCAGAATTGTGCGAACGCGTGCGCGCTTACAGCGGCTTTCATCTCACAGGATTATCAAAAATTGCGCGGCGTTTTTGCCGATCATCTTCACGAGCCGTTTCGCGCGAAACTGATTCCCTTTCTTCCACGTGTCATCGCGGCCGCTGAAAAGGCGGGTGCGCTCGGCGCGTTTCTCAGCGGAAGCGGGTCGACGATCGCGGCTGTTACACTCAATTCATCCAAAAAAATCGCAGCCGCCATGGCGCGTGCTGCAAAAATATCGGGGCGTACGATCATCACGCACGCTGATAATCTCGGCGCGAAGATTCTCACCAGTGACTAATCACTTTTCACTAATCACTATTCTTCATGGGCCGCCGACTTGAACAATTAGAGGAGTTTGGAATCGACGTGGTTCTCGAGCGCCGTCACGGCATTCGAGCTTCTGTGCTGCGCGAGATTCTTTACGCACTTTCATTCATTTACGACCGCTTGGTGCAGCTACGGCTTTATCTGTATCGAAAGAGAGTCCTCCGCGAACGCGCGCTCGGGTGTCTGGTCATTAGTATCGGGAATCTTACCGTGGGCGGCACGGGTAAGACGCCGATTGTCGAGAAGTTTGCCCGTGCTTTGCAGGCGGGTGGACGGCGTGTTGCCATCCTGAGCCGCGGTTACAAGAGCGTGCCGCGCAAGCGAAATTGGCTGAGCCGGTTTCGCAGAGACTTCGATCCTCCACGCGTTGTCTCCGATGGCAAATCACTGCTGCTCGATTCAGTGACTGCGGGCGATGAGCCTTACATGCTCGCGCACAATTTGAAGGACGTAATCGTGCTGGTGGACAAAGACCGCGTAAAAAGCGGACGGCTCGCGATCGATAAATGGCAGGTGGATACATTGTTACTCGACGACGGATTTCAGTATCTGCATCTCAAACATCGGCTGGACATGGTGCTCGTCGATCGACAAGCTCCTTTCGGAAACGAATTCCTGCTTCCCCGAGGCACCTTGCGGGAGAGGCCGCGCAATCTCCGCCGCGCCAGTTACATTTTCATCACAAAAAATACCGGCGAACCTAATTCCGATCTAATGAAACGCATCCGCCGTTACAATCGCACCGCGGAAGTCATCGAATGTGCGCATAAGCCGCTCCATCTTCAGAATGTTTTCACGGGCGAACAATTGCCGCTCGAGGCTTTGCGGAACACGTTCGTCGGGTCGCTCTGCGCAATCGCAGCGCCCGAAAGCTTCCAGCACGCGTTGCAGAAACTCGGGGCGCGTGTCGATCTCGCTAAGCGCTACATCGATCATCACTATTACACCGAGGCGGAACTCATCAGCTTTATCAAGCGTTGTATCCGTCGCGACCTGGCGATGATTGTGACTACCGAGAAAGACTCGGTACGGATGCCGCGTTTGCCTGAAGCGGAATTGAAAGTGCCGATCTACTTTCTGCGGGTGGAGATCGAAATCCTCAGCGGGCACGAAAGTTGGGAGCATTGCGTTGCGCGCATCTGCAAACCCAAGTCCATGCTCTCGCCCGAGCGCTTCTTCGCGTGAGCATTTCCTGAATTCGACGTTGGACGTTGGACGTTCGACGTTGGACGTTTGCTCTCACGCATGCCAAACAAAGCCGAACTCATCGTCGAAGACCGCAAAATTCCAGTATCGAATCTCGACAAGGTTCTGTATCCGAAGGTCGGATTCACCAAAGGGCAGGTAATCGATTACTACATTCGCGTCGCGCCGGTGCTATTGCCGCACTTGAGAGACCGGCCGCTCACCATGAAGCGCTATCCTAATGGCGTGGAAGGCGAATTTTTTTACGAAAAGAACTGTCCGTCGCATCGACCAAAATGGGTGCAGACGGCAAAAGTGTGGAGCGAAGGCAATCAGCGGATCATGAACTATTGCCTTGTGAACGATCTGCCGACGCTCGTTTGGGCCGCAAACCTGGCCGATTTGGAGCTGCATCCGTCACTCTCGTGCAAAAACAACATCGAACGTCCGACAATGATGGTGTTCGATCTCGATCCGGGCACGCCGGCCGACATCGTTCAATGCTGCCAGGTCGGGCTTTGGCTGCGCGATTTGTTAGGCAAAATGAAATTGAAGTCGTTCGCGAAAACAAGCGGCTCAAAGGGCCTTCAAGTGTACGTGCCGCTCAATACGGCAGTTACTTATGACGGAACGAAGGATTTATCGCGCGCACTTGCGCAACATCTCGAACATGAACATACCGATCGGGTGACTTCGAACATGTCCAAGGCGGTGCGCAAAGGCAAAGTGTTCGTTGATTGGAGCCAAAACGACGAACACAAAACCACCGTCTGCGTCTATTCGCTCCGCGCGAAGGAAGAGCCGACTGCCTCAACTCCAGTGACTTGGAACGAAGTCGAAAATTGTCTCAAAAAGAAAAAGCCTGATCTTTTAAAATTCCGCTCGGATCAGGTCCTTGCGCGCGTGGAAAAGCTTGGCGACCAGTTCGAGCCAGTCGAAAAACTTAAACAAAAGCTACCAAAGAAGTGGGAACTTTAAGTCTGGCAGACAATTATCGAGCATGAA
>WNFP01020481.1_pt1 | contig 10293 bp, 12 predicted proteins | sample 5400201 | NCBI WGS metagenome assembly WNFP01 (sample SAMN13153355, study PRJNA577476) | soil metagenome | isolation source: 115 cm saprolite under Madrone tree | place: USA:California | collected 2016-06-14
TGCAATGTGCTGTTGGCTTCGGATATGTTTTCCATTGAAACCCTCCAGTATAGTTAATTAAGACGGAAATGAGTGCCGTCTCTGTTAAATAGTAACCATTTCTTGACGCGGCCGGTATCGGCCAAATGGGTAGGTGTTTTATTGGAAGGCTGGCCAATGAGTTGTCATGGATTGAATTTCAAAGAACGGCGACGACCAGTCAACATCTGATCCGACAGTTTGGGAAAATTAGACAGCAGAGAGTTTTGCCGCTTCGGCTCGTTACTCGTATCTCAGCGCGTCGATGGGGTCTAACTGGGCAGCCTTGCGGGCTGGATAGAAGCCGAAAAAGATTCCGACCGTGCCGGAAACGAGAAATGAAATGGCGATAATATCTGGGCGGATCAGCGTTGGTAGCTCAGCCAGGTATTTGATTAAGTTCGAACTGCCAATCCCCACGAGGATACCTATGACGCCACCGCTCGCCGCCATAACCACCGCTTCAACGATGAATTGAAGCATGATGTCGCGGCTGCGCGCGCCCACGGCCATTCGAATACCGATCTCCCGCGTTCGTTCGGTGACGGAAACCAACATGATATTCATGATCCCGATCCCGCCGACTAGTAGAGAAACCGAAGCGATGCTGCCCAAGAGCACCGCCATGACGGTGGCGCTGTTAGACGCGGCTTCCGCTATGTCGGACAAATTTCTGATGATGAAGTCATCGTCGGCACCCGGTCGAATTTTGTGCCGCTGCCGCAGCAGCGACGCAATTTGATTGTTGGCCTCTTGGGTCGTGTCCGCGCTCACTGCCGCAACAATGATCTGTTGGATATAGGTAACACCCATGACGAGCTTCATCATCGTCGTATAAGGAACCATGATGACGTCGTCTTGATCGGTTCCGTTGCCGGTCTGGCCCTTGGCGCCCAGGATGCCGATCACGTGGAAGGGAATTTTTTTAATCCGGATGACCGCGCCAATCGGGTCACTGTCACCAAAAAGGTTGTAGGCCACTGTCTGACCTATCAAGGCGACTTTGGCCGTGCTTTCGACGTCCGCTTGACTGATGAAGCGTCCTTCTTGAACCTGCCACTCCCGAATCTGTTGAAACTCCGGCGCAACTCCCTGAACAGGGGTGGACCAATTCTGGTCTCCGGCGATCACCTGTTGGACCTGGCGTACGACAGGACTGGCGCCCGATACAACGGGAATCTCGTCCATGATGGCTTTGGCATCACTGGCAACAAGGGTCTGCCGCCCACCTGAGCCCGTTCGCGCTCCTCCCAAGGTGACCGTGCCCGGCAAGATCACCAACAGATTCGTGCCGAGGCTGGCGATTTGCTCTTGCACCCTTTTCTTCGCTCCTTCACCGATGGCGACCATGGCGATGACGGCGCCCACTCCGATGATGATTCCGAGCATCGTGAGAAAAGAGCGCAGCTTGTTTCTTGCCAAAGCTCGAAGCGCGATTCGGAGAGCCATCAGTAACATTCTTTATGCCTCCGTATTTTTCATGATCGCAAACTCAGTTCTTCCGGTTATCTGAAATGATCAATCCGTCGCGGAAAACAATTTGTCGCTTGGCATATTCAGCGATGTCGGGCTCATGGGTCACCAAAACAATCGTAATCCCTTCCGTCTCATTGAGGTTCTGGAATAGTTCCATAATCTCAACGCTCGTTTTTGTATCGAGGTTACCCGTGGGCTCATCCGCCAGGATCAACGACGGCCGATTAACCAGAGCGCGCGCAATCGCGACCCTTTGCTGCTGACCGCCAGAAAGCTGATTGGGAAGATGGTGCGCCCGATCCGCCAAGCCCACTAGTTGAAGTACCTCTAAAGCGCGCTGTCGTCTCTCCTTGGACAGAAAGCCATTGTACATCATCGGCAGTTCCACATTTTCAACGGCCGATGTCCGGTGGAGAAGATTGAATCCCTGAAAGACAAAGCCGATCTTGCGATTTCGTATATGGGCCCACTCGTCTGAAGAAAGAGCGCTAACATCTTGACCCTCGAGAAAGTAGGCTCCGCGGGTCGGCCGATCCAAACAGCCGACAATGTTCATAATCGTCGACTTCCCTGAACCTGAGGCGCCCATCACGGCAACGAACTCGCCCCTGCGGATCGTAACGTTAATGCCGCGCAGAGCAGCAACCTCGATATCGCCCATTTTATATGTCTTGTGCAGGTCACGTATTCGGATTACCTGAGTTTCGACGTCCAAATGGGCGTCATGCGATGGAGCTGATGGATTGCGATGTTCCAACGTCTCAGAAGCCAAAGAATCTCCTCGGCGTAGAGGAAGTTTGGCTCGCCATCGACAATATAATCTGGTCACCTGCCTTGAGGTCCCCCGCGACAACTTCGCTGTACGAACCGTCGCTGATGCCGAGACGCACCCTGACGGGTATGGCTTTCTGATCGCGGATAATGTAAACGGTCCCTTGCCTGTTGACTCCTCCCTCCCGATTTCTCGATCCCTGACCCGCGTTGGGGCTCCCGCCTCTCCGTCCGGCGCCGCCTCCAGCCTCCGGGCCTGGGCCACCGGCTTGACCTGCCGCTGCCACCTGCGCCGGCGGCTGCCGTTCCGACAGCGGCCGGAAGCGCAGCGCCGCATTGGGAATCTTAAGCACGTCGGACTTTTGACTTACCAAGAACTCTACGTTGGCGGTCATACCCGGCTTGAGAAGCAGCTCCTTATTGTCCACTCCGACTACTGCGTCATAGGTCACGACGTTCTGGACCATAATCGCCGCATTGCGGACCTGTTGCACTGTGCCCTTGAAGCGGCGGCTAGGGTACGCGTCAACGGCAAAAGTTACATCCTGACCCACCCAGACGTTGCCAACGTCTCCTTCACTAACGTTGGTGTCAACTTGCATTTTGCTTAAGTCGTTGGCAATGAGAAATAAAACCGGCGCCTGCAGAGACGCCGCCACCGTCTGTCCGACATCGACATTGCGCGAGACCACTATCCCGTCAACCGGGGAGCGAATAACGGTGTTGTTGAAATCGACGCTCGATTGATTCAGCGCCGCCTCAGCTTGGTTAACTTGGGCTTTATTAACTTCGTATTGTGCCGCTGCGGAATCGTAGGCGGCCTGAGACGTGTCAAATTCACTCTGGGCGATCAAGTCCCGCTTCTTCAATTCCTTGTTGCGGTCCAAGGTCCGCTGCGCGTCCTCCATACTCGCTTTAGCTTTTGTGACGTTCGCCTGGGCTGCGAGAAGATTGGCACGCGCCTGATCGACCGTGGCTTTGAATTTGTCTTGATTGATCTGGGCGACGACTTGATCCTTCTTCACCTTACTGTTGAAATCGGCGAACAGTTTATCGATGGCTCCAGAGACTTGGCTCCCGACTTGGACCGTAATCACAGCCGAGAGACTCCCCGTGGCGGTAACCACCTGTGTCACATTGCCCTTTTGCACTTCCACCGAAATATAAGGCGATTCCTTGGCGCCTTGACTCCACAGCCGAAAGCCATACCCCGTCCCGGCCAGCACGAGAATGGTAAGGATGATGAACAGAATGCGTTTTCGATTCATGGCGCCTCGCGCAAATGGCGCAAGACAATCGCGGCGATATCGGTCGTCCCCCGCTCTTTCATGCGGGTATAAGTTAAACCGCTGGTGATTTCGGCATTGGATTCTTGGTCTTCCAGGAGTTCTTCCGTGGTTACACGAAACCGCGAAACCTGCGGCACACCGGTCATTTCAGCCTGCAGCTCTGTAACGCTCCCCTTCAGATAATAGTTTACGCCTTTGTCGGTAATCATCAGAGTCACTTTGCCGGTTCGCCTGAGATGATTCGCCGTGGAGCTGTTTTTCCATAGACCGAGGTCAATCGTGGATGCGTTTTGGGCAGCAACTTCATAGTAAGATAATAGCGCAGGATGCGGCCAGCCAAATTCGTCTAACGTAAAAATCGGAATAATCTTGCCCTCCTGGGCCTCTACGTCTCCTCCGTTGAGCCGCTCCAAAAGGGCTTGTGTCAGTTCTTTTCCCACCAGGCGTGACATGGATCAATCCTCAAATAGTTAGACGTTTTGCCTGCTTATTCGATCTACTCGTGAATAGCAAGCTCCTGCCGTTTGCCAAAACCCTGTTCATTGTCGATAAAAAAAAGTTTGTCGGGTATGACGCAGTAGAATTTGACTTTCAGAAAAGCCTTATAAAACAGGCCGCTGTCTGGGTTAGTAAAAAGCTTGATGACTTCCGGGTACTTGCGCGCGTAAACCGCCATCGCTTTGGCCTTCGCAACGAGAGAATCCACCAAGGTTACAGTGCCCTCCAATTGGATGCCTTTGATCTTGCGCCAGTCGTGATAGTCCTCTTGAATGGTCACGGCGACGCGTGGGTTGGCGGCTAAATTTTGACAATGGCGAGAATCGGGCACTGAAAAAAAATAGAGGCGCAATTCATCACTCGCATAGAAAACCGTAGCCGCCCATTAGGATCTGCTGCTTCAGTAGGTCAGACATAGGGTGCGGCGCTTGTCGGTTCGAGCCTGCGGTCCTGAAGTTCAATTTGAAACGCGAAACCCGGAACTCGGAGCTGACGTCAGGATCGGCGCACGAGAGGAATTTTTTTCAGCTCTTCTAGGTTCTTTGCCCCGACGCAGAGCATAGTGATTTTGATCTCTTGGACGATACCGGAGATAAATTGTACCACCTTCTCCGGCGACTCCAAAGCGGCAGAGCATAGTGATTTTGATCTCTTGGACGATACCGGAGATAAATTGTACCACCTTCTCCGGCGACTCCAAAGCGGCGGCCAAAAGTGGCTGACCGAAGGCCGTCATATCAGCCCCCAAGGCAATACATTTCGCAATGTCTAAACCAGTGCGGATACCGCCGGAGGCGACGAGTTGAAGATCGGGCACCGACTTCCGTACCGCCACAAGCGCCTCTTCCGTCGGGATACCCCAATCTGCGAAGGTGGTCTCTGCCGGTTTTCCCCGTTGCGCCGCCCGCTGCGCTTCTACGGCATACCATGAGGTTCCGCCCCTGCCGGCGATGTCGATGGCTTTGACACCCGCTTCCTTTAGTCTTACCGCCACTTCGGCAGAGATACCGCTGCCGACCTCCTTGGCCACAACCGGAACTTCCAGTTGGCGGCACACTTCTGCGATCTTCTCGCCCAGCCCTTTGAAGTTACGATTGCCCTCAGGCTGCACGGCTTCCTGCAAGACATTGAGATGCAAAATCAGCCCATCGGCGCCGATCATCTCGACGGCTCTGCGGCAATGATCGACGCTATATCCGTAGTTGAGCTGTACAGCGCCGATATTGCTCAGCAGCAGAATATCCGGAGCGACATCGCGGACCCCGAAAGAATCGGCAACCGAGGGTTCTTCGATGGCAACGCGCTGCGAGCCAACGCCCATAGCTAAACCCAGGTTTTGAGCGGCAGCGGCCAAGTTGCGATTCACTTGCCGGGCGAGCTCAAATCCGCCGGTCATTGAGGAAATCAGGATCGGCGCCTGAAGACGTTTACCTAGGAACTTCGTGCTGACATCGAGCTCATCGATGTCGAGCTCCGGCAGGGCATTATGGAGGAAGCTATAGCGGTCCAGGCCGGTGCCTAACTGGCTGGTAACGCTTGTCGTGTCAAGACAGAGTTCGAGGTGTTCCTTCTTGCGTTGTTGGGTCTTGGTAAGAGGTTTATTGACCCGACGGCGTGGCATGAGTTGGCCGAGAGACTTTTCAACGTTGCTTTTTAGCTTCCTGGCGTTCCTTGGCGGCGGCGAGGGGCGTGGTTTTTCCCGCATCCGGATGGCGGCTCATCCCTTCGTCGTCCCAACGGTGGAATAATTTTACATCGATATCGAACTGATCCAAGATGCGTGTCGCGGTTTGGTTGATCACTTCATCCAGGGTTTTGGGTCGATGATAAAAAGCAGGCACGGGCGGAAACACCACCGCACCCATGCGCGTGAGTGACACCATGGCTTCAAGATGTCCAAGGTGAAGCGGGGTCTCACGGACCACGAGAACGAGCTTCTTACGCTCCTTCAAGACGACGTCAGCTGCGCGTACCAACAAATCGCCGCCAATAGAGTGGGCAATGCTGCCCATGGACTTCATCGAGCAAGGGGCAATCACCATACCCTCGGTGCGAAATGAACCACTGGAGATACTCGCGCCGACGTTGTTAACGTCATGGACGACGTCAGCCATAGCCTCTACATCTTTGATCGAGTACGGCGTCTCAACCTGAATGGTCATTTTGCCTGCCTTGGTCAGGACCAGATGAGATTCAATGTCTTCGATCCTCGAGAGGATCTCTAGAATTCGAACTCCATAAACCGCTCCCGTGGCCCCGGAAATACCAACGATCAGCCTTTTTTTGTTAGTCAATTGGCAAACTCCAGTGTTAGTTGGTCTCCGTCAGTTACGCCCAGCGCGCTCTTTAGCCGAACGGGAGCGATGATTTCGATCTTGTCTTTTGGATAACCATTCACGTCGGGAAGCAAAACGGCTCCGCTTACCTTACCGTTGGCTGAATTCGATGGTCCCTGAACTTCTACTCGGTAAAGCCGGGCGCTGCAAAACCCATTATCCGCGGGCGGCAGCGGGATTCCCGGAAAATTCTTCTGCACGTCTTCCCAAATCCGGGCATCCTCCTGCATTTTAGGCCGCACGTTGAGCGTTGCCGGAAACGGCGCGAATCCTAGACTTTTCTTCAACGTCGCCTGTACCCAATCCAGCGCCATGAATGACGATGCCTGTCCTAGATCTGAAAATATGACACCATTAATTTTTGCCGATACTCCCACGTTTTTAATTAAGCTGGCGCATGGCAGACGCCGACACCCTGTTGCTAGTGGCCGGAAAGGGACGCCGCCTTACCCCCCCTACGCACTTTGATGATCTCGCCGAGAATGGAGAGCGCGATTTCCGCCGGTGTCTCAGTCGCGATATCGAGCCCGATGGGCGCGTAAACCCGGTCGATAACCTCCTCGGCGATCTTCTCCTCGTCACGGAATCTTTGAAAACATGCCTTGATCCGCCGTTTGCTGCCGATCATGCCGATATACTTCGCTTGGCTGTGAATGATCTCCCGCAAGCAAGGCTCGTCGTATTTGTGCCCTCGGGTGATAAGGACGATATAGGTCGACGGTGTGATCGACATCTCTTTAAGCATCTGCGCCATATCTCCGACCAGAACTTCGTTCGCATCCGGGAAGCGCTCGCGATTGGCATAGGCCAGGCGGTCATCGGTTACAACCACATGAAAATCCAAAATCCTGGCTAGCTGTACCAGAGGCACAGCAATATGCCCGGCGCCAACCACCACCAGCTTCGGCGGTGCCGGCATGACCTCAAAGAATACTTCCACCTTGCCGCCGCCCTGTGGCATATTTAACGAAACAAGTTTCGATTTCTCGTCTCGAAGATGGGTTGCGCTTTCTCGGACGATCGCTTCCACGAGGGTCGCATCGCCGATGGTTTCGGCTCGGACCTCGCCGTCACGAATCAGGCATTTGGTGCCTGCTTCCACTCGATCGTTGCCTTCGACCTCGATCACCGTGGCCAGCACCGCGGCGGCGCCTTGCTCGGCGACCTGGACGAGTTCTTCGGACAGTGAAGTCATTTGGAAATAGACGCCTCCTGATCTCGCTCTTTCCACCACGGATCGATGAACACGTTCATAATCCCGCCGCACACCGCGGGACTATCCGACGAAATATCATCCAAGAGATCGATCCGAACCATTCTCGGTTTGCGCGTGCGAATCACATCAATAGCCTCCCGCTTTACGTCCGCTTCACCACAACCGCCACCAATGGTACCGAGAATTTCTCCCCATGCGGTCACCATCATCTTGGCGCCGACTTCTCGCGGCGTCGAACCTTTCGTAGACACTATAGTCGCCACCGCCAGCGTCTCTCCTTTGTCGAGAAATTCTTTCACCTGGTGATAGACGGATTCCCTCTTTTTGCCTTCCGGGTTGGTTTCATCAAAACACGGTCCTTGACCTGGCATGATATCACCTCCAGCTACAAATATTTCCTGATTCGTTACGCCACCATCTTCTGCAACGTGCGGCCCAGCGTAATCAGGCTGTTGACGTTATGCACTGACAAAAATAGGTCCAGATAGGGAAGCGCGGCCTGCATTCCCTTGCAAAGCGGCTCGTAGTTTTCACTCGCCAGCAGCGGATTGAGCCAGATGATCTTTTTGCACCTGCGCTTCAGGTCCTGCATCTCCCGCTCGAGCAAACTCACATCGCCACGGTCCCAGCCGTCACTGATGACGACGACCACGGTTCGATGCGTGACCATGCTGGGCGCAAAATTGCGGTTGAATGTATGCAAGGAGCGGCCGATGTTGGTGCCCCCCGACCAGCCGAGAATGCTGCCGGAAATTTTTTCCAGCGCATTAGCGATATCTTTAGTGCGGATCAGGTGGGTGATGCGGCTGAGGGAAGTGCTGAAGACAAAGGTCTCCACCCCCCAAAGCTCGTTTTGCAGGCCGTACATGAATTGAATCAAGAATCGGCTGTAGCAATCCATGGAGCCGCTCACGTCGCAAAGCAGCACGACCCTGGTTTTCTTAATGCGTCGTTTGCGATTCACCAGGTCGATGATCTCGCCACCGTATTTCATGTTCTTGCGCATCGTCCAGCGCGGATCGACGACATTGCCCTTGCGTCCGAGTTTCTTGCGCCGGCTGATCTGCGTCGCGATCTTCGTGGCGATCAGCAAGATGGCTCGCGCGATGGCCCGGCTTTCCTCGACGCCCATCTCGCTGAAGTCCTTGCGATTGAGCAGTTCTTGCGAACTGTACGTAGGAACGGAAAACTCATCGAGGTTTTCGAGCGGAATGTTTTCCGCAGCGACGGCCTCCGCAACGGCCTCTTCTAACCCCTCTTCATCCCCTCCCTCTTGTGCTCCGGATTCGGTCGGCGTTCCCTGAATCTCCACAGTCTCCATCGGCACCCGTTCGTAACTCTGCTCCCGCCAAAAATGGTCAAACAGCATATCAAACACCGGAAAGTCTTCTTTTTGGGAAATCAAATTGGACCTGAGTAGCGCGCGGAAGTCTGCCTTGTCCGCAATATCGACAAACTCAACCGAGCGCGACGCATCGATCACCTGGCTTAAGCTGACCTTGACGCCTAGCTGTTTCAAAGCCCGCCCAAAGGCCAAGAGATTGGGCAAGGTTCCCTGGCCACGCACCGAGGAAAAGTGGCCAACGGCAGCGGCGACGGCTTCCGGGGTAATTTCCATCTTTGTCAAGTTACCAATTCAGGCGATACCCGAAGCAACGCCTCAAGATTAAGTTGTTTTCCTTCGACCTGTTCTTTCAGATGGTGCAGGTCTTCGCGATACTTGAAAACGCAGCCCATGGTCTCCACCACGCTCTTATCGTCCAATTCCCTGCGGTTGAGAGCAATCAGAGCCGAAGCCCAATCCAACGTTTCAGCGACTCCAGGCCGCTTGTAGAAATTCATCTGGCGAACCCGCTGCATAAAGGCACAGATCTGTTTTGCCATGGCGGACTCCACCTCCGGAAACTTGGTGGTAATAATCTCGTATTCCTTTTCGAAGGTCGGATATTCAATCCAGTGGTACAGACAGCGGCGTTTCAGTGCGTCATGAATCTCGCGCGTTCGATTCGAGGTCAAAAAGACATAGGGCCGATGCTTCGCTGCGACCGTGCCGATTTCGGGAATGGTAATTTGAAAATCTGAAAGCACCTCCAGCAAGAAGGCTTCGAATTCCATATCGGCGCGATCGATCTCGTCTATAAGCAGTACCGGCGGGCTTGCACCGTCGGTTTGGATCGCTTCCAACAAAGGCCGCTTAATTAAATAATCTTCGCTGAAGATCTCAGTCTCAACGGTTTCCCTATCTCCATGCTCAACCTCTTCCAGTTTGATGCGTAACATCTGCTTGGGATAGTTCCACTCGTAGAGCGCCGTATTCGCATCCAATCCTTCATAGCACTGCAGGCGAATCAACTTGGCTCGATAGTTAGTTCTTTTGGATTCACAATCGCCTCACCTATCAAAATTCATGACTCAGACCCAGGAATCTTCTCTACAACCACGGATTCGCCATCCTTAAACGAATGAAAAATCGCCACCGAATATTCGGCATGGCGACGGCACTGCCAAAAGTCAAGTCACCATAATCCCTTTCGATCCGAGGATCAATGTTGTTGGCAAACCCCATGGATAGCATAACCTCGCCACCATAACATAACCCACCTGTAAGATCATAACAGAGCGATGACTTCTATGAAAATACCCAGGGGAGGCGGCACCAGGGGGCAGCGCAACCAGAAAGGTTCCGGTA
>WNFP01006486.1_pt1 | contig 10292 bp, 6 predicted proteins | sample 5400201 | NCBI WGS metagenome assembly WNFP01 (sample SAMN13153355, study PRJNA577476) | soil metagenome | isolation source: 115 cm saprolite under Madrone tree | place: USA:California | collected 2016-06-14
TAAGAGATGCTGGCAGAGGCAGTCCGTTTTACCGCACGGATATGTCATTGAAGAAATCATTCAGGATTCCTCGTACCGAGAGCGTAAAGCTTGAGCTTCAGGCGGACGCCCTGAATATCTTCAACCACAGCAATTGGCAGGGCTTCAACACTAACAATGCCCTAGCAAACTTCAGCCTCGGTTTGCCTAACTGCACTAACTGCATGCGGTCCAACGGGACCTACATCGGCAACAGCGGCCAGGTGCTTCACCTCAGCGACATCACCCGTGGCAAGGTCAGCTCGAATCTGCTGGTTCCTGTGTTCGGGGGAAAGGCGAACCCGTTAGGAGGGTTTGGCGACCCTGCGACCGTCGATGGCGCTCGGTTGTTCCAACTCTCATTCCACGTGCGCTTCTAAACGGCGCCGGTGGCACAACAGAAGGTGGGTCTTCGGACCCACCTTTTTTATTGAGTTTTATTGGAGCGTGGAAAATATTTCTGATGGAATGGCGACACTGAGTTTCTTGATCGCTCGCTGCCAGACGACCACGAGCCCGCTTCCAATCAAGATCAGCGCCAGGCACAGGCCGATCCACATGCCTGCTGCGCCAAGTTTCCATCGAAAACACAGCAGTGCGCCCAGCGGAAGGCCGATGACCCAATATCCGAAGAAGTTCGCAAGCATGGGAATGCGTGTGTTCCCCGTTCCACGCAAAGCGCCTGTGGCTACCACCTGGAGTCCGTCGAATAGCTGAAAGACCGCTGCAATCATCAGCAAACTTGCGCCCGCTTGTACGACGTCCGGCTCAGGCGAATAAACCCGGGCGATTGCATGAGGGAACAGGAACAGCACCAATCCGGCACATGCCATGAAGCTGGCGGCAAACAGCAGCGCCATCCAGCCGGCGCGTGCGGCAGCATGAATGTCACGCGCGCCCATAGCGTGTCCTACGCGGACAGCCGCAGCCGAGCCTATTCCCAAAGGGACCATGTAAGTAAAACTGGCCACATTCAAAGCAATCTGATGTCCGGCAAGCGGCACGGCGCCCAGGGTACCAATCAGGATGGTCACTGCAGTAAACGCGCCAATCTCAAGCAGCAACTGCGTCGCAGCAGGCAAACCCAATCGCAACAGCTCACGAATTCGTTGCAGTTCTAACCGGCGCGAACTTGTCCACAACCCGGTGTTCCGTCTGCGATCATGCAGGATTGCCGCAAGCGCCAGCACCGCGACCATGTATGTGCGCGAAAGACATGTCGACCATCCGCTGCCGGCAACGCCGAACGCGGAAAAACCAAAGTGGCCATAAACGAATATCCAATTTCCCAGCAGGTTGATCAGATTGGCTGAGACCAAGGCGAAGGCCACCGGCTTCACCACTCCCATGGCTTGCAGATAGCGCCGGAGTACGAAGTAGATCGACAACGGCAGCGTGCTCCACGTCAGCGCCTTGACGAAAGGAATTGTCTGGGTCACGACGGGAACGGGAATTCCAACCCGGTGAAAGAGCGGCAGCCACACCAGCACAAAACCCATAAGAACGGGGGACATGGTAATCGCGAGGTAGAGCGCGTTCCATAGCGTGCGGTGACACTCTTCCAGTTTTCCTCCACCGAAGGCCTGGGCAATCAGCGTGTCCAACCCCAGCATGACGCTGCCGCCCACCAAAGCGGTGGCCGCGAAAAGCGTGGATCCAAGACTGACTGCTCCAATTGCTACGGCGCTCTCCGGCAGACGCCCCACCATAACGGTATCTACGAATCCCATGGTCAACCAGCCGACTTCCGTAAGAGCAAGAGGCGCGGCCATGCGCAACATGGGCCGAAATTCCTGACGAATTTCCGCTAGTCGGAGCATGGCCTTGATTGTAGCCACTAAGGCAGTCGTGCCGTTGTCGCTTGCTATTAGGAGGTCCCCAGGGTTCAGATTAAAGAACCTTAAGCTGATTAGGTGTGGAACCACAAATCTTTTCATGAATCACTCTTTGCGAGTGGGCAGATCTGCGCGCGGTTGTAGAATGACGCGAAATGAAACTAATAAGTTCACCAGGCTCCTTGAGCTTCTTGTGCGTTGGCTGAACGTTTGAATTACGTCCATGTACAAGACTGACTCCAAAGCGAACCGAATTTTGCAATGGATCACAGATACGCGCTGGCGCCTTTATCTGGCCCTGGTGCTGGCGTCGGTCCTGCCGCTTGTGTTGTTTCTGTATACGGCAGACACGATGCTGCGGACCGCGACGGCGCGCGACCTCGCCCGGAACAGTCAGAGCGCAGCGGACCTGACTTCCAATCTTCTTGAGGAGAAACTGAAAGACGCGGAGACTGACATTGAGTCCATCGCCCACCGTTCTACGATGCTTGACGCCTGGAAGCGCGGTGACCTGCAATCCATCCAGCAGCAATTGCAGAACGCGCGTGGGTTGCGACGCGAGATTGCGTCCCTTGTGCTTTACGACGCAGCAGGTGCGGTCAAAGCGGCGGCGCCGGATATGCCGCGCGGACCCACTCCGCCGGCTTGGCTCCCGACCGTACTAAGCCAGCAACGAACTTATGTCACTGCGGTGGGGCCGTCGAGTTCCGGAACCGGACTGTCCATTACTATCGTAGTCCCGCTAAGTGGAGGACAGCCCTCTGCGGTGATTGCGGCGGAATATTCGCTTGAGACCATCAAGAAGTGGCTCAGCGGCATCTCGGACACAGTCACCAGGTTCGTCACGGTGGTCGACCAGAATGGAGTCGTTCTTCTTGAACCGGGAGCCCATGTCGCAACAGATGTGCGGAAAGCAACAGATCAGGAGGACGTAAAGAAGGTAATCGCAGGCCAACGCGGAACAGAGTTTCTACTGCGCGATGGACGCCAGGTGCTCGTAACGCGACATCCGCTTTCTCCGGGTTGGGGATTGCTGGTACAGATTCCAATCGAGGAACTGAACAAGGTTATCTGGCGGTTTGAAAAACCCATCGCGATCGTTGGTTTATTGCTGGTTGGTTTGGCAGTGGCTCTAGGAGGCGGTGGCGCATCGCTCTATCGCAGGCTGCGTCGCAGCGAGGACCAAGTACGCCAAATTCTTACCACTGCGACGGATGCATTCATCGGCATGGACCAAACCGGTACGATTACAGATTGGAACCCTCAAGCCGAAACCATGTTTGGCTGGTCCGAGGCGGAGGCAGTAGGAAAACCGCTGTACACGACCATCATTCCCGAACGCTTCCGCGACGCACATCGGCGTGGCCTCGACCGCTTTCGTAAAACGGGCGTGGGAGTTGTCTTGAATCGACCGCTGGAGCTGGCGGGGGTTCACCGAAGCGGGCGCGAGTTCCCGGTGGAATTTTCGATCTCCCATGTTCGCAGGGACCGCCGCGACTACTTCCATGCATTTCTCCGGGACATCACTGAACGAAAGCGCAGCCAGGAGCAAATCAGCAAACTGAATTCCGAATTGGCCGCGCAGGTGGAAGAGTTGGAAGTCAAGAACCGCGAGATGGAAGCCTTCAGCTATTCGGTTTCCCACGACGTGCGTGCGCCGCTGCGACACGTTATAGGGTTCTGCAATTTGCTCATTGAGGACCGCGGCCAGGAACTCTCGCCTGCAGCGCGTGAATACGTGGAACAGATCCAGAACAGCGCCGCGCGCATGCAACGGCTGGTGGAAGATCTTCTGCGATTCGCCCGGTTAGGCGAACACGGACTCAAGCTGCAACCAACCAGCCTGGACGATCTTGTACTACACGTAATCTCGGGATTGAAAGGCGATCTCAGGGACCGGGTGGTCACCTGGGAAGTCTCCAGGCTGCCTTCCGTCGACTGCGATCGCGCACTGATCACGCAGGTGTATTGGAACCTGTTGTCCAATGCCGTCAAATTCACAGGCAAAAAGGACCAAGCCATTATCGGCGTTGGCCAATGTGTATATGAAGGTGAGAATGTGCTGTTTGTCCGTGACAACGGTGTTGGCTTCGATATGCGATACGCCGACCGGATCTTTGGCGTCTTCCAAAGATTGCATGGCCCTGAGGAGTTTGAAGGCAATGGAATTGGCCTGGCGATGGCCCAGCGAATCATTTCGAAGCACAAAGGCCGTATATGGGCGCGCTCCGAAAAAGACCAGGGCACCACATTCTATTTTCGTTTGTGGCCCGCAGGGGCGGTGGTCTCGTAGACGAGTGTGATGACCTGTGATAGAGAGCTCTCTTTTTTTTGTTTGTTTGTAACTACTTCGGTGATTCCGTCACTAGATAACTGGAGAACTCGCAGGGTCCCGCCGGGAATGAGTTGGCTCCTTCTTCGCGGATGGGCTCTGCCTTTCTGTCTCTCCCTGGCGGAGCGACTTCTTCGCGGTCGTACTCCGGCCGCGAAGAACCTAATGGCTTGGCATTTTGTATTTGACTAAGCCTTCTCGGCCCTGAGTACCTGTTTCTGTGAGCCGTTTTTAGTCAAGGCGCGTTGAATGCTGTGATTCAGGGCCTGTTTGATTTCGGTGTACTCTTCGGCTGAGATCGAGCCGCGCAGGCGGTCACTTTCCAGTTGGAACAGTTCCTCTTTCAAGGCATCCACGAACAATGGCCGGGGGGAGTCGTTGTTCCCTTCCTTCGTGGAGGCGGGCTTGCGACGGTACCACCACACAGCAAACAAAACCGCGACTAACACCATAGCGGGGCCTGCCAAGATCAGCCACAGCCTGCTTTGGGAAGCAGAAGCGGGCGCGCTCGGCGCTTTCGCTGGAGCGGCGGATGCATTGTTGCCAAACGCTGGAGCAGCAGAAATCTGCGGAGGCGCCGCTTTAGCGGCCGATGCTGCCGCCGGTAGCGCACCGGATATTTCAAAATCCGGTATTTGACCAATCACCGGCCTGGCAACAGCATTTTCAATCATGAAACCATTCGCGTTGCCGATCAGATTGAACGTACCTGGTTTCAAAGCCCTGAAGGACATGGATGGAGGCAGCATCACAGCAAGCTTCTCGATCGGATAGGCCAGTTTCACGTGAAAAGTGACAGGGCCTGCGTACGGCACGCGATACGCAATCTTAAAGAGCGTATCTCCCGGGCGAATGGGGAAATCAACGCTGTATCGTCCATTCGCTCCCTGCGCCGGAACCGGCTGCAGATTGACCCAGATACCCTTTGGGCCTTTTCCCTGGACAAAGTCGAGGGCCGCATTCGCAGGCAGAGAAAAGTCATAATTGTGAGGACTTGCCTGAGTGACCGGCGGCGCAGAGGCGTTGGTGATGGCATACATTTCCGTCACCTTCAGGCTGCCGCCGGCAGATTCCATTTGAACGATGCCAATATTTCCGCTCAAGCCCGCGACCTTGCGAACCGCGTCAAATACTACCGGATCGAGCGGAGCGGTTCCCGTAAGGGCCTGGTCGTAATTCACCCCTTGGTGCAAAACGCGGAGCACATGCTGGGCGTCGGCGACAGTGGGGTGCAAGGTGAATGCGCCCTGGGCATCAGTTTTTGCCTGGGCTTCCTCCTGCATTCCCTCACCTAACCGCAGGAGGATCACAGTGTCTCCCGCCGCGGGCTTGCCCGTGGTTTGATTGCGGACAGTCCCGCTAATGGTATCGGCGGCCGCGGCAATGGTTATGGACAGAAGACAAAACAGCAATAACTTCGTTGGCAATAACCGCATAAATCAATCCGTCGTTGAAGCGTCCTGTGCCACGGGGGCCTGCTGAATCCCGCGACCAAACACAATGCCAGTCTCCACTTCGACCCGCTTCCCATTGATCTCGTACGGCCTGAACTTCCAGTGTTTCAATGCGTCGGTGATGGCCTTTGCCTGTTCAGGAAATGCGCTGAGATAGTGGATATGTCTTACGCTACCCTCTTTGTCGATAATGATACGTACAGGGACGGAGTTGAACCTGCGCTCGGAAAATACCGGCTCCGCCCTCTCAAGCACGTTGGCTTCATTGGCAAAGTCCTTGATGCAGACTGGCACAGCGCCCCCGCCTGTCCCACCAGTGGGGTTGGCCTCGGCCGGCAACTTCATTTTTCCCATACCTAAGACCAGTTCCTCCAGCAGTTTGGTATCACGGCTGCTCAGTACAAATTGCACAGCGTGGCACCGGATTTGCGTAGTCAGGATATACCAATGTATCTCCGCCACCGGAGACCAATAGGCATAGAAAATAAATGGCTGCCCCGCAATCTTGGTTTCGGTCGGCTTCATTTCCAACTTGTATTCGTCCTGCAAATGATTCTTAGAGTAACTCACAAGTTGCCGGGCGTTGGCGGCGGGCAGCGGAGTAAAAAACATGTCCTGGGCGGTGATCATCATTACGCCGCGCGATTTTTCCCTGGCAGTCCCGGTCGGTATCGCCTGCGCGAGGACGTAACGGCCGGTGTCCGAAGGGGGCGGCCCCGAGTGTTTTTGCGCCCACTCGGGCGGTAGATTATAAGTTATTCCAAAGTAGGGATCGCTAAATTTGCTGTTGGCGACACTCCCATCTTCAGGCAGAGGATTGACCGAATCGCTTGCGCTTGACCACGCCCCTTTTACGATGATGACCCCTTCCGGTACCTTCTTGAGCGGAGTCGTCGTGGAGGGGGAAGCAAAATCGCCACCATTTGCGGGAGCGGGCTTTCCCTGGCCCCATGCCGGCATGCCGACAAGCAGGGCTAGAAGAACCGAAAAGCGTAAATAGAACGATGACATGTCACTGCTCCTTGAGAACCCTTTTGGCGCGGTTGAAGCTGATGAGTTGGGCCCCGTTTCGTTGATCCAAGAGAGAAAAAATCGGCGAGACACCAGGGTGTCTCGCCGCAAATTCTACTACGAATTACAGCGAGCGCAGGAAGTTGAGCACATCCTGTTGCTGGCTCGGAGTCAGGTTGTTATCGAACGTCAGCTCTGAGTTAGTGGCTTCTCCACCACTGCTGTCATGGCCCTCGATGGCGCACAGTAAAGTGGTGCAGCGGCCATCGTGCAGCAGGAATATCCGCTGTCCCAGGCCCCACAATGGCGCGGTGCGGAACTGGTCTCCGCCAGCCCCACCCTGGCCAACGTTGTCATTCAGGACTGAGCCCATGTGATGGATCTCAATATCACTGAACGAATTCACCGCGGCACTGCCGAGCGAAGGCGTGATATTCGAGGGTTGAGTGTTGCCGGGGCTTGGATTGTGACAGGTTGCACAACCCACCGCGATGAACAGCGAGCGTCCATTGGCAATTGAAGCAGCGCTCACCTGCACCCCATTCAACACCACTCCGCCAGTCGGCGGCGGCGCCAGCAAACGCATGAAGTTGGCGAAGGCCGAGGAGTCATCCAGAGTCGCCGGTCCCGTCGTTCCAGGGTTATTCGAGTCCTCAGGATAGCCATTCCCGCTCAGGTTCAAGCAGTTTGACGGAAGTCCGACTCCACCGGTACCGCCATTGCCGTCTTCCCCTGGCAGCGGGCGGTCTTGTTGGAACAGCAGGTTGGAGATACCCATCTCCACGTTGTAAGCCTCTCCGGCGAAAATGTGCAGAGACTTATTCTGCGCCTTCCAGCCGAAGCGGGTGATGGTTCCATCGTTGCCGTTGTGGTTGAACGTTCCGGCCACGCCAAAATTGTTGTTGAGATTGGTGTTCCGGTTCTTCAACAGCGTGGAATCGTCAATGTTCTCCATCAGTCCGGCGCCGAAAGTAGGTGTCGGAATGCGGAAAATCAGGTTGTTGACTGCCGCGGCTTGCGCGAAGCTGGGTTGAGGAATACTGCACGAACCGGCGTCGGTGCGGCCGCTTACCGTGAATATTGTTTCAACCCCGCCATTGGGGTTATTGGTGTTGGCGTTGCCATTGGCATCGAAGAAGAACGGGAACCGCGCTTCACGTGTTGGACCGTTCGCGGTGATGAACGAGGGTCTGGTGTCTCTGGGCGCAACCGCGCTGCCCGCAACCCCCAACTGAGGATTGTTAGCCGGCCCCGTGCCTCCTATTGCTGGCTGCGTATGGCACCCGACACAGGAGGTGAAGTTAAAGCGTGGACCAAGGCCGGTGTTGCTCGGTTGTCCTGACACGACTTCGTTGTCCTGGAATCGCGTGCGGCCATCGTTGAAGAAATCAAGTATCCCGGCTGGATTGTTTTGCTGTACAGAGGGCAAGGCCGCGCCTGTGCCGCGGTTGCCACCCTGAACCCCGGGGTCGGTTTGAGCAAACGCAATAGCGGTGACGAATACCATCGCCAAGGCTGTTGTCAAGAAGGGAAGTTTTCTACGCGTCATTTGCGAGTGTTCCTCCTGATCTTTCGGGTTTTCAAGTTGTCTTGCGGGGGACCGATTACGGCCGTATTCAGACAATTCATGCTGGTCTGTTTTAAAAACACGGCAAAAGGAACTGCACACTACGGAAATCTTGCTTCGTGAACCAAACCACAGAGCTGGAATCGGAGACGCTTGACTAAGCTTCGAAACAAGGCTGATTGAGGTATCAAAAGTCTTTCGAGACCGGCGCCTAACGAACTATCGATATATCGTGCTTTGACTTAACGTTAAAACGCTGACGCTCTACTCCTCTCTCGTTATCGCGATTGGAAGCCCGCTCGATTCATGTACTAAAAGCCCATGTCCGAACGACAGTTTCCTGCTTCTGTCGCGTCTGGCATGATGAAGCGAGCAGGCGGAAGTTTAGGAAGTCCAGGTCGTTATGGGAAGCCCTCTCACCATATGGGTGAAATAGAAAAGAACTATAGGTTATTTTTCATTCATATCTCGCGAGCGAGCTGTGCTAAGGTGTCCGGCACCGGGGGTTAGGATGGAAATCCATCAGTTGCGATATTTCTGTGCCGTAGTTCGTGCAGGGAGCTTTACGCGCGCGGCGGAGCAATTGGGAATTGCTCAGCCCTCGTTGTCGCAACAAATTCGCGCGCTGGAGAAGCAAGTAGGCAATCCGTTGTTCGAACGGCTCGGACGCTCGGTCCGCCTCACCGCGCACGGAGAAGCGCTGCGCCAGCCGGCGCTGGAAATTTTGCAGCAAATTGCCGAAGCGGAATCTTCACTCGCTAATCTGCAAGAAGGAGTGCGTGGCCGGCTGCGTGTAGGCGTGGTGCCCACGATCATGCCGTATTTTGTGGCGCCGCGCATCGGAGAATTCCTGCGACGCTTTCCCGATCTCGATCTGCAACTGATTGAAAATGTCACGCCCAACCTGGTAGAGGGTCTGCAAGTAGGCGACCTTGACGTTGTGATCAGCGGCCTGCCCCTGCGAAATCCTGACATCGTTTGTTGTGAGCTCCTGCGCGAGCCTCTGTTGCTTGCCGTAGCCCAGACCCATCCGTTGGCGCTGAAAAGCGTCGTGGATCTGGAAGAGCTGCGCAGCGAGCGCTTTCTTATGCTTAAGGAAGGACATTGTTTGCGTCACGACGTTCTTGTGGCCTGCACGCGAGCGAGCGCGGACCTGAACGCAGTATTTGAGACGCGCGCGCACGCGGACCTGAATGCAGTATTTGAGACCAACCATCTGGATAGTATCTTCCCTCTGGTGAAGAGTTCCTTTGGCATCACCCTGCTACCGGCCATGGCAGCAGCAAGTGCAATCGGCTGCGCACTGGTACCTTTGCGGGAAAATAGTTTTCGGAGAATCGGTTATCTTCGCGCACGCAGACATTCCGTGAGCCGCCCCATGCGCGAGTTTATCGGGTGGCTGCGCGCTCTTGCCGGTAATGAAACAGCCAAGAGCGCTCAGGCATGCGCCTGAAATCTCGCTGGCAATAAATGCCTGGCGCTAGTCACACAACTTACTGCCTTTCTGCGCGAAGTCGTAACAACCATCTCGCTTCCTTGCGTCGCCAGGCACGAACACAGCATCGAATATCAAACGCGAAGAATGGATGTTCGCGGCCCGAAGAAAGCAGACCATGGACAAGCTCGATTCGCTTCGTCAGCACCTCATTGATCTTCTCACCAAGGCCGAAGCGCACGTCGACCTTCGCAGCGCGATTGAAGACTTCCCTGCTCATCTGGCGGGCAGAAAACCGGAAGGCGCTCCGCACACGCCCTGGCAATTGCTCGAACATATCCGCATAGCGCAGCAGGACATCTTGAGGTTCATCCTGGAGCCCAATCATGTATCTCCAGAATTCCCCAAGGGCTACTGGCCAGCGCACGACGCTCCACCCGCTAAAGGCGCATGGCAGCAAAGCGTGAAGCAGATTCTCTCCGATCTCGATGAGATGTGCCAGCTCGTGCGCGATCCCAAACACGATCTCTTTACGCGCATTCCTCATGGTACGGGCCAGACCCTGCTGCGCGAAGCGCTGCTGGTGGCCGATCACAATGCCTATCATCTGGGACAACTGGTTACAGTTCGTCGGATCCTT
>WNFP01005390.1_pt1 | contig 10291 bp, 10 predicted proteins | sample 5400201 | NCBI WGS metagenome assembly WNFP01 (sample SAMN13153355, study PRJNA577476) | soil metagenome | isolation source: 115 cm saprolite under Madrone tree | place: USA:California | collected 2016-06-14
AAATCCTCCTGGCCGTAACCCTTGCCCTTCATCAGCGCCCATTCGTTGGGTGGCTGCCGTGACAGATTGTCAAAATGCCTGATATGACCAAGCTGCAGCTTGTCCAGCCCGGCCGACGCATAGTCTGTGCTCATTGTCCTGCCTGAAAGCTTCTCGTTTCAAAGATACTGGTGTTCAGGCTCCAAATTCAAGCACCGCCTTGATCGCCTTGCCCGCGAGCTGGTCCGCGAGGCGGAGGACGAGATGTCGCCAGTTCGCGAACTTTACGGCAGGCTTTCTGGCGGCGCACCATGAGGCCTGGATGGAAAGCGAGCTCAATCGAGAGTATTGCGAGGCTCAGCGGATTCTGAAGGCGTTCGGCAAACTGGCGGGCGAAGTTCAAAGCCGAGCCCCAGCCACCGTCGCCCGAGCTGCTCTAGCGGCGAGGTGGGCTAAGTCATACTCTAAGTCATACTCTAAGTCATAGGTTTAGTCATATATGACTTATGGCTCGCCAGCGCCGGCACGACCGGCGGCTGCTTCAGGAGCCGTACCGCATAGTCATCGTTGCCCCAGGATTGCTCGAGCGGCCGGCAGGCCTCCTCGACGAAGGCAGCCGCACGATCCTTGATCTCCTGTTGTTCTTTCGACAGTTCGAAATCCATCGCGGCCTCGCTCTCAATCATGATTTTCCCGGCCTAGCCTTACGCCGGGGCGGAGCAAGTCGTTATGGCATTGACGTCCAATGCGGTTGGCTAAATTCGTCAGGACAAGGACAGCAATCAGCAATCCGGCTGACTATCCGTCACTCCCACGACGGCTTGCCGCGAAAAGCCTCGACCAGGAAGTCCACCATGACGCGCACTTTTGCGCTGACGTGGCGGCGGCTCGGGTAGACTGCGAGTATGTCAATCTCAGGCGTGCGATACTCCGACAACAGGTCGATCAGCATGCCGTGACGCAGGTCCTCGCCGACCAGGAACGTCGGCTGCAGCACGATTCCGAGACCTGCGAGCGCGGCCGCCGCAGCCGTATCGCCGTTATTGGCATACATGATGTTGCGTATCGCCACGACATGCTCCTTGCCCGCCTTATCAAAGAAGCGCCATTCCTCGAACGATGCGGAGTAGGTGTAGGCGATGCAGGCATGGCGGCTGAGATCCTCGGGCCTCCGCGGTGCGCCATGACGCGCGATATAGTCGGGCGAAGCGCAGACGACGTGGCGCGTGGTCGCGAGCTTGCGGCTGACGAGCGCGGGCGATCCGCCGCGCGAGATGCGAACGGCAAGATCATAGCCTTCGTCGACCAGATCGACGACGCGATCGACGAGACTGATGTCGAGCACGATCTCCGGATAGCGGGCCATGAAGCGCGGCCACAGCGGCGCCAGGTGACGGATGCCGAAGCTCAGCGGCGCGTTCACCCGTAGTCGGCCGCGCGGCTGCACGGCCGAGGAGGATGCGATCGCCTCCGCCTCCGCGACGTCCTCGAGAATGGAAAGCGCGCGGTCGTGCAGCGCTTTGCCGGACTCGGTCAGCGACAGTCGCCGTGAACTGCGGTTGAGCAGCCGCGCGCCAAGAAGAGCCTCCAGTTCATTGATGTAGCGAGTCACGTTGGCCGGCGAGGTGTCGAGCTTGTCGGCCGCGCGGGTGAAGCTGCCCTGACCGACCACGGTCGAAAAAACCTCCAAAGCCCGAAAACGGTCCATATTCGTCCCCGATCATTCATAAAAACTGAATGATATAACCAGTTTCCGTGCCTTTTTCCAGGTTCTGAGTGGGTCTACCTCTTCCACACCCGTCACGATCGACGTGACCCAACAGGAGCAACGGACATGACCCAGCGGATCGGACGTCTTCAGGACAAGGTTGCCATCGTCACCGGTGCCAGCGCCGGCATCGGCCGGGCCACCGCAAAGCTGTTCGCGGTCGAGGGCGCGAAGCTCGTCGTCGGCGCCCGCCGCGAGGGCGAGCTTGAGAGATTGATCGCCGAGATCAAGGCCAGCGGCGGCAGCGCGGTTGCCCTCGCGGGCGACGTGCGCTCGGAGGATTATGCCAAGGCGCTGGTGGCGCTGGCGGTCAAGTCTTATGGCCGGCTCGACGTCGCCTTCAACAATGCCGGCACGCTCGGCGAGGCCGGCCCTTCCACGGGAGTCTCCGAGGCCGGGTGGAGCGACGCCATCGCCATCAATCTCACCGGCTCGTTCCTCGGCGCCAAGCACCAGATCGCTGAGATGGTCAAGCACGGCGGCGGCTCGGTGATTTTCACCTCGACATTCGTCGGACACACCTTCGCATTCCCCGGCGTTGCAGCCTATGCCGCGAGCAAGTCGGGCCTGATCGGCCTGACACAGGCGCTTGCCGCCGAGTTCGGCCCCCAGAACATCAGGGTCAACGCGATCCTTCCGGGTGCGGTCGACACCGATATGTATCGGGAAATGAACGATACGCCCGAAAAGACAACGTTCATCACCAATTTGCACGCGCTGAAGCGGGTGGCGCGGCCGGAAGAGCTGGCGCGGTCGGTTCTTTATCTGGCGTCCGACGATGCCGCCTTCGTCACAGGAACCGCTTCGCTTGTCGACGGCGGCGCCTCGATCACCCGCACCTGAACTTATCGCCAACACGCAGTGATCGCAGCCAGAGGAGGCCAAGATGGGAATGCTGATCGATGGTCAATGGCACGACGTCTGGTATGCAACGAAGTCGACCGGTGGCCGCTTCGTGCGCAAGAACGCAGCGTTCCGCAACTGGATCACCTCCGACGGCAGCGCCGGCCCCACCGGCGAAGGAGGCTTCAACGCTGAGGCCGGCCGCTACCATCTCTATGTCAGCCTCGCCTGCCCCTGGGCGCATCGCACGCTGATCATGCGCGCGTTGAAAGGCCTCCAGGACATGATCTCGGTATCGGTCGCGCACTGGCTGATGCTTGAACGCGGCTGGAGCTTCACCGACGGCGCCGGCGTCATTCCGGATACGGTCGACCACGCCGAGTTCATGCATCAGATCTACACTGCCGCCGATCCACGCTACAGCGGTCGCGTCACCGTTCCGGTGCTCTGGGACAAGCAAAGGCGCACCATCGTCAACAACGAATCCTCCGAGATCATCCGGATACTGAATTCGGCGTTCAACGCGATCGGCGCAAGGCCCGGCGACTATTACCCGCAGGCTTTGCGCGGCGACATCGACGCGGTCAACGCCCGCATCTACGACACGCTCAATAACGGGGTCTACAAGGCGGGCTTCGCCACCACGCAAGCCGCCTATGAGGAAGCGGTCGTCCCGCTGTTCGAGACCCTCGACTGGCTCGAGGAGCGGCTTGCCGATCGGCGCTTTCTGTTCGGCGACAGCCTGACGGAAGCCGATATCCGGCTGTTCACCACGCTGATCCGCTTCGACGTGGTTTATTTCGGGCACTTCAAGTGCAACATCCGCCGGCTGGTCGATTATCCAAATCTGTCCGCTTATGCGCGGGATGTCTACCAATGGCCCGGCATCGCCGGGACGGTGAACTTCGAACACATCAAGCGGCATTACTACGAGAGTCACCGCTCGATCAATCCGAGCGGGATTGTGCCCGTCGGCCCGGCGATCGATTTCACCTCGCCTCACGGACGTGAACGGCTCGCGGCCCTTCGTAACCCCGCAATATCTACCGCTTTTTGAACCCAATCAACGACCGACAACACATTGAGCGTGTCATGAAGATCCTGAGAGTCCAGACCAGTCCTCGCGGAGACCATTCGGAAAGCCGCCAGCTCGGCGATCATCTCATCGCGAAGGTCAAGCGAATCGATCCCGCGGCCACTACGATCGTCCGCGACGTATCGACCGGCGTCGCCCTGCCCGATCTCGCCTGGATCGGCGCCAGCTTCACCGACGCCGATAAGCGCGACGCGAACCAAGTCCGCGCCCTATCCGGCTCCGAGCAACTGATCGCCGAACTCGAGGCGACCGATCTCCTCGTCATCGAGGCCCCGCTGTGGAATTTCTCGATTCCTGCGAGCCTGAAGGCATGGTTCGACCAGGTGGTACGGGCGCGCCGCACCTTCCGGATGTCGCAGACCGGATCCGAGGGCCTGCTGAAGGATCGCAAGACCGTCGTCATTGTTACGACCGGCGGCGTTCCGCTTGGCAGCGGCTATGATTTCGCTACCCCCTATATCCGGCACATCCTTGGCTTCATCGGCATCAAGGACGTCACCTTCATCGATGCCGGCCGACTGATGTTCGAAAACGACAAGCTCGACAAGGCCCGCGTCGAAATCAACACGATCCTCGCCGCGCCGCTCGCGAAGGCGGCGTAGCCCATCGACGGGCTTCGCTTCACGCACCCGGCATTTCATGCAACGCGCCAACAGATGCAATTCAACATGACCCGTCGACTCCCGATAACCATCGCTGCCCTTCTTTTCGCTCTCGCGTCAAACGGTGGCGCGAGGGCGCAAACGCAGGTCGCGCCACCCGCGATTTCTCAACGGGCCGTCTTGCCGCCGCTTGGCATCGGCCTCGAAGGCATCGAGTATCCCTACCCGGTGCACTATCTCGATCTCACGATCGAGGGCCAACCGCTGCGCATGGCCTACATGGATGTGGCACCGGCCGCAACGCCGAACGGCAAGACCGTGGTATTGCTGCACGGCAAGAGCTTTTCCGGCGACTATTGGGCCCACACCATTGCGACGCTGACGGGCCAGGGCTATCGCGTGATAGCGCCAGACCAGATCGGCTTCGGCAAGTCATCGAAGCCCGACATCCGCTATCATTTCGATCTTCTTGCGCGCAATACCAAGGCGCTGCTCGACAGCCTCGACGTGAACCGTGCGGCGATCGTCGGCCATTCCTTCGGAGGCATGCTCGCTGTCTATTTCGCCCGCGATTATCCTGAGACGACCGAGGTGCTGGCGCTGGAGAACCCGATCGGCCTCGAAGATTATCGAAGCGCCATCGCGCCGCAGTCGCTCGAAACGCTAATCAAGACCGAGATGACACAGACACCGCAGAGCTTTCGCACCTTCATGGCGGCGTTCTTCGTCGGCTGGCCGCCGGTAGCACAGCACTATACCGAGATATTTTCCCGTGTGCTGCAAAGTCCGGAGTATCCGCGTTGGGCGCGCGCGACGGCGCTCACCTACGATATGATCTTCAACGAACCGATCCGCCACGAATATCGACTACTGAAGATGCCGGTTCTGCTCGTAATCGGACAGAGCGATCACAGCGTGTTCTTTCGCCGCTATGCGTCACCCGAAGCGATCAAGCCGCTCGGCAATTGGCCAGTGCTCGGCCGCGAAGCGCTCAAGGATCTTCCAGACGGCAAACTGATCGAAATTGCCGACGTCGGCCACGTCCCGCATGCCGAAAAGCCGGACGAGTTCGATGCAGCGCTCACGGCGTTTCTGGCGGCGAGGCTTCGTTGACGCGCTGCATTCAGGCTCTTCGTTCCCGCACAGGGACACGACTGTCCGGTTAATGCACCAAAACTGAAAGATGTCAGGTTGATATCTCGGGCTTCCGGATGTCGTCGACAAGCCAATTTACGGACGCTCTATCATCACCGGCTTTTCAGTCATTCCGGGCTGGGGCCAATTTGCAAACATTTCGGCATAACTGTGGGAGATAATTTCAATCACTACTCCCCAAGGATCTTCGCAATAGCAGAGGCGCCATGCTTTGCCTGGAACGAAATTAACGGGTTCTCCCCTCCTGCGGCCTCCTTTCTCAACGATCAGGGCGGCCAGCCCATCCACGTCAGGATGCGTGACGGCAATGTGGAAGGGACCTCGGTTCCAGTACGGCATGTTCGGAGTCGGAGTCTCGACGGGAGGCTCTACGAATTGAAATAATTCAAGCCCCACACCGTTGCCCAATAGCAAATGGGCCTGGTAGGCGCTCCGGAATCGCGGCCCAAAAATACTCGGCGTTTCACTAGTCGCCTGCGCATCCGCCTTCAGAAGACGGGGTCCCATAATGTGCGCCGCTCCAAATACTTCGGCATACCAGTCGATGGCTGCGAAAATATCAGGAACAGTGATGCCCACGTGATTGAAAGCGAGCGCCGGATTGAGCGAGATTTTCGGGGAGCTCATAGGATCTTCACCGCAAAAGTTTTCACGCGCGTGCAAATGTCATCGCGCACCATCGTGGAGTTCAACCAATGATCTTCGACGCGCTCGGCAGCGAACGCTGTTGGACAGGGCTGGATGCGGATGAACTGCGAGGCCTAAATCTACCACTTCTGCATCCATCTCGATAGCTAACATCGTTGAGCATCTCCTCTCAGCCCTGCCGGCGCAGAAAGCCTGTGATCGTTACCTTTTCCCAGATGCCTGCGGCAAAGAACGGGTCTGCATAGTGGAAGGCTTCGATCGCGGCACGGCTCGGCGCCTCGACCAGAAACAGGCTGCCGATCATGGACTGGCAGTCGTCGGCGACAAGCGGGCCGGACATCACGATGGTCACGCCGAAGCGCTTGGTATCGGAAAGAAACGCCTTGTGCGCCTCGTAGTACGCGAGCCGCGTCGGCAGCGCCCCGGCGCGGTCGATGGCGTGGATGGCAAACAGCATGGTGGTCTCCGGAGTTCTCTCCCTTATGTCCCTATCCTGAGCGTCTGGCTTGGTCTCGTCATGAAGTCTTCGCAGCCTTTGCGTGAGAAAGACGTGTATGGCATAGCAACTCGGCTTCGCCGAGTTACGTCCCTTTGTTCATTCCGCAGGTCGGAAACATCCGACCCGCGGTGACAAGCCCGGCCGTGCATCCTCACCCTGAGGAACATTCGCCGCGTTTGTTGATGCCACTCACTTCCCACCCAGCTTCGCCGCCTCGTCCCAACTCGGGCACGCGCGGGATTCTACGGGCGTTTCGTAAGGCTGATAATTGGCCTTGGTGATCACCGTTGGCTTCAGCACGATCTCCGGTATCACCGGCTCCTTGCGCAGTGAGCGGATCGCGATGATGGTACCGACACAGCCCTGCAGGAAGCCGTTGTAGTCACCGCTCGCGAGCAGCTTGCCGCTCTTGATCGCGTCGACCGCTTCCTTGGTTCCATTGATGCCGATCACCTGCGCCTTGCGGTTCGCGCCTTCCAACGCCTCGATGGCGCCAACGGCCATCGCATCATTCGCGGCGAGCACGCCATCGATCTGCGGGTACGACTGGATCAGGTTCTCCATCACCTGCAGAGCCTGCAGCCGCTGGTAGTTGCCTGGCTGGGACGCAAGTAGCTTGGCGCCCGGATTCTCCTTCAGCGCATCGTTAAAGCCGCGCACACGGTCGACGCTGGTCAGCGAGCCCTTGACCCCCTCGATGATGACGATATTGCCCTTGCCGCCAAGCGTCTTCAAAAGATAGCGGGCGGTCTCGAGACCGAGGCTGTAATCGTCGGCGCCAACGAAGGACACGAACTTGCCGCCGGCGGAGCGGTCGGTGATGTTGACGACGGGAATATTGGCGGCGTTGATCTTCTCGACGCCGGGCACCATCGCCTTGTAGTCGACCGGAATGAAGACGATGGCATCGGGCTTCTTCACCACCACGTCCTCGATCTGGCTGAGTTGCTCCGGAATGCTGTCCGGCTTGGTCGGAATATACTGCAGCGTCTTGGCGTTAAGCGCTTTTGCCGCCGCATCGGCGCCGACCCGCACCGTCTGGAAATACGGATTGGTCTGGTTCTTGGTGAAGACCGCGATGGTCTCGCCGTCAGCGAACGCGCTGGTTGCCATCGCGCCCGAAGCCAGCATGGCCAGACTTGCACAAATCGATACTCTCACGCTCATGTCTCCATTCCTTTTCTTGCGTGGACGTTTTGCAAATTCATTGCCCTCGCCGGCGCGTCTTCATGTCGAGCCAGACCGCAACAATTACGATGAAGCCGGTAACCAGCGGCTGCCAGCTCGCGTTGACCGACAACAGGTTCATGCCGTTCAGTACAAGCGTCAGGATCAGCGCACCGATAAAGGTGCCGAACACCGTGCCGACGCCGCCGAACAGGGACGTGCCGCCGATCAGCACCGCGGCGATCGCGGGCAGCGTGAGGCTCTCGCCGATGTCGGCTTCCGCCGAATTGAGCCGCGCGAGAAAGATGATGGAGGCAAGTCCGGCCATGGTGCCGGAGACCGCATAGACAAGCAGCAGGCGCCGCGTTAGCGGAATGCCGGAGAGCCGGGCCGCGACCGGATTGGCGCCGATGGCATAGATCTCCTGTCCCCAAATGGTCCGCTGCGCGAAGATGGTGCCGATGGCGAGGAAGACCAGCAGCAGATAGACCGGCGTGGGCAAGCCGAACAGATAGCCGCTGCCGATCTGACGAAAGCCCGGCGGGAAACCGTGGATGATCTCGCCGGCCATGTACCAGTAGGTCAGCCCGTTCAGCACCCAGAGCATGCCATAGGTCGCGATGAAGGACGGGATCCGCAGCGCCGTGACCATGAGGCCGTTGAGAAGACCGATGACGCCGCCGGTCGCCAGAGCGGCCAGCACGCCGAGAGCGGGCGAGCCGGTCTGGTGTATCACCGTGCCGGCCAAACAGGCGGAGAGTGCGACATTAGCGCCAACCGAGAGATCGAGGCCGGCCGTCAGCACCACCAGCGTCAGCCCGGAGGCGATGAAGAACAACAGGCTCGCCTGCCGAAGCACGTTTAGGATATTGCCGAGCGTGAGAAACGAGTCGCTGAGTATGGCAAGCGAAAAGCAGATCAGCAGCGCAGCGAGCAGGCGATAGAACACCTGCAGCAGATCGTCAGAGATGAACGCCCGCCCTGGCGCAAGCGTCTGTTTCGTCAAGTCCGTCATGACCGGCCTCGCAATCCGTCGAGGAACAACGCAAAGATGACGAGCACACCGACGCTCGCAACCTGAATAGAGGACGGCAGCGCTAGAAGGTTGAGACCGTTGCGCAGCACACCGACCGCAAGGACGCCGAGAACGGTGCCCCCCAGCCAACCGTTGCCCCGCTCGAACGAGGTGCCGCCGACCGCGACCGCGGCGATCGCATCGAACTCGAGACCAAGACCGGCGGTCGGGTGGCCGGCGTTCATGCGCGCGGTCATCAGAAGGCCTGCGACCCCCGCTATGGCGCCGCCGAGCGCGTAAACGCCGATCAGAAGCCTTGTGGGCGATAGCCCGGCATAAGTCAGCGCCTCGCGGTTGCCGCCCAGCGCAAAAATGTAGGTGCCGAAGCGTGTGTGATAGAGCAGGCCATGAAAGGCTAGATAGGCGAGTACGCCAAGCATGATCGGCACCGGCACGCCGAGCAACGCCGCTGAGTAGATGTCGCTCACGCTGTGGGGAATGCCGACGACGCTCTGGCCATCGCTGACGATCAGCGCAAGCCCCTGCGCCATGCCGAGGGTCCCGAGCGTCGCTACGAATGGCGGAATCCGCAGCACGGCGACGAGGCAGCCGTTCGCGATCCCGAAGGTGAGCCCGACCACGAGCGCCGCTGCAAGCCCGAGCAACATGGATCCGGAAGCGACTGAGACGATTGCGACCATGAGTGAGGTCAGGGTCAGCACCGCGCCCATAGAGAGATCGATCCCCTCGGTCATGATGATCAGCGTCATCGGCAGCGACAGCATCAGCAGTAGGGTCGACTGCATCAGCACGTTGGCGATATTGACAGCCGACATAAAACCGGGCGCCAACATGCCGAAGATCGCGACAAGCAGCACGAACATGATTGCGACGCCAGGAAGGCGCTGCAGCGGATTAGCGGGAATCGAGAGAGCAGCCTCAGGCATGATGCATCCCCAGTCGGACAATGTTTTCCTCGGTGAGTTCGGCGCGGGACAATTCGCCGGCGATGCGGCCTTCGCGCATCACGTACGCTCGGTCGCAGATGTGGCAAATCTCCGCCTGCTCGGACGAGATCATCAGCGCGGCGGCTCCGCCCGCCACGAGGCGATCGATCAGCGCGAAGATCTCCGCCTTGGCGCCGACGTCGATGCCCCGGGTCGGTTCGTCGAAGATGAAAAGCCGGGCGCCGGCGGCGAGCCATTTGCCGATCACGACCTTCTGCTGGTTGCCGCCGGAGAGCAGCGCAACGGTCTGACGCGCGCTCGGGGTAGCGATCCGCAGTTTCGCGATCAGATCGTCTGAGACGCGAAGCGCGCGGCGCGGCTCGAACAGGCGGCTCGGAAACAATTTGCGCAGCGCGGAGACCACTAGGTTGTCGCCGACGGAACGCGCCAGCGCGAGCCCTTCGCTCTTGCGGCTCTCAGGAATCAAGGCAAGCCCGAGCCGCGCCGCCTCATCCGGACCACCGGATTTTTCGCGGCCGTCGAAGACGATGCGTCCGGCGCTTGCCGGATCG